>Ga0126381_100000297_pt1 | contig 55433 bp, 43 predicted proteins | sample PanSoiMetPlot_28_FD_96465 | JGI IMG/M metagenome (GOLD analysis project Ga0126381, IMG submission 96465) | Tropical forest soil microbial communities from Panama - MetaG Plot_28 | ecosystem: Environmental > Terrestrial > Soil > Tropical forest > Bulk soil | place: Panama | collected 2016-02-17 | reverse complement strand
TACCGGCGTCAGATCGCCACCGAGCGGGTTGTTACCGCGGGGGATCAGATCAAAGCGGGGCATCGGCGTCGAAAATGGCTGCACGCCGAAGAGCGGGCTGGGCGGTGCACCGGTGGGGATTCCACCACCACCGCAACAAGTACCGCCGGATGCATAAGCGCTGCTGATGAAGGGGTTCAGGCCGTGGATCGGGGCGAGCGCTCCACCGGCTGTAATCAATCCCCACTTAACCAGCTCACGGCGGGTAACTTTACCCTGAGAGAAGGCCTTGAGAATCTCTGCCCGGTTTTTGCGGGCATTTTCGGCTTCTCTGATTCGAGCCTTTGAGGATTTTTCAGATAAGAAGAATCCGTCGTTTCTTTCGTTGCTCATATTTCGCGCTCCAATAGCGGCAATCCTGCAAAAAGGTTTCCGCGCAATTTAGACGACGCTCTAGCCGGCACTTGCCTGGCGCCTGTAACCGGCGCAGCTTCGTGAGTTAATGTCAAGGACCGCTGCGCGCACAAAGGCGTACAGCCGTCCAGATATTCACCGTAGCCGCGTCGTACGAAATGGCGACCGGCCTATGCCCGCTATTTTTTTATGATGGCTTTTGACGAGAACCCTTGAACTCGCGCCAATGCGGCGCGATGGTGCATCGTCTTGGGCCTAAGCACGATTCAATTTCGCTGTATTCGCACATGGAGAACACAGCTCAATGCAACTGAACCATGCCCGGAAGGGAACAACAAAAGAAGGTGGTTGAATTGATAACGGCCCGCAACCGTCAGCAAAATCAATTTGTCATCAGCGGAGAGGCTGTTTTGTGAGGCATCACTACCCCTCTGAAGGGCGCGATTTCTATTTACTTTCCGCCGACAATTCCTTTCAGTACTACCTATTGTTGGGTGGCATTGTGAACGACCCAAAACTTCAAATCTGTTCAAAATTGAACACATTTATAGAAAAGTTCTGTAAATTGCAGGCATCATGAGTTTGTTAGACGAAAGCAGCTATTTACCCTTGGAAATTACACTGCGAAGGGTGCTGCGGATAAGAATGTTGCCGCTGTAATCACCGTCGTAGTCGATGAAACCCTGCTTGCGGAAGCCATTCATAAAAAAGCTAATACGGGACCGCGTTGTACCGACAATTTCGGCCAGAGTTTCCTGGCTGACCTTCGGCACTATGGTCTCCGCATGGTCTGAATCTTCGAGGCCGGCCAGAACCAGGAGCACGCGCGCCAGCCGTTTTTCGCTGGTATGAAAAAGACGGTCCACCAGGTCTTCCTGCATCCGCACGTTGCGGAGCACGATGAAAGAAAGAAAGAAATTGAAGAACTGGGGATTGCGGCGGAGTACCTCGACCATCGCTTTGCGCTCAATCCTCAGCACTGTGCATTCGGAAATAGCGATGGCAGTGGTAGTGCGCAGAGGCCGGCCCTCGGCAATGCATTCTTCGCCCAGGAAATCGCCTGTGCGCATTAGGGCAACGGTGGCCTCTTTGCCTTCCGTGGAAACGGTGGTCAGCTTTACCCGGCCTTTGAGCAGATAAAAAGCGGAGTCTGCAGGCATGGCCTGATAGAAGAGCGCATCCTTCTTACGCAAGCGATGGATCGTGCTTCCCGTGCCCGGCTCACGCAAACAGGACACAGGATCAGCATGCCGGACGGGCAGCCCTTGCACGTTCGACAAACTGACATCCAAAGGGTTTGAGTTGTCAGTCTTCCGTCTTTCGCTCATTCCGTCAGGCTCATCCTAATCCAAATGCAAAATTTAGCAACAAATCCAAAACCCTAGTTGTCGATTTCCATCAACGGTGCCCGCCCGGAAGACAGGCATCGTTTCGTGCATATCAGTTCTATCCTGAGCTCATGCTTTACGGTCCGTTTGCCCCGGCTCCTGCCTGATTTGAAATCTGCGCCGCGGCATCGAACGCCCTTTTCAGCCCAAAATGATTCAGAAACGGAACCGCTTTTGGAAGTGTGGGTACGCGACTCCCTCCGCCCGTTCCACCGGTGCTACTGCTCGGGCTGCTCTGCATGACGACCATGGAGTAATTGTTTGCCGGAACCGGATCCGTGCCCTGGAACTTTACCAGCGCCGCAGTCTTTGCCACGCTTGCACTGCTGATAACGGAAACATTTATAGACCAGTTCTGTCCCGCTGAAATCACGTTTGCCCCACAGCCCAAACGCGTGGAGTTGGCGAACGCCGGAGATAGCTCGCAGAACCCTCCCGGTGTGGTTGAGATCGATTGAATCTTGACCGATGCCGGCAGGTGCGCAATGAATAGCACGCCGTGCGCATCTATGGATCCCAGGTTCGTCACCTGCCATACGATTGTCCCACCTGATGCTCCGTCAATGTAATTTCCACTGAGCGCCAAATCGGTAACGCTTGCCGGCGTTGGAGTTGGAGTTGGTGTTGGACTTGGAGTTGGCGTGGGTGTCGGAGTTGGCGCTGGAGTCGGAGTTGGCGTAGGCGTCGGCGCCGGAGTCGGCGTTGGTGTTGGAGTTGGTACTGGCGTAGGAGCCGGTGTCGGAGTTGGAGTAGGTGTCGGCGTTGGCGTCGGAGGAGGCGGGGGAGGCGCCGAAATCGTAGTCGTCAAATTGGCCGAGCCTTGTGCGGGATTAGCCAGACTCATCGTGTGTCCGTTCCCATCCAAAGCGTGGACCACTGCAATGTTGAGAGTCGTTGCCGTCAGGTGTTCCGTAATTGCCACAACAACAGTGGTTCCAGCTGTCACGCTGCCGAAGTTGCATGAGATCGCCGGCGCAGTGATACAGGTCCCCTGGCTGGGAGTTGCGGCGAAGACCGAAGCGCCGCTGGTCGAAAAGGCGTCAGAAACAATCACCTGCGAGACGGTAGAGCTGCCATTGTTCGTCACCGTGATCAGATACCCGCCGCTGGAGTTCGGGAGCATAGTGCTGGGACCAGTGAGCGACAGCGCAAGATCAGCCACACCAGGGGAAGGCGGAGCCTGCGGCGTTACTGTGTTCGAGGGCGCGGAAGGCGCGCTTTCTCCGGTAGCATTGGTGGCCGTCACGACGAAGGTGTACTTTGTCCCATTGGCCAAGCCGCTTACCACCACGCTTGTTGCCGGCGCCGGCACAATGGCGCCGACGCCCGTGGATGCGCCTGAGACCAGCGCGGTCACAGTGTAGCTTTTGAGGTTGGATCCTCCAATATTTGTGGGAGGGACCCATCCCACACTCGCGGAACCATTGCCGCCCACCGCAGTCACTCCTGTCGGCGCTGAGGGAACAGTTTTTGCCTGAGGCGTAACCACATTACTCGGGTCAGAATACGGGCTGGTGCCAATCGAGTTGCTGGCGGCGACGATGAATTGATAGGAAACCCCGTCGGTAAGTCCGGTAATAACCGCCGACGTAGGCACTACAGTTGTGCCGACGATCGGGTTGATGAATACGTCCGGCACGAGGTCATTGTCCGATGCGAACGAGTTGTGGACGGTGTAGCTGGTGACCTGTTGACCGTCCAGAGCTGGAACCCAGTCCAGCGCAACTTGACTATCGCCCGCCAGCCCTATGACGCTGGTTGGAGCACCCGGCGCACCCGGTGTAATAGGTTGGTCTCCCACCGCCCACCAATGTCCCTGGCCGCCGACCTTTCCTCCAGTTGGATCGTCGGCCGCATACAGCGAGAGATTTGTTGGATCGAGGGCCATGCCACTCAGGCGCTGAAACCCAGTGGCGTAGTCCACAGTTGTCTTGAAGTTGAGAGTGTCTACCAGCGTGATGCTGCCAGGTTTGCCGACAAACAGATTCCGTCCATGTTGGGCCGGATAGAACTGGTCAGACATCACATAGGTGGGCAGCGCGGTCTGTGGCACCAGGATGTTGGTTGCCTGGCAAGCCTGCGAACTCGCCGCCGTCATGCAGACATCTGCGCTGGGCATGATCCAGGCTGCAGTACCGTCACCACCGAAGAGATCGTGTCCAATCCAGCCAAGACCGAAATTCTTCTTGTTATCAGGAGTCGTGCCGATGACCTGCACATTCTGACAGGGCAGCGGCTCAGTCTGTGGCGACGTTACGCGCAGAATATTGCCGCTGGCTTTAAAGCCAATATACAGATTGCCGTCAGGGCCGAGCACTGCTGAGTTGGGAATATTTCCGGGAATGCCGCAGTCTGCGGGCAGTGTCTGATGCACTGCGCCGGGATTTCCGCCCAGCACCTCTGCATGGAGCGGATCCAGTGCGCCATGGCCGCTGTCGCCGTCCGGCATAAAGTGCAGCCGGAAGACGCCCTGCGTGTTGGCCTGGAGATCGACGGCATAGATATTGTTCAGCAGCGGATCAAACGCCAGTTCGCCCGGCTTGAACTGGACGCCGGCGACCATCGTCATGCAGGTATTAGCATTGATCGTGTGCGGAGCGGGTGCATCCATGTCCGGATCAAGCCGGCAGAGGCCGAGTGCGAGATCGCTGGTCCAGAGATGACGGTAAGGCTGATTGGTGTTGGGATTGATCGCCGCACCGGACATCACCAAGCCGCCAATCGCAGAAGTAACGCCGGTTGCAAAAGGACTCACCGTACCCGCGGGGCGGCCTCCGTTTTCCGCGCCATTGCCCACATAGAACCATCGCCCTTGTTCGGGGATTTTTCCGGCTGTGGGATCGTCGGCGACATAGAGAGCCTGATTGGTTGGGTCCAGCGTCATGCCGCCGAGGAAGGCAAAGCCGCTGGCATACATATGCTCGAACTGCAGAGTGACAGTGTTCACCAGCGTAATGTCGCCTGGGTTACCCACAAAGACGTTGATGCCATTGGTCGCCGGATAGATCTGGTCACTGATTACAAAGGCGGGGAGGGCTGTCTCACTCAACAAAACACTGGCGCCACTGCAGGGCAGCAATCCGTTTTGCGGAGTCATACAGACGTCAGCACTTGGGATCGCCCAGAGAGAAACGCCGTCCCCACCGTAAAGATCGTGTCCAACCCAGCCCAGGCCAAGACTTTTTACCCGGTCGGGCGTGGTACCGATGACTTGCACGTTGTTGCAAGGCAGCGGCTCAGTTTGCGGGGCGATAATGCGTAAGATATTGCCGCTGTGCTTGAACCCTATATAGAGGTTGCCGTCCGGTCCAAGCACAGCCGAATTGGGAATGTTACCGGGAATCCCGCAGCCGGGCAGCCCATTGTGGCCCGTGGCATTGTTTCCGCCAAGCACCTCGAGGTGGAGCGGATCAAGCGCCCCATGACCGCCGTCACCGTCAGGAAGATAATGTAGGCGAAACACGCCCTGCGTTTTGGCCTGCAGATCGACCGCATAAATGTTATTCAGCAGGGGATCGAACGCCAGTTGCCCTGGTTTGAACGCCACACCGCCAATGAAAGGTATGCAGGTGCTCGTGTTCATGGTGTGCGGCCCCGGCGTATCGACGTCGGGATCCAGCCGGCACATGCCAAATCCGGTCTGGTCACTGGTCCAGAGGTGGCGATAAGGATTGCCGGTGGAAGGATTGATATCTGTTCCGGTCAGAATAAGACCACCGATTGGATTCGTCATTCCCGTAGCGAACGGCGTTTGTGTTTGGCCGGCGGCGGGCGCAGCCAACGCGCCGAAAATCGCAATGCCGGTGCAGAGCCGCGAAGCCAGGCTGCGTAGCACGTTGACCCAGGGTCTAAGCGATGCGGTTAGGATACGGTCGGAAGCTCTCGTGAGATCCTGCATTGTGTTGTCCTTCTCCCGTGATCAACTGCGATTGGCCACCTGGGCCTGCGCCCATCCGCATGATCGAGCGGCCATTGCTCGTCACGCTTTGACTCCTGTGAAGGCCTGCTGCCGAGAGGCGGGAAAAACGCCGCGCTGGCTGATGGGGATTGACCAGAAAAGCTGCCGAACTGCTCAAGAATCGTCACGCTTGGAGCCGGGTGTAGTTGCCTTGCCTTGCTGGTCTATTGCCGCCATTCAGGCTGCAGCACTGACGGTCCACCCAGGAGTCTGAAAAAATCATTTTTCAGTCATGATGTTTCGTCGGGAAAACCGGTCGTTTCTTGTCTGACCAGCGCGTGAGAGGTCCCGGAAGAACAGCCATGTCCGTCGATGCCAAATCCAAAAACTTCAAGAACTGCTAGAAAACCATGCGTTCTCCTGCAACCAAAATCGCAAAATCGTTGTCCTGATGCGGCGCCGGCCGGTTAGTAAGAAAGAAAGTTGGATGATTGCCACTGCGCTTGTTTTTTCAGAACAACCATCCAACTTCAAAGTCGAACAGGTTTCATACTAAGGTGTTGCTACAACATCCTGGCCGCGCTCCAGGAATCTTTTGAGTGCTGCTTGCTATCACTCAGGGGGAACCATGTTCCTTTTCATGCGCCCCCCTGAAAAATAGCTTTTCAGGGAATCGAAGCTGGGTAATCTGCGAGCCAGAGAGGAGGAGGCCCCTCAAATTACCCAACCCCATGCAGATTGACACTAAGGAGCGATCTAAGTTGTTTAAGGTCTCAGGTGACCTCCTTTCGAATGTGCCGCGTTGATTCGAGATCTGCGTTATGCGTTCGCATCCGCAAAAGGCTGTTCCTGTCCGGGAAGCGTTGTCCAGGCGCCTCCAGTCGAGAAGACAGCCAGGCCCATCCAAAGCTTTTCAATCAAAGCCGCGCGCACGTGGATCCATGGCTTGTCAGGTTTCGGAGAAGTGTTCTTCGTAATCGTCGTCGTGGTAAGAAGCATCGTTGTCATCCCTTCACGCCCCGCAAGCTTTTTGCTTCGGGTCCAATTCATTCGTGTGAATGTCCGCATTCACTGGCGAATTGCCGCCACAATCAAAAATTCCATTCCTGTTTTTGGTGGAGTGTGTGCACGCGCGCTCTGGGAAGTTCAAACAACCACCTGGCAGTGGTGTTAACCGTTTAAGGAAGCTGGCCGGTCGGTCTAGAGGAATCTCACGCTAGAGAGCCGGGCGTTGCGCTTGCCAAAAAAGGCCGGTCTTCCTGCCAGTCAGGGCGTTGCACGACGGTCCACCCAGGAGTCTGAAAAACTTGCTTTCAGTTTTGATGTCCTTGGCGGGAACCGGTCTGTACAGTCTGACCAGCGCGTGAGATGACCCGGAAGAAAACATCAAATCCGTCGCTGGAGAGAGAATGGACTTTGGTAATTAGAAAGCAATTAATGTGAGATTAAATTTGCTAAGAAACTAATCAGAAGAATTTTGGAGTGCACGCAGCGAGAGCCGGCGCACTTCTGCGCGACGGATCTAAATCTGTGCCGATCCATCGCGCTTGAAGCCATCATGTCTTGGAAAAAAGATAGAACGCAGCAAAAGGAGTTGGGTAACCGCATCAAAAGCGGATTACCCAACCCATAAGTCTCGCAGTCTTTGCAGACAGTTTGTTGCCAAACTTCCTGGCCGCGCTCCAGGAACTTGCTCTGTGAAAGAAATCAAAGATGATCGGAAGAGGGGGAAGTGGTTGAGTAAGATCGGATGCTGCGCTTCCTCTGCGGAGCACAGGGCTTCGCTCAGGCCCAGCCAGGCGAGAGAGGCGAAGTCGGCGATCATCCGTTCGGCCATGTAATCACCTGATTGCCGCTCCAAGACGCCTTCGCGCTTGCGAGCAATCTGTTAGTCGCGGCTTTGCCGCGAAGATCAACCCTGCACAAACCGTGACGCTCAAGAAACTGCCTGCTAACACAGATTGCCCGGGTGTAGCTAAAAGCGGGGCGACCAGGACGGGAAGCGAAAGAAAGAAATTGGGAGCGGCTCCCGGAAGGTCCATTCAATCCATGTATGGACTGAGACTATGAGCCTCTGAGGCAGGGAGTGAAATTAAAACGCAATTAAAGATTCTAATAATTTGAAAATCTTCGAATGACTGAGACATGCAAGTCTTTGCAAACCATAGGTTAAGCGAGCGCGACAGGAGGGCGCGTTTCCGGAGGCGCAGGTTCAATTCGGGATCATTTTCTTAGGAAAAATGATAGGTTGGAAAAAGGATAGGTTGGGTAAATCAAGCGGGAGAGTTACCCAACCTTCACGCTCCGGCAAGCCTAGGGTGGTTTCGCAAATACCTGTCCGTCGCACAGGGAAACCGCCACTCACTTGCAGGAAGACCAGGAACGAGCCTGCTCGGTATCAAGCTGTAGTTCCCGATTTCTGTCTAACTTAAAACTCGTGCGCTTTCTATGAGGACATCCTTATCACAGGGCAAACAAAGCGTCGTATCGCTCCTCAGCCAGAACGAGCTCGTCTTTAAAAAAATGATTCGATGCCTGAGTTTCTAATCGGACCGCTTCTTTTGAAATCGCTTATTGCAGTGGCAACGGGGTTATTCCCCGAAGCCAATAAGCGCGGCTGGTCCCGAGGCATCCGCGGTTCTTGAGGCTTCCTGGGTTAAAGATGATCACTCACGTGAACACCCAACGAACAAGCACTATCGAAGCGAAATAATACTAAGGATTTTCTGCAACGCGCACATTAATTTTTCTAATCTTTCGCCTGAAGTGAAAACCTGAAATGAAAAGTAAAAAATAAAAACCGGGAGCCGAAGTTTTGACCCTTTGCTGATGCGCGGTGCCCAGCAAGGAGCCAATCACTCGGCGCCCGGATTTTCTGCCGGAAGCCCGATTCCGGCTTCCTCACCATCCCCCAAAGAGGGCGGTAGGGAACTCAATCTTGATTTTTGAATTCTTGAGCGCTCTTCTTAATCACTTTCCTCATCGCGCCAGCTTTCGCTGTAGGGGAAATGGCGCGGACATTTCACCTGTGGCGCGATGAGGAAAACGATTAAGCTTGTGAGCTTGAATTGATTCCTGAATCGCTGGAGAACGGGTTCGTTCTCCCTGCACGAAACGCTGATGCCCTGACAAAACACGACGGGCAACGCGCACTCGCCGCAATTCAGATTTAGAGAAGAAGTATTAGCGTCTGAGAGGTATAGCCAGTTGAGGAGAGCCCAATGCCAGGACAGGGTTCGCTTTGGCTTCAAGCGTCAGCGGTGAAGATGCAGCAGTGTGCTGCGGCAGCGCGGCGCTGAGAGAAGCGTCGTGCCGGATCTTGGCCTGATCACCAGGCTGCCGGACGCCTACTCGAGCGGGTACCACGTAATTGTATTGAACCGTGACTACCGGCGGAATGTCGTCGTATGGGTTGGGATCGTAAGAATCAGTCGTGCAAGCGGCAGTCACGGCCAGAATAAACATCAAGCCGAGAACCGTTGCCCGCATGATTTTGACAGCCAACATACGCATTTCCGCACCCAACACTTGGCGTTGCCTGGGGGAGGGCTACACTATTGAGTGAAGTCCTAAACTGACATCCTAATATTAGCAGACTGTTGAGAAAAGATTAAAGTCCTTAATTTTCAAATTGGGCTGCGAAACTTGGCAATTCGTCCCAGGAACGCCGCTAAACCCTTTAATTCCAGTCTAATCGCGGTTAGCAAAAATGGAGGATTCATGAACAAGCGTACGGATTTCAAGCATCTGGGCCTTGGCGGGGCAGCCGCAGGGGCTGCGGCAATCGGAGCTGTAGCAGTTGGTGCTGTGGCAGTTGGCGCATTCGCGATTGGGGCATTGGCGGTCGGGCGGCTGGCCATTCGCCGCGCCCTGGTTGGGAACGCCAAATTCAAGTCGCTCGAGATTCAGAACCTCACTGTTAGACGCCTTCACGTGGCGGAAATCAGCGTGAGCGATTCGCTCAAACTACCTGCGGATGCTCTCGATCGCCTGATCTCATGATTCTCGAATTGGGAGGAACAATCCATGGCATCCGGCCGCAACGGCATCGTCGACATACCCGGCAATCACTCTGTGGATGAGATGGTTGAAAAACTCAAGCGAATACTCGAAGCTAAGGGCGTTGCTCTGTTCGCGTTGATCGACCACAGCGGCGAGGCGGAAAAAGCGGGACTGAAGATGCGCCCTACCAAACTGCTGATCTTTGGCAATCCGAAAGCCGGTACTCCGCTGATGCTCGCCGCTGCCGGCAGCGCCATCGATCTTCCGCTCATGATCCTGCTGTGGGAAGACACCCAGGGTAAAACCTGGGTCAGTTACAACAGCCTGGCCTATCTGCAGGAACGGCATGGTCTGCCGCAGGGATTGATGCAAAACATCGCTGCGATTGAAACGCTGGCGAAGGCGACTGCGGAATAGGATCGCAGGTTAAAATAATCCTACGGCCCTGTAGCTCAGATGGATAGAGCGACGGTTTCCTAAATTGAGCCGTCTTGCGGACGTGAGCGAGGCGAAGCCGAGCGGGAGTCCGCAGGCGAAATCCTGAGCGAAGCCGAAGGACCTCTGATTTTGTTGAATGAGAAGATACGTTTTACGGCCCTGTAGCTCAGATGGATAGAGCGACGGTTTCCTAAACCGCAGGTCGGCGGTTCGACTCCGCCCAGGGCCTCCATTTTTCGGATAGGTTTTGACGTGAAGCACTCTCCCCAAAGATTCGCCGCGGTGGTTGCTGCTATCTCTTTATCTCTGATTGCTGCCTCGATAACGAAAGCAGCTGCACAGACCGTCCCAACACAGACCAAGCAAACACAAACCGTCGAATTCAATAGCGCAAGCAACAGTCCTTCATTCCTGGCGGAGAGCGCCTTACCTGCCCCGGACGATAACGTACGAGTTAATCTGCTGCAGCACAACTTACACACAACCACTCCCGGCGTTTCGCCGGCAACGCTGACGCTGGGCAGCCTGGCGCCGGTTCACGGCGCGAACGCCGAAGAAGGCGAGGCAGTTAAGGCCGTGCTCACCGCGTATTTCGCGGACCTCAATCAGCGCGGCGGAATTTACAACCGCCGCATCACATTGCGCTTTGCCGACACCGGCCCTGATCGCGCGACCACGGTCAGGAATGCGACACAGCTTGTGCATCAGCCGATCTTTGCCTTCGTAGCGCCGTTTGCGCCGGGCGCTGAAGGCGCGCTGGCCGGACTGGCGCATGAAAAGAAGGTGCCGCTGGCAGGCATGCTGGCCCTCTCCGTGCCGGATGATCCCGCCAATCGCGAGGTCTTTTATCTATTGCCCGGATTTGAACAATTGGTGCAGGAACTGGGCCGGTTTGCCGTGCAGCGCCAGAACGTCGCGGCGGGCAAAAGCGCGGTGGTTTTCGGCGACCGCAGTCAGCAGCTGGAACTCAGTGCGGCTATGCAGGCGATGTGGAAAGAATCAGGCGCCTCGTTACCTGCTGAATATGTTTCTCCCGAAAACCCGGCTGAACTGGTGAAGAGCTTCAAGGCCTGGGGCATCGATACCGTCTTCCTCTTCGCCACAAGCGATGTTGTGACCCCGTGGATCAAGGCGGCTGACGACGCCAAGTGGTATCCAAAGCTTTTTCTGCTGGGCCCTCTGCTCGATGATTCAGTCCTCACCGGACCGGCGCCGCTGCAAGGCAGGATGTTTGCGGTCTATCCTGCATTGGAGCCGAATCTTCAAGGGCTGAGCGAGTTCGACAAGTTCCTGGAGCGCCACAATCTCAGCGGTGAACACCGGCTGCTCTTGATGTCGGCTTATTGCGCCGCCGAAGTCTTGCAGACTGCTCTGACGCGTGCAGGGAAGAATCCTACCCGCGAAAACCTCCTTCTCGCTTTGGAACAAATGCACGATTTCAGAACGGGCCTGTTTCCACCGATCACGTTTGGACCTGACCGGCGCATCGGTTCACACAAAGCGGAGTTTGTTTGCCTTGATCTTGTCAGCCACTCGTTTGAACCAAGCTGCAGCGAACCTGTGACCCAGAAATAGATTTTCTGGCGACAGAATCATCCAGGTCCATCACGTTCGTTGCGATCTCAGTTGTGCGACAGGGCCAGTTTCAAAAATTCTTCAATCCATCCACACATGCCAGAAATTTTCCATTTTCCAGGCGGTGGGCATCCACGTGGTGCATGCCAGACGAGTTCCAACCGTCGCCCTGCGGAACCAGCACAGGAGATTGCGGCGCCTCATGCTCTGCATAAGAGGTGGCAGTCAACTCGGTGATCTCGAAAGTCCTGACCTGCCTGCCGTAGATGGGGAGACAATCCTGGCTAAAGCGCAGCAGCTTGTTGTCATAAAGGATCACCCTGCCTCCCGGCCGGGCGATGTTGCGATTGCCGGTAATCAGCGGGCTCATAGGGTGTTCGGTCCAGCGCGAAGTGAGATCCGGCGCTGAGAATAGGGCCAGCGTGTCATGCTGGTAGGGCTTGGGACAGGTAAAGAGCCACCATTGGTTGTCGCGGCGAAATATCGAGGGATCAGCATGCGTTCCGGAAAAGAGATCTTTGACGTGAGTCCACTCCTTCGGAAACGCACTTGCACGATAAAGTCGGACGGCATTCGCGCCCAGCGTCTCCGGGATCATGTAGTAATCGTCTTGCCAGCGGAACACGTATGGGTAAGAAAGGTGAAAAGGCTCCCGCAGCACGATTTGGCTATATTGCCAGGCTAATCCGTCAGGGCTGAGCGCCAGGCCGATCTCGCCACGGTCATTTTGATTGTTCAGGACTTCAAAAAACATGTGCCACAGGCCGTCAACCAGCAACATAAAAGGATCAGCGACAAAACGGGCGGGCACGTCGCTTACATCGCCGGCGGAGATTACGGGATTACGGCCGGCCGGCGCAAGCTCAAACGGAGATGCTCCGGCATAAATGCCTATGGACCAGATCCACGGTTTGCCCGATTGAGAAGATCTTCCCGGCGCCGGGGAGGCGTTGGAATTCATGGTTTCTTCACCCATGAAATTAGTGTACCTGTCGCCGGCAGGGGTAGGACCCAGCAGCTGAGTTTCCATCCTGAAGGAGGAACAGGCTTTCCACGGGCTTCCCGGCAATAACGATTCTTAATGCAACAAATCCAGAGTTCCTGCGTTAAACGTATTGAAAGTAGTCGCTGGAATAGAAACATATGACATTTTTTGTCATGTGCTGAAGAAAATCCGGTGAAACGAAAAAGGGGTGTCAGGCACTATCTAACAGGTACGAAGGTGCCGAGCCTCGCGGTTCGGTGAACCCAGGGAAGTAATGGGCCCAGGAAATATGCCGAAGGCTACTGGTGAGCGTGGTTCGAGCGCCCCAAATCAAAAGCAGCCGCCGGGAGGAGATTGTGAAGATTTTTGACGCTTTGTTCGGATGCTGGCACAAACGCATCAGTTTCCCCCAGACCAGCAAACGGGGACAGCGCCGTTGTGAAGCAGCAACGCAGACGGGAACTTATGTAGTGTGCCTTGATTGCGGTACCGAGTTCGCTTACGACTGGAAAAAGATGCGCATTCTCTCCCCCAGTGAGACGCGGCCTTTTGCCCGTGCACGTGTAGAAGTAGAGGCAAACGGCTAAACCGGAATGGGAGAGGTAACGGGCCATGAAACGCGCAGTGTGGGCCAAAGCAGTAGAATCGACGGCATTGGTTGTCGGATACCTTTGGTATAACGCAAAAATTCATTGGGTATTGACCCGGATGCTTTCTTAGCCTAAACCAGGGACAGCCTGCTCCCGCTGGCTGTCATTAAGGAACGGCACAGCCCGTGTTTTCGGCTGTGCTTTTTTATTTTCCGTTCACACGTCATCCCGACAGCTGTCAGCGAACACGCGCAGTCCGCGCTCCATTCACGCCAGCTTTTGGCGTGAATAGGCAGATCGGCGTGTGAGCAGGACGGAGGGACCTTGCGCTTTGTTCGTACTGATCGTAGAGGCTAGGTCCCTCGGCCCTACTCGCCCGTTGATGACAGCACGGGCTCGTTCTACGGACCTCGGGATGACGAGCTGTAGAAGTGCGCCGTGGGGAGGTTCGCTTGCCTGTTTTCGAACTGGCGATTGCGACAAGGTATCAATCCCGAGGAGAGTCGGCACTGGCCACCCGCGACGGCTGTTCCATCTCCACGATTGCTACCCACTCGCCCTTGTTGCGGGCCAGAAAGACGATCTTGCCGCGCAGAAATTCAGCCGCCAATTCAGGGGCGACGTCGCGGTGATAGCCAAAGAACTGCCGGTTCAGTTTTTCCCACAGAGAGGATTTGATCCAGGGCGCCGATTCGTATTTAGTGGAAAACAGGTAAGCCACCTGGTATTGCGAGCGCATCTGGCGTGCCCGGAACAGCTCTTCCACGTCGAAGTCGCGAACCGGCAGCACTTGAAATGGCTGATGCGCGTAGCCCAGGTACGGCCGGGTCAGCTCGTCGGTGGCCGGCCAGGCAGAGAGAATCACGTTGTTCTGTTCGTGCTGCGCGAGAAACTGCGCGGCGCGATAGTGAAGTTCAATGAAGTCTTTATAGCTAAGGTTGTCTTCCGGCGCGATTCTGTACGGCGGATCGAAGAACAGGCCAAGCACAAAAAAAATCACCATCAAAGCGGCCGGCCACTCCCAACGCCCGATGCGCCGGTGCAAAGTGGACATTCCGATCAGAATCACGAGCGGATATACGGGCAGAAGGTAGCGCGTGAGCAGGGCTCCGCCAACCAACGAAAACGCCACCACGTGCGCCACCATGATCAGCGCGAACATGAGTTGCACAGGGATGGCGATCCGAGGGCGTTCGCCGGCCTCATCTTTAACCGGTGGAAAGAACATGGCAACGCCTGCAGCGGCGGTAAGCGCCAGCATGTTCATCGTGCCGAAGAGGTGCCAGATGCGTTGCGCCAGTGCCAGCAGAAATCGTGGCGGGCTCAGCGCGCCAGTGACGTTGTACTGGTAAAACTCGGCGTTGCCAAAGAACCGGCCGGTGGCATGATGGTGATAGAGCAGCCATAGCACGAGAGGCACAGCCGGAATGAGATTGGTGCTCGCGCGCACGATGCGGCTCCGGCCAGCTTCCGGGCCCCGTTGCCAGAGCTCCCACACGATCAGCGCCAGCGGCGTGATGATGGCCGTCTCCTTGCTAAGCACGGCCAGGCAGAACGCGAACTGGCTGGGCCAGACGCGTTCTTCCACATAAAGCCTGAGCCCCCAGAGCGTGAAAGCCGCCGCGGTGAGATCGGCATGCGCCAGCGAGCTCTGCACAAAAAAGATGGGATAGACCGCCGTAGCGATCGTCGTTGCCACGGCGACGCTGGTGCGTGTAAGCCGTCGCGCCAGCAGGAATACGTTGGTCAACGCGAACGCCGCCAGCAAAAGCATGGCGATGCGCGCGACCGCCGGTTTCCATCCGCTGAGCGTAAACCACACCGCCAGATACGCTGCGGAAAGCGGCGGATGTCCCGTGTCAATCGTGGTCTTTGCAATCAGCGTGTGCGAGTGCGCCAGATCATACGCTGCTGGAATGTAAAAGCCGGCTTCGTCCCAGAAGAAGGGCAGGCGCAGCAACGGCGCGTGCATGATGAAAATCGCGACAAAGACAATAGGAAAAATTCGCCAGGAGGAGATTTGCGACGGCCGGCTGGCGTTTGATGCGATCAATGCTCTTTGGCTCTCTCTGGTGCGCGATGAAAACGGAACGTCGTGGCGCTAGTTAATCTGTCCCTGCTGGGCGGTAAATCCGGGATCGAGTTTGATCTCCCCGAAGGTGCCCTCGTACTGGCGCACGTTCTGCTCCAGGATGGTCAGCAATGCTTTGGCCTGCTGTGGACTAAGATAGATTCCCTGAAAATTCTGTACTTCCACTTCCTGAACGGTCACCGGCTGCAAACGCCCGAAGACCAGGAGAAAGTCCCATACGCTCACGCGAATCTGCACGGAGTTGGCATATCCGTCGCGATAATCTGCGGCATTCGTCAGGCGAATATTGGGCTGCGGAGGAATGGACATGGTTGGCGCTCCTGTCTTTGCAAACTTCGAACATAACAGAAGTCGCTTCAGTCGCATAGCCCTGCATTCCCGTGTTGAAACGATATCGCCGCTCTAGTCGAGCGCTGCTCGCTGTTCAGCGTTCCCGGCTGCCCTACGCTGTCACCTTCATGCAGCTTCTCCCATTGCTGCTCACTCAAAGGCTGGATCGGCTGGAACTTTTCTTCTGCAGGCCGTTTTACGAACAAAAAGGGCGCGGCCGCAGCCACGCCCAATTTCAATCCGCGTTAATCCGTGTTCATCCGCGGTAAGGTTTTACCCGACGGCTAGTCCTGATCGTCGTCCTGATCTTCGTCATTGCCTGTGCTGGCGCTGGTTGCTGCGCCCGCTCCTGGCTTGATCTGGATCGGACCGCCGGCGAACAAGGTGCTTGACCCGTGTTCCGCCGCAGTCTTGTTAAAGTTTGCGACTTCCGTGTTCAGGAAAGTGTTGATCTGTGCCAGCTGGGTCTCCAGTTCTTTGTGGACTTCATTCGCCTCGTCCACCAGGATTGGGTTTGGCGCGTCGTAATAACCGCCCATCACGCCGCGCATGACGCCCTGCAACCGGTTTTGGAAACGCTGCAGATAGTGGATGTCATCCTGGCTTCCCGTCTGGATTTCATTGTTGTACAGCGGTTCCTGCATGGCTGTGATCTTCTTGTCCAGCGCACGCGCCTGCTCCAGCACCGGCTTGTAAGACGCGTTGGTTGCGCCTTCCGTGCCTTCGTCTGAAGTCAGCAATTCCTCCAGGCTGCCGATCTGCTTGTGCAGGCTGTTGAGCCGGTTCAGTCCCTCATGTAGCGCGGAGACCTCATCGCGCAACTGCAGCGCCAGCTTCAACTGGGCTTCCATCGCGCTCTTATCGGTTGGGAAGCGCGGATCGGTCTCTACTTCCACCGTTTGCGTCTCGGTTTTTCCATGCACCGTCACCGACACCTTGTACGTGCCCGGCAGCGCATTGGGTCCGGTGTTGGGATCGAAGAAGAAATCCTGATCGTCCAGCCCTTCCGGCGGAGGCAGGAAGTTCAGCCGCTTCGGCCCGTCATACCGCAGGTTCCAGGCCACGCGATTCAACCCGTACTTGGTGGTTCCGTACATCGTGCGGATCACTGTTCCGCTGCTGTCCGCTACGGTGATCTTTACCGGCGTCTCGCCCTGGCGGCGACGTCCAGCTCCGCGTTCTCCACGTTCTCCATGTTCGTTGTTCTCTTTGATCTCGTTCGGCAGCCAGTATGTGATTACCGCTCCATTGAGAGGGTTAGGCGCAACGTAACCGCCGCTGGCAAAGCCATGTTTGTTCCAGTTGTGCCAGTTCGTGGAGGCTGCGATCGGGAAGAGATGGAAGTCGCTCTTGGCCAGCTCCGCTCCGCTCTCCTCTAGTGGCGTGATGTCATCCAGCACGAACAAGCCGCGCCCGTGCGTTGCCACCACCAGGTCGTGCGACTTCTTGATGAATTTCAAGTCGTAGACCGGCACCGTGGGAAAGTTGCTCTTAATCTGTGTCCAGTGTGCGCCGTCGTCGCTCGAGTAGAACAGGCTCGTGTCGGTGCCCAGCACCAGGAACCCCTTGCGGTTTGGATCTTCGCGGATCACGCGTGCCGGATCATCCTGTGGCAACCCAGCCGAAATTGCGGTCCAGGTCTTGCCGCTGTCATGGGTCTTGAAGACGTATGGCTTATTGTTCTCGACTTCGTGGAAGTCCACAGCGATGTAGGCTGTGTTCGCATCGCTCGGCGCCGCGTCAATCTGCTGCAGGCGTCCCCACTGGGGCAGGTTGGGAATATTGGTAGTGACGTTGCTCCAGGTCTTGCCGCCGTCATGCGTTACCTGCACGACGCCGTCGTCCGTGCCCACCCAGATCGTCTTGGGATCGACCGGCGAAATGGAAATCGAGAGAATACAGCCAAACGTTTCGGCGCCGCTGATGTCCCACCAGATCGGTCCGCCGCTGGTTTCCTGCTTGCTCTTGTCATTCCGGGTGAGATCCGGGCTGATCGGTGTCCAACTCTTGCCGCCATCGGTGGAGCGGAACAAGACGTTGCCACCCAGGTAAACCTCGTTGGGGTCGGCCAACGATACCGCGATGGGTGAGGTCCAATTAAAACGATATTTCAAATCGGATGGCTTCATCGATTGCACGCCATGCAGATAAGGCCGCACCGAGTTCGACATTCCGTTTTCATTGTTCAAGCGCTGAATCGATCCGTTTTGTGAATCGGTATAGACCAGGTGCGTGCCCTTGCCGCGGGCCGGCACGGCATATTCGCCGTCGCCGCCGGTCACCGTATACCAGTCAAAGCCGCTCACGCCGCCGCGGCTCAGGCTGTTGGAAGGTCCGCACCAGCCGTTGTTGTCCTGCAAGCCGCCGCACAGGTTATACGGCGTCTCATCGTCCTGGGCGACCGAGTAGAACTGCTCGATGGGCAGGTTATCGAGATAGCGCCACGTGCGGCCCGCGTCAGAACTCACGTAAACGCCGCCGTCATTGCCGTTGATGATCCGGTTGGGATTTTCCGGATCGATCCACATGGTGTGATGGTCAACGTGTACCCGCGCCGAGGTGCTGCGGGCCGTCTTTCCGCCATCTTCGGAAACCATAATATTGAAAGAAAGGAAGTACACCTTGCTGTCATCGTTCGGCGCGACTTGCAACTCGCTGAAATAGAATCCGCGCGCTGCCAGATTGTGATTGTTGCTCACCATCTTCCAGTGATCGCCGAGGTCAACCGAGTCGTAAAGCGTGCCCTTCTTGTTCTCCACCAGCGCATAGATGTGCCGCGGATTGCTCGGCGCAGCGCCCAGGCCAATGCGTCCGGTCGCCTCCGTAGGCAGGCCTTCGGTCAGCTTCTTCCAGGTATTGCCGCCATCTGTGGAGCGGAAGATGCCGCCGCTGGTGCCGCCGTTGTCGAGCGCCCACGGATAGCGCCGCACCCGCCACATGCCGGCAAAAAGCACCATCGGGTTCCCCGGATCCATCACCAGCGAACTCACGCCGGTGTCTTCATCGATGAACAAAACTTTCTTCCAGGTATTGCCGCCGTCAGTAGTGCGGAAGACGCCGCGCTCGGCGTTCGGTCCCCACGCATGCCCAAGCACGCCGACAAAGACGGTGTTCGAATCATTCGGGTCGATGGCGATGTTCGAAATCTGCCCGGCATCGCGCAGCCCCATGAATTTCCATGTGGCTCCAGCGTCGGATGAAAAGAAAACGCCTTTTCCGGTGATCACATCATTGCGGACGTTTTTCTCGCCCGTGCCTACCCAGATCAGGTTCGGGTTCGAGGGCGCCAACGCGATCGCGCCGATCGAGGCCGTGGACTCTTTCTCAAAAATCGCCTTCCATGACAGGCCGCCATCCTGTGTCATGAAAACGCCGCCGCCGGCCGCGCCCACGTAATAAACGTTGGTCTTGCCGGGAATGCCAACCACCGCCGTGACGCGTCCGCCGCCCACGGCCGGGCCCAGATTGCGGAAGTGTATGTTCTCCAGCGGATCTTTGGACTTGTTGTCTTCCGCCTTCGTGCCGGAGGGCGGCGTAGTCTTGTCTTCGCCGGCAACTTTCTTGTCAGTGGCTGCAGGGTTGCTTGCGTTTGCTCCCGTGCCTTTCTTGGTGCGATCTCCCGCTTTGGCTTGCGCCATCAGCATGCCGGAGAGCCCCAGCACGAGCGCCAGAAGAGCGATCATCTTAAGTAGCGTTTTCATAGGATGTACTCCCGCGAGTGTAGGAAGGTGACCGCGAATCATATCGCAAAAGCAGGGGGATTGTGCAAGCTTTGTCGCGTCGCGGTAGTGCAGCCACCTTAGTACAGACGGTGTAAAAAACTGTCGAGAAACTGGCGCAACCTAAACGGAGCAGGAAGAAAGACCAGCTAAAGGACCAGCTACGGGAACCGTTGTTTGGGGCGCCCCTGCGGCAGGCCGTTCTGAGTGAAGCACCAATCCACGAAGCTGGTTGGATATTCGTCGCGAACCGTTTTGGGAACATCTTCCTCAGCAACAGGCTTGAACTCGAATGTGATGGTACCCGCCGGCGTCCCCGGCGGGTTTACTGTCGCCAGCAGGTAACCATATTGCGAGTTTGTAGCGCCTTCGGGTGCTTGCTTGGGAAGAGCGTATCTCCTCGCTCCCGCTGTGCCGACGATCCATCCATCAATCACGCCGCCGTGTTTCTTCCAGTAGCCGGTATTGAATAGCTCAGGCGAGAAGTAATGAGAATGGCTACAGAGAACATAAATCCGTTTACCGCGACGCTGCGCGTCCAAGAGCTTTTTGTAGACGGCGATGCCATTTTGTCTTCCGTTGTCATCGGCCCGATTCATGCTGTGTCCACCGGCGATGCTGTGTGGTAAAGCCTCATGCATCCCTACCACGATTGCGTCGATGCGGTGGTCAGAATCATCCTGTGAAAGTCGCTCTTCCAGCCAAGTCAGCTGTTGTTCGCTGAATTCATTGCTGGTGGCATTATCGAGGTAGATGAAGTCCACGTCATCTTTCACAAAATGGTAATAAGACCTGGGTTCAGGCAGCCACTTGCCGAATTTCTCAACAAAGATCGAACGGTCTGTGGTCAGAGCAGCTTCGTGGTTGCCGATGCCTACATAGACATCCATGGAGCCGAATGGGAGCACTTGGTGTTCAATGAAATCGTCCCAGGCAATAGCACGATAACTTCCTTTTGGGCGCTGCTTGCGGTGGGTTATGTCTTCATCAGCAAAATAAATCCAGCGCATATCGCCCAGGTGCCAATAAAACCTTGCCTGCTTTTCATTCACTGACGCGGCGATTCCCGGCATCACTACATCGCCGCAGTTCCGGGAGTCACCCGCGACGGCAAAATGCCATGGTTCATTGCTTTGTGCCGGTAAACCACCGGAAAGCGCGACCAGAACGACCAAAGTCAGCGCACTCCGCCAGACGTGGACTCCACACTGCCGATGGCGGCACGAATTCGAGCGCAATTTACCCATGGAAGTCATCTTCATTATTGCTTACTCAACGCCGCCATGGGGGGCCGGAAATGCGGACAACGGGCCAACACCGTTCGTACGGTGAGAAAACGCATAGACAAGCCTTCGCAAGGTGATACAGTTTACCTGATTGCCTTCCGGCGACTGGCACGTCCAAAAAAGAGAAAGGGGACTCTGCAGTGCACCAACAAGCTGATTGTTGGCTTGGTGGGATCGAGTGCCTTCGGAATTTGCTGCCGCGCGGGCCAAAACATTCAAGAGGGGACTGACGATGAAGAAGTTTATTGCCTTAACACTTTCCACATTCCTGGCTTCCACCGTGGTGGTGGCCCAGGAGCATGAAGCCGACCGCCTCCGCCATTCCGGCGAGGTGCTGATGGAGATTCTCAACATCCCGGACAGTCTTCCCAAAACCGTTCTGGACAAGGCCGAGTGCGTGATCGTGATTCCTTCGGTGAAGAAACTTGCTCTCGGCGTTGGCGGAAATTATGGCCGTGGCGCGATGACCTGCCGCAGCGGCAAAGCCTTCACCGGCCCCTGGGGACCGCCGGCGATGGTTGCGCTGGAAGGCGCCAATATCGGTTTCCAGATTGGCGGCCAGGCCACCGACTTTGTCCTGCTGGTGGTTAACCCCAAAGGCATTGATTCCATTTTGAAGAGCAAGGTCAAACTGGGCGCGGATGCTGCCGCGGCTGCGGGCCCCGTGGGCCGCGACGCGCAGGCCGCGACTGACGTGCTCATGCACGCCGAGATTCTTACTTATTCCCGTTCACGCGGTCTCTTCGCCGGCATCTCGCTCGACGGCTCAACCCTGCGTCCCGACAACAGCGCCACGGAAAAAGTCTACGGCCACAAAGTTTCGGCTCGCGACGTAGTGATCGATCATAAGGTTGCAACCCCGAAATCCGGCCAGCTTCTGGTCAGCGCCTTGCAGAAAGCATCGCCTAAGAATACCTCGGATCCGAAGTCGCTGCAGGAGGCGGCAACGGAAGGAAAGTAGTAAGAACGATGATTCGCGCCGAATTGTTTTCCCGGACTGGCCTGGCGCTGCTGGCCTTTGCGCTCTGCGCCAGGTTCGGCGCGTCAGGCGTCTCCCCGTATGAGAAATCGGTTGAGGATTGGCGACAGAAATATGAAGCCAAGCTCCGCGCCGACGATGGCTGGCTCACCGTCAGTGGTCTCTTCTGGCTGCACGAAGGCAAGAATACGTTCGGCTCCGCTGCCGGGAACGACGTGGTGCTTCCTTCTCCGGTTCCCGCCGCTGCGGGGTATTTTGAGCTGCACGGTGGCAAGACCACGGTGCACGTGAATCCCGGCGTAGCCATCACGATGGCCGGACAGCCGGTTGAAACCGCGGAATTGCGGCCTGACTCGAAGGTCGATCGACTGGTCATCGGCGACCTGACTTTTTTCGTTCACGCCAGCGGGCCGCGTTTTGGCATTCGCCTCAAGGATAAGAACAGCAAACTGCGGAAGGAGTTCACCGGGCTGCGTTGGTTTCCCATCGACGCAAGGTATCACGTGATTGCCCGATTCACGCCTTACGCTTCGCCGCGTTCGGTCGAAATCGAAACCATCCTTGGTGACCGCGAAAAAACCGAATTGGCCGGCTACGTGACTTTCCAGCTCGGTGGCAAGGAGTTTCGTCTTGACGCGGAAAAGCAGGACGACCCGGAAGGCCTCTTCATCGTCTTTCGCGACCTCACCAGCCGCAAAGATACCTACCAAGCCGCGCGCTTCCTGGATACTGATCTGCCAAAAGATGGAACCGTCGAAATTGATTTCAACAAAGCCTACAACCCGCCATGCGCCTACAACCCTTATTCCACCTGCCCGTTGCCTTCGCCGGGCAACCGCATGCAGATAGAAATCCCCGCGGGCGAAAAAAGATATCACTAGCGCATTTGCTACACTCAATCCATGGCCCAAATTGCTTACCTGGAATGCTCCAAGTGCGGAGAGCACATCAACCCCTCGCAACCACAGACCATCTGTCCCAAGGATGGCGGCTCACTCTACGTTCGCTATGATCTTGCAGCGCTGAAAGGGAAGTTCACCCCCGATTCTCTTCGTGGACGTCCGGCCACCATGTGGCGTTACCGCGAGGTTCTCCCCGGCGACTCTCCGGTGACTCTGGGCGAAGGCTTTACTCCCATGCTGCCCAGCCGCGAATATCCGAATGTATATATAAAGGATGAAGGACTGAATCCCACCGGATCATTCAAAGCCCGTGGCCTTTGTGCCGCGGTGACGATGGCCCGGCAATACGGATTGAAAAAGCTCGCTGTTCCCTCCGCCGGCAACGCTGCCAGCGCGCTGGCTGCCTATTGTGCTGCGGCAGGAATTGAAGCTCACATCTTTATGCCGAAAGATGTGCCCCTGGCGAACCTGGTTGAGTGCAAGTCGTACGGTGCGAACGTCACGCTGGTGGACGGCCTGATCTCCGATTGCGCCAGGATGGTCAACGAGCGCAAGCAGGCCGAGGGCTGGTTTGATATCTCCACGCTGAAGGAGCCGTTCCGCGTCGAAGGCAAGAAGACCATGGGCTACGAAGTCGCTGAACAGCTCAACTGGGAGCTGCCTGACGCCATTTTCTATCCCACCGGTGGCGGTGTCGGTCTCATCGGCATGTGGAAAGCCTTCGCTGAAATGGAGCAGCTGGGCTGGCTCAGCGGCAAGAAGCGTCCGAAGATGATCGTGGTCCAGGCCGCCGGTTGCGCCCCTGCGGTCAAGGCGTGGAATGACCACAAGCAGGTAATGGAGATGTGGCCGAACGCGCACACAGCGGCTGCCGGACTACGGGTGCCGAAGCCTTACGCCGATTACATCATCCTCGACATTCTCAAGCAGAGCGGCGGCACCGCAGTCTCGGTTTCCGATGATGAGATCTTCGCCGGGGTGAAAGAGTGGGCGAGCGAGGAAGGTCTGTTGGCCGCGCCGGAGGGCGCTGCCTGCCTGCCCGCGTATCAGCGGCTGGTGAGCGAAGGCTTTCTCAAATCGACCGACAAGGTTGTAATCTTCAATACCGGCTCCGGCCTCAAATACATCGATGTGATTGCCGACGCGCTCAACATCAGCGCCACGCAGTCCGAGTCACATGTCGGCGCTCCCGAGAGCTGAACATCAGCGCCTCAATTTGACGAGTGCTTTGCCTCCTCACTATAGTCCAATGCAGTAGGGAGAAGGATTCATCCGCCAGATTTCACATTATCGCGTGCTGGAGCGTGTTGGTTCAGGCGGCATGGGAACCGTGTGGCTGGCCGAGGATCTGCAACTCGGCCGGCGGGTCGCTCTCAAGTTTCTTTCCGATGAGCTTGCCCGCAATGAGCAGGCTCTGGAGCGTTTCAAACAGGAAGCGCGCACCGCTTCAGCGTTGAACCATCCCAATATCTGCACCATCTATGAAATTGGCGAGGACAACGGCGAGTTCTTTATCGCCATGGAATTCATTGAAGGCGAGCCGCTCGATCGCTATCTGGAGAGCCATCGTCCCGAACTGCAGGAACTGCTTGATCTCGCCATCCAGGTGGCTGACGCGCTGGATGCAGCGCACTCAAGCGGCATCATTCATCGCGACATTAAGCCGGCCAATATTCTGATTACATCGCGTGGCCAGGCCAAGGTGCTCGATTTCGGCTTGGCCAAGCTCGTGGCCGCAGGCCGAACCGCCAGCCAGCCGACCTATGCCGGCACCAGTCTGACTGCATCCGAACATCTGACCTCGCCGGGCACGGCTGTCGGCACGGTGGCATTCATGTCACCGGAGCAGGCGCGCGGGAAAACGCTGGATGCGCGCACGGATCTGTTTTCTTTCGGGGCCGTTCTGTATGAGATGGCTAGCGGCAAGTTGCCGTTTGAGGGCGAAACCGCGGCGGTAATTTTCGATAATCTTCTGAATCACGATCCCGCTTCCATCTCCGGTTACAATCCGCAGCTGCCGCCAAAGCTGGATGAAATCGTTCGCACCGCGCTCGAAAAAGATCGAGATCTCCGCTACCAGAGCGCTGCGGAGATGAAGGCCGAACTGAAGCGCCTGAAGCGCGATACCAGCTCAGGGCGCGTGGTATTGCCATCGTCGGGACGAACAGCAGCAGCTAGCAGTGCCGCTATGCCGGCAGCTTCCAGCACGGTTGTAACGCAGGCGTCGAAGAACAAGGCAAACCCGATTGTGTTCGGTGCAATCGCGATCGTCGTCGTTTTGTCTGCGATTGTGGGAATCTATTTCGTTTTTCACGGCAGGGAGCCCAGCTTCAACCTGCAGAACATGAAGATCAGCCAGATCACCAGCGGCGGCAATGCCGGCGCTGCGGCGCTCTCTCCCGACAATCGCTACATCGTCTATGTCCTGCGCGATGGCGCGCTGGAGAGCCTGTGGGTAGAGCAGTTGGCTACGGGCAGCAACGTGCAGATACTGGCGCCGGATCAGGTGAGTTTTGTTGCGGTCAACTTTACGCCCGATGGCAACTACGTGATGTTCGTGCGCTCGGACAAGTCCACCACGAATTTCCGCTACCTGTATCGCATTCCCAGCCTGGGAGGCACGGCGCAGCAGCTAATCAGGGACGTGGATTCACCCCCAGCCTTTTCGCCTGACGGCCAGCAGATTGCGTTCGTCCGCGGCATTCTTCAGCACCCATCCAATCAGATCCTCGTCGCCAACGCCGATGGCAGCGGAGAAAAGGTGCTGGTGCAACGGGATTCCTTTGCCCCAGGCAATGCCGCGGTTTCCTGGTCTCTGGACGGCAAGACCCTCGCCTTCATTTCACCCGAAATCCGAAACGGCGCCAACAGATGGGTTCTGCAAACAGTGCCTGCTGCTGCAGGACAGGTCAAGGAAGTGCATTCCTTCACCGCCGGCGCGAGAGCCGCTGCATGGTTGCCGGATGGTCGTGGCATTCTGGTGGTGGCAGCAGATGCTGAGAGCGGTCGTGGCCAGATATGGCTTGTGAGCTATCCGGACGGTCTGGTGTCACGCTTTACCAACGATCTCAGCAACTACGATCCTTGCTGTCTGGAGGTCAGCCGCGACGGAAATTCGCTGGTCACTCTGCAGAATACGATCCAGAGCGATGTTTGGGTGGCGAATGCGGACGGCTCTGATCCCAAAGAGATCACTTCTGGTGAACCCCTGGGGCTCACGCTGGAATGGATCGGGAATCGGATCGGCATGGTCGATCAGAAATTCCAGTGGCTGCTCTTGAACCCTGATGGCTCCGGGAAGAGCCAACTAACCAACGACCGCCTGCCGCATTTCCAGCTTTCACCGTGTCAGGACGGGAAACACCTGGTCTATACCACCTTCCGCGAAGGAGCGTTTGAACTGTGGCGTGCCGACACAGACGGCTCCAACGCCGCGAAAATCTCCGACAAGCCCGTCATGGGCATCTATAGTTGCACCCCTGATTCGAAGTCAGTGATTTACGCAGCAGACGGCGCGATCTTGCGCACTTCGATTGAGGGCGGAACTCCGGTGAAGGTGAATCTGCCACTAAGCCAGCTTCATTTTTCGGGCGATGGAAAAATGGTCCTGTACACTTCGCAGCAGGTTGAAAACGGGCAGATGCACTCCAAGCTGGTGGTTGCGCCGGCCCAAGGCGGCGCCCCTCTGTATACGTTCGATACCCCGTTCGGCATCCAGTTGCTGCGATTTACACCCGATAACAAAGCTATTGCTTTCATGCTGACGCGCGATCGTGCCACCAATATCTGGAAGCAGCCTCTGAGCGGCGGAAACATTCAGCAGCTCACACACTTCACCAGCGGCAACATGTTTTCCTATGCATTTTCACCGGATGGCAAGCGGCTCGCCTTCTCGCGCGGCGCGCGCAAGACTGATGTGGTGATGATGAGCGGCTTCCATTGAGTTCATATCTCGTTCGATTTACACCATGACTGAACGCCTCTACTACCACGATTCTTTTCTCCACGACTTCGACGCCCGTGTGATTGAGTCTCTCGCGCGCGATGGCAGGCACGCGATCGTACTCGACCGCACGGCTTTCTATCCGACCAGCGGCGGCCAGGTGCACGATCTCGGCACGCTTGCTTCCGAAGGTAAACAGATTGCAGTGGTTGAAGTGGCCGACGAGGAGGACGGGCGCATTCTGCACTTCGCCGCCGAACCGCTTACCGCAGGCGCGGCGGTGCACGGCACAATCGACTCTGTTCGGCGGCTCGACCACGTTCAGCAGCACTCCGGCCAGCACGTGCTCTCAGCCGCCTTCAGTCAACTCTTCAACATGCCGACCGTCAGCTTTCACATGGGTGCGGAAAGCTGCACCATCGATCTGGAGACGAGTGGACTCACGGCCGCGCAGGCGGAGAGAGCTGAACTTCTGGCCAACCAGGTAATCGCAGAAGACCGGCCGGTGAGCATACGTTTTGTTCCTCTGGAAGAAGCACGGCGGCTCGGCCTGCGCAAACTTCCTCCAAAACAAACCGGAGACCTGCGCCTCATCGACATCACCAATTTTGACCTGACTGCCTGCGGCGGGACGCACGTCCGTGCTACCGGCCAGATCGGCAGCATTTTCCTGCGCAAGATCGAAAAGGTAAAGCAGGGAATGCGAGTGGAATTTGTCTGCGGCCTGCGCGGCGCAGCCGCCGCGCACCGGGATTACACCGCCCTGACGGAAGCGGCTGCGGTTTATTCCAGCCACATCTACGACGTGCCGGAGCAGATTCGGAAATCATTGGCCGAAACCAAATTGGCGGGCAAGGTCCAGCATCAACTGCTGGAAGAGCTGGCTGAACTGCACGCGGAGCGTCTGCTTGCGCAAGCTTCGGGTTCGCGGCGCGTGATCACTCAATGCTATGCCGAACGCGATGCAGTCTTCATCAAGCTGCTGGCGCAGAAGCTGACGGCAGGGAAGAACGATGTGGTTGCGCTGCTGGCCTCCGGCGCCGGCCAGCCCACGCTGGTCTTTGCGCAAAGTCCCGGTCAGAAATTCAACATGGGCCAACTCATGAAAGAGGCCATGGCACAGCTTGGCGGCCGCGGAGGCGGCTCAGCAGATCTTGCGCAGGGCGGATTGCCGGCGGGTGCGGCTTCGACGGCCGCCCTGGAAGAGACGCTGAGCCGGATGAGCACCAAACTCTGACACCAGATAGGCTTCTCCAGTAAGGTTTGTAACGACGTTGTCGTTCCTCGCCTCAAACTGCGAGCGCCTCTTATGCAGAGGCGCTCTCTAAGGCAACGCATTTCCCGGAAGTCGCGTTGCTTTACTATGCTTCAGAAATGGCCGGTTTAGGCGTAGCGATCTTGCGCGGGAACAGAAGCACGGATCCAAGCAGCAGGAACGTAATCACGATGATGGTCGTGTTGGCGAAGGCAGAAATATCCATCGCGTTCGTCATATCCGGAGCATCAGGCATCGAGGTGTATTGCACGGCTGCCATGGCGGTGTAGTGCATTGCCGGAATCGCAAAACCCATGATGATGGCGCAGACGCCTTTAAGCACCCTGTCGTGCTTGTCCTCGCGAAAGAGATACGTCAAACCAAGGGCGGCCAGCGCGACAATCAGCGCGATCACAATCGACACGACAACGAATGACGTATCCCAATGGTGCATCGCAGAAAGCCGCATCGAAGCCATTCCGGTATAGTGCATGCCGGAAATACCCGCTGCCATCAGCAGACTGCCGACGGTCACATGGCCCACGGTCACGCCCGGCCGGCTCACCACCAGCAGTGCGATGAACGAGGCAGCGATCGCTGCCACCAGTGACAGAATGACTGTCGGAATGTGGTAATAGACCGGGATTGGCAGATGATAAGCGAGCATTCCGGTATAGTGCATCGACCAGATGCCGGTTCCCATCGCCACCGCGCCGCCAATGAGCCAGGCCAGACGCGCCGTGTTTCGTGCGGCTGTAACTCGGCCTGCCAGGTCAAGCGCGGCATAGGAAGCAAAGATGGCGATTACGACTGAAAGGGCCACCAAACGAAGATCGTACGTAGCCGTTAATGACGTATTCACGGAGACTTCTCCTTAAATTTTTGATGAGCGCCCGCGCCGGGCTTAGATTTTCAGAGAGTAGACTTAGCAACGACTCTTTACAAGTTACTGTGGTGCTGCGCTATTTGTCGCTAAATATGTATTTCATAATGGAAAAGTCATTTATTAAATAATGAGTTTTCTTGAATTTGCCACTGTTTCGTTCATTGCGCCATCGCAAGACGGCACAAATCCATAAGAGGCAAGTAGACTCTTCTGGATCAACTTGATTGAGGGTTGCAGCAGAACAGAATTTATGGACTTCAGAGATCGCAGAGTCTGGATCACCGGCGCATCTTCGGGCATTGGCGAAGCGCTGGCCAAAGCGTTTCACGGCGCCGGTGCCCGATTGATTCTTTCCGCCCGCCGCGAAGATGAACTTCGGCGCGTGCAAGCGGCATGCGGCGGCGAGCCCAACACGCACGTGTTGCCGCTCGACGTAACCAGTGCGGAACAGTTATCGGAAAAGACTGCTCAAGCCCTTGCCGTGTTCAAGGGGCTCGATATCCTGGTGCTCAACGCCGGCATCACCCAACGCTCCCGCACGCGTGAGACTGACGAGAGCGTCTACCGCCGTCTGATGGAGGTCAACTTCTTTGCCCCGGAAGCGATGGCGCGCGCCGTACTTCCTTCCATGCTGGCGCAGAAGAACGGACACTTGGTCGTGATTTCCAGTGTGGCCGGCAAATTTGGTGTGCCCATGCGCTCTGGCTACTCCGCCACCAAATTCGCTTTGCATGGTTTTTTTGAAGCCTTGCGCGCCGAAGAGCAACGTAACGGCATTCACGTGACCATGGTCTGCCCCGGCTATATTCGCACCGAGATCAGCCTTTCTGCGCTCCGTGGCGACGGCCGCAAACACGCCAAGATGGATTCCGAACTCGCCCGCGGCATGCCCGCCGAAGACTGCGCCCGCCAGATTCTGCAGGGCGTCGCCGGGAAGAAGAACGAAATTGTGGTTGCGGCTCTGCGCGAGAAGGCCCTGGTCTATCTCAAGCGTTTTTGGCCCGACCTTCTTACGCGAATGGTCGGGCGGCCGGGGTGAGCCAATTCTGGCTGTTCAGGGTAAACTAGTTTCCCCCCAGATCAAACGCATGCTGCTAGTGGAGCGCGACCCTCCTGAAGCGCATTGATCGTGAGCGGGAAAGCGATCTCCGGCCTGGCGGCTATGGCACGGTGATTTTGCCCAACCGCCCACCGCTGGTAAAATCGATTCAGCACTTCCTCGCTTTTGTGGGGCTATAGCTCAGCTGGGAGAGCGCATCGTTCGCAACGATGAGGTCGTCGGTTCGATCCCGACTAGCTCCACCATATTATCTCCAATACTTTCAATCACTTCATTCTCCGTATGCTGCGCCGTGCCTTCGGTCAAAAGCGGGTTTGTGACGTGGTTTGTGACGTAACCTGACAGTGCATTGTTGCGTGCCAGACCCTCCAGGGCCTCGCGCCGGGCCTTCATCCTGATGTGTGAGTAGTGCTTCAGCATCTGCGCGGAGACATGGCCGGCGATGTCTCTGATGGTCGAGTCGCTTGCCTGGGACTCAGCCAGCTCTGTGATGGCGCAATGACGAAGATCGTGGAACCGCAACCCGTGGAGTGGGCTCTTCAACGTACTGATGTCCGCTTTGCACTTCTTGTTGGCGCAGCATTTCGATGGGGGCTGCAACCGTCCGCATGTGGGGCAGTCCACTGCACGGGTCATGCTCCTCCAGGCGCTTCGCCAACTCTTCTGCGGTTTCTTAGTATCGATTTTGCCGTGCTCACAGGAATAGAACAGGTAATTGTCTGGCTCCAGGGCTCCAAGCTTTTGGGCACGTTGAAGTAAGCGCCCTACGGCATACGATGCAGGTCCGTTGAGCGGGATGGAACGTTTGCCAGCCTCGGTTTTGCTTCGCCGCAGTCGCACCACCTGCTCTGTCAAATCGAGGTCCCGCAGCTGGATATTCTTCAATTCCACGCCGCGCATGGTCGTATTGAGCGTGATCACGGCGGCGCAGAATGCCGCCTCCCAATCCGGTCTGGAGTAGGCCCTGGCCAGCAACAGCTGTTTCTCATGATCTTCAAGCGCGCGGCCGATATTGTGCTCCACCTTCAGATTCTTCACGTCGTCGGCGAAGGGACGCCACAGCTTTGCCTTCTTGAGAACGCCACGGATGATATCGATCTCACGATTGACGGTGGCATTGGCGATGCTTTCGGCCTTACGGCGCCGGATGTAAGCCAGAACAGCTGCCACGGTGATCTGGGAGAGGCGCGTCTTTCCAAGCACCTTGGCCACAGCGCGCAGCCGCTCTCCCTCAGTGCGGATCGTTAGTTCCTTCAGGTTGGGCGCCCTGTCAGCAATGTATTGCTCAGCGGCGACGGCGAAAGTCAGCTTTGCGAAACCCTCGCTGCCCACCTGCGACAACAATTCATCCTCGCGCTTGATGAACTCCTTCGCGTCTTTTTGTGCCTGGCGCCAGTCGGTGGTCTCCAGGCACCTCCGAAAACGGTGGCCCCTGACAGTGACATCGATGTGATACCAGTCGCCGCGCTTATAGATCTTCATTATTTGTCACCCTTTTTGCCGCTGCCCTTTGGTCTGCCGCCGAGCTTGCCATTGGCGCGGGATGCGTTGGCTTTCTTTTTGGTTGTGACTGCTCCCCGGCATGCCGGGCAGTAGCAAATCAGTGGAATTCCATGAATCTTGCATTTCATGGCTTTTATTTTAACCCATCGTGCTAGGTTTATCATCTTAGAGATTCCGCGATTCGTCGCGCAGGATTTCCGGTGACACCAACAGCAGTGGGGGCATGTGCGGGTCCTGGCGTTCCACTTTCCGCGATTTAAAAGGAACCCAAGTGGCTCCCCCACATTTTTGGGTGGCGTGCAGTTCTAAAACCCCTGTCAACAGCGGTGAAAAGGTTCTCTACGTCGTGTAACGCGCCTGATCGAAAGGAGTTGCGCTGCTACTTCGTCAGCCCCCTCTGCAACATTCACCTTGCCTCATCTCGCTTCTCGGCGAGAGTAGTCGAGTCGACCCGACCAAGCCGAAATCTAAAGTCCGTCGCGTGACGTTGCGTCGCCGAGAACGCATGCTGGCGGACCAGTTCCAGGAAACCATCCTCAATCGCGAACTCGCGCCAAGTCGACACAGCGTTCTTGCTGCACCCCAGTACAGCCGCCAGCAGCTCGCAGGGAAGCTGGATCACCTCATCGATTCCCACCAGCAACTGCAAATGGAACGCCAGTGACACCAGGGTTGCATAGCGGTCCGACCTGGCCAGCTTCCTGCAGAGTTTTAGTGGCTTCGCTCTCGCGAGTTCGAGCGCCTTCTGAAGCGGATTATCGCTTTCACCAAAGCGGACTTTTTTCCAAGCCCGAACGAACTCCTCTTCCCGCGACACCACGCAGTGCTCCTCTCGCGCAACATCATCCCACTCTTCAATGTACGGAAGCACTTTCCGCAGTGCATCGTCTGCGCTCAAGAAGTGCAGCTGCGGGTGGTCTTTCAGGCGCCGGACGAAGTGAAACATTGCAATGTGCCACTCTTTTCCATCCGTCTTGTGTTCATCCCGTTGTTCAAGCGCGGCCAGATTGTACGCCGCCGCTTCTTGGATGAATTTTCCGAGCGTTTGAGGTCTGGCAGCTTCTTCGCCTTTATCGTTTTCTGGCGATAGGGGAACAGGTTCGATGATGTCAGTCCCGATCTCCTCGGCGAGTGAATTTTCCGGTGCAGGTGTAGGCGGTGAGAATATTTCGCGGGAATGATTTACTTCCTGCGCAGGCGAATCGAAAATTCCGAAGAGACCTTCATGTGAATTCTCTCCATCGTCCCGTGCTTCGGACGAAGCACCCCTGTTTGTCTGTTTTTCTTGAATCTCTTGAATTTCTGTGAATCCTGTCATTCTTGTTTGTCCTGAATTTCTGTTTGTCCTGTGTATCTGTATATCTGTGTCATCTGAGAGGTGTCACAAAGCAGTGCTCACCTGCCACCGAATGGCCTCAAGAAATGCTGCGCTTGGTGCCACCCGCCAACCCGGACTGACTTGGAGACCGGCGACAGCGCAGCGATGCGGCTGCAATGTTTCACGATATTCCTTCATGGCTCCCGCTTCATCCTCTTGCATTGCGTTGAGGAAGCGGATAAGCATCTCCGTGTCATCGGCTGAAGCCATCCGCTTCGGTTGAGATCAGCCCGTTTGGGTACGCGAATACCCAATCGGCTTTAGTTTTTTCCGTCGTTCGGCCCAATGAACAGAGCCACATCCTCATGGCGAAAGCGCACCAGCTTGCCAATGCGCACGGCCACCAGTTTCCCCTGGCGCTCCCACAGACGCACGGCGTCCTCCGAACACTGCAGGTACGCTGCGACCTGGGGCACCGTCATCAGTTTCTGTTCCATACAACCTCCGTCGTTGAGGATCATTACGTTCAGTGAGGGCTAGATATCCGATCTCACTGTTTAAACACAATCAGGCCTAACCCGTAGCACCAAGCCGCTGAGTCAACTGTATCGATTTCGTCTGTCTGACTGGTTTCGTTTCGCATGGCTTGCTTCGTTGCCAGGGCCTCCTTTTTGTGCCCGTGTGGTCATCATCGTTTCATGCGCGACATCGCGCAATTGGCTTGATGCCCTATCCGTAAATCGGCTTCCAGCGGCATCCAGCGGACTTGGTTGTGAGAGAGACCCTCCTTTATTCGGTTTGGGGTTTTGCCTTAGCAGTGGCTATCGCATCGCGGTCTTCGATATACCAAGCATTTCCCCTGTCTGCGGGTAAGAGTCGTCCCAGTCCCACCATTGAACAGGGTCAATCTCAACAGTTGACAGGCGGCTGCACGGGCGTAGAATTGCGCGCGTCTACGAACCGGGGGTTGGGCTCTGACCTGTGCCTGGAGGCAACTATGACGCGCACGATTCAACTGGTGACATGGGTGATGTTCTCAACCCTGATCGTCGTGGCTCAAAAGGCCCCGCTCAAAGACCAGGTGGAGGCTGTGTTCCCCGATGCACAGGCTCTCTATCTGGATCTGCACCAGCATCCTGAGCTTTCTGCGCATGAGATGCGCACCGCAGCGTTGCTTGCGGATCGTCTGCGCAAGCTTGGCTACGAAGTTACTGAGAACGTCGGCGGGACAGGAGTCGTGGGGATCATGAAGAACGGGCCTGGCCCCACGGTGATGCTGCGGACGGAGCTGGATGCCCTTCCGGTGGAAGAACAAACGGGGCTTCCTTACGCCAGCAAGGTTCGCACGAAAGACGACACTGGCCGTGAAGTAGCGGTGATGCACGCATGCGGCCATGACCTGCACATGTCATCGTGGTGGGGAACGGCGGCCATCATGGCCAGGAGCAAAGATACTTGGCATGGAACCCTGATGCTCGTCGCCCAACCGGCAGAAGAGATCATCACGGGCGCCCAAAAGATGGTAGCTGATGGTCTGTTTACGCGCTTCCCCAAGCCAGACATTGGAATTGCCCTGCACGACACCAGCGATATTGCTGCCGGGCAGGTGGGAGTTGCGCAAGGCTACCTCTTCGCCAACGCTGATTCGGTCAGAATCACTGTGTACGGCAAAGGTGGTCACGGGGCGCGACCTGAGGCCACCATCGATCCGGTGCTGATCGTCGCCAGCATCACAATGCGCCTGCAGGGTATTGTAGCCCGTGAAATTCACCCTGGAGACGCTGCTGTCATCACAGTTGGGTACATCCAAGCCGGCACGAAGAACAACATCATCCCCGATCAAGCAGAGATGGGCCTGACGGTACGCTCTTACAAGCCTGAAGTGCGACAGCATTTGTTGGCGGCCATCGAGCGCGTCGCCAAGGCCGAGGCCGAAGCAGCAGGCGCCGAGAAGATGCCGAAGGTTGAAAAGTTCGAGTCCACGTCGGCTGTTTACAACGACCCCGTACTGGCGCGCCACCTTGAAGCCACGCTCGAAACCGCATTGGGTAAAAATAACGTGGTTGTGGCGCAGCCAGTCACAGGCTCTGAAGACTACTCGGTCTACATCGAGCAGGGTGTTCCCTCATTATTTTTCCGCCTCGGCGCAGCAGACAAAGATAAGTTGGCTCAGGCCAAGGCGAGCGGAAAGGCGCTACCCAACACGCACTCCTCGCTGTTTGCGCCCGTGCTGGACCCTTCTTTGCATACCGGCATTTTGGCTGAGGTAGCCGTGCTGCGCGATCTCCTGAACGGAACTGCAGTGGACATCAGCAAGATCACAGAGCACAAGGCGGCCGGGAACTAGAAAATCCTCGTCATCGTGCCGCGCTGGGGACACGGGTCTAACTTATCCGACCTCGACACGACTTTCAGCGCGTCCGCTCCGGCTCAGAAGAGGATCGTCCTTCACTCTGCAATGCAGAGTCACTTTGCACGATTGTCTACCTGGTGTTTCGGCACGAACGACGATGCGCACCAGAGCACAATGCCGATCACTGCGAGCATCACCCCCGCCTCGGTGTTGAACATGAAACCAAAGAATCCAAGTAACAAACACAGACCAAGCCATTTCATAGTTGCCTCCATCATTTGAGCTTTCATCAGTGCGCACCGAGCGGTGCACAGAGTCAAAGGCCGCTTTTGGGCCGAGGTTTTCTTGGTTGATTTTCGCCGACAGGCCGGCTGGCTCTGCTGCGAAACAGCACAGTCCATCCTCGTTGTTCGCGATAGGCCGGGTGATCAGCCGGCGCTTCGCCACAGTCGATGTTTCCACCGCCGCGCTTGGTGTGCTGACTAGATTTGTCTGAGCTTGACTTGCGGGAACGAGTCGTCATGATGCCTCCTGGTGAAGTGCATCAAGCGCCAGCGAAAAGAAAAGCCGCCATCGTAGGCGGCAGCTCTGCGGAGAATTTGCTTTACGCCACATCGAGCCATTCGGCTCAAGGCACCTTGTTCTCCAAACAGGTTGCCGGTGAATTTTCATTCACGCTCTTGATGCTATTCACATTGTGCCACCACCATGAGTTGGAGTGCAATAGCTCATGCGTCAAGCACCGGAAGGCCATTACGGATTACGCTGCGCCGCCGCACGCAGCTGTGCAACAAGTGCCACCCTTGTAAGCCCTTGTGCGTCAAAATACGCATCAGCTGCGTCTGCGTCAACGAAGTGATTGAGCAGATGATCTCTTAGGACCCGCAGCAGGGTTGCACGTATGATGAAGCTTGTGGCTTCGAGCAACACCTCGCGCTTTTGAACTCCACCGTTGAAACCGTGTCTCAGCATTGTGTTAAAGAATGGGTCAGGGATTCTGTCGCCGTGAGCAGTAAAGTTGCGCATCTCATAGAGATCAGTGACGACTTGTCCCACCGTGATTCCGGGATCGTCGAGTAAATCCGGCAGGTCACCGGGCGCATAGATGCTCGTATTCTCACCTAGGAACCACTTGATGCGCGATGTTGCCACCAGGCTACCCTGGTGTTCACGGCTGTGAGACGTGTAGATCGATTCAATTGCCGAACACCAAAGCAGAAAGCGAGCTTTCCAATCCAATGACTGAAAGTGCCCAAGCTCATGAAATTGCACTGACATTCTAAACTTCCAGAACTGGCCTCTCATCGCACGCAAAAACTCCGGCGCATACGTTCTTAGTGCAACGGTATCTTCGTTGCGCAACTTGAAAAGCCGCTGGACTTCCGGGACTTCAAGCAGATGAAGAGCCGGAACATCAAATCCACCAACATCAAAGGACCCATCCTCACGAATAGTCCCGCGCATCAACAATGCATGTTGGCGCATTGGTCGAATCAAACGCAAACACGCCGCGAGATTGCGAAGCAGCGTTTCTGATGCTTGGGTCTGCTCATGCTCGGCAACTCTGACTGCCGGCTCGGGTTCATAGCGATGCACAAGAGCATACCTGACATCCTCAAGGTGCTCGGCAATATCAGCACCGAGTTGCTCGGTCCAGACAGCGAATGTATTCTCTCGAAAACGAGCGGAAACATCCTCTATCGTTACATTTTCGACGACATCAAAGGGCAGTTGCCGAAGATCGAAAGGTTCGTCATCAACCTGATCGGCCAGCCAGTAAACTGGATAAAGGGTAAAGTTCATCGTGTTTCCTGGCCCATCGCTCCACTGACGCTCTGCTGCCATACATGCTCATACACTCGTCCCGCGATCTCTTCTGTTTCTTCCTCAGTGAATGGAGGCCGTGGTAACTCGGCGTACAGGTTGTCAAGAATGAACACCTGGACTTCCGCTTCTGTCGCGCTCTTCTTTGTCCAGTCCTGCATGTTGTGAAGCAGCTCACGCAAAGCGGCGAGCAAGCTCTTACTGGCCTGTTTGACTCGTTCCCGGTCAGTCTTGGTGATATTTTCCTTGAAGAGCAAATCAAAGATTGCCAGCTCTTCGTCACTGAGCCCTTCTTCGGCGGCTCGCCGTTGTTCCACGTCAAGGCTCTGCGCCAAAGCTACCAGTTGGGCAAAAGTATCTTCCACAGTGACCCGATCTTTTTCGCGGTTATATTCGGCGATGATTTCCTGGTACTTCCGGTAGTAATCCATGCGCATTGGATTGCGTTCAAGCATCCGGGCAAGCTTCTGCTCAACCAGTTCCCGGATGTCCTGCAGCGCGGCGTGCTTCCTCTTGACCTTGGTTGCGAATTCATTCCGAAGCTTTCCAAAATCTAATTGGCTCAAATCAACGGTCAGCCCTTCAGCATGATCATCACCCGGAGTTGCTGCGCGGATCGCTTCATTCACAATGCGGTGCAGCTCTTTGAGAAGCTCCGTTACGTCGGCAGTATCGCGTCTGTCTTCAAGCTTTTTGTAGATAGCTTCCAGGTTGTCGTGCCGCTCGGCGTAGGTAAAGGCGCTCGGCTCCATGAGCAGTGCCTTGAAGCGGATGAACACCTGACGCACTATGATCTCGAACCTACGCTTGGCCTCGTCAGACGTGTAAAGCGCGTCCACGGCGTCTCGCAAGGCCTCAATCTTGGTGAACCCTGCGGCACCACGGAGCCGAGCCGGATCAAAGCCCAAGCTGAGGAGATGCGCCTCAGCCGTCTCAATGGCGTCCAGCAGTGCTGCCACCAGTTCTTCAATGGGCGCAACGATCTTTCCACCATCTCCATCTTCGTCATCGCCGAGGGCGTACTGAGCCAGTGCTTGCCGCAGACTTCTCAGCATTCCGTTGTAATCAACGATCACGCCGCAATCCTTGCCGGGAAAGACCCGGTTCGCTCGGGCGATGGCCTGCATCAGGTTGTGCGCCTTCATCGGCTTGTCAATGTAGAGCGTTGACAGGCACTCCACATCAAAGCCGGTCAGCCACATTGCACATACAATGGCGATGCGGAAGGGGTGCTGTGGGTCTTTGAAGGCGTCTTCCACATTCGTGCGCTTGCCGTCAGGTGTTTGAAAGCCGGTTTTCATGACTACACGGTGAGGGATAATGTCAAAGTTCCACTTGCCAAAATCCCGCGCCTCATTCTGTGCTTCGCTGATGATGATTTCGATGATCGTAGTTTCCATCCACCGCAGTCGGCCACGAAGGAATACGACTTCCTTCTCAAGCTTTTCGCGGATATCGGGCTCTGTCGTTCCTGCCAGTTCGGCTTCTTTAATCGGGAGAAGATTCTTCAACTCTAAAATCTTTGCGTGCCACAGAGGCTCGATCCGCTGATACATGCGCGCGCAGGTGATCTTGTCTATGCACACCAGCATCGACTTGCCGCTTTGCCACCGTGTTGAGCAATGCTCTACAAAATCGGCAGCAAGTTTGTCCAGGCGATCATCGGCTGTAATCACCTCGTAGTCTTTGCCAAGCAGCTTCTCCAGAAGCGCCGTCTGGTCGGGATCAAGATCAGCCTGCTCCGTCGCCTCTGCAATTCGGTCATTCAGGTCCAGGCGAGCAATGCCAAGCTTTTCTCCTCGGTTCTCGTAGATCAGCTTGACCGTGGAATGATCTTCTTCAGAGCGCTTGAAATCGTAACGCGAGACGTAGGTGCCGAAGATGCGCTTGGTCAGCTCATCATGTTTAAACAGCGGTGTGCCCGTAAAGCCGATGAACGAAGCATTGGGTAGTGCCAGGCGCATGTTCCGAGCGAATTTGCCGGCCTGGGTACGGTGCGCTTCGTCTGAGATCACGATGATGTCGTCGCGTTCGCTGTAGGGTTCCGTCACTGGCTGGTTGAACTTGTGGATCAGGCTGAAAACAAAGCGATGGTTTTCGCGAAGCAGCTCTTTCAATTCCTTTCCGTTGGCAGCGCGTGGCGTGTTCTCATCGGTGATTCCGCAGCCGATGAATGTGCGCCAGATTTGGTCGTCCAGGTCATCGCGGTCAGTGAGCAGGACAAACGTGAAGTTGCCAGGGATCACGCGACGAACTTTCTCCGCAAAGAAACCCATTGAATATGACTTGCCGCTACCTTGTGTATGCCAGAAGACACCCAATCGGCCAAGATCAGGATGCACCCTCTCCACCAGCGGCAATTCAAGAATTCGTTGCGGAAGCTGCTCGGCCTCACGCTCGCCCACGGGAGCCGTGGCCGAGATAGCTCTCTGTTCCACCACTGCAGTGCGGTGTAGCAGACGCTCTTTCACCGGGAATCTGCGCTTCAGCTCTTCCTGCCGCTGTACGGAGGCCACGGCATTGTTCACGCCGAGGACCTGATGGTTCCGCGCGACGATCTTTCGCGTACCACCTGCGCGGCTTTCATCAAACAAGATGAAGTTCTCAACAATATCAAGGAGCCGTTCCTTATCAAGCATGCCGTCGAGCAGCGCCTGGGCATCCACTCGCGCCGTGTCTTTCTCGCTGTTGCGTTTCCACTCGACAAAGTGTTCCCACTTGCTTGTGATGGAACCGTAGCGCGCCTGATCGCCGTTGCTCACCACCAGGAAAGCATTGTGGTGAAAAGCGTGCGTAATGCTGTGCTCGCTCATGTAGTCGGTCAGGTTGTCGTCAAAGCCGGCGCGGATGTTCCTGTAGACAGCCTTCAGCTCAATGAATACAAGCGGCAGCCCGTTTATGAAACAAACCAAATCAGCGCGGCGATTGTAGTGCGGCACGCGCAGCCCCTGAATGCGCAGCTCACGGACGGCGAGGAAGCGATTGTTGGCTGGATTTCTGAAATCAATTACCTTGGCGCGTTCGTGTTGAATTTCACCCTTCAGGTTGCGCCATTCCACCGGCACGCCGTTGCGGATGAAGTCATAGAAGTCGTGATTGTGTTGCAGAAGGGAACGGGAAAGATCGTTCCGGGTGAGCTGTTCGACGGCTTGATCGCGTGCCTCAATGGGCATTCCAGGATTCAGCTTCTCCAGCGCGGCGCGCAGATCGCGGACCAATACAACATCACGTTCTGATGAGCGGCCAAGAGTCCCCTGGAGGCCAAACGTTTCGGCCTTGTAAGCGTAAACACTGTCCCATTTGAGAATCTTCTCCAGGTGCTCTGCGAAAGTTTTTTGAACCAACCTGTCTTCACTGTTGATGTCGGTCAATGCCATCTTTCAATCCTTGCCTGCCACATACCAATCAGATTCACGCAATCTGCGAAGAAAGCTGTCTACCTCATCAAAGGCCCCGTTCTGGTGCGCGTATTCGATGTACTCGCGCAAGCGTTGCGTTTTTTCTATGCCAGTGGCGATGTGCCATGCGCCCAGGATCAACGGCAACGGAGGATTCCAACCACCGTTAGAATTTCGCTGCCGGTTGGGCAAGAGCTGCCAAAGCTCATTCCAGCGCTGTGGCTGCGGACAAATCTTGCCGTGCTCGGTGACATAAGCAAGCAGCATCGCCAATCGCTCGTCTTTGCTTTTGTCAGGCACTTGCAGCTTTTCCTTCGATTGCTTGTGAAACCGTCATCTCGCCGCTCATCAAGCGCGGCAACAGCAAGTCGCGTGCTGCCTGGAGCTTTTGGTTTTGACCGTGCAAAAGTCTGATCTGCTTAAACATGGGTCGAACTGTGTCAGTAAACATGGTCAAAAGAAGCTCAGGCGGTATCCATACCTGAAACTTCTCAAAGCAACTCTCCTGTACCCGCTGGCGTCCCGAAGATCCAACCATGCTCTTTATTGCATTCTCGCGGAAGTCATATGTTCTGGACAGACAATAGACGAACTCAGGAGTCAACAGTTTGGACCGCAGCACGATGAACTCTGTCGAACCCCGCGCTACCTCACCATCTTCCATAAAGTCCACGAAAGCTGTTTTGCCGTTCTCTAGACAAGGCGTAATCCGCGCGAATAGAGTGTCACCATTGCGAAATTTGCTACCGCTTCTGCCATCACGTCTAATGGCATGTTGGATCACCATGCTATTGGTTGGCAGCTCGGCCATTTCAACGTGCCAATGCTCTCCTTCCTCAGAGAGCGGAGTCGGAGGATTGATGTCCACTGCCTCTGGCGTCGGTACACGTCTCCATCCATTTGGCACGCCGTTCAGATTCTCCACATGCTCGTAGCCAGGAAAGCGCAGGCGGACGAACCACTCGCTATACAACAGGCCTGCCGCATCTTCCAGGAGCGCCATGCGGCGGCGGTTGTTCTCGATCAGATCGTCGTAGCTCTTCAGAATCGCCGCAATTTTGATTTGCTCTTCAAGAGAAGGCAAGCGAATAGGAGTCTCACGAAGAATATCGGTGTTAATGTTTTGAATTGCGGCGCCGTAGGCAACAGAAGCAAAATAATCGCGTCGTGTTAACAGGAAATAATAAAAGAACTGGGGAACCAAACCATCATACTCATAAGTGTAAAGCCATCCGTCATGGATACACCCCTCAACCCCAAGAAACACCGGAAGACCAAGGGTGCCGCTGGTGCAGATTATCAAGCTACCGACTGGAAGCAAACGGCTGAACGAGGCTCCAAAGGCGTTGACATGTTCTTTTGTTCGCCAGAGGTATTTTCCAGAAGAAGTCGCGTCCGCAACCTTAATCCAAGGAATCGTGCCGCCCTCAAAGAACCTCTGATCGTTTTTGGGCCGAGGGGATGAGCCTCGACCTACCTTGCACAAATCCCCAATCTTGCGTAGCTGCCAGCTCATGCTCCAAGCCCCTCAAGGTTCTCCTGTACCTTTGCGGCCAATTCCTGTGCATCTTTATTCAACTCGGCCAACTCAGTGTGAATGTCACGCAACGTCTGCTCGAAGTCAAAGTCTTCGTCTTCCTCTGTCGGCGCGACGCCAACATAGCGTCCCGGCGTCAAAGTCCAGTCTGCAGCTTCAATTTCTTGCCGGCTCACCAGCTTCACCAGCCCCGGCACTGCCTCAAGCTCTGCTTTGGGGAATCGCTCTTGGAGCCATGCAACCTGGCGATGGAAGTACACAACCTGTTTAAGCTGCTCCACGGCAAGCTTGCGCTGCTCGTCAAGCTGTTTCAATAGCCGGCCAGCGCCACGCCGGTCATAGGCTTCTCGAATGCTTTCAACATCAGCAACCTCATTGCCCAGGCCGGCCACCCGCGCGGCCAACTTGTACAACAGGTCTACCTGCTTCATCAGGCCGCGAACTAATTCGGCCAAAGGATCAAAGCCCTTGCGCGCGGTGTGCTGAGCCGTGTTTTCCGCTGGCATGCTGTCGTGATATTTGGTGACAAAAGCCTCCAGGTTCTTGACCAGTTTCTCGCGGTCAATCTGGTAGAGCTTGTCTGCTTCTATCAGCTCGTTCACCGCGCCCGACAGAGCCTTTTTTTTCTCCTGATCAAGGTCTTTATGTTTTTTGGCGGCGTCCGCGAGCACCGTGAAACGCTGACTCAGGTCTGCCAGCACAGCCTCAAATGCGGACAGCGCCCCAGGCACGGCGTTGCTTTCCGTGCACAGCTTTGAGAAATACTCTTTGATCAGATCAAGAAACCGTTCGAGTTGCCCACGATACAGCCAAACGATGGCTGAGAGGTTGCGCATCTGCTCGGGAGAGAAGTCGTAAATCTTGCGTGTGACTTTGCGGTATACGTTGCGTGCATCCAACATGAGCACTTTGTCTTTGCGCGCCGCTGCTTTCCCACGGTCAAAGAACCACAGCTCGCACGGGACTGAGCGGGTATAGAAGAAATTCGAGCGGACGGAGATCATTATGTCCACATCACCGGTTTTTATGATTTCTTTGCGGACATCTTTCTCCCCGTGGCCTGCACTTGAGGCTTGAGACGACATCACGAAGCCAGACCGGCCCTTCTCGTTCAGATAGCTCCAGAAATATGAAATCCACAAATAATTTCCGTTGGAGACCTTCTTGTTCTTGTTGACGCCCGGAAGGCCGAAAGGCAATCGCGGCTCGCCATCGATGCGCTCGGCGTCTACCAGGTCCACGTTGAATGGAGGATTGGCCATCACAAAGTCGCACTTGCCGAACAGGTTGTGTTCATCTTGGTAGTAGGTGATGGCATCGGCGATGTTACCCTCCAGCCCGTGGACGGCCAGGTTCATCTTTGCGATGCGGATCGTGTCGTTGTTTTTCTCCTGGCCGTAGAAGACCACTCGCTTGGACGCATCCTCGCCTTCATGCTCAATGAAGTGACTCGACTGGACGAACATTCCACCTGAGCCGCAGGCGGGATCAAACACGGTCCCGTGGTCCGGCTCAATTACGTTGACGATCATCTGGACGAGCGATGACGGTGTAAAGAACTCACCGTTGTCGTGCGCCTTCTGAATGGAAAACTTAGCAAGGAAGTATTCATAGATGCGGCCAAATACGTCACCTGTGGCTTGCCTGACGCGCTCGCGGTTGAAGACGCGCATGAGGTCTTCCAGCACCTTGGACTCAAAGATTCCGTAGTCCTTGGGCAGAATGCCGGCGAGGGGCTCAAAATCCTTCTCAATGGCGTTCATCGCTGCAACCACAAGCTTTGGAAGATCACCGCCGCTGCTGGCCTCGTCCATGATCCAGTCGTAGCGTGCATTCTCCGGCAGCCAGAGGGCACGGCGACGGACGTAATCCGCAGGCAGCACTTTCCTCTTCGGCATCTTGCCGGCAGCCTGATCGGCTTCAATCTGCGCCTGCGCGGCAGCAAAACGGTTGGCGGCATGGCGCAGGAAGATAACGCCCAAAACCGGCATGAAGTAATCGCTTGAAGTCAGCTTTGAGTTGGCGCGCAGATTATCTGCGGCTTCCCACAGATCAGCTTCGAGTTTTTCAATGTCTTTGAGGGGATTGTCGGTCATTTGCGTGGGTGGAATGTGTAGATTATCTCACGTTGACTGCAATCCAATAAGGTGATTACATTAGCCAATTTCAATGCCAGAACGCTTTAAATGGTGGTGGCCGGTTGCCTTGATAGTCGTAACCGTGGCAGGCACGGCCGACTGCCGGGGGGCCAGTTCACAGGCAGGCGCTCCTGACCTGAGCAAACTCTCCAGCGAAGACCGAGACATGATTGACTCGGCGTGTAGCTCAGAGCGAACCTTCGATGGACCCGCAGCTTATTACGCTTGTGTGCGCAAGCAACTTGCAAGGTTCAAGGCTTCAAAAGGTCCTCCCGACCTGGACAATTTATCCAGCGAAGACCGAGACATGATTGACTCGGCGTGTAGCTCAGAGCGAACCTTCGATGGACCCGCAGCGTATTACGCTTGTGTGCGCAAGCAACTTGCAAGGTTCAAGGCTTCAAAAGGTCCTCCCGACCTGGACAATTTGTCTAGCGAAGACCGAGACATGATTGACTCGGCGTGTAGCTCAGAGCGAACCTTCGATGGACCCGCAGCTTATTACGCTTGTGTGCGCAAGCAACTTGCCGCGATGCCTCGGAACAAATCTGCTCGGGGCCCTGTCGCGCCTGATGCCCCCTCAAGCCTACAAATCCAAGCGGAAGCAGCAAAGATCGCTGTCGTTCTCAAAGAAGATGAGGTTGCCTTTTGTCAGGAGACCCGAGATCCGGCCTGCCACACAACATTTGTCAGAGGCATCCGCTATCGGCCCGTAACTTTGAGTCCATCTGGCCAGAGAGGGCTCATCGTGGAACTCTCGGTCCCGTACTTTTGTGGTTCCGGTGGATGCAGCATCTACGTGCTGAGGCAGAAGGGCAATAGTTATTCGACGGTGCTTGAGGAGCTTGGCAGTCTCGATGGATTCGACGTAGCTGAGTCAACCAGCAAAGGATTCTTTGATATAACCCGGATTGGCAAGGCCTCCTCGTCGCGATATAGGTGGACAGGTTCAAAATATATTGCGGCTGCCGATGAGATCGCGTCGGACGCAGCCCCCACGCCGCTGCAATCAGAGAGTCCACGCTCGTCATCGTCAGATACAGAGGTATCGGCCTGGGTCTTCATCTTTCTTGTAGGCGGAGCCTTGTTGGGGTTTCTCTACAGAGGGCTGACAAAGAGGAGATGCACATTGTGTGGTAACCCTCCCGATGCATCCGGTGTTTATTGTTCCACATGCTCTGCTGCAATGTCAGAAGCAGCAAAGCGTGCTTCGGAGGAGCGTGCAGCTGAAGAACGAGCCAAGGTAGAAGAGCAACGCCGGGCCCAAGAAAAGGAACAGCAAAAAGAGCAGTATCGCCCAACCACGCTGGCAGACCTGCATCAGCTGACTGGGCCGCAATTTGAGCACCTGATCGCTTCTTTGTTCAGGAAGGACGGCTACGCGGTTAATCATTGTGGAGGCAGCGGCGATGAAGGCGTTGATCTGATTCTCATCATGGGTGAAGAAAAGGATGTCGTTCAATGCAAACGGTGGAGAAATGACATTGGCTCGCCCGTGCTACGTGATTTCTACGGTGCGCTCATGCATGCCGTCGCTCGTCACGGCTTCATCATAACCACAGCATTCTTCACCCAGGGCGCTCGCGATTTCGCCCGGGGAAAGCCAATCTCACTGATTTCTGGTTCAGAACTTCTTCGCTGGATCAACGGGACTTACTCTTCGCGCAGTGATGCAGGATCACGCTCCAGCCACAACGATGCAGGATCACGCTCCAGCTCCACCAACCGTGCTCCGGTCTTTGACGCCTATGTGGTACTGGGCGTAAATCGCAATGCCAGTCCTGAAGAGATTCGCGCTGCCTACCGGCGCGAGATGTCCAACTATCATCCCGACAAGGTGGCGCATCTCGGCAAAGACCTGCAAGACCTCGCCAAGATCAAAGCCCAGGAGATCAACAGAGCTTACGAAGAACTTACTCGCCACAGCTGATGGAAGGGATTCAGTCGGCGGGAAACTGTGCGTTGCTGACCGAGCCAGTTAAACTGAGAGGGGAGGCTGCCATCGCTCAGGAACTTACTTTTGATTTCGCTTGGGTCCTTTTACCACCAGCAGACGGGGCCTATATCAATACCAGCATCCCGACTGAGGTGGTGGACGAATTCTTCACGTTCGCAAAGCGCACCGCTGAGAGGGGAGACGCCGAGGAGATTTACTATCTATTCAGAGGCGCTTTCAGCGAAGCTGTTGGCAAGCCGCGATACAGGAGTTCCGCATTGTATTTTGCTCCACTGGACGCGAAGTTTGCTATGGAGAGCGCCGCGAACAACGCACCTGTCTTCATTGCGGCATTCTATCGCGCATGCAGTCAGATAGCAGAACAGTTTGGCACGAACAAGGCGCCCGATGTGGCAACGATCAATCGCCTTCTGGAGAAACACCGCATTGGATACGTGATTGACCCACCCACACTTCGGTTGCGCGAAGCTGCGGATGTAGTTCCTGTGAGCCCCTCCACGTTGCTGGAACAGGCCCATGAGAAGTTCCGCAATGCGGTGGAACGCTCGGAGCAGTTGCTCCATGAGAACCGTGGCGAGGAAGCTCTCAACCAGATCTGGTGGTTGTTGGAATCCATCTCAACTGCATTTTCCGGGCTGACATTGAACGGCAGGAAGATCGAGGGTGACTACTTCAATCCTGTCATCAAAGAAATCTCCCAGGCAGCCAGCGGTTGCCTGCTCGGTGGGGTAGCCCGTTGGCTGGCCGCTCTACAGGCATATCTGTCAGGCCCTGATGAGGGCGGGATACGACATGGGCGTCACCTTCTCCTGGAAGGCCTTCAACCTCATGAGGCAGTACTGCTCGTTAACCTCGCTCGCAGCTACATCTCGTACTTACTGGCCGAATACGAGCGTCTGACCGCGCCTTCTCAATGATCTGCGCCGCCACGGCGAAACAGTCAACGTATCACCACACGGGCCGGCACCAACCTCAGCATGTTGGTCAACGCAGAGGTCCCAAATGACAAAAGATCAGGAATTATGGTCGAGGCGATACGGCAGCCCAGTGACAGCCGAAACCGCGAACGAGATAACAAGAAATGTTGTGGCCTTTTTCTCTTTGCTGGCACAATGGGACCAAGAAATGATCGCTCGCGTTGTCCCACTGCCGCGCACTGATAAGCCCTGGGGGGTTGTTGTAAATGGAGAACTGTTCGGCGTGCAAAAGTCGCGCTTCGATTGCGACTTCGCAGCAAACATCATTAATGATCGCGGCATTGAGGCGTATGAGCGGCTGATTGCCGCCGACGTGTTGGCCAGGCTTCGAGGCGCAAAGTGACACCACTCGCAATCACTTTCGAAAGTTCGGTGTGATGGTCCCGCCGGGCCCCAAGGCCGGGTGCGGGTAGAGCGGCTATCGGGGGAGTGCATTCTATTGTGACGTGGTTTGTGCCGTAACCGGGGCATCCAGGTAGTACAACCACACCGGAATCCATCATGTTGGATAGGCAGGGCCGCTGGCGCAGCCCCGCATGTTTATTGGGAATTTCTTCAGCGCTTCATCTTCGATCCCCCTTCATCAGTGACTGGACTCATAATTCGCAACGATGAGGTCGTCGGTTCGATCCCGACTAGCTCCACCAAGTCTAACCTTTTTTTCTATCACTTACAGCCTGCCGGATGATCTGGTTCGGCGGCGTTTGGCCGCACTCAAAGATCCCCGCGAAATCATCGCTGATCCAGAAGCGCTGTTACTCTGGGGCGAAACTCAGCGAGAGGACACTGGTTTCGAAACCTGGCTCAGCCAGCCCGCAGGTCAAGTCCCGAGTGCGAAGCCGCAACCCGTGCGAAAAGCCGGCTAGCACATGCAACTGAACGGGTCATAGTGGCATCCGCATGCGAAAGGTTGATTTATGACGATCACAAAACGAATGTTGGTGCTGGTATGTCTCATCACCGGCACGCTGATGGCTCAGGATGCTAAGGTCACGCAGCTCATGTCGAAAGACCTGACGGACCTTCCCAACAAGGAAGGTCTGATGATCACCGTGGAGTATCCGCCGGGCAGTTCGGACCCTATACATCGCCACAATGCACATGCGTTTATTTATGTGCTGGAAGGCTCGATCGTGATGCAGGTGAAAGGTGGAAAAGAAGTTACTCTGACACCCGGTCAGACCTTCTATGAAGGTCCCGACGATGTTCATGTGGTCGGCCGAAACGCAAGCAAAGTCAAACCAGCAAAATTCGTCGTGTTCTTCGTAAAGGACAAAGGCGCTCCGGTGTTAGTGCCGGTGAAGTGATAGCGGAATGACCGCTGAACTTGAATGAGAACTGCCCACGCCTGTTCCCAATCGTTGAGCGGCACGTCAGCGCGAAGTTTACCACTAAGCAGCTCGCTCGGTTTCTCCTGAGTTTTCCTCTTGCGGCGCGCGGTTCCGGGCTGCGATGGCCTTAATGGAGTTTGCAAACCCTTTTTCCAAAACGCCCCTGCCCACGGTCGCGACCACCAACTCGAGCAGTCGTCCCCTGAGGTTCTTGCCTTCGCGGACGCTAACCAGGTCCATGTCGGTCAGGCCGTCGGGCCGGCGCGTGAAGGTGTAGGTGTGGCCCGAGGCGCCTCCCCACGCGTTGGAGTCGGTCGTGGTGAGGACTACGCGACGGGGGTTGGACCAGTCGTAGTGCAGGCGTTCCCATGTGCCGGCTGACCCTTCCGTCACGTCGGCCTGCTTTCCGCTCTGCTGATGCACCTTGAGGTACTGGTCCGCGCTGTTGGGAAAGAGCTTCTTGCGCCCCGGTCCGAAGTCGGTGAGCCCGGCGATGTACTGCTCGGGCGTCAAGGTGGTTGTTTGGTGGAAATGAAGCGTGGCCATAGGCGGCTCCTCACTTGGGCGGTGTCACATCGTTCATTGCCTCAAGTTAAAAACAGGGATTCGTATTTTGGGATTCCCGGCGCCGTTCATTGGATGCCACCCGTCATCCGGGTTGTCCTGGCACACCGGTGAGCCTTTCGGTGCCACCTGGCGCTGCGCCCAGAGTCTCACGATGAGACTTTGGGTTTCCGCCGCGCGGGTTTCAGAAAGTCTTTCCGGCTCTCACCTGGTCTTCATGGGCTCAGCTTGGGCAGTCGGAATCTTTACTCTTGGCGCACTGGCCGAATTCCTTGCTGATCACATTCCCGGCGCTGGTTGACGCTTGCGTGCCTAGTGCATCCCTTGCGTGATTGGAAAAAAGCATGAAGTGTTTGGTAGTCGTATTGCATCGAAAGACTGTGAGGCCACTGACAACACGGTGCATGACTGATTAGAAGCTGAGAAACATACAAGGAGTTCAGATGCAATCTGAAATCAAGATAGGGCAACGTTTCAAGTTCAGTATATTGTCCGACAAGCCTGCGCCAGAGCGGCAGGCGGTAGTAACTCGCGTGCGCTCTACTAGAGAGGAAGGACTCGGGCCGGAGGTGGACTTCTATTTTGCATATTGGGTGGAGGCTCACGAACTCCCAGAAACTGAGGTTCCGACAACGTTGCTGTTTGAGCGTGGAACTGACGGAAACGTGTACCTCGACGGACGCATGGTTAGCATCACTTTGCTGAAGTGATCTTCCGCTTAAGAACATCGACCTTCTGTTCCCGCTCTCTGCATCCCATCGCATCAGTCCTTGCCGCATTTAGAGATTGGCCTGACCGATCTTTTGTACCAAGATGCCAGAAATCATGCGGCGTCATGGCTTGACGCCGGCTCCTCCGCCGTGGTCTCTAGACTAGTTATCCGGAGATGCGTCAGAGTAGAATTGGCATGTCAAGCATTGCTCTGTCGAGGGATCGCGGCGCATTCGAGAAATGATGCCGGTCACGCCCTGGGCCGTGGATACATTCTCGACGAAAGAAGGAAGCTTAGGCGCGATGGCCGATGTCACTGCACCAGATTTTCATCCGATTTTGGCTGACGCCAGCGACGGACAGACCTTCACCATGCTGGGTACGACAATGCGTTTGATAGCTACGGCCGCAGCAACCGGAGGACGATACACGGTATTCGAGCAGGTTACGCCTCCCGGATGGGGGCCGCCACGGCACATCCATTCGCGTGAGGACGAGATTATTTACATTCTTGAGGGTTCCTACGAGTTACATGTCGGCGATGAGCGTCGGACGCTTTCGGCTGGCGCCTCTGCCGTCCTGCCCCGCGGCATTCCGCACGGTTTTCGTAACATGACGTCTGTGCCCAATCGTTTGATATGCGTCATCACTCCCGGAGGATTAGAGGAGTATTTCCTGGCTGTGGCCCGATCTTCTCCACCTCCTGCTCCCCCACAACTGGTCGAACTGGCGCGGCCGTTCGGACTAACTCTGTTGCCACCCGGAGCTTGACAAGAAAAGTCAGGACGCGCGCTCGACCCACACGCGATTTTTCCCTTGACTGTTGGGAAGTAGGTTTCCGCCGAAGAAATCGAGAAATTTGCCCAGGCCGCCGGCCGAGCCGTCCGAGCCTCGATGGCTCCCGACTCTCCAAGGGGAGCGCACCCGCCACATTTACGCCGAAGCGACTAGCCATACAAGGCACTGGGCAAGCAGGGACACAACGAGCAGCGGAACCCGGATCAATAACACCCTATCCCACGACGCCTGTAGCTCTCGACTGTTGTCGAGTCTTTCTCCGGTCTTTGCCGCTTTGGTTTGAACCCGATTAATTGGTTTTGACAAGAGATTGTAGAGAATGACGAACAGAATCAGCATTAGGAGCGATGCGAGATACAACCAGCGCTGCCCACTCCTGCTTAATATGACCAGCAAGAGGTTGGACAAGATCGCCGAGACGCCCCAGATCGGCATCCGTGCATCGGCGAACATATGGAAAAAACCCATGATTTCGGTTCCGGCAGATGCTGAAGCCAATCTGAGAGCGGGACGGCCGATAGTCAAGAAGAACATGTCCGTGCCGAACACAACTGCTGTGCTTAGAATTCCAACCAGAGACACCAACCACATCCAATGGTTCATAGTTCCTCCGCCTTTCTAAGGCGTCGCCGCGCCGATTTGTTGGAATCCTTCCAGTAGATTGAATCGCCCCAGTGCCCGATCAGCTGTCTCAAACGGCATGGATCAACACAAGACCGACGACAACCATCACCGCGCAGGTTACGCCATGAATGGAGAGCGCCCGCGACTTCGACCCGCCCGACCCCAGAACGATTGACATGTCGCCAAGTGGGATGATGGCGAAGACGAGCAGAGCTATTCCTACCAACCGCCTGTCCGCCATCAGCATCATGGTCAGCACGATCAATCCAGCTGCGACGTCCCGAATTCCTTTAGGACGTAGCCAGGCGCGAGTGTCAGCATCGGATGCAGGTGGCTTTAGACCAAAAGTTCCTGAGATTCGTTCAGGAGATGCAAGATAGAAACAACCGATAACAATGATCGCTGCAGCTATGAGAGCCGCCAGGACCAGTGGAATTGTTTCGTGCATAAGACATTGTCTCCTACGCGACTTAGAAACGCTAACTCAAGATCGGATCAGACTGTAGACAATCTTGTAGGTGTCTAAGCCTCAAAGGGGCGAAGTTCAACAGTTTTCGACGAGCGGACTGCAACATGTGCAATATCCATCACTTAGCAACCACAAAACCGTAAAAATCGAAAGCGTTGAAAACTGTAGGAGCTTGAGGAATATTAGCTGTAATAGGAAGGTGATTTAGGCCGGAGAGGGTCAATAACGGAGCAGGACGTTCAAAAATGAAGCCCAGCGGATGGGAACACTCAGCCAGTGAATGCATCGCACCAGCACGGGCCTGCGAACTACACTCACGCCGGCTTGGTTCCCGGCGTGAATGTAGCGATCACCTCCCCTAAATCGGGGCTACGCGGCAGAAGTTCCTTCACGTTACTTTTTAGAACTCATGTTATTAGCCGGCGCCGGGGCGAAATGCGCGCGGCCATCCTCGATGAGCCATTGATTCCCGTGGCGAGCTGCCACGTACAAAAAATTGATTGGTATTTCCGGGATGATCTTTCCATCCGGAGCCTTGACATTGCGCACCGTAAGAAGCGCCTCCGCGAACGCGACATTGGGGTTGATGAAGCGGATCCGATAGTTGGAGAGCGCCGCTTGTGTCGTCGGGGTAACCGCTTGCTCCGCTTCGGGACCGAAGTCCTTCACCATGGCGGCGTGTCCTTGCAGAAAGTCGCCCACCGGCGTCACGAAGGTCCCATTTTCAGCGAATAGAGACGCTCGGCGTTCGGCATTCTTCTGGACAAAAGCCTTCGCAAAGTTATCTCCGAGCGCTTGAACGGCCGCTTTGTCTCGAGCCTGGGCGCTCGCAGGGCCGCTCGCACCGATGACGAGCGTACACGCGAGAAGCGCTAAGCCCAGACGCTGTGTGAGTCTTTGGGGCGCAGATTTGAGCACCTGGGGCTGGGAATTGATAGTGCGAGTTGCAGTTCGGTATGTCGGTGAGATGTTCATTTGTTTTTCCTTAAAAGTCATTGCTGTTCTCCTTGATTTTTATTTCTGCCACTTACTTGTCATTTCTCGAAACCACAATTTCCACTAGCTGCATGCCAGGTAGGCGGCTCACATCGGCAGCTCGGCCCCTGCCTGCTCCGCCGCTATGTATGCTGCGTACCAGTTCGGCCAGTTCGCGTCGTGTTGGCCGCTGCGTTTCTCGTGCTCGCCGTGGGCGGCTGCCGCGCGCCGCATGGCACTTGCCAGATCGTTTGCTGATCCAAAGGTGGTCGCCGCAGAGTCGATGCGCCCCGGCAACCGCCGCGTGACCTCCTGGACTGCCCACATATTGCCGTCGGGATCTTCGAAAGAGACGAAGGAGCTGTAGCTCTTGCGTTCGGGGTCCGGACCGCTGATGCGAGAGAACGGCGAGCCGTGGAAGACCTCACTCGCCTTGATGCCCTTGTCCACGAGATCCTTATGGGCCGCCTCAATGTCGGAGACGATCAGCGCGCCCCGGAGCGAGCCAGGCGCGTCCGTCGTGATTCCTTTGCCGAACGTGATCGAGCACCCTGAACCCGGGGGCGTTAGCTGCACGATGCGAAAGTCGTTTCCCATCGCGTCGTCGGAGTCGAGCCGCCACCCAAGCCGGGTGTAAAACTCCTTTGCGCGATCGACGTCGGTGACGGGGATGAGCGCAACCTCGAGCTTTATGTCGACTCTCGCGGCGCCGGCGTCATGTTTCTGTTGTTCAATGCTGATGGTTGTTTGACTCATGTAATTCTCCTTTTCCTGGTGACTTGGACTCTCGCACTCAGCCCTTTAAGGGTGTGCTTGCGAGGACCTCCACTTCTTCAATCTGCGGGGGAGCCGCCAGCAATTCGTTGGCTCGCGCTCCCAATGCCTTCGCGATCTCGCCGCTCAAGTGGGCCTTGCGGCCGGTTTCATTGGCAAACGTATCGAAGATGCCGAACTTCCCCGGCCCGAGCTTGATCGCGTACCATTTCAAGGTGCCTTTTTCATCCCGCGCGAGTGGTTGAGCTGACTTCAGAAATGCCTCGGCGTCGGCTTCCTTGCCTTGGCGTGCTTCCAGCGTGACTAACAGTCCAATTGCTTCCATTGCGTTACTCTCCGGTGTTGAATTAGTTCTTAACGACAGTGATTGCTGGGCTCTGCTCACAGCTATGAGTAAACTGCACATCGGATGGGTAATTGTGCGAGTTTTTGCTGCGATGGTCGGAATCCTGCTTAATTCATGTTTCCCAGAGACCGAAGCGAGCTTGTCTTGAGTGACAGGGTGACGAGAGTTCGAAGGGGCTGCGTGTGCATTGACGGGAGCGATGAGCAGGAGAATGCTTGCGATTGCGGCCAAGACCGCGTGCGCCGGCGATGGAGTGGACAAACGCCACGCGAGACGTCTAGCAGCGCCAATCGTTACCGCGCGGAAATCCAGGGATCCGTCCTTGGAGTGCTCCTCAAGGGCTAATAACTCCAGCAGCCAATCGTCGGCCGCCCGACGCTCTTGCTCCTCGCCTTGAAGCGTAACGACTGCCGCGACAAAAGCTACCAGCTCGTTTTCAGCCCGGTTGAAGAACTCGGCATCAATTTCAGCCGAGAACGTCGCAGCTTTTGTTTTCAGCAGTCCTCCTGCTTTGCTGATCATGTTTATCCTCGCCACACTGACAAAATATTCGTATGGCGGTTTTTGAGAAACCTCAGAAACCACAGAATTCGGCCTAGATTTTTCTGCAGGGTTGAGACTGGAGGAAAGGCAGTGATTGCCGGTAAGGGAATACAGCTTGAGATCAAATCAGCGTGGAATACTCCAGCGGAACACATTCTTCATCTTGCTAAGAATGGTTGTTTGAGATTTTCTGAAGACAATGCCTCCTGGAACGACGATCGTGACCTCGGTTCCGGAATCAGGCGAGCTGACAATATGGAGTTTGCCGCCGATGCGAGCAACTCGCTCGCGCATTCCCTGGAGACCGAAGTGGCCGTCTTTGCCTTGCTCTGCAACTGTGGGATCGATGCCAACGCCGTTGTCGCGGACGCACACGGCCAGGTCCTTCCCATAGCGCAAGCTGACTGCCAGTTGATTACCGTTCGAGTGCGTGTAGGCGTTGCGAATGGCCTCATAGCCAACCCGGTAGATCTCGTCGCGCACGACAGGATGCATTTCCTGCGCGCGGCCCGTCACAGAGAAAGAGACCTCCATGCGGCTTTGCATACGAGTCTCTTCCGCGGCCCTTGTGAACGCTTCGGCAAGATCGTTCGTCTGCGTGATTGAGGTACGAAGCGAATTCAGAGCGGCTCGCCCTTCGTGTATGGCCCGCGCAAGCCAGGTTGAAAGCTGTTCCATTGCTTTTCGCATATGGACAGGATCGGATGGGTTTTCCAGCGCATCATCGGCAACCAGCTTGCTGCCTTGAAGAGTCTGCTGAAGCGTGTCATGTAGATTGCGGGCAATCCGTTCTCTCTCCTCCATGCGCTCCTGCATCCGGCCCTGGACCTGCCGAGCTACTTGCTTCAGCCGGAATTTATAGAATGCGCCGGCCAACAGAACGAGTACGGCCACGGACGATAAACGGAACCATGTGGTCTGATAATATGCCGGTGCAACCGAGAAATCGATCCAGGCGTCAGCCTGGCTCCAAAGACCGCTGTTATTGCAGGCGCTCACCCGGAATCGATACGAACCTGGAGCTAGATCCGTGTAGAACGCTTGCCTGTGATTGGAGACGCTCTGCCAATCGGCGTCCCGCCCTTCAAGTTTGTAGCGGAAGCGGACTTTCTGGGGAACGGTATAGCTCAACGCGGTATAGTCGATTTCCAGATCACGCGTTAGAGCAGGCAGCCGAACTTTGCTGTCTGGGTTGTATCCTTTGTGGTCGGCAACAATATTCTGGATACGTACTCGCGGAGGCACCGTATTCTCGTATAGGTGACGTGGATCCACCATCTGCAAGGACATCGGTGTTGCAAACCAAAGTCTGCCGTCTCTTGCCTTCGACGCTTTCGGAGGCCCACCCGTATTTCCGGAGCGTACGCCATCAAAGGCATCGAAGACGCGTAGTGCTATTGGCCCAGCCGGTTGCTTCCACCACTTCGAGAGTTCCGCCCTCTCTATCCCCACCAATCCGCATTGCATGGAAACCCACAGAGCTCCTTGATCATCTTCCACAAGAGAAAAAATGGAATCGCAAGGAAGGCCATTACCGGTGGTCAAGGATTTTAGGTCGCCATCCTTCCAGCG
>Ga0126381_100000296_pt1 | contig 55699 bp, 46 predicted proteins | sample PanSoiMetPlot_28_FD_96465 | JGI IMG/M metagenome (GOLD analysis project Ga0126381, IMG submission 96465) | Tropical forest soil microbial communities from Panama - MetaG Plot_28 | ecosystem: Environmental > Terrestrial > Soil > Tropical forest > Bulk soil | place: Panama | collected 2016-02-17 | reverse complement strand
AGTGGTTAGTGGTTAGTGGCTAGTGACTAGTGGCTAGTTAGTGGATGATCACCGCCCTCTCCACAGAATGAACCGTGATTGAAGCCCAACGGACCACCAGCGACTGATCACTAGGCACTGTTTTACACGATTCTCGCGACCAGATCGTAGTCGTGCGCCTCGGTAATCTCGCAGCGGTAGAACTGGCCTTCGCGGACGTCGTGATCGCCAAAATCGTTGACGTAAACCGTGCCGTCGATCTCCGGCGCATGCATCGGGGTGCGCCCCTGCCACAGCAAATCGGTCTCTGACGATGGCCCTTCCAGTAGCAGATCGAATTGGCGACCGACGAGCGCGCGCTTCTTCTTGCGGCTGATCTGCTTCTGGATCGACATGAGCTTCCTGCGGCGGCGCTCGATTTCCCCCGCCGGAACCTTCTTACCGAGATCAAAGGCCTTCGCGCCCTCTTCATCGGAGTAGCCGAAGACACCGAGCCAGTCGAATTGCGCCTCGCGAACGAAGTCAGAGAGCTGCTCGAAGTCCTGTTCGGTCTCGCCGGGAAAGCCGACGATGAAAGATGTGCGCAACGTGAGGTCGGGAATCGTGCGCCGCATCTTTTCTATGGAGCGCAGGAAGATCTCTGCGCCGGCGCCACGCTTCATCGACTTCAAAACGGCCGGCGAAGCGTGCTGCAACGGCACATCGATATACGAGCAGATCTTCTCGTGCGCTGCGATCGCCTCCAGCAGCCTGCCTGTGATCTTGTTGGGATAGGCGTAGAGGAAGCGGATCCAGCGCAGCTCGTCGATTTCTGCCAGCCGCTCCAGCAGGAGCGCCAGGCCGTCTTTCAGGCCGAGATCTTCGCCGTAACAGGTGGTGTCCTGGCCGATGAGCGTGACTTCGCGGACGCCCTGTTGCGCCAAGTGCTGCGCCTCGGCGATGACCGACTCGAAGCGTCGCGAGCGGAACTTGCCGCGCAACTGCGGAATGATGCAGAAGGAGCAAGGGTGATCGCAGCCTTCGGCAATCTTGATGTAGGCGGAATACTTCGGTGTCGCCAGCACGCGTGGCGTGTTCTCGTCGTAAAGGTAGTTGGGGAGGTCGGCGATGGCGCCGTCCCAGCCTTCCTTGGAGAAGCGCCCGGCGGCCTCGCGCCTGTCGCCTTCTGCACGGCTGTTCAGGATCACGAATGGCGAATCGGTCTGGGCGGGCGACTCGATCCCAGCGGCGCTCAGAATCTGCTCCAGCTCTCCCGTGCCGACGACGGCGTCGACTTCGGGGATGTTCTTCTGGATCTCGTTGCGGTATCGCTCGACCAGGCAGCCGGCAACGATCAGCTTCTTCGCGCGGCCGGAGGTCTTGTGCTGCGCCATCTCGAGGATCGTGTCGACGGACTCCTGCTTGGCGGTGTCGATGAACGAGCAGGTGTTGACGACGATAATGTCGGCGTCCTCGGCCCGGCGAGTGATCTGCGCGCCACCTTGCGAAAGCAGGCCCATCATCACCTCGCTGTCCACCAGGTTCTTGGGGCAGCCAAGGCTTACGAAGCCTATTTTCTTGGGAATAGCGGCAGCAGGACGCGCTTCAGGGGCATCCAACACAGCTACAGAATCGGTCTTTACCGGCATGCAATCCTTTAATTTTACCATCCCGATCAGAGGCTCGTAGTAATACAACTAAGTGAGTACTTTCGTGCTGAAAACTACTTAACACTATTGAATTGTTGACAGCACCGAAGTATGGTCGTAAATATGTACGGCGCCACTTTTCGGGTCGAACTGTAGTTAGGCTCCCTCATCTTTCTACATCTAGGAACGTCAATGCTCACTCAAGACACTGGCCATCTGAACGAGCGTGAACCAGATCTCACCCGCGAACCGAAGCTAAGAATTTACATGGCAACCGGCGTCATCGGCTGTAAGTGCGAAACTTGCGGCTGGGGCAGCAAGACCGATTACGTCGGGGGAGAAACGGCGCATCAAACTGCGCGCCGCGTATTTGGGGACCACGTCTGCCCGCCGGCTTCTGTAGAGGGCGAACCTAATTAGCTTTCTCCTGGCGATGTACCACGACTAAGTTGCGTCGCTGGATACGCAAAGGGAAAGGCCTACCCCAAGTCTCCTCAAAACGCGCTCGCGCGTGATTCGCCGACGATTGACCTGTCTCACCACACCCGGCAGGCATTCTCACGCACCATCGGCTGTCCCGCTTTGCATCCCCAGGCTTGCTGGAACGCGGCCGAGTTCTGCACCGCGCCATTCACGCGCCAGCGTCCGGGCGAGTGCGGATCGATGATGGCCAGCTTGCGCGCCTGCTGATCGGTGATGTTCTGGCACCAGATCTGCCCGTAAGCGATGAAGAAGCGCTGCTGCGGCGTGTATCCGTCGATCGGCTTCACGGGCGTGCTGGCGATGATGTTCGTCATCGCGATGTAGGCAATCTTCAGCCCGCCGTTGTCGGCGGTGTTTTCGCCCAGCGTCAGCTTGCCATTCAGCTTCACTTCGCCCTTGTCGTCTTTCACGGCAACGAAGCTGGAGTACTCGTCGGCGGTGCAGGAAGCGCGCTCCTCGAAGGCCTTGCCGTCGGCCGCTGTCCACCAGTCGCGGAGATTACCGTCGGCATCGAACTTGCGTCCCTGATCGTCGAAGCCGTGCGTCAGCTCGTGGCCGATCACGACGCCGATCGCGCCGTAGTTCACGGCCTCATCCATCGACTTGCCGTAGAACGGCGGTTGCAGGATCCCGGCGGGAAAGTTGATGTCGTTCATCGTCGAGCGGTAGTAGGCGTTCACCGTCGGCGGAGTCATGGTCCAGTCTTTCTTGTCGGTGGGCTTGGAGATCTTGTTGCGCTGGCGCTGCACTTCGAAGGCGCTGGCGCGCGTGAGATTGCCGGCATAGTCGTCGCGCTTGACGATGACGGTGCTGTAGTCGCGCCATTTGTCGGGATAGCCGATGTTGTTCACGATGGCGTTCAGCTTTACATACGCCTGCTGCTTGGTGGCGTCGGACATCCAGGTCAGCTGGCCGATGTCTTCATGCATCGCCGCTTCGACGGCTTTTACCATCTTCTGCGTGCGTTCCTTGCCCTCCGCGCCGAAGGTCTTGTCCACGTAGAGCTGACCCAGCGCCATGCCGAGATTGCGGTCGGTGGACTGCACACAGCGCTTCCAGCGCGGCTCAATCTCCTTCTGGCCGGACATGTAGGCGCCGTTGAATTCGAAGTCTTCGTCGACGAACGCTTTGGGGAGCGCCTGGGCATAAGTGTCGATGGTGCGCCAGCGCAGGTAGGTCTTCCAGTCCTCGAGCGAGATGGTATTGATCTCCTCGTTCACGGCCTTGAAGAAATCGGGGTTGCTCACGTTCAGGCTGGTGAACTTCGGCGCGCCGCTGTCAGCGAAGTACTGCGTGAGCTCGAAGTTGGGCGCAAGCGTGACCACCTGCGACACCTCCATCATGTGATCGCGGTTCTTGGGATCGCGCCGCGCGGTGCGGTCCATGGAAGCCTTCGCCAGGCCGGTTTCGATGTTGAGGATTGCCTTGGCTTCGGCCGCCGCGACCTCCGGCTTGTCGCCGGCAAGCGCCAGCATCTTCTGCACGTGCTCCAGGTATTTCTGGCGCGTCTCGACGGACTTCGCATCGTCGTTGATGTAGTAATCGCGATCGGGCAGCGTAAGGCCGCCCTGGTCGAGGTTAGCGATGGTCTGGAGCGAGTCGCGCAGGTCGGGCATCTGGCCGAAGCTGAACAACGCGGTGACGCCGTCACGCTGCATCACGCCGACCTGCGTGATCATCTCCTGCTTTGTCTTGATGGCGGCGATCTGATTCAGCGTCGGGGTGAGCGGCTGAGTGCCGCGCTTCTCAACTGTGGTCTCGTCCATGCAGGCGGCGTAGTAGTCGCCGACCTTCTGCTCGATGGCGGGGTGCTGGCCGGGGGCCTGCGCCTGGTCGAGAATGCCACGCAGCACGTAGAGGTTGTACTCCCGCAGCTCGTTGAAGCGGCCCCAGCTGGACTTGTCCGGCGGGATGGGATTGTTCTTCATCCAGTTGCCGCAGGAGTACTGGTAGAAGTCGACGCAGGGATCGGTGGTTTTGTCGATCGCGCTCAGATCGAAGCTGGGGATTTCTTTGGGAGCTTCCGTCGAACTTTCGGTCTGGGCTGCGCAGAAGCAAGAGAGCAATAGAACGAATAGGAAGTAGCAAGAGGTGCGAAGCTGCATGCCTGCCTCGAAGAAGAAAGTTTGCTCGCCGGTTGGGCGAGCTTTTGGCTTGTAAGAAATCTTACCTTGTATGACGGTTATTGGAGAAAGCAGGGGCGGATTGCACGCTGAGAATGTGATGAGGCGCTTAGCCAAATTCGGGATATCAGGAATACGGAATTCCGCTCAGCCCGCCTGTCATCCCGCCGTCACCCCGCGGGTCTTCACATTCGCGCGGATGAAGTCAATGATGGAGTCCATCGGCGTGCCCGGCTGGAAGACTGCCGCTACGCCGCCCTGCTTGAGCGCCTCGACATCCTGGTCGGGGATAATGCCGCCCACCAGCACCAGCACATCGTCCATCTGGTTCTGCTTCAGCAGCTCCATCACGCGGGGGACGATGGCGTTGTGCGCTCCGGAAAGAATACTGAGACCGATGACGTCAACGTCCTCTTGCAGAGCGGCGGTGACGACCATTTCAGGCGTCTGGCGCAGGCCGGTGTAAATGACCTCCATGCCGGCGTCGCGCAGGGCGCGAGCAATGACTTTGGCGCCGCGGTCGTGACCGTCGAGACCGGGCTTGGCAACTAATACGCGGATTTTGGGATTGGAAGACATGATTTCGCTCGTCAGCTTCGCCGGATGCGAGGGTCGCTTGTTCGCTTTTCGCTCTTCGCAGATACGGCGGAGAGTTGGATCTTCCGGATCATCCTGTGATCCAGCTGAACAGGTGATGATATACGGCGGACGGGAATTTCGTAAGTGAGCCGCGACACAGGGCGCGGGTTGGGAAGGAAAGGGGCTTGGGATCGGGGGCTGGGAACAAGGGGTTAGGGGCTAGGGAATAGGAAGTAGCAAGCGACAGACAGGACGCAATCTATGTACTTCGTTTGCGACCGGGGCCAGCTTCGTGTCCTTACGCGGCCGCTTTGTTACAGCTAGCCCCTAATCCTCAGCCCGCAGCCCCAGCCCCCAGCCCCTATAATGTTTCCCCATGCGGATTCGGCTGCTGGCGTTGATTCTTTTTCTCGCGAACTGGCATGCCCATGGCCAGACGTTGCAGGTAACGCCCCTGCCGTCGCAGGGGATGATCCTTGGCCAGTCCTACACCTTGCCGCTCGTCGCCGCCGGGGGATCGTTGCCCTACAACTGGCGGCTGCTGCGCGGCGATCTGCCGCCGGGCATGAAGCTCCACCCGCATACCGCGAAGATCTCCGGCTCACCGAGCGCGACGGGCGATTACCGCTTCACCATCGCGGTGGCCGACTCCAGCATTCCAAAGCTGCACGGACAGCTCGATGTTGTCATACACGTGATCGAGGGCCTGGAGGTGGACTGGAAGGAGGCGCCAAAGGTCAGCGGCAATGCCATCTCCGGCTCCGCCGTAGTCACCAATGAAACGCCCAAGGATTTCGATTTGACGGTGGTGATCGTTGCCGTCAATCAGATCGGGCGGGCGACGGCGCTGGGGTATCAACACTTCAGATTGCCGGCGGAGACTACGAGTCAGATCATTCCCTTCGGGTCGAGCCCGGGGCTGGGCACGTATTACGTTCGCGTGGATGCGTCCGCGCATCAGCCGGGCCGCAAATACATCTACCACGCGAGCAAGCAGACGTCGGACCCGTTGAAGCTGACGCAGTTCTAGGAAAGGCAAGTCAACCACAGAGACACAGAGACACAGAGACACAGAGGCTTTCTTAATAAGAAGACATTCGGTCTTTGCTCGGCGAATTCTGGCTTTGAGAAGATTCCGTTGGCCACGGAAGCTACGGTCATAAGGTTCTCAAGAATGAACTCTGTGTCTCTGTGGTTAACAAAAGACCATCTCGGGAGAAATGATGGACCATCCGCGCCGCCAGAAGATGTTTCAGCAGACAATCCGCGAGGAAGAGCTGGATGGCTTCGTGGTCACCCATCCGGCCAACCTGCGCTATCTATGCGGCTACACCGGGAGCAACGGGCTGCTGCTGTTTCTCGACGCGCGGCCGGTATTCTTCACCGACGGCCGCTACACGCAGCAGGCGCGTGAAGAAGTCAGCGGCGCGCGCGTGGTCATCGCGAAAGGCCCGTTGCTGGATGCGGCGGCCAAGCTCATCGGCAGGATGCGCGGCGCGGCGCTCGGATTCGAGGCCAACTACACCAGCGTGGTTGTCGCCAGCGAAATGCGCGGCATGTTCCGCAAGAAGATTGTCTGGCGGCCAACCTCGGGACTGATCATGCGGCAGCGGCTGGTGAAGGATAGCGACGAGCTGCGCATCATTCGCAAGGCCGTGAAGATGGGTGCGGAGGTCTACGAGCAGGCGCTGGAGAAGATTCGCGCCGGCGTCACGGAGTCGGAGGTGGCGGGCGAGCTGGAACTGGCGGCGCGGCGCTGTGGCGCCGAGGGCATGTCGTTCGAGACGATCGTCGCTTCCGGCAAGCGATCGGCGCTGCCTCACGGACGCGCCTCCAACCAGCCGATCGCGCGACGCGGGTTTGTGGTGATCGACTCCGGCGTAGTAGTGAACGGCTATTGTTCCGATATGACGCGAACCGTGCACGTGGGCCGCGCCAGTCGCGAAGATCGGCGATGCTATGACGCCGTGCTTGAGGCGCAGCTGGCGGGAATCGCTGCTGTGAAGGCGGGAGTCACGGCTGGCGAGGTCGACCACGCTGCGCGCGAGGTGCTGCGCAAGGCCAAGCTGGACAAGTTCTTCACGCATTCCACTGGTCATGGTGTGGGACTGGAGATTCACGAGCCGCCTCGGCTGGGTATGAAGCAGCAGGAACAGCTCCGGGCAGGCATGGTCATTACGATCGAGCCCGGAGTTTATGTCCCGAACAAAGGCGGCGTTCGCATCGAAGATATGGTCGTAGTGACAGAGAAAGGATGCGAGGTGCTGACGCCGGTGACGAAGGAACTGGCGGAGCTGTAGCGCCGATCTCCTGATCGGCTGTAGTGCGGACCTCCAGGTCCGCGCTGTGTGGTCAAGGTAAGAGCAGACCCCTCACGTTCGCTGGTCCAGGCCGGCGTGGACGGCACTCTCCACTCCGGCGCTGGAACGCAGCGATGCTTCAATTCCGCGTGGGAATTGCCACGAATGCCACGCTGCTTGTCGCGCAACTGCCTGGCGCGCATCCCTGGCCGACGATCACACCTTCGTCATTGATCTCCTGCGCCACCTGGAGAAACAGCGGCGAGCCCGGCGCCAGCGTGTTCAGGTCGGTCATCGCGCCGTTCTGGTAGATGAAGGCCCGCGGATTGCTGAATCCCGCCGCGAAGGAAACTCCGACAATCTGGTTTTGCGCGTTGATGCCGAGCGCTTCGCTGATGGCATCGCCGGTGAGCGTGCCGAGGTCGTGCATCGGTCCCGGCTGCGTCCACACGAATGCGTGGAAGTTCGGGTTCTCGCCGTTGTTGTCGCCGGCGAGATCGGAGAAGCCGACTACCACGCCGCTGTTGTTGAGCGCCATCGGCGTGTGCCATGCCACGCCGCCCAGGTTGCCGAGGTCGATAGGCGTGCCGTTCTGCCACAGCAGCGCATGCTTGGCGCTGAGGTTGCCCACCGCGTTCTGGCAGATGCCGGAGATGCCGACGACCTGTCCGTGATCGTTGATGCCGGTGGCGGCGCCGTCAAGATCGCCGGGGAATGGCGCCAGTTGCTGGATTTGGCCGGGCGACGGACCCCAGATGACGGCTTCGAATTGCAGTACCTGCGGCGCGACGCAGGTGGAATCGTGCACGGTGTTCTCCGCCCAGCCGACGGCCTGCGCGTGATTGTTGATGCTGGTGGCGAATCCGTTATTGCCGCCGAGGGTGGGCAGCGCGGTCATCGTGCCCGCCTGCCAGAGGAAGCCGACGCACGTATGTCCCTGATGCGAAGCGGGGAAAAACGCTCCGCAGCTCCAGCTTTCGCCGTAGGGATCGGTGTTAGCGGTGTCGGAGATGCCAACGGTCTGGCCGAAAGCGTTCAGGCCGGGCCAGAGCACGGCGCTGTTGGGACCACCAAGCGTCCCGAGGTCCAGCGGAAATCCGAAGACCCAGAGCTCGGCGTGCTGGGCGAGATCGCCCGTGAGGTTGGAGTCGCCGGCGATGAAGCCGAGATCGTTGATGGCCGCGGCGCCGCTGAACGAGCCGCCGAGCGGCGCGCCCAGGCTGATGACGCGGTAGTGCGTCGCTCCGCGATGCGTGGTGGCCTGCGCGGCAAGTGTGATGGGGAGGACTACGAGCGCCGCGAGGGCGGTCAGGTACGACAGGGTTCTGCGTTTCATATTCTCTCCTTTGCTGGTTGGTTTGCGCCCGAGGACAGGCCTGGGCTTCCGCCCCTCGGTGAGCCGCAGTCGCCGAAAGCAGGGAGAAAGTGGAGAGGCGGCTCAGCTTGTTGCGATCAACATAGATTTGTTTGCGCGGAGAGGTTGGACGTTGGCGGACTTAGCTGCGGCGCAGAGTGGACGTTTGCGGACGCGGTTCGGGAAGGCGTTTTAACCACAGAGACACAGAGACACAGAGGAAGAGCAACGGAGAATGGAACGGATAATCGGAAGATCCCGACAACGGCATCCCGCTTTGTATTCCAGAAAACCTATGCGCCTCTTCATTCTTGTTTTTGCTGTTATTCCTCTTCCTGCGTTTTTCTCTGTGTCTCTGTGTCTCTGTGGTTAATTCGCTTTTGAGTCATGTCCGAAAACGTCCACTGCCTCGCGCGGGATCGGCTATGATCGCGCAATATGCTGGATCGGCGGATATGTGAGCGGGCGCGGCTGTCGCGCGATCCGCGCTTCGATGGCAAGTTTTACATCGGCGTGGTGAACAGCGGCGTCTATTGCCGGCCGATCTGTCCCGCGCCAACCGCAAAAGAAAAGAACTGCCGTTACTTCCCTTCTGCCGCGGCAGCGGCCGAGGCGGGATTCCGTCCATGCCTGCGCTGCCGGCCGGAGTGCTCACCGGGAACGCCCGCCTGGCTCGGAACTTCCAACACCGTCGCGCGCGCGCTGCGGCTGATCGGCGAGAGCGGCCTGGAAGACGGCGGCGTGGAGATGCTGGCGGAGCGACTGGGCGTGGGCTCGCGGCATCTACGGCGTTTGTTTCTGCGGCACCTGGGCGCGACGCCAAGCGCGGTGGCCAACACACGGCGTCTGCACTTCGCAAAAAAGCTGATCGACGAGACACGGCTGCCGATGGCGCAGGTCGCGCTGTCGGCGGGCTTCGGATGCGTGCGGCGATTCAACGCGGCGATTCAGGCGACATATCGGCGGACGCCCACCCAGATCCGGCGACTGGCGCGGCAGAAGGCAAAGCAGCCGGAGCACGAGTACGAATTTCAGCTGCGCTTTCGGCCGCCCTATCACTGGGATGGGATGCTGCAATTTCTGGCAATGCGTGCGACGCCTGGCGTTGAAGTGGTGGAGCAGGGCAGGTATCGGCGCTCGATCTGGATCAATGGGAACGTTGGACAGTTCGTGGTCTCGCTGGATGAGCCGCACAGTGCGCTCATCGCGCGCATTCAATTTGGCGATCCGCAGTCGTTGTTTCTCATCGTCGAGCGCATTCGGCGGATGTTTGACCTGAACGCGGACTGGATCGACATTGCGAAGACGCTGCGTGGCGATCCCGCACTGGCGAAACGGGTGAATGCTGCGCCCGGGCTACGCGTGCCGGGATGCTGGGACGGATTCGAGCTGGCGGTGCGCGCGATCCTGGGACAGCAGATCAGCGTGCGCGGCGCAACGACGCTGGCGGGCCGGATCGTGCGGATGTTCGGACGCTCGGTTGCTGGGAGCGGTGGCGCCACGCACTTGTTTCCTTCGGCGGGGGAGCTGGCCGATGCGGACCTGACGCGAGCGGGGCTGACACGCGCACGGGCGGCGACGATCAGCGCGCTGGCCCGCGCAGTGTGCTCGGGGCAGATCAGCTTCGACGGTGTCATCGACGTAGAGGCGCTCCTGTCGCGGCTGTGCGAGATTCCGGGGATTGGTTCCTGGACGGCGCAGTATGTCGCGATGCGGGCGCTCGGCGAACCCGACGCCTTTCCCGCCGCCGACATCGGATTGCTGCGCGCCATGGGACTGACGAATGCGCGCGAGCTGGAGCAACGCGCCGAAGCATGGCGTCCATGGCGATCTTATGCCGTGATGTATCTGTGGAATGTCGGGCACGAGAAGGAACCTAGCGTGGTCCAGTTCCATGGAAAACGAGCCCCGCGCGAAGACCTAAGGTCCGTGGCGGTATAACGCAAATGTAGCGTTACATGGGTCGCGGAGATTGCGAGAAGCCAGCTACAACGCTTTCTTGTGCGCGATGGGGAGGGTGATGACGAACTGCGTGCCCTTGCCGACTTCACTGCGGGCGATGATGGCACCGCCGTGGGCTTCGACCATGCGGCGTGCCAGCGAGAGGCCCAAGCCCGTGCCGTGGCCCTTGGTGGTGAAGAAGGGGCGGAAGATGTTGGGCAGATTTTCCGGCGCGATGCCTTTGCCCTGGTCGGCGACGGTGATCAACACCGTCTCTTTGTCGCGGCGCAGGGTGACATAAATGTGGCCGGGCTTGTCCATTGCCTGGATCGCGTTGAGCAAAAGGTTCAGCAGCACCTGGTTGATCTGGTTGGGATCGTGATCGACGGGCGGAATGTTTTCGCCCTGGTCGAGCTCGATCATGATGCGCTTGGTCACGGCCTGCTGGCGCGCGAACATCACCGCGTGCTCGGCCGTCCCCGCGAGGTCCTTCACCTGAAAGTGCGGCTGCTTGGGGCGCGCGGTCTCGAGCAGGTCGGTGAGGATGCGGTTGATCTGCACGGCTTCCTCGCGCGCATCTTTGATGACCTGGCGTGCGGGACTGTCGGGCGGTAAGTCGCGGCTGACGATCTCGATGACGCCTGCGATTCCCGCGAGCGGGTTGCGGATTTCGTGCGCCAGGCCGGCGGTGAGTTCGCCCAGGGTCGCGAAGTGCTCGGCGCGTGACATCTGCGTCTGATGCAGCCGCTGGATCTCTTCGCGGCTGGCCTTCAGCTGCGCGACCATGTCGTTGAAGTCGCGGCCAAGGTCGCCGATTTCGTCGTTGCGACTGGCAAAGCTGACGGAGGCGTCCATGTCGCCGAGGCTGACGCGCGCGATCTTGTCTTGCAGTTCAATGAGCGGGCGGCGGAAGGCAAAAGCAAAGACCATCATGACCGCGGCGCAGATGACGACCGCCCCGGCGGTAGCGACGGTGATGATGATGTGGCGCTCCCCTTCTGCGAGCGAGAGCGAAACCAGGATGAAGAGCAGCAGTCCATTCAGCAGGACCGCGGCGATCGGAAGCAGCGCCTTGAGCGCCCAGGGAATGTGGCGCTTGCGGGTGACGCGCGCGGGAATCTCGGCGGTGGTCATGGCAGGTGCGACGTCGGCGTCGGAAAGTTCGATTGTGGTGGCGGCGGTCATATGTGGTTTTTCGCTTTTCGCTTTTGGCCCCGGGCTCTTCCCCGCGGCGAACCTGCCATTAGCTGTGCCGTCTCTACGGGACTCAAACAAACCATTTCTCACTTGACCCAGGACTCCGCTTCGCTCCGTCCTGGGCTAAGCTGTTCTCCGCGCCTACGGCGCTCTATTGTTGAGCACCTCGCTCCACTCCAACCACGAAAGCTAAGAGCTAAGAGCCAACGGCTAATTGCCAATTGCTAATTACTTCTTTTCCAGAGCCGGGCGATTTGAAACTGATTCTTTGGGGCCATCTTTCCTCAGCTCCGTGGCGCCCGGCCCTGAGTACCTCATGCGTACGCGTGTAAGCCGGGAAGCAAATACGTGACGCCGAGGAAGGTAAAGATCACGATGCCGAAGCCGAGAATGGCGAAGTACGCGGCCCTGCGTCCGCGCCATCCTCTCGTGATCCGCATGTGTAAGTAGCCCGCGTAGACCAGCCAGGTGATCGCGGCCCAAGTCTCTTTCGGATCCCAGCTCCAGTACGAGCCCCAAGTTCGGTTGGCCCAGTAGGCGCCGGTGGCGATCATGCCGGTCAGCAGCGGAAAGGCGATACAGATGGTCTTGTACGTGACGCGATCGAGCGTGTCGGAGGACGGCAGCAGCCCTTCCAGATCGGCGCGCCGCCACAGCAGCATCAGGTACAGGAGCGAAGCAAAGATACCCGTCACCATGCCCCCGAGTAAGAAGGGGCTGGCGGCCAGGCTGGTCGGGAAGAGTCCATCCTGATCAGGTGACGGGTAAGAGGAACCGCGCACGCGTAGCGCGAAAGCGGCGAGAACCACAATTTGCAAGAGAATGCCGATGAACACGGCGCGGTTGGCGACGGTGAAGAAGGAGTCATCCTTCTTCCACTTCCCGATGAGATACAGCGCGAGGGGAACGACCGCGGCCAGCGCGGCGATGACGAAGAGCCAGCCGAGGTCAGGAATAGTAACGAAGAGGCGCATCCCCCTACCAAGGAACATGTCGGATTTGGTGGTGGGGTCCCACGCTGTGACCGACAGCCCGCCCTTGTCAAACCGCGTGCCGACGATGGCGAGATAGATCGCGCTGACGGTGGCGGTGGTGCAGGCGAGGAAAGTTTCTGTCTTGAGGCCGTCCTGGATGAGGAACATCATGGCGATGGCGAAGCTGACCGCGCAGGCGGCGTAGGCAAGCATCGCCAGCGTGACGTGGACGTGCAGCCAGGTGGATTGCAGCGCCGGCACCAGCGGACGGACTTCCGACGGCAGCAGTTGCATCAGGATGACGCAGACCACGGCGAGCGGCATGGTGATGGAGCCGATGATCTTCACGTCGAATTTCTTTTCGGCGACGAGCGTGAGCAGCGCGACCGTCCAGACGAAGCTGAGAAGCATCTCGTAGATGCTCGCGAAGGGCGGACGTCCTGAGAGATACCAGCGATGCGCGACGGCGAGCGTGTTGGCGACCCATCCGATGGTGGTCGCGATGGAGGCAAACTTCACGTAACGCGGGACGGCGGTAACGCCGAAGCCCATGTAGAGCGCGCCGGCGCCGGCGTAGAAGATGAGCGCCGCGTAAAGGAGATTGCTTTCGCTGAAGAGGGCGGCGCCGGATTTAGCTGCCCCCAGCAGCGCCACAATCAGCAGAAAGGTCATTGAGAGGCTTACGAGGATGAGCAGTGCGTTGCCGCCGGTGGCGGCGGGCTGCTCCATTTGTACGACTCGTGCCCGGGTTGCCATTGTCTTTCCTCCGTCTTCCCGTACGGGTGCCGGGCTGAAGCCCGGCGTTAAGTTTCTTTGCGACCCTGACGCAGCGCTAAAGCGCCGCTACTACTTCACGCCGGCGAGGGTCAGCTCCGCCTTGTGTTTCTTGGCAGACAGCGGGACGACCTCCGCGCCTTCCAATTCGGTGCGAATGTTGTCGACCAGTTCATCGAACTTCTGCTCGAAGCGGTCGCGGTTCTTGTTCGCCTGTCCGCCAACCCAGAGCACCAGGTTGCCGCGGGCGTCCTGCGTCGCCGTTACCCAGGCGCGCATGTGGACCATGTAGAAGGCGACGAAGAGTCCCGCGCCCATCAGCAGGCATCCGGCCCAAACCAGCCACTGTCCTGGCTCATGCGAGACTTCCAGGCCGGTGAAGTAGCCCATCTGCATGTCGCGGTATTCGATCTTGTAGCCGACGTTGTCGCCCTGCGCCGCGCCGTTGTAGGCGGGGAACATCCAGAGCTTGGTGTCGCCGCTCGCGTTCTTCACTTGCAGGCGGAATGCCGGGTTCACCGGATCGTCGGACTTCTTGAAAATCTGGTTATCTCGGATGAAGAAATCCGGAATGTATTCGGCCAGCGTGACTGTTGCATTGGGAGCGAGTGCCACCGCCTGATTCATCGGCAGCGTGATCTCGCGTGCCTCGCCACCGGCGTTTGGCGTGACTGCGACCTTCAGCCCGTCGAGCTTTCCCGTGGGGCCGAAGCTCGCCTGGTAGAAGCGCAGTCCGTTGCGAATGAGGGGATCGTTGACGACGATCTCTTTGGTCTGCGTATCGCGGCCGTTCTCGACGACGGCCAGGTTCGACCACCAGCGCTTGGGCGAGCCGTCGGCGTAATTCTCCTGGCCGGCGCCGTTGCACTTCACGGAGAACGGAATCTGTTTGGTACCGCCGGTGCGGAGTTCGATCTTGTTGCTGACTTCGCCCTTCTGCAGCGCCATAAAGCCGCTATAGCCGAAGACGCCGTCGATGATGCCGCCGGCAAAGATAAGAAGCAGGCTGGCGTGGACGATGTAAACCGCCATGACCGAGAATCGATGACGTTCGGAATACAAGGAGGGTTCGATCCGATCATCAATGCGTTCGACCGGCCAGCCTGACTTCTTGAGGGCCCGTTCAGCTGCGTTAAGACCATCTTCGACGTTGCTGATTGGCAACTCGACTTTGTTCTGGAGGGCTGAGCGAAAGTGCGAATCCGTCTTGCGATAAGGGCGGGCGTAGAAGCGCCATGCGTTCGGGAAGCGATCAATCGAAACTAAAACGATGCTGAGACTCACCAGCCCGAGCAGCGTCAAGAACCACCAGGTGTGGAAGACGTCAGTGAGCCCGATGCGGTCGAGCCAGAGCAGCGTCGCCGGCGAATAGGCACGCGTGAGTTTGTCGGGATCGGTCGCGGGGCGTTGCAGAATGAAAGTGCCCAGCGCCGAGGCGATGCCGACAAGAATCAACAGAACCACGCCGGTGCGCAGGTTGGAAAAAGTCTTATGAATGCGTTTTGGAACGGATGAAAGGCTGAAGGCCATGCTTGCTCCTTCCCGTGAGCAGAGGAAGAAGTGCACGTTGCGAGCCAGAAGTGGGAAAGTGGGTAAGTTGTTGGAGCCGTTACAGTTGTGGCAGTTAGTGTGCGCGGCGCTTGCCTTCCGGGTGAGGCATATCACGCAGCGCAGTGAGGAAACCGCGCAAGGGAGCAGATACAAATGCAATGCTATACTCGGCTCGAAAGGCGCCAGCGATGGTAACAACCCAAATCTCCCTAGATCAGTACCTTAGAACCAGTTATCGGCCGGACCGCGACTATGTGGTCGGCGACCTAGAGGAGCGCAATGTGGGCGAGAAAGATCACTCCGCGGTGCTGGCGTTTTTCGTGAAGTGGTTTGCGGAACACGAAGGCGAGCTCAAGCTCGAAGCTTTTCCCGAGATCCGGATCAAGGTTTCTGCTCAGCAGGTGCGGGTCGCTGATGTGGCGGTTTTGCGTGTCGACGAACCCTACGAACCGGTGTTGACCAAGCCTCCTGTTGTGGTGATCGAAATCCTCTCACCCGAGGACCGACTGAATCGCTACGAGCGTCGGCTCCGGGATTACCGCGAATTCGGAGTGCCTCACCTTTGGGTGATTGATCCGCAGCATCGCGGCGCGTTCGATTGCAGCGCTGGAGCCTGGCGGCCAGTGGACGAGTTCGCGATCACAAATCCCGCCGTACGGGTGCCGCTCGGCCCTCTGTGGAAGAAGCTCGAAGCGTTACATTCCTAGAAGTCGCGCATGGCGGCATTAGATGTCTGTGGTGCTCTAACCTCGACATCGGTGCTATACTCAGCGCCAATAGCGGCCCTCAAATTTCATGGAATGAGTATCTGCTCCATGCGCGCTCCCACATTTATTTGTGCCGTGTTGTTTCTGATGGCGGGCCTCAGCCAGATGGGCCGCGCCGACGATCTCAAAGTGGTCCTTCTCGACAGCAAAGACGGGCGTCCCATGCATGGGAAGCTGGTCTGCATCTTCTACCGCACGGGTAATCCCAAGAGCCCCATTGCCGACGATCAGGCGCGCGAGTGCCATCGCACTGACTCTACGGGTACGGCGGAGTTCGCCATGCCGGACCCGGCGCCGGAGAAGGTGAAAGTCGAGTTGTCGACCAATAACCTCGTGCCCTGTTTTGCGTCGCAGCAATTCGCCATCGCCGACGCGATGAAGGAAGGCATGGTGGCGAAAAACACCTGCGGCGGCGACACTACCGACACGACCGAGACAGGCGAGCTCGTCGTGTACGGGCATCAGAAGAGCGTCAAGGAGATCATGGAATCGAGCCGGAACGAGTTCTGAGCCTCGTAGCACCGATCAAGTTTGTAGCGCCGATCTCCAGTTGTAGCGCCGATCTCCAGGACCTGCCCTGAGCTTGTCGAAGGGTCGGCTGTTGCGCGAGTCTCCCGACCCGCGCTTTGCCTGGCTCCGAATGTAATCGCGCTGAAGGAAATCAGCTGGGGTGTGGCCCCCCGCTACAGCCGGTCGGGAGACTGGCGCTTCAGGTGCGGGATTTCACCGTTTTGTGGGGTGAAAACCATCTTCTCCGGCTACCGTTGCCCATTATCAGACAACTCTCCTCCTACGACTGAAGAGCTATTAACACCCTCAGACTCAGCCACTTAGAATCACTGCATGGGGTTCCTGTCACACGCAGCCACTTCGGCCTTTGCCGTGCACATACTCACGTAAGCTTTGGAGGCAGTTGTGACCAGGGTAGTGCGGTTCCTTGTGGGGTGGACCATTTTCGCCGGCGCGAGCGTTCTCTTTGCCGGCGTCCATCCTGTTCCTCTTGAAAAGAACACGGATTCAGCCAAGTGCGCTGAGTGTCACGCGGACAAGGCGCAAGGCAAGAACGTGCACTCAGCCATTGCCATGGGCTGCACGAGTTGCCATGAAATCCGCGTAAGCAAAGATGTCACGCGCATTAAGCTGACGACCACGACGCCGCAAGCGCTCTGCCTCACCTGCCACGCCGATCACAATGCCGCCGACCTCAAGGGCAAAGTCCATCCTCCCGCGGTTCGCGATTGCGTTAAGTGCCACGACCCGCACCAGTCCGACAACAAGTATCAGCTGCTGAAGCCGACCTCCGGCGAGAAGGGCCAGAACCTCTGCCTCACCTGCCATACGCAAGGGACGAATGTTCCCGACAAGGGCAGCCGTCACGCGGCGCTCGACATGGGATGCGAGACCTGCCACGTGACCCACAAAGTCGGCCAGCGCGGCAAGGAAGAGTTCGATTACCACCTGACGAAGGCGCCTCCCGCGCTCTGCGTTGATTGCCACGATCCGAAGGACGCGAACCTGATTAAGTCGCACCAAGGGCAGCCGTTCGCCAATGCCAACTGCGTGCAGTGCCACAACCCGCATCAGTCGGCGTCGCCAAAGCTGCTTCAGGCCTTCGCGCATCCGCCGTTCGCGATGGGATCGTGCGATACCTGCCACGCTCCGGCGAAGGATGGCAAAGTGGTCCTCACGCAGGCCGATTCCAAAGCGCTGTGTGTGACGTGCCACGGCGACAAGTCCGAGCAGATCGAGAAAGCGATAGTTCAGCATCCTGGTGCGCAGGGCGATTGCGTCGCCTGCCATAATCCGCACGCCGGAAAGACGCCGGGCTTCATTCAGCCGGATCCGGTGAGTGCCTGCCTGGCATGCCACAGCGATCAGGCCGACTCCTTCAAGAAGGTGCACCTGCATCAGCCCGCGTATGGGCTGGGTTGCGCGACATGCCATGAGCCCCACGGCAGCGACAACGAGCATCTGCTGCGCGCCAAAGGCAGCGCGCTGTGCCTGGAGTGCCATGGGCCGGATGCGAAGCCGCAGAAGCTCGAGACCGAGCACGTGATCACCATCTTCAACGGCAAAGTAAAACTGCCGCCGGACTACTTCCAGAAGAACAAGGTAGTCGTTCTGCCCATCAAGTACGGTCTTGGGCATCCGGTGATGGGTCACCCGGTGCAGGACGTGATGGATCCGTCCGATGTCAGCAAGGTTAAGACGCACATCGATTGCCTGACCTGCCATCAGCCGCACGCCTCTGCGCAGGCGGGGCTGCTGATCAAGGACCAGGCGAACAACATGCAGTTCTGTGACAACTGCCACAAGAACCGCCTGGCGCTGCAGTAGAAGTCGGAGAAAGAGATATGACAGCAATCACGAAATACTTTCACCGCAAATGGATCGCGCTCGACTGCGCTTTAATCGTGGCCGCGATCCTTCTGGCTCTGCTGTTCCCGAATGCCGCATTTGGCGGCAACCCTGGCAAAAAGAAGAAGGACAGCACGGAAGCTGCTCAGCCCGCCGCCGCGCCAGCCTCCCAGAAGCAGGACACCAGCAAGCTGGTGTGGCCCACGCCGCCCAACGTCCCGCGGGTGCGTTATACGAACTATTTTGCCGGGATGCCGCTGGACTACACGCCGACCTCCGAGCAGCCGAAGAAGAAGTCATCGTGGATGGACCGTCTGGCCGGCGTGCAGGACCCCAACAACAAGCAGCACTTCAAGCCGGTTCCGTTTCAGTTGCTCGCGCCCTATGGCATGGCAGTGAACTCCAAGGGCAATCTCTACGTCGCCGACCAGCGCGTGGGCGCAATCTTCGTCTTCAATACCGAAACCAAAGAGACCAGCATCATCGGCAACGGGCACGAAGCTACCTTCGGCCTGATCAACGGCCTGGCCATCGACGATGACGATCGCCTGTTTGTCACCGATGGCAAGATGCGCCGGGTGCTGATCTTCGACAAGAACAACAAAGTCGTCGACCAGATCAAAGACGGGCTAATCGATCCCGTCGGACTGGCAATCGATACGGAAAACCGCCAGCTCTACGTCGTCGACACCCAGGCGGACCAGGTCGTCGTCTATGACGCCGACACGCTGAAAGAAAAGCGCCGCATCGGCACTGGCGGCAAGCATCATGAACTCACCACTCCGGGCGACTTCTCGCTGCCGACCTTTGTAGCCCTCGACAGCGACGGCAACGTCTACGTCACCGACACGATGAACTTCCGCGTCGAGATGTTCGACGCTGATGGGCACTTCATCTTGCAGATCGGCAAGCACTGCGATGGTCCGGGCTGCTTCTCGCATCCCAAGGGCATCGCCGTCGATAGCGACGGACATATCTGGGTTGCCGATCCCATGCTGGACATCCTGCAGGCTTTTAACCGTGACGGGCAGCTGATGGGGATTGTCGGGGGGCATGGAAAGCTGCTGGGACAGTTCTCCGAACTCGGCGGCGTCTATATCGACAAAAACAACCGCATCTTTACCTCCGAGCAGTACCCCGGGCGGGTGCAGATGTTCCGCTACATCACCGATGCCGAAGCCGATCAGCTGAAGAAAGAGAAAGAAGCGCAACGCGGCGGCGCGAAGGCGTCGGTTGAGAAGCCTGCAGCAGCGGAGCAGCAGGCAGCGGCCAATGTTCCAGCAGCGCCAAAGCCCGAAGCCGCGAAGTAGTGCGATTCGTAGCGCCGATACGCTTGTAGCGCCGATCTCCCGATCGGCTGTAGCGCGGGTCTCCAGACCCGCGCTTATGCGTAACGCGGAATGACATCGGCCATGTAAGGAAACCAGCGGAAGTGTGGACACCCCCGCTACAGCCGGTCGGGAGACCGGCGCTACGGTCTTGCTTTACAATAATCTCTGCTTTGGCGGTCGCCTCTTACATTCGTCTGTCCCGGCGCTCTGCTGCACCGGGACGTTGCGCCACAACAGGCCATCCAGGGTTGAGGGATTTTTCCGGCAAACGGTGTCTAAGGTAGCATCTTAGATAACAGAGGCGCCGCATTGCCGTCTGATCCTGAAGATCCAAGCGGCTTCTCCGTATTCATAAAACGTGGCAATCAAACTCAAAGTACCTGATCGCAAGCCCGCGTCGCGTGGCAAGTCGCGTCCGGCGCGGCCTGTCCGAACGCGGCATTTCTCCTTCAAGGATCCCCTCGTTATAGTCTTCGCCGCGGTATTTGTCCTTGGCTGTGTTCTTTTCGGGGGGATCTTCACGTACTTCTACGTGAAGTACGGCCGTGTGGTAGACCGCCGCATGGCCGGAGGGGTCTTCAGCAACGCCGCCAAGATTTACTCGCGGCCGCGCTTGGTCGAAGTCGGCGACAAGGTGGATGGAGCAAATATCGCTGCTGACCTGAAGCGGGCCGGCTACGGCGAATACGGCAAGGATGGCGCCTCGCCCATCGGCGAATATTCTTTCACCCGCGACGGCCTGCGCATCAGCCCGGGACCGCAATCGTTCCACGGCAGCGAGGGCGCGCTGATCCGCTTCCAGGGCGGCAAGGTCTCGTCGATTCTGGAAGAGGGCGGCAAGAACGAGGAACTCGACGGATACGAGCTGGAGCCGCAGCTGGTGACCGCGCTCTTTGAGGGCCAGGACCGCTCCAAGCGCGACCTGATCAAGTATCAGGACCTGCCGCCGGTGCTGGTGAACGCAGTGCTGGCGATCGAAGACCGCCGCTTCTTCGAACACGGCGGCATCAACTACTACCGGCTGATGGAGGCAGCGCTGGTCGATCTCCGCGAAGGCCGCCACGGGCAGGGCGGCTCGACCATCACCATGCAGCTGTCGCGCGGCTTCTTCCTCACCCCGGAAAAGACCGTCAAGCGCAAGCTGACGGAGATGGTGATCGCCATCGAGCTGGAGCAGAAGTTCTCCAAACAGCGCATCTTCGAGATGTACGCCAACCAGGTTTACCTGGGCCAGCGCGGGTCGTTCACCATTAACGGCTTTGGCGAAGCGGCGCACGCGTACTTCAACAAGGACGTCAAGAACCTGACACTGCCCGAGGCCGCGCTGCTGGCGGGCATGATCCAGCGGCCGAACTACCTCTCGCCCTATCAGCATCCCAAGCGCGCGCTGGAGCGGCGCAACCTGGTGATCGACTCGATGGTCGATACCGGCGCAATCACGCATGATGAGGCCGAGCGCGCCAAGGCCGAGCCGCTGAAGCTGGCAACGCCTAACGTCGAAGCCAGCGACGCTCCGTACTTCGTCGACCTGGTGAAGGACCAGCTCTCTGGGCAATTCAACGAAGAAGAGCTGAACAATCACGCCCTGCGCATCTACACCACGATCGATCCTGACCTGCAACGCGCGGCGGCTGAAGCCGTCGACATCGGCGGAAAACTTGTGGACGACTTGGTCATCAAGCGGCGCACGCACAAGATCAAGGTCGGCACCGGAAAGAGCGCCACGACGGAAGTCAAAGTGGATACCGGGCCGATGCCGCAAGTCGCGCTGGTCGCGCTTGATCCCCACACCGGCGAGGTGCTGGCGCTGGTGGGTGGCCGCAACTACGGCATGAGCCAGCTGAACCACGCGCTGGCCAAGCGTCCTACCGGCTCCATCTTCAAGCCATTCGTTTATGCGACGGCAATCAACACCGCCGTGACGGGAGAGAGCCTGGTTGCCGCAAGCGCCGATCCCGATACCGGGCTGGTCACGCAGGACAGCGGCGTGTTTACTCCCGCCAGCCTGATCGACGACTCGCAGGTGAGCATTGCCATCAATGACGACCAGGTCTACGAGCCGCGAAATTATCATGAGACCTTTCACGGCGAAGTGACGGCGCGCTATGCGCTCGCGGAATCTCTGAACAACGCGACGGTGCGGCTGGGGCAGGAGGTCGGCTTCGATAAAGTGGCGGCGCTGGCCAGGGCCGCGGGCATTAATAGCGCTCGAGGAACGCCGGCGGTCGCACTGGGCGCCTATGCTGCCACGCCGGTGGAAATGGCCGGGGCGTACACGGTATTTGCCAATGGCGGAACGCGCCTGTCGCCACTGATGGTGCGCTCAGTACGCGATGCCAAAAGCAGTGTCCTGCAGAATTATCAAAGCGACACGAAAGACGTGCTGGATCCACGCGTGGCCTACGTCATGACGACCATGATGGAAGCGGTGGTCAACAATGGCACGGGATATCCGGTGCGCGCACGTGGCTTCACCGCGCCCGCCGCGGGGAAGACTGGCACCTCGCATGATGCGTGGTTTGCCGGCTACACCACCAACCTGCTGTGCATTGTGTGGGTCGGCAATGACGACTACACCGACATCAAGCTGGCCGGCGGAGCGGCGGCTGCGCCCATCTGGGCGGAATTCATGAAACGCGCAGTGAAGCTGCCGCAGTACGCCGACACCAAGGAATTCCCCGCTCCGCAAGGCGTGGTCACGGTCACCCTCGACAAGGCCACGAACCGCATCGCCACTCCGGCATGTCCCGAGGACTACAGCATCGCGTTCATCGCCGGCACCGAGCCGAAGGAGACCTGCGAGCAGGCCTACGAAGACCATCGCGGCTTCTTCACCAAGATCTTCGGAATAGGGTCCCCGCAGGTTAACGCGCCCCCTCCCAACACCAACGGACCCGTGCAGCCTGGAGTTGCCGCTGTGCCGGGCCAACCGGCAAACGGACAATCGGCCCAGGCCCAGCAGCCCAAGAAGAAGAAGCGAGGCTTCTTCAGCCGCCTGTTCGGCCACGGCGACAGCGGTGACGAAGAGCAAAACAACGGGACGGGCGCTGCGCAAAATGGGAACAATTCGAACCCCAAATAGGTCTATAGTAGGCACATGCAGCGGGTGGAGCGCGCCGGTTAGCCAGCGAAGGCTTTCCGGGCGTGCATGGATGGCTGCATCGGTCGGGTCTGGCTCTAACGCCGAGGTCATCCCGGCACTTGAGCCGGTTTCATAGCGAATCGGAGTGCGGCGCCACGCAAGCGATTCCTCCGCCCACGACCCAACCGGAAACGAGGTGGCCCATGGCCGCTTTCCGATCGCTTCGCTCGTCGTTTCCCTTCTGTACTCTGACGCTCGTTCTGCTTGCCTGCGCGTTATGCGCGCTCCCGATGGCTGCCCAGCAGACTTCGCAGCCCACGGTCGAAGCCACAACGCCCGTCACGCAACTCATCCCACCGCCCATCCCCGACGGCAGCGCTTCGCCGGCTTTGCTCGAGGAGCAGGGTGACCAGCTGCGCGCCGAGAAGCGTTATCTCGATTCCATCGACTACTACAACGTCGCCCTCAAGAAGCAGCCCACGGCCTTGCTGTGGAACAAGGAAGGCATGGCCTACCTGCTGCTGCAGAATCCGGAAAAGGCGGCAAAGTGCTTCGATCACGCCATCAAGCTGGATAAGAAAGCGCCGGAGAGCTACAACAACCGCGGCTACGTCGAGCAGATGAAGAAGAAGTACGACAAAGCGATCCGTTATTACCAGAAGGCCATAGCGCTGAATCCGAACGACGCGGTGTTCTTCTACAACATGGGCTCCTCCTACTTCGGCAAGCACGACTACGTTTCGGCCTCCAAGCAATACAGGGCGTCGTTCGCCATCGATCCCAATATCTTCAACCGCGTCTCGAAGACCGGCATCATGGTGCAGGCGGCCTCGCCCGAGGACCGCGCCGCGTTCTCTTTCATGGTGGCGAAGATGTATGCCCAGGCGGGAGACCTGGATCACTCGCTGGAGTTTCTGCGCAAAGCCATGGAGAACGGCTACAAGAAGATCAACGAGGTCTACACCGATCGCGAGTTCGCGACCTTGCGAACCGATAAACGTTTCGAAGAGTTGATGGCGCAGCGTCCGCAGCCGATACCGTAGGGACGATACTCTACGTCGCGGCCATCTCCAGATCTGTGGGTAGCGACGGGCCTGAAAGACAGCGCTGCGAAAAAACCTTAGGCTGCCAACAAGCTGAAATAGCGATATTTATTCCCAAAACGGGAGTGGCGTTTATTTGCCTTTAGAGGGCATCCGGTTGGCCGAGACAGCCGGCACGTTATCCAATCCCTGGATCGTCGTTCCAGCGGCCTGCTAATGCCCATAGCAGCCACTTCTGATGGTGACCAGCATGGCAACATCATGCTTCAACCATTGTCATGTGATTAGCACCAAGATGGTATGGAATGGGAGATAGTCTGTGAACCGGAGCTATCACCAACTGCTGTAAGCAGTTCCTTCGCTCGAGTTCAGATCGCTGCCACTATGCACATCGACGATCCCTGGCTCCGTCTGGTCAGGCGACTGGATACTGTCATCGGTCACCGGCACCCAGCTGTCGCGTGTGTTGGTGAACGGGTCCTTGGGCAGTTCTTTCAGGTAGCCGGCTTCGACCAGGTCCTGAAGCGACTGTGGCGCCTTCTGTTTGTCCAGCGTGTACTGGTCGATGAGCGAGCGCAGGGTGTAGAGATCATCGCGCAAGGCCGTCTCTTGCGCGTGCAGGATCGATTTCTGGTAGTTAGGAATTGCCAGCGAGAGCAGAATGACAATGATGCTGATCACCACCATCAGCTCAATCAGAGTAAAGCCGCGCTGTCGGAAGCGTTTTCGCATTCGCTGAGCTACCACGTTTTGTACTTCGTTCCGTCCAGTCCCGTGCCCTCGGACTTAGTGTATACGTCGAAGACATTCTGCCCGCCCCAGGAATCGGAGTCGGGATCGTCCTGCACCGAGCGCAGGCCCCATTCATCCTTGCCGGTCACGGGATCAACCGGGATACGCCTGAGAAAGCGCAGCTTCTTGCCGTTGGAGTCCACGCCTTTGACCAGGGTGTCGAGATCGGGCGGATATCCCTGGCTGTCCAGCTTGGTCTGGAACGCACCGCGGTCGGCGGCGTCCTTGTAGCGGTCGATGGCGTCGCGCAGCTGCCACAGATCGCGGCGCAGCTCGCGCTCTTTGTTGCGCTGGATGATGACGCGCGTCACCGGGGCGGCTACTGCGGTGAGGATCATCAGGATCGTCATAGCGACGACCAGCTCGACCAGCGAGAAGCCCCGCAACTTTGCCGAGGCCAGGCGCGATAGAGACGGCCTCGCAGCGGACGGAGTCCTTTCTCGGGCAATCAGAGCGTGATTGGAATTGCTGACGAGCACTGCTCTAATTCTAAAGCACTTTTGCAGGGTGGCGCACCGCTTCAGCGGTGCAATTAGCGATTTGGGAGACAGTCCAGCTTCAGACGCTGAGGTAAAAATCCGTTACCTCAGGCGCCAAAGCGCGCCCTTCTTTTGGGCGGCAACATTCCACGCCTGAAGGCGTGCTCCACCCGGCGCTACAGCTTAGACGCCTGCCCTAGTGAACCGTCACAATCGCTTGCGAGCCGCTGGCGGGCATGTTTTGCATCGCCGCGTTCTTCAGCGAGGCGCGATTAATGCTGAGTGTGGCCTGCCCCGGGGCCCGCGCCTGGAAGGTGATGGTGAATACCGAACCATCGCCAGTGATGCCACTTGTCCCTGGGGGCCGCGAAGCTGTGACCTGTAGAATGCCGGCCATGCTGTCATCGCGATTGACCAGCGCCACCGTCTGACCATCCTGCGCGAGCAGCGGTCCGTTCGAGACATTCAGCACCTGCAACACGCGCGGGTTGTAGGTGAGCTGCAAAGGCACCGAGTAGACATTTTGTCCGCCGGCCAGGTTCACGTTGACCGTGAAGGTCGAGCCTACCGCCTGATCGAGCGTAGGCGGATCGAAGCTGATGATAGGGCTGCCCATGGGCGCCGAGGCAGCAGGCGTCGGGGCTGACGTCGGTTGCACGCTGGCCGGTTGGCCCATACCGGACTGCGGTTGCGCCTGCGGAGGCTTGGGCTGCGCCGGATTGTTCATCGCTCCCGGACCATTGTTGTTCGGCTGCCCGTTGTTGTTTGGCGGGTTTTCGTGCAATGAGATAACGTTCGCCGTGCCCACGTCGATCGCCCGCGTGTTCGACGCATAGATGTCCTGCGCACGCACGATGTGCGGGATCAGGATGAACACGATCTCGTTGGTCTTGACTTCCTTGCTTTCTTCGGCGAACAGGTACCTGAACAGCGGGATTGAGGCCAGTCCGGGAATTCCCGTGAGCGACTTGGTAAACGTATCCTCCAGAATGCCGCCCAGGATGTTGACCTCGCCTTCCTTCATGCGGATTTCGTTTTCGATCTTGCGCTGCCCGATGACCGGCTGCTGAATGCCGCCGATATTCTGGTAGGAGTCGACCGCCGAGATGTCCATCGCCAGCTTCAGCGTGACTTCATCAGTGCCGTGCACGTGCGGCGTAATGTCAATGTTCACGCCGACGTCGATGTAGTTGAACTGCGTATTGACCAGCGGGTTGATGCCGACGCCGCCGATGCCGGGCTGGAACGATCCGGTCGCGACCGGCACGCGCTCACCGATTTTGAGCGAGGCCTTCTGCCCATCGGAGGCGCGGATCTCCGGCTGCTGAATGAGCTTGCTGCTGCTGTCGCTCATCAGGAAGTTCGCCGTCGCCTGCGGAATCGTGACTTCGAAGTTGGTGGCGTTCAGGTGGGCCAGACTGTTCAGGTTGATCTGTCCGGTATTCGCGGTCGAGGTGGTAACCGTGCCACCGTTGCCGGCGTTGCCGTTGACCGTCGTCGTCGTGGTCGTACCGGGCGACTCCTGCACTACGATGCTGACGCTGGTCGGCGGATTGATACCGAGGTTGCGCAGCTTGTCGCGCGTGACCTGCATGATCGCGACTTCCACCACAACTTCAGGCCGCGACTTGTCGAGGTCCTCGATCAGCTTGCCGGCCATGGCGATCTGGTCGGGCGTGCCGCGCACCACGATCGCTTGCTGCGACGGAAACTGTTGCAGCCGCTGTGTGTCGAGCAGCGTGCGCAGGATGTTCACCATGTCCTGCAATTCGTTCGGCTGCGACAGATTGCTGAGATAAAACGTGCGGATGACGCTCTGCTCGAGTTCCTTGCGCTTGGCGGCGGTATCAGCGGCAACGAAGATCGTGTTCGGCGTCACCGGACGCCAAAATGTTTTTGATTCGAGCGCCGTGATCTCCAGCGCTTCCTGGAGCGTGACGCCGTTGAGGTCAACGCGAATGCGGCGCGAGGTGTAATCGGGATCGAAGAGAACGTTGACGCCCGCCAGCCGGCCGATGGTCTCGTAAACCGTCTTCGAATCCTCCGTCAGCTTGAGCGTGATGGGCGTCTGCGAGATCGGCGCCAGCTCGACCGGCCCGGTCGCCTGCTCCATGCGCTTGTCGAGCTCGGATTCCGGCGTCGATGGCGGCGTGGCCTGCGGATTCAGCGTCTTCTGAATCATCAGCCGAACTTTGTTGGACTCCTGCTGCGCGATGAAACTGGAGGGATCGATGGCCAGCGCCTGCTCGAAGTCGGTGAGCGCTTCCTGCAACTTTCCCGCCTTCTCCAGCAACTGGCCCTGGTGAACGTAGGAAGCCGCCGCCAGAAAGCGCACGTATTCGTACGCCGAACGGTACGTCAGATCGGTGGGCTTCAGCTCGTACGCCTGGTGATAGAAATTGTAGGCGGAAATGTAATCCTGGCGGGCTTCAGCGTTCTTGCCCTTATCGTAAAGCTGCTTGGCCTGCTTGTCCTGGGATGCAAATGCCGACACGGCTACCATCAGGAGCAGAGCCAGCACACCGGTAAGACGTCTCATCACGTTCCTTAAAACCCTGGGGAATTGAGAGTTGATCAACTTGAACGAGGATGCTCACTCCTGTTCCGGATTGTCTCGCCTGTCCAAAACGAACGACGGACGTGTTCAAATCGACCGACTCAACCTAACTTGGACCGGACCTATCGCCTCCGAACGGCCAGAGATGCCAGGCTCCGGATGTAAAGACTACGATGCACGCCAAACGTGAGCGCAATCTGGGCTCAAGCGCACCCGCCCGCGCGCGGGAAAGGCGGACGAGTACTAAAGGCGCGATTATAGCATTCGGGGCGCACGCCAAGCTGTGCATTTGTCACGTGTTAGGGTGAATTTTGCGTAACGCTTCGGATGCACGGCAAGGGACCACGCTCTTCGCCAATTGGCACCTTCGGCTGTTTCCCCGACGCATCTAAACCGTCTACACTTGAACAACGCGCCTCTTATGTCTCGCCAGCCCCAACCCGCCCCCGCGAAAAAGCCCGGCCGCCGCGATCCCGTCGCCTCAGGCGAGCGCGACGCTTCGCAGAACCGCGCCGCTTCGCACAACTACTTCCTGCTGGAAAAATTCGAGGCCGGCATCGCGCTGCGCGGCACCGAGGTGAAGTCGGTCCGGGGGGGCCGCGCCAACCTCAAAGACGCCTACGGCCTGGTCAAGGACGGCGAACTCTGGCTGATCAACGCGCACATCGGCCCCTACGAGCACGGCAACATCTTCAACCATGAGCCGCTGCGCACCCGCAAGCTGCTGGTGCATCGCAGCGAGTTGCACAAGCTCCTGGGCAAAACGCAGCAAAAAGGGCTGACCCTCATCCCCACGCGCCTCTATTTCAAGAATGGGCGCGTCAAAGTAGAGATGGCGCTCGCGCGCGGCAAGCAGACCTGGGACAAGCGCGAAACCGAGCGCCGCAAGACCGCCGACCGCGAGGCCCGCGACGCCATCGCCAGGAGCAGAAAAGGATGAAGCGCAGGTTGCAAGCTGAGTTCGCCGCAGCTGTTCTGGCTCTCGGCTGCAACCTTGTGCTGACTGCTCAGAACCCGTCAGGGTCGTGGAAGGAATACACCTACCCCGACGACAGCTTTGCGATCACCCTTCCCGCCGACCCCGATATCCACAAGGACCTCACCAAGCCGACTACGATCTACTCGCTGCATGCGACGAGCGACATCATCGTGAAGGTGTCAGTTGCGAGCGGGGTCGAGGAGTGCCCCACAACCCTGGCGTCTCTGAAGGCCCAATCTTTAAAGCTGATGGGACAATCCGCGGTCAAGGATTTTTCCGCCACCGGCTATCCCGGCTTCGAATACGAATCCAACGGGAACCAGGGCGACAGAATCTACGGCCGCCTGGTCTGCGCCGGCGCAAGGCTCTATTCGGTCGAATCGAGCTGGCCGGTAGATGACCCCAAACCCGCAGTCGTCAGCCGCATCGTCGACTCGTTCCGCATCCTGAGTCCTGCTGCTCACAACAACTGAAACGTAGCGCCGGCGTCCACGCCGGCCAAGAGGGTCGTAGCTCCCTCAGGGCGGCACAACTCCGACTCAACTCATCTCGCCCCGCTTGTTAGATAATCAATGATTGCACCCCACTACGGATTCATGATCATGAAAACTACTCTTCATACCGCATCACCTTCGCAACTGGAAACCGAATGTCTCGTCGCCGTCGTCCTCGACGCGGCAGAAAACGCCGACAAGTCCGACAAGCCCAACCCACAGATTCAATCCGACGACAAGGCCGTACTCTCCGCCGCGGCCGACCTCATCGCCTCCGGCGAGGTCACCGGCAAGATGCTGGAGACGACGCTCCTCCACAAGCCGCAAGGCCTCAAGGCGAAGCGCCTGCTCCTCATCGGCGGCGGCAAAGCCGGCAAGTTCTCGTCCGCCGAGCTGCGCAAGCTGGCCGGCGCCGCTGTTCGCAACCTGAAGTCGAAAGAGCTGAGGAGCTTCGTCTTCATCGCGCCCGCTGTCACCGACGCGGCGAAGGCCATCGTCGAAGGCGCCATCGTCGGCAACTTCGATCCCGACTATTACAAGAGCGATCGCAAGCCGCAACAGATCGAAGACCTGACCATCATTGTTCGTGGCGACCAGAAGGCTCTCGCCGCCGAGATCGAGCAGGGCCGCATCATCGGCGAGGCGCAAAACTTCACCCGCGACCTGGTCAACGAGCCCGCCAACCGCATGACGCCGACCATCCTCGCCGACCGCGCCAAAAAGATGTGCGACGAAACCGGCCTGAAGTGCGAAATCTACGGCGGCGACAAAATCCGCGAGCTGAAGATGGGCGCCTTCTGGAGCGTGGCGCAGGGCTCGGACGAAGAGCCGCGCCTGATCGTCATGCGCTACGAGCCGGCGGGCGCGCCCGAGAAGCCCGTCCTCGGCCTGGTCGGCAAAGGCATCACCTTCGACAGCGGCGGCCTCTCCATCAAGACCGCCGAAGGCATGGAGAAGATGAAGTACGACATGGCCGGCGGCGCGACGATGATCGGCGCCATGCGCGCCATCGCGCAGCTCAAGCCGAAGGTGCGCGTCACCGCGGTCGTCTGCGCGACAGAGAACATGCCCTCCGGCAAAGCGCTAAGGCCCGGCGACGTGCAGATTGCCATGTCGGGCAAGTCGATCGAGGTGCTCAATACCGACGCCGAAGGCCGCCTGGTGCTAGCCGACGGCCTTTACTACGCTCGCGAGCTCGGCTGCACCCATCTGATCGATGCGGCCACCCTGACCGGCGCGGTTGGTGTGGCGCTGGGGCTGATCAACGCCGGCGTCTTCTCCAACGACGACGAGTTCTACAACCGCTTCGCCGCGGCGCTGAAAAAGTCAGGCGAGAAGATGTGGCGTCTGCCCATCGACGATGAGTATCGCGAGATGCTGAAGTCCGACATCGCCGACATCAAGAACGTCGGCGGCCGCTACGGCGGCGCGATCACGGCTGCGATGTTCCTGAAGGAATTCGTCGGCGATACGCCATGGATCCACCTCGACATCGCCGGTATCGCCTGGAATGACGAGAACAAGGCGTGGCTGGCGCGTGGCCCGTCCGGCTTGGCCGTGCGCTCCATCGTGGAGTTCGCGCAGGAGTTTCGCTAGTTCGTCGGGTTGGAGTGAAGGTAATTAGCCCAGGGCGGAAGCCCTGGGTTAGCTGCCTCTAAGAAATCCCGAGCCCCTTCAGGGGCGGCACAACTTCATCGGGCGTTCCTGCCACCGTATACTACGAGCGATGAGCCAACCTGATCCCGAGCAGGAACGAAAGCGTCTTGCCGACCTCTACGCCGGCATGTCTGACGGCGAACTGGAATCCATCGCGCAGGACGCCGCCGAGCTCACCGATCTCGCACGCGAAAGCTTGCGGCAGGAACGAGACCGCCGACAACTGGATTTCCCTATCGGCGAAACTGGTCAGGCAGACGACATCACGTGGGAAGACCTCGTCGTGGCAAAGCAATTCCGCGACCTTCCCGATGCCCTGCTCGCCAAGGGCTCGCTCGATTCGGCCGGAATCGAGTCCTTCCTCGTTGATGACAACGTGGTGCGAATGTCCTGGTTCTGGTCGAATCTGGTTGGCGAAATCAAACTGTGCGTGCGTGCTGAAGACGCTGACGCCGCAGTCGAACTGTTGAGTCAACCCATACCTGCCGCCTTCGAAGTCGAGGACGGCGGCTCATTCCAGCAGCCTACCTGTCCTCAATGCCATTCGCTCGACATCTCTTACGAAACGCTGAACAAGCCGGTAGCGTATGCCTCCGCATGGATTGGAGTTCCAATTCCGCTGCCGCGCAAACGATGGAAGTGCCACGCCTGTCGAGCCGAATGGCAGGAAGATCCCGTCGAATAACCTGCTATTTCCCATCCGTTTTCACACCGCATCCCGGCCATTGATCGGGAGATCGGCGCGGCATCATGTAAAATAGTCCTGCTACCAGGCGAGTAGAGATTCATCTGCAGTCGAAGCCGCTCCCGCGGTAACCGGGGTCCCCAGATCGCGCCGCTTTTGTGTGAGATGGGGGTGGAGGGAGCGTGGGCAAGAGACATGTGCAACTCGCGCTAACGCGCCCATCCGCTTCGCTCAACGCATTACTCCAGCCCAAGTAGACATCGCACCGCAGCAGTCTGCGGGAAGAAACTGTCAGGAGAGAGAATGGCCAAGATCGCAAAAACCGCAGATCGCAAGAAGGTGATGGACACCTCGAAGAGTACCGATTGCCCCAAGTGCGGCAAGCCCACGCGCGTCGTCAAGCGGGTGAAGGACCGCGAGCGCAACGTGCCCGGCGGGATGTACATCTCGTGCTCGGCATGCGAGTTCTACGAAAAGCTGTAGAAGGACGGACGCAAGGGCACGGCTGAAGCCGCGCCCTCCCCACTTTTACCACCACCGGCTAGAGCCGATCGATACCGACCTTGCGGCCGCACGGCTACAGCGGTGCCGCCCCCTTCAATCTCAGTTCCGTGCCGATCTGCCCAACCAGCATCTCGCTCCACTTCTCATCCCACACCCGGCGCTTCCGCATGTAGTGTTTCAGGTACGCCAGCGGATCGCGCCCCGCTTCCGTGCGGCAGTCGATCAGCGTCGGCCCGCCACGGTTGCGGGCACGGTGGACCGACTCCTGCGCCACGCGCCTCACCGCAATCACGTCCTGCCCGTCGACCACTATGCCCGGAAACCCGCCTTCGCGAGCCATGAAGCTTACCGGCTTCAGGTGCGGGGCGCGCACTGACTGGTCAGCGCCGCCGTTTTTCATGACGTAGACGATTGGCAGCTTCTGCGACAGCGCCATCTGAAACGCTTCGCGCCACGGCTCCAGGGATGAAAGCTGGCCGGCAATTGCCACCACCACGTGCCGCTCTCTTGCAAGCTTGTGTGCCAACGCGATGCCCGTGCCCAGAATGAAAGGATCCTCCGAGAGCGACACAAGACTAACGAAAGAGGGGGTTTCGCTCACCGTGGCTGTCCCGTCCAAGCTGAGTATCCCAAGCAAGCTTCGTTTGCTTAGGAGACTCTTCTCGGCGTTCGCGTCACAGATTTCCTCTACTCCGGCACCTCCGGCCAGCAACGCCGCGAGGTCGCGCGGCGAAGCGGCCAGGGTATCTCCTGCGTTGAGATCGGCCACCGCCCCTATCGCGACCGCTTCTTCTCCTGTCACAAACTCGTAGCGCACCGGATTGGATGTCCGCTGCAACTGCTCTTCGATCAGCCGGCACCTCAGCAGCGACGCGTAAAGCTTGCGCAGCGTCTCTCGATTCGAAGGCCCTGAGCCGTTAGTGCTGATCGCCGCGCCTGTTGCCGGCGTTGACGCAGACGTTCCCGTTCGTTTGGCGGAACTATTTTTGCTTCTGGTTACCATCCTGCCCGTCCCAAAGAATTGGACATTGTATCGCAGCCTGAAAGGCATCCTGACACGTCCGAATGCCGCCTGGCGCGGCCGCTTTTCGAACCGATGGAACTAGGGTTTTCAACAAAAATGTGCAAAACGCTGTGGAAAAGCCCAGCCGACTACATCCTAAGTCGTAGAGATTCAAAAACTCTTAACACAGTGCACATAAGGGAGTGCGGGGAATGCCACGTCGGGCTGCAGCTTATCCACGCCTGAAGCTATGTCGACGGTAGTAGCGCGGATCAGGAGATCCGCGCTACTGCCGATGTGGACATCGGCGCTGCGTGCGAACCGCTACGACTGCGGCGCCGGATTTTGCGGCGGCGTACTCTGCGGCGGCGCCTGCGGGTTTGGCTCCGAAGGTGGAGGCGTCTGCGGATTCTGCGGCGCCGGACTCGGCGACCTCAGAATATTCTGCACATCCGCCGGCACCACGCCCGGCACCGTTGGCGCATGCTTCACCTGTCCGGCCTCGGCGTCCGCAATGCTGATGCCCAGCTTGGTGAGTGTCTCCGCCGTGTAGAAGTCGAGCAGCACCTTCGCTTTCTCGTAGTTGGCCGCCGAGTTCAGCACGTTCGACTCCGCCTGCGTCAGGTTGCTCGACGCCTGCAGCACCAGTGTCGGCGTCGAAGCCCCGTAGTGAAACTTCTTCTGCTCCGCATCAAGGTTCTGCTGCGCATAGTCGCGCGCCGCGATCGCCGCCTGCAGCGCGGCATAGTTGTTCTGCAATCCGAACTGCGCCTGCCGCACCTGCAGTGTGATCGTGTTCTCCGTCTGCTGCAGCGCCACCTGCTGCTGGCGATACTCCAGCTCCGACCGCACCTGGTTGGCCTGCGCCGCACGATTGCGGATCGGAATGTTGAGATTCACGCCGATGCCTTTGTCTGGCGCGGTGCTGTTATACAGATTGGAAAAGGCCCCGCCGTAGTTCGTGGGCACCAGTCCCGGCTCGTAACACTCGCCAAATCGGTTCACCTGCGGGCAGGTGGGAACGGTCGGGTTCTGCGGTCCGGCGATCGGATTCGCCCCATAGAACGCGTAAACATCGAGGCTCGGCAGCAACGCGTTGCGCAGCGACTTGCGCGTGATCTCGTAGTTGGTCAGCTGGATACGCGCCGTGGCAATCTCCGGACGTCCCTGCAGCGCCTCCTGAATCAGCTCATCCACCGGCCGCACTTCGTATTGCTCGTTGGGCTGCAGCGTGTCCGTCGGAATCACCGGCGCCGCCGCCAGGATCGGGTCGCTGGTGTTCTTGGTGATGGCGTTCTTCATCAGCAACTGTTCCAGCTGGAGGCTGGTCTGCGCCATGATCAGGTTCTGCTTGGCGCTCTCCACCCCGCTCTGCGCCTGCACCAGCGTGATCGGCGCCATGGTCCCGATCTTCACCTGTTCCTGATCGTCGGAGAGCGTCTTGTTGGCCAGTTCCAGTTGGCGCTGATTCACCTTCACCGCTTCGTATGCGGTCACCAGGTCCCAATAGATGTTCTCCACCTGCGAGACCGTGGTCATGATCTGCTGACGGAAGACCACATCGGCAATCTCGCGGTTGTTGCGCGCAATGCGGATCCAGCGCAGGTTGGGATCGAAGCCAAAACCCTGCAGCAGGTGCTGGCGCAGCGTGAACCGGAAGCTCGACGACAGCGTCGGGTTCACCAGGGCGAACAGAGAATTGATGCTCTGATAGCTGTTGTTGAAGCCCACCGTCATCAGCGTGCCGGTGGAAAAGCCCTGGTTGTAGGAGAAGTTGTAGGTGTTCGTGTTCGTATTCAGGGTGGGGACACCGTAGAAGATGGTGCTGGACTGCGGCGTCAACGTGCGCTCGCCCTGGACGTTGCCGGTCAGCGACGGATCGAAGTTGTCGATCGTCGGCCCAAAGCCCAGGGTCGACACAACAATACCCGCCGCGCCCGCTCCCGCGCCGCCCACGCCGACCTGCGTTCCTCCGGCTCCGGTTCCGCTCGCGCCCGTCGAGGCGCTACCGGTTCCGCCGGCCGATACCGCGCCCAGCGACCCGCCCTGCGTGCCCTGCACGACTCCGGTAGCCACACCGCGCGCCGACTGTCCCGTGGCCGTCAGCAACAGGTCGGTGTCGGCCACCGAAAGGTTATAGCGCTGCAAGGTGATGTCGAGATTGTTCTCCAGCGCCATCGCCACCGCGTCGTTGATCGACAGGAAAATCTGGCCATCGTGGAAGAGCTGGTCAGTCATGGCGGAGTTGCCCAGGTTCGCTTGCGGAACGTGCCGCACGGTGTACGGTGCGACGAAATTCGGAAAGCCCGACAGCGGCCTTGCATAATTCTGATCGCCGGAATACAAGTGCCCCGCGTTCCTCTGCGGCGCCGGCGCCTGCGGCAGAGGCGTCAGCGGCGGCATCGGCGTCTTCTCGCTCGGCATGGTCGAGCCCTGGGGCGGCGCGCTCTGCGTCTGCGGTGCGCTCGCCTGGTCCCCTTGCGATGTCGCCGGTGTACTGGGCGGCGTGCTTTCCTGTGCCCAACTCGAGACCGTCAGCGGTCCCGCAATCACCACCCACAGCACCATGCGAGTCGCCGACCTGACGAAATAAGAAACGAACATTGCTTGTCTCCTGGAACTGACAACTACAGTTCGAATTCGCTACTGCTGATTGCGTTTGAGGGGCCTCTGTTTAGTACGCACAAAGGTGCCCAAAGGTTCAAGCCCTCGATGATTGCCTACCAAAGTGAATCTTTGATTCTAGTGCACGCCGAGGATGGACGCGGTGTTGGGAGTCACATTGCCGGCACCCAGACAGGAAGACGCAGCGCCAAAGTAGCGTGGACGCCGTGCCAGTCTCCAGATCCCCTGCACCGCTGCACTAATGCAGCGAGCTCGATAGAAATCCGGACACGTTCTGCTTCAGATGGTCGAGCGAGTCGCTCCTTAGGTACATCATGTGTCCGGCTTCATAGTAGCCGAGGCTGACCTTCGCATGCTGCTGCGGATCGAGCCTCATGTGGTTCAGCGTGTAGTCGGTCGCGAAGTAGGGCGTTGCCAGATCGTAATATCCCGAGGCCACGAACAGCTTCATGTACGGATTCTTCACGAACGCCTCGTGCAGCGACTCGCTCACATCAGGGTAGCCGCGGCCTGCTGATCCCCAGTCCCACTCACCGATGCCGCCTCCCAGAATGTAGTACTCCAGGTCGGTCTTATATCCGAGATCGCCGCGGACGTAGTTGTTGAAGGTCGCGGTGAAAGGCGGGCGAATGATCGACATCGTGGGATCGTAGAAGCCCTCATCAGCGTCGCTGGCGGAAAGTGGCCCGGTGAAGCGGCTGTCGAGGCGGCCGACGATCATGCGTTGATTACGCAGCAACTCACGGCAGAAGACCGATTGCTTTATCCGGAGCTCGTTCAGATCAACGACGTTACGATCGAGCCCGGTGAGGCGGGTGAGTTGATCCAGAACGGTCTGCCGCTCCTGCGGACTGAGCGTGTCGCCCTTGGCAAGCGCCGCAGCATATGGGCCGGAAGCGAACTGCTCTGATTCGCGCAAGACGCTCTGCAGGTCGCGCTGCTGAAGATCGGGTGGCAGCTTCTTGTGAAACCACGCCGTCGCGGTGAAGCTGGGTAAGCACAGAACGTAAGGCTGCTCGTTGCCCGGCGCGTATCCCAGGGTCTCAAAATTCAACACCGACGACACCAGGACAACGCCGCTGAGGGCGATGCCCTTGTCGATGAGATAGCCGCTGAGGCCGGCGGCGCGAGTTGTCCCATAGCTCTCGCCGACCAGAAACAGCGGCGAAGTCCAGCGCTGATAGCGAGTCAGGTAGAGGCGGATGAACTCGCCGACGGAGGAGATATCACCCTTCAGGCCGAAGAATTTCTTTGCGAAGTCCTTCTTGGTGGCACGGCTGTAGCCGGTGCCGACGGGATCGATGAAGACGAGGTCGGTCTGGTCGAGCCAGCTCTGCTGGTTGTCGATGAGCTCGAATGGCGGCGGCGGCATGCTGCCGTCGGGCAACATCTTCACGCGGCGCGGGCCGATGGCCCCCAGATGCAGCCACACCGACGCCGAGCCGGGCCCGCCGTTGAAGGAGAACATCAGCGGCCGATTGGGGCCGGCGTTGTCCAGCGTGTAGGCGATGAAGAAGATGTTGGCCTCGATCTCGTCGTTCTCCGCGTTGCGGATGGGCAGGAGGCCGGTGGTCGCCGTATAGCGCAGGACGCGCCCGCCGATGTGGATCTCGTGGTGGGTGACGACGGGAGGAGTTTCTTTCTGCTGGGTCTCGGCTGGCTTGGTGGATTCGGTGGTGGAGCCCAGCTTGGCAGACTTTTCCACGGTCTGCTCGGCGGCCGGCTGGGATTTCTGTTCAGTTTCTTTCTGCTGGGCCAGAAGTTCGATAGAAAACAGACCGAGCAGCACTGCGAGTACCGCAGTCCAATGACGCAACACTTACCTCCTCGCCGCGGCCCTGCGCTCGCGCTCCATGCGGGAGGCTTCGCGACGCCGCAACGCGCCCTCGTAACGCCGTTTGTCGTCTTCCGTCTCGGGAATGACCGGCGCTACCTGCAACTTCCTTCCATGACGGTCGACAGCGACAAAGGTTAGATATGCAGTGGCAACTTTCTGGCGAGTGCCGGAAATGTAGTTCTCAACCAGCACTTTGACGCCGACCTCCATCGAGGTGTGGAAGACGCGGTTGACCGTCGACTGCAGGATGACCATGTCGCCTACGTGAACAGGCACGAGGAAGTCGATGTGATCCATGGAGGCGGTAACGGCGTAGGAATGGGAGTGGCGATGCGCCGCGAGCGCGCCTGCGAGATCGATCCAGTGCATCAGGCGTCCACCGAGCAGCGCGCCGAGCGGGTTGGTGTCGTTGGGCAGGACGAGCTGAATCATCTCGGACTTGGATTCGCTCATCGGCCTGGGTCGCAAACTACCGTCGTTCTTTTCCATAGCAGTTTCAAGCTTCGAGTTTCAAGTCTGCGCGTCGCTCCATCTGCGCCTGCAGGTAGCATTCGGCCATGCGCTGGATGCGGGCGTCTTCGTGCGCCTTGATCCAGCTTTTCTGCGCCTTCTCATAGAGCAACTCACCGTGAGATGCGGGAAGATAGGCGAGCTCGCAGACAAACAGGATATGCAGCAGACCATCGCGCTCTTCACCGATCGCGAAGCGGACGGCGTCGGCGTGGCGCTCCTGCGGAAGACGGTTGCAATGCTTCGCGTAGCCGAGGTTGCAGCCGGCCGTGAGCTCCTGTTCGCTTGGACGCGCACCGTGATGATCTGGAGCGGTGCAGGTGCCGGACCATCCAGCGCCGAGCGGCAGGCGTTGCGGAAATGGCCAGTCGGAATAGAGTCGCTGCTCGGGCAGGAAGAAGGGACAGGCCATGGGGTGCTCCGCCGGGAAATTCAAAGGCAATTGTACAGAAGGCGCTGGCCGTTGGAGCGGCGCGCTACAGCGCGGCTGGTACGCCGGCGTCAGCGCCGCCAGTGCTGGGCGACCTTTGCGAGGCATGGGTTGGTCGTAGTTGGGGAGCGCGGGTCTGGAGACCTGCGCGACAGCCGACCCTTCGGCAAGCTCAGGGCAGGTTCTGGGGATCGGCGCTACCGACGGCGACATTAGGCCTTCGCTTCGACTATGTCGTCGTTGTAGGTGGCCGCGATTGTGCTGCCCGGTGGAACCATCAGGAAGTCGAAGGTCCAGTCGCCGGACAGGAGGCGGCGAAACAAGTTCAGATCGCCGCAAACTTCTTCGTAAGTCCAGTTCTTCTCGCGGGCCTCGGTTTGCGCCTGCTCCGCGCAGGCGTCATCGAATTCCGACGCAGTGCGGATGTAGGTCAGCTTGCTGTAGGAGCGGTGATAGCGCGTGGCTTCTTCGTACAGGTACTGACCGGCTTCTTCGCCGTACTTAGCGATCAGGGCTTCGCGGTCCTGACTGAGTCCGCCGGCGAAGAGCTGCTCGTGCATCTGTCCGGCGCGCTCCACCCAGGCGACCGAGCGGAAGTAAACACCGGAGTTTGCCTTGAAGTGTTCCCCATATTTTTCGCGGCTGCCCATCAGCAGGGTGATGCAATCGTGCGCCCGAGGCACGACCAGAGGGATGGCTGGCGCCTTTAGGCCAGCCGTTCCCATTCCACAAAGAGCGTAGCCGAGAACGATCGCGTCGTAGCAGGAGCAGTCGGTGGCGTCGATTTCCTGCTGGAGGCGCTGGCGCATGGATTTCGCACCGGAGTCGTGCAGGCCGGCCGGCAGGAACTTCGCATCCACCAGGTGGGGCGAATGAACGATCGCATCGCTCAACTCGCGCACCAGCAGGCCGCAGCCGATAAGCAACAGGCGCATGGCTACACCGCGGCCGTCTCTTCGACGCGAGCCTCGCGGCTGGCGGCGGTTTCGGCGTCGGGAAAGGCCATGCAGTCGACGAAGCGGTCCTGGAAGTTCGGGTCGGAAGCGAGACCGACGTGCTCGATCATGTCGAGCACGGGGAAGCTCTCGGCGCCGATCAACATTTTCGCGCCGCGCAGGGCGGTGTTGCCTGCGGCAGTGAGGCGATCGACCGAAGTTTCGAGCAAGCCGATACGGATGGCGCTTTCCGCGCGAACATAATTTCCGAAGGCGCCGGAGAGGTAGACTTCTTCGACCTCGTCGATGCTTGCGCCCCAGCGGTCGAGCAGGATACGCATGCCGGAGGCGATGGCGGCCTTCGCCAGTTGCAACTCGCGCACGTCCGACTGCCAGAGCTTGACGATTCCGGCGAGCGGAAATTCCTTCGAGCCGTTGTTGAAGCGGCCGCGCGGCGCAATGATGTCGGCATTCAATCCGGCGGCAACCGCATCGACCAGGCCACTGCCGCAGATGCCGCGCGGCTCGGAGTCGCCGACCACCATGCATTCCATCCCCTTGCCGTTGCCATGGCCGTTGAGGAAGACGCGCGAAATGGCTCCGGTGGAGGCGCGCATGCCCATCTTGATGGAACCGGCCTCGAAGGCGCTGCCGGCGGCGGTGGAGGCGCAAAGGATGCGGTCGCGGTTGCCAAGCGAGATTTCGCCGTTGGTGCCGAGATCAATGAGCGCCCGCAACTTGTCGCTGGTGTGCAGCCCGACGGCGACGATGCCCGCGAGAATGTCCGCCCCAACGAAGCCGCCGATGCACGGCAGGAAGCGGATGACCGCAGATTCGGGGAAGTGCCAGTTCAGCTGAGCCGGGGTGAAGCGCTGCTCGCCCAGCTTCGGCGAGGCGAAGGGCACATGCGAAAGCGGTTCGGTGTCAATGCCGCAGAACAGATGATGCATTACGGTGTTGCCGACGAGGACGATCTCCTCGACTTCCGCTTCGCGGCCCGACGCCAGGTCGTGCACCATGTCACCGAGGAAGTTCTGGATCAGGGGCGTGAGCTCATTGCTGGAGAACGCGAAGCGCACGCGGCTCATGACGTCGGCGCCCTGCACGGCCTGCGGGTTGAGCGCGGTGCGGAAGCCGAGCAGCTTGCCGGTGGCAAGGTCGAGCAACTGGGCAACGATCGTTGTAGTGCCGAGATCGATGGCGATGGCCAGGCCGGTGCGGCGGGTGTGCGCGAGGTGCGTGTCATCCACCAGGATCGGCATGGTCCATTGCTCGATCTTGAGCTTCAGCGGCGTTTCGGCGCGGATGTAGCAGGCCATGCGCCAGCCTTCCAGCAGTTCCTCGCGCGGGAGGAGGTCCTGCTCTTCGGGCGTGGGCTCGACGTGGCCTTCGAGGACCTGCACCCGGCATCCGCCGCAGGTGCCCAGACCGCCGCAGGGGAATTCCATGCCGTGGCTGCTGAGCAGGCCTTGCAGCAGCGTGCCGCGTTCGACCTCGAAGATGGCTCCGAGGGGAACGAGTTCGATGCGGACTTTGTTGGAGATGTTCGTGTCGTTCGGCATGGGATTACCACCTCTGAGGATTTATGGATGAGAACCTGTGCGGCAGCTGCGCACCTTCTCGCTCAGGTCGCGAAACAACCAGACCCGGGCCACCCGCTAGTCTGAAACAAAAAGGCAGCAGGCACGGTGTCGGGCCGCACATGCTGCTGTGATCGATGAACTTCACGTCCTTATTTACCGGTCTTCAACATCTCCAACCGGACTTTGCCGCCGAAGGCGCTGCTCCCTGGGGGATGGGAACAGCGCCGATCGGTAGCGTTAAAACAAGTGCCGGGCTACTTCGCAGCAGCGGCGGCAACCTTCAGGCCGTAGCACTCCGGATCGAACAGATGACCCATGGTGCCGAAGATTTCCTCAGCCAGGACGTTCTCGTCCTTCGGCAGGTTGGCGAACTCTTTGTGCAGCCGTTCGAGCCACTGGAGTTCCTTCTTGCCGAGGTTGAGGTTCTTCTTGTCGACAGACTTCTGGATGATGTCCAGAGCGGCCTTGCCGGCAGCGACGGTGCGGAGGTAATCGGTCTCTTCGGCAACGATCGCCTTCGCGATCGTGTACACGGACTCAGGTGCGAGTATCGTGCCGATTGCGCTAACGTTCTGATCGGACTCGATCATCCAGCTCTGGAAGATCTTGCCCTGCTTCTTCTCGTTGGCGATGTTCATCAGCCTGACGTCATAGGCCAGCAACTCGGTGTAGGCCTCGGGAGCATTGCCGGAGAGCAGACGGATGTTCTGCACCGACTCATTGCTCCACAGGTCGCACATGGTTGAGGACATGTTGCCGACATGGCTGAAGTGCGCGCAGGTAGCCGACTTGCCTTCCTGCGAGATCGGAATGCCGCTGATGGCCTTCACGATCGGGTTCTCGTAGCCGCAGTCCTTCGACGGACCCTTGGCGCCGCACTCGACGGCCTTCAGGGTACGAACGCCGGCCATGGCACGATCGACCGCCGCGACGACGTCGGGCAGCAGCTTCTGATACGCCAGCACCATGGAGGTGTTGGCGAAACCGCAGGCGGTGTCGCCGGCGGGCACAGAGTGGCCACTCTTCTCGCACTTGTCGACGATCTGGCTCCACAGCCAGGTCATATCGCGGCAAGCCAGGACGCCCAGCGCAAACACGATGGCGCGAACGTCGCCGAACATTAGGCCTTCGTCGTGGACTTCCTTCGCACCGATGGACTCGATGGAGATCAGGTCGCCACCGGCCGCAATGCAAAGATCAAAGGAGCGGTTCAGCTTCTCCCACAGCTCGCCATGGCGCATAACCGGCTTTACGCCCTTGACGCCAGCCGGGCCGCGGATGTCGGCCGGGGTGATGCGGGCAGCGCCCCGCAGGCCGTACTTCTCATAGTTCTGCTTCAGGTGCCGCTCCAGCAGGGCGGTGATTTCGGCGCCCCACTCGGGAGTTTCGGTCATCTGCGGCAGCTGTTCGAATTCCAGAACGATGCCGGGAACCTTCATGGCGACGGCACGCTTCAGGATGTTGGTGGCCATTTCTTCATAATGGGCAATGACTTCAGGCCAGGTCTTGGTGCTGACGTCCATTACGGGCAGGGTGAAGTTGACTTCGGGAAATACGGTTCCAGCTCCGATGGTGAGATCGAAGCCGCACTTGACCGGCTTGGGAGCGAACCCAAAGATCAGATCCTGCGGGCCGGACACGGCAAGGTTGCGGAAGATCTTTTCTTTGCTCATTTCGTCCCCTTTCCGGCGGCGGCAATGCCCGCCAGCGTTTTCTCGCCCTTTTCTGCGAACTGGGCGCTGACTTTCTGGTTAACGACGATTTCGCGAGCAATCGCGGCTGCGCCGGAAGCGGTGTCGCTATAGGCGTCGGCGCCGATCTGATCGCAATAGGCCTGGCTGATGGGAGCGCCACCGACCATGACCTTCACCTGGTTGCGAAGGCCGGCGGCCTTCAATGCCTCGATGGTGGTCTGCATCTTCGGCATGGTTACCGTCAACATGGCGGAGAAGGCCACGATGTTGGCGTTCTTGGCCTTCACGGCCTCGACAAACTTCTCGGGGGCCACATCAGCGCCAAGATCGGTGACTTCGAATCCCGCGCCTTCCAGCATGGCAGCCACGAGGTTCTTGCCGATGTCGTGCAGGTCGCCCTGAACGGTGCCGATCACCACACGGCCGGTGGGTTGTACGCCCTGAGCCGCCATGAGAGGACGGATCAGATCGAATGCGCCGCGCATGGCCCTGCCGGAAAGCAGCAGTTCGGGAACGAAATACTCTTCTTCTTCGAAGAGCTTCCCGACTTCATCCATCGCGGGAATCATGAAGTTCTGGATGAGGTCCAAAGGCTTGGCTCCCTCCGCGAGAGCAGCCTTGGTGACCTCAACCGCCGTCTTAGCGTCGCCTTCGACGATCGCTTTATGCAGCTTTTTTAGGTCTGTCATGAGTACACATTTCTCCATGAGTTCAATTGAGGGTTGCGGTTGAAAATTTCAGGATCGAAACAGGAAAAAAGGGAAACCGTGGTCGACGGGCAGTGGCGATGCGAGCGTGGAGCGCAGCAATTCATCATATGATACGCCCAGCAATCCGATGTTCCGGCGCGAACCTTAACAAGTCAAATAAGTTTTGTGTCTTGCCGAGAAAATCTGGAACTGCTTTCCCGCTTTGGGAAATTCGTCGCAGAGTTAGTGCAGTTCTGGGGCCAGCTGCCGCTTGTCAGAAGAAGGACGCAGCGAAAGCCTACTCGCCCACGTGCAGCAGCGCGGTGACGGCGGTCACCTAAGGAAGAGACGTTCGAAAGTTGCCTGGTCGACCCAGCGCTCGAACCAGTCGGCGAGGCGGTCGTAGAGTTGGCCGCGATTCGCAGGATCAGGCGCGCGATACCCGAGCCAGTCTTCCAGCACAACCGGATTCTCCAGCGCGCCGTGCAGGTAAGTGCCGCAGCAGCGGCCGTGGCGGATGCCTTCGGGGCGGCCGTTGATTTGCGCGAAGGGTTCGGCATCCGCGGGACGCGCCGTTTCGCCCATATGGATTTCGTAGGCGGCGAACGTGCGGCCTTTCGGAGTTGCGGCCGTGACGCATTGCGTGACCTTCTCCCGCTGAAGAGTGGTACGAACCGGAAGCAGTCCCAGCCCGGCGACGGCATCCTCCACGCATTCGACGTGGTGAGGGTCGTCAATGCTCTCGCCCAGCATCTGGTATCCGCCGCAAATGCCGAGAATATGCGCGCTGCCGGCGTGCTGTTCTTCGAGCCAGCGATCGAAGTGCTGCGCGCGCATCCATTGCAAGTCGAAAACGGTGTTTTTGCTGCCAGGAAGAATCACGAGGTCGAATTGCCGGCGCACGGGGGCGCTGAAGCCAGAGCGCGCTGCCCAGGTTCTGGAAGTCGGTGAGATTGGAGACGCAGGGAAACTGGAGGATTGCGATAGAGAGCGCGCCCTCCGGCAACGGTTGCCAGTGATCGAGGGCGACGCTGTCTTCTTCGTCGAGCGGCAGGTCGTCGACGTATGGGAACACCCCGATGCACGGCTTGTTCGTCTTCTCTTCGAGAATGCCTACGGCGTCGCTGAAAAGGCGAGGATCGCCGCGAAAGCGATTCACAGCGAAGGCGCGGACGAGAAACGCTTCTTCGGGATCGAGCAGCGCGATGGTTCCGTAGATCGATGCGAAGACCCCGCCGCGATCGATATCGCCGACCAGCAGGACGGGGATGTTCAGGTGGCGCGCCAGGCCGATGTTCACCAGGTCCGTCTGCCGGAGATTCAACTCGGCGATGCTGCCTGCGCCTTCGACAACGATGAAGTCGTATTGCGACGAGAGTCGCGCGTAGGATTCGTCAACTTTGCCGAGTAGAAAATCGTGATCGCGGCAGTAGTCTCCAGCTCGTAGGTTCTTCCAGACCGCGCCCTGCACCACAACCTGGCTGGTCGCATCGGCCGAGGGCTTCAGCAGGATGGGATTCATGTCGGGCGACGGCGTCAGTCCGCAGGCTTCGGCTTGCGCGACCTGTGCGCGCCCGATCTCGCCTCCTCCCGGACACGGGTAGGAGTTGTTGGACATATTCTGCGCTTTGAAGGGAGCGACGCGAATGCCGTTGCGATGAAGCGAGCGGCAGATCGCCGTGGCCATCCAGCTCTTGCCTACGTGCGAGGCAGTACCACCGATCATCAAGGCACGAGCGGGCATGGGTTCGTCTCGTTGGTAGATTCGCAGCGGCGGTCACCAGGCGCGGGACCAGCGCGGGCCGCTCTTCTCATTCTCCTGCCGTAGCGACGCATTGACACCGGCCTCGAGTTCCAGCTTGCGGCCGAAGAGCCACAGCAGATCGGATAGGCGATTGAGGTATGGCAGCGCATTTTCATCCACTGTTTCGCCGGAGTCGATCAACCGCACGACGCAGCGCTCGGCGCGACGGCACACCGTACGCGCGATGTCGAACGCCGCCGCCGCGGTATGCTCGCCGGGAATCGACCAGTCGGAGAGCATGCCCGGGATCGCCTCGAGTTCGTGTACCTGATCGGTCAGCGCATCGACCATGGCAGCCGTGAGCGGCGCCTCGCCTTTGCGCTTCTCCGGAGGAGTTGCCAATGCCGAGCCGACATGGAAGAGGTCGCGCTGAATGGCTTTCGTGCGCTCACGAAGGTTCGCGTCCTCGCAGATCGAGCGGGCGAAGCCCATTGAAGAGTTCAGCTCATCGACGGTGCCATAGGCTTCGACGCGAATGGAGGACTTGGAGACGCGAACGCCGCTGACGAGGCTGGTCTGACCGGTGTCGCCCTTCTTGGTAGCAATGCTGGTAGTCATGGTCGTGATCCTTTTTGAAAGACTAGCATGGGCGGAAGACGAGAGCGGTGATGAGAGTCGTAATATGGCTCTTAGCGAACCTTCCGGCGACTTCCATTCACTGAACCTGCTTCTGGCCGCTCATGCGATAGCTGATCCCGTTCCACTGATAGGAGTACACCGTGTCCGCCCCATCGCTCGTCGCCCGAGGCGAGCGCACCAGCACCGCTCCATGCAATGCCTCGGCCTTGGCGCTTCCGAATGACGTGTCGCAGAAGCCTTTCCCGTCCGGCCCCTGCTGTAGCGACCACACCTTCGAGAACTGGGTCTCCCCCAATTGCCGGAACACCGTGATCGCGAGGCAGTTCTTCTCGCCGGCGTAAGTCACCAGCATCACATCATGGCGCTCGGCCAGCCCATCGAGATCGATGTTCGCAATCCGCGAGTCGTCCTCGCTCTCGTCGGAAGTCTGCGATGCCGCCCGCCACATCTTGTGAATCGCCGCTGGATCAAGCCCGGTGGCCTTCGCCCACTTCGCTTCGTCCTTCTTGTGCACCTGCTTCCAATCCTGCGCGAGTCCTGAAGGAACAAGCGCAAACACGAAAGCGAGAACGATAAGAGCGCGCATGGAATCAATCCGCGAGAAGATTACGCCATATTGAAGCCCAGCCTACCCAGGGTTGACCGGACGAAGGAGGAGATCCGTTCCTTCGTCAGCAACTCCCATCCGGGCAGGCGCAACAGGAACAGCGCAGGCAGATAAATCGCGCTGACGCACATGCCGACGGCCAGGATCCGTGCGATCAGCAGCCGCGGCGCGATAAGATTCCGCACGGTGTACGCAAATACTCCCGCAACCACCGTCACGGCGGTGACCTTGAAGAGATCCTTATAAAGCGGCAGGTCGTGAACGCTCGCGTCGACCACCCGTACCGCGCACCAGGCGATCAGGATTCGCTCGATCACCTGCCACGTCACCGTGCTCACCGCCGCGCCGATCATCCCGAAGTGGCGAATCGCCGGCCCCAACGTGCAGAACAGCGCAATGAAGATCACGATGCGCACGCCGAGCAGGAAATTCCGCACCTCTTTATAGGCGCGGATGATGGGGTCGAGCAGAAAGACTCCCAGAATGAGCAGGCTGAGGCTGACGAGGAAGATGTTCGCGCTGGCCTCGTACGTCCTCGTGTAGAGCAGCACGATCAGGTCATGCCCGGCGACAAATAACATTGCGAACATGGGAAACTGCAGCGCGGCCAGCTGGTTCGTTGCTGCCGCCGTGACCCTGCGGATGTCTTCCTTGCGATCATCCTTCTGAAGGCTGCTGACACGAATCTGCATCACCGAGACCACCGATTCAAGGGCCAGAGTGAGCAGCGGCACATCCACCCACCCGACGGCGTAAATCGCAAAATCCTTCGGCCCCAGCGAGTGGCTGACGAAGTAGTTGTCCAAATCTTTCTGGATCACCCACAGCATGCCAACGGCGCCATACGGCAGCGCGTAGGCCAGCTGCTCCTTGAAGAACTCCCAGTCGAAGTGCATCCAGAAGCGCGGAAAGCGCACGTCCACATACCAGAAGAGAATGACAATCGACAGCAGCTGGTTCAACAACGCCGCAATCAGCAGGCTCTTCACCGAGCGGAACCATAACGCTGCCGCTGCGAACAGCACCACGCGCGCAATCTGCGTCCCCACAATGAAGATGGTGGAGTAGCGCACATCCTGCATGGCCACCGGGATCTGCTGCACCAGGCTGGAGGTCAGCGTCAGCAGCACCAGGAACCCGAGCAGCGCCGCCAACGGCACCAGCGCGTCGGACTTGAAGAGGAAGCGCAACGACTGGGGATAGAGCACCACCGCGATCAGGGGAATCCATCCCGCAACAAAGTTATAGATGAGGATGTTGAGCGCGATCTGCCCGCCGCGCTCTGGATGACGTGGCATGAAGTAGAACGCGCTGGTGCCGACGCCGAGCGTAGCAACTGTCGTGACCGTGGAGATGAAGAGAAACGCCTGCTTCAGGATGCCGTACTCAGTTTGCGGCAGCAGGCGAACGAGCAGAACCGGCAAAGCGATGTTCAGCGCCGCGGCCACAAACTTCGAGGCCGTCAGCCAGAACATCTGCACCGACAAGCGCGGTGCCGGCCTGGTCGCTGTCTCCGCCATCCGATGCAATCCCCTGTTTCAACATAAATGGAAGCGGGTGGTTAGTCGAGATAAGCTGCTTACTTTAGTCCTCATTCCCGAATGCGCGTCTGCTAGTCTGTTGCTTCCACGTGGCGACAACGAAGCCTCACGTAATCCTGATCGCGTACCACTTCCCTCCCGGTCCGGAGATGGGAGCGCTCCGCCCCTTCCGCTTCTACAAGCACCTCAAGCGCCTCGGCTACACCTGTCACGTGATCACCGCTTCGCCGCAGGAGATCGCCAACAATGACGTCCACGTTATCCACGACGAACTGCGCGCCGTGTGGGAGGGCGAACCCGGCCAGGCGATGTCGTTTCGCGCCTACGAAGAGTTACTTGTTCGCAAACTGATGTTCCCCGGCCATATTGGCATCATGTGGTCGCTGAAGGCGGCGGCGCTCTGTCGCAACATCATGCGGAACAATCCGCGCGACAGATTTGTCCTCTTCTCGACCTACCCGCCGCTCGGCGCCCTCCTGACCGGCTTGCTCGTTAGCATGCGCGAGCGAATCCCCTGGATCGCCGACTTCCGCGATCCGCTCGGCATCGGCATGGGCGAAGCGCACGTCTCGGGCTGGATGCAGTTCTGGAACCGCCGCCTCGAGTCGAGCGTCTTCCGCCGCGCGAGCACGGTGGTTGCCAACGTGGACGGCGCCGCCGATATGTGGCGAAAACGTTATCCGTCGGCCTCCGCCAAGCTTCAAGTGATCTACAACGGCTTCGATCCCGACGAGGCGCCCCGCGCACGCGACATCCCGGATCGCCAACGAAAGCTCATAGTCCACGCCGGCGGACTCTATCACGGCAGGAGCCCGCAAATCCTGATCGAGTCTCTGTCACGCCTGCGCGCCACCGGCGCGCCCGAAGCACTCACCGCAAGCATTCGGCTGATCGGCGACTTCGACGCGAAAGTCGGGCTCACGACTCCGCCCTATCAGCAGGCGCAAAACGAAGGCTGGTTGGAGTTGCGCCCGGCCGTCCCTCGAAGCGAGGCGCTTCGCGTATTGGAAGAGGCTGACGGCCTCCTGCTCGTCCAGCCGCAAACGGATGTTCAGGTCCCCGGCAAGCTCTTCGAATACATCTGCATCGGCCGTCCTGTGCTGGCAGTCGTCCCGCGGGACTCTGCGGTCGAGCGCATACTGCAAAGTTCAGGTATTGCCTACCGCTGTCTCTACCCAACTGACGACCAGCAATCGGCCGACAGAAAATTGCTCGAGTATCTGCGCCTCTCCACTGCGCCTGTGCCCTTCAGCGACTGGTTCCAACGAAACTTCAACGCCATCGCGCAAGTCAACCAACTGGCCGGCATCGTCGACGAGGTAAGCCATCATCGGTAGTGGTGCCGGCTGGCACGTCGCAATCGCTGTCACCGCTCTACCAACCTATTCACCAGCCGACGGAGTGTTCTACCGTTGCGTTGACGGCGCTATTACAGGCAGGATGCCGTGTTCCCTGAGATGTGCGCGGTACGCATCCCATGCTGTTTGTGCATCGTTGAACGACGCGATGAGCTTGATCTTGTATTCATCCACTTGCTCTTCCGACAAGTCAGTTTGGAGGGAGGCAATAGCGGCGTGCATGTCTTCCGCGTGACGGCGCATTGCGTTTGATGCCGTGGTTAGGCTTTGTTCGCAGACCGGGCAAATACGAATACGCGGCATGGCTGCGAGCATATCCGAAGTCTGCCTGCTATGCCAGCTTCCCTCTGCCACGAACGATCGCTCGGACGCCTGAGCTCACTTCCGACTTAAGTTCGATAAAATGTCCTATCCCATGGCTTCCCGACGTGACCTGGCGGCGAAAATCAGCGCGCGAAGCGGCCTCACCGCGCTCATCACCACACTTCCCGCCAAGCCCGTCCTCTGGGTGCTCAACTACCATCGCATCGGCAATCCCGACGACTGCCCCTACGACACCGACCTCTTCTCCGCCACCATCGAACAGTTCGACGAGCAAGTCCGCTTCCTCAAACGCCACTTCCACGTCGCCACGGTTGACGAAGTCATCGACCTGCTGGCCGGCAGGAAGAAGAACGGCCACGCTACCGCACTCATCACCTTTGACGACGGCTACATCGACAACTACACCGGAGCGTTTCCCGTGCTCGCGGCGCATGGCGTGCAGGGCACATTCTTTCTGCCAACCAGCTACATTGGCACCAATCGCCTCACCTGGTGGGACCGCATCGCCTCCATCATCAAGCGCAGCCGCAAACGCATGGTGCGCCTTGATCATCCCTCGCCGCGCGAGTTCGACCTCGAACGCGACGGCGTTCTCAAGGTCATCGAGCAGGTCCTCTGGATCTACAAGCTGGAGCAGGTAGGCGACACGGAAGCCTTCATCTCCATGCTGATGGAGCGCTTCGAATCCACGCCTGACGAGTCAGGCCAATGCTTCATGACGTGGGAGAATGCGCAAGCCATGGCGCGCGGAGGAATGGCCATCGGCTCGCACACGCACAGCCACGAGATCCTGGCGAAGCTTCCCGAGCCGAAGCAGCTCGAAGAACTGCTCACTTCAAAGGCGCTCCTCGAATCGAAGCTCGGGACCAGCGTCAATGCCTTCTCCTATCCCGTCGGCCTGCGCGACACCTTCTCCGCAGCGACCCAGGCCGCGCTTCGCGAGGCGAAATACCGCGTTGCGTTCTCCTTCTATGGAGGGGTAAATCTTCTCGATCAGACGGACCCCTACGACATCCGCCGGGTTGACCCCGCGACGAATCCGCCGGCGCGTTTCCGCCTGCAAGCCGCGCTCGCCCGCTGCGCGGGGTATGCATACTAGAAGCCAGCACACGAATCTGCTAGGGTAGCGAGCGTAGCGTCGCTCTCCAGAGCGGCCGTAGCGTGGGTCTCCCGACCCGAGCTCTCTGATAACAATGTCCACCTGCACCACGGTCCCAACCCGCCTCGCCGGTTCGGACGATCTCGAACAGATCGGCCGCCTACTCCCGCTCGTCGCCGGCCCGCAATTTCCCGAGCGGTACCCTGGCCGCACCGTAACCGAATTCTGTCACTGGAAATACTTCACCAATCCGGCGGGCGAAGCCGCGGTCGGGGTGGCGGTAGACGGCGCAAAGATCGTCAGTCTGGCCGCCGGCGTACCTAAACGAGTGAAGCTCGGCGACGACACGGTCATTGCCTACGAACTCGGTGACTTCATCACCGATCCCGCATACCGCAAGCGCGGACTATTTTCCGCTGTCATTAATCTCGTCTGCGAGGAAGCGGCTCGTCGCGGCGCTGCCTTCGCCTATGTTCGACCCAATGAAAGCTCCTTCCGCATCCTCACGCCTGGCTTGAATTTCATCGAAGCGCGAAAGATCGACGAGCGCCGCTACTTCGTGCCCAGCAGCCTGGTGCATCGCAAGACCGGCTGGCCCGCTTCCCTGCCACGAGCCCTCGGCCTGGACTGGCTGGCGAGGGAATCCCTGCTGCCATCTCGCCCAGCGTCTGTAAAAGTAGAACGGGCAACTCGGTTTGGTGCGGAAAACGACATACTCTGGCAATCGGCCCGCGAACAGTATGCGTTCACTTTAAGCAGAGACACGTCATACATGAATTGGCGTTACGTCGATGGCCCAACTCCATACCAGATCTGGGTCGCACGCCGCGACGCCCACCCCGTCGGATACGTCGTCACCTTTGCCAGCCCGTCCGAGCCGATCGCCTACGTCATCGACCTGTTCACGTTGCCCCAGGATTCTGATGCCGCCTCCGCGCTCTTGCGAACTGCCGTCGATTCCCTGCTCGCCGACGATGTACAGGTGGTCTACACTTGGACGGTGCAGTCGAGCGCCTCGTCCGCTGGACATCGCCTGCTGAAGCGCGCCTGCGCGGCTCCGGTGCGGCCACATCTGCACTTGGCGATACGATTCCTGAGCGATCGGCTAGACGCCTCGCGTCTGCCTGCCGACGGCTGGCAGTTAACCGCAGGCGACTTCGACGGCATTTGAAATGGGCGACTCACAGCTGTTGGACAAGGAAAAGCAGCAGGTCACCGAGGTCTTTGAAGACTGCGCCGATCACTATGCGACCGAGCGCGAGCGCACGCCGTACTTTCGCGCGCAACTGGCGATCGTCCATTCCATGCTCGCGGGCCAGCGCGGTCGCATCCTCGACATCGGCTGCGCCGCCGGCGGTGACATCCCCGGCTATCGCGCGCGCCAGTTCTCCGTGGTCGGAATCGATCTCGCACCCCGCATGCTGGAATTCGCACGGCAGCGCTTTGCGGATCATCCTGAAGTCCACTTCTGCCGCGCTGATGTCGAGCACCTGCCTTTCGCCAACCAGTCGATGGACCACGTCGTCTGCCTCGGCGTCTTCGAGTTCCTGCACGAGTACAACCTCGCGCTGGCGGAAATCCATCGCGTGCTACGCCCGGGCGGGCTTGCGATCTTTGCCATTCCCAGCGCGATCAGCCTGTACAACGTCACCTTCGTTTTGACTGGTGCTACGATTCGGCCGCTTTGGCGTGGCCTCAAGCGTTTGATCGGACGGCCAGTGGCGGCCGCGAGCGCCAAGTCCGCCGTGCACCGCAACCTGTGTGTACCGTGGAAATATCGTGCCCTGCTGCGGCAGTACGGATTCGTTCCCCTGCGCCAGCGATACTCGAACCTGTTTGTTTATCCTTTGGACCGCTTTCCGAAACTTGACCAGCGCGTAGTCGCGGCCCTGGAGCCATTGTGTTCGGTTCCTCTGCTGCGCTGTGCCGGGTCGGTGTATATGGTGTCCGCGAAAAAGAAGTGATGGATTCTCGATGAGCGCGCAGCCAAAGCCGCATCCCGTTCAGCCCCTTGCCTATCGCGGCGAGCCGGGCTCCGCGCGCCGTCGCCGCCCAGGCGCTCTTCCGCTGCCGGGCTTTCTGCGCCCGTTCTTGAATTTCGGATACGACATTCTGCAGGGACTGTCGTTTTCTGCGGGCTGGCTCTTCAGCTTCTTCCTTCGCGAGCCGTTCTTCCGCGGCCGCTGCGTTTCCGCAGGAAAAGGCTTCCAGGTCTGGAAGATGCCCTACGTCAACGGCGCAACCAGGATCCACATCGGTGACCACGTGCGCATCCTGGGAAAGATCGGCATCTTCAGCGGCCGCATCTTCGACGATCCCACGCTCATTCTCGGCAACCGGGTCACCATAGCCGACGACGTTGTCTTCCTCGTGAATAAAGAAGTCGTGCTGGAAGATGACGTCACCGTCGCCTCCGGCGCGCGCTTCATGGACACCGACGCCCATCCCCGCGACACGGCGGAGCGCATTGCGGACCTCCCGCCGCGCCCGGAGGAGGTGAAGCCCGTCCGCATCAAGCATCACGCTCGCATCGGGCAGGGCTCATTCATCATGAAGGGTGTCACGGTCGGCGAGGGCGCCATCGTCGGTGTGAACAGTGTCGTCGTTAGCGATATCCCGCCATATTGTCTGGTCATGGGCAATCCCGCGCGCGTGGTTGCCAAGGACGTTAACCAGCCGACGTCCAACTAAACAGCACTTTTGCGCCTGATCAGCAGGGAGAAAACGGCGCTATCATTGTTGCTCAAAAGGTCGCGGCCATGATCGATCTTTCTGAAGTTGGTGCTTTCCCTTCCGTAACTCCCGGCGGTTTTTCTGTCAGCTTCGGCGTCTACCTGCCCGGAATCCGCGGAGCTGATGGTTTTGATGTTGTCGTGCGCATCATTCACACGCAAGATCGCTTCAATCCGGCGGTTCCAACCAAGGACGTATCGCTTACCTGGAATCAGAACCATCCACTTGATTTGTGGTCGGGCAGCGTATCCATTGGCCCCATTGCGGGTACGAACTTCGGGTCGGAAGGGATCTATCTCTACCGCTACCAGCTCTGGTGGACTCCCGCTGGCGGCCAGCGCCAGCTCATCACGCGCTGGTTCACAGATCCGTTCGCGCGCCAAACTGATGTTGGACAGCTCTCGGCCTTCGTCCTCTCTCGTACTCCTGCGTCGTTTCAATGGACGGACGATGCTTACCGCACGCCGGAACTGGATGACCTTATCGTTTATGAACTGGATACCGAACAGTTCAACGATACCTTCGATGGAGTCATCGATCGCCTTGAGTACCTTCAGAGCTTAGGCGTTAACTGTCTGGAACTAATGCCGGTCACCAGCGTGAAGCTGGATTTCGACTGGGGCTATGGACCTTTGCACTATTTCTCACCGAGCGCTCATCTTGGCGGACCCGATGGCCTGCAAAGGCTAGTCAATGCCTGCCATAGTCACAGTATGGGGGTGATTCTCGACGTCGTGTATCAGCACGTAGATCCTTCATTTGCCTATAAGCTGGTTTATGACAACGTAAACGCGACTGTAGGAGCGCCCAATGTGAGCAGCCCCATGATTGGAGCCATGGGTCTATTCGGCCCAGTTACAGACTTCTCGCAGGTATTTACGCAGGAATACTTCGCAGCTTCGAACCGCCGATGGCTGGACGAATATCATGTCGATGGATTTCGCTATGACGAGGTGACAGATCTCTATCAGAGTCCAACCGATACCGGCTATGCAAAACTAGCCTACGATACTTACAGATATTCTTTCGGCTTTGGAAGATTTGTTACTGCTGCCAGCAGCTACAGCCGCATTATTCAATGTGCTGAGGCCCTGGGAATAGCCCCTATTGTTCTGCGTAATACCTATACCAGCTGCGCCTGGCAAAATGATCTCTTAGATACTGCCGAATATATTGTTGCCGGAAATGCACCTTCTGACGGCCTTGCGCACACTCTTGATCCGTTCTTCAACAATCGCTATCCCGGTACGAAAACTGTAGTAGACAGCGGGGGTAATCCTATAGAAATGCCGGTGGCGCCATTTCAATATTTAAACTCCCACGATCATAGTCACCTGATAGTCTTTGCCGGCACGACTGGCAGTGGCGCCTTTTCTCCAGGCGACCGCAGCCATTATTGGAAGCTTCAGCCGCTCGCTATCGCCTTATATACCTCGCAGGGTATACCAATGCTTTGGGAAGGTGAGGAGTTCGCCGATGACTATAACCTTCCCGGTGATGGCTCTGCCAGAATAGGTTTGCGCCGCGATACTCACTGGGAATATTTCTATGATGACTTCGGTCAGCCACTGATTCGACTTTACCGCCGCCTAGGTCAGCTGCGCCGTACCAACCCCGCTCTTCGAAGCCGCGAATCCTTCTACTACTGGCAACAGTCATTACAAGGCACGCAGATAATCGCTTATCACCGCCACGCGGCGGCTACTCCTTCGTCCGCAGAACAGTATGCGATGGCAGTTCTGAACTTCTCCGGTCAGGCGGATACGATTCGGCTTCCCTTTCCGAAGGCAGGCACCTGGACAGAAAACCTCGATGACGACGTCCGCGCGTCGCCATTGACTGTGCAGGTCGCATCGGCAGGCGATTTAGTGGGCATCACGGTGCCGTCCAATTATGGTTTTGTGTGGATGCTGTAGATGCGGTTAGGCAACAATGCCGCGGTAGCTGAGGGGAATTCCTTTGTTTGGTCGGGGCGAGAGGATTTGAACCTCCGACCCCCTGCGCCCAAGGCGGATTCCAACTCATATTGAAATTTCCTGAAAATTGTAGGTCGCAGTTGATTGATATTGAACGTGTTGCAAGGTGCTCGTTGCATTTTATTGAACTATGAAGAAGCTGGGTGCCCTGACAGCTACAATTCCATCTACACCTCATTAGAGTGAACCCTTCCGCTGAGAATGGTTTTTCTCGGCTTCCGCTGACTTCCACCGGCAAAAATCTTGGTTCGCATCAGGGTTGGGACGTGGCCACATCGCCCGTGGATTCTGATGCTGGGCAGGTCACATGACAATGGAAAGCTCGCCCGTGCAACTTCGACGCTTATGTGGAGAACGTGGACGAGGTGTACAAGAAGTCGATCGCGGCCGGCGGCAAGTCGATCAGCAGACCCGAGGACCAGTTCTTCGGCGACAGTCATGGCGGGTGACCGACTGCAGGGAAACAACTGGTGGGTCGCCATCCATGTAGAAGAAGTTTCTTCAGAAGAACTGGAGTGCCGTGCGAACGAACACGAAAAGAAACAGGCTGGCCCCGCGCGCCGACAAAGCTAAGTGATCGACCTGCAGGCTTACGCGGCGGGTTCCCTGGGATCTTGTGGACGTTTGTTGCTTTCGCGGTCCCAGAGATGTACGTGAGTCTATCTCGCAACAATCGAATGCCCGCCGACCACCAATACAGTGTTTGCTCCGTCAACACTTACTTGCAAGCTGCGCTGAATTACATACGGCGTTTATGATCTT
>Ga0126381_100000295_pt1 | contig 55732 bp, 59 predicted proteins | sample PanSoiMetPlot_28_FD_96465 | JGI IMG/M metagenome (GOLD analysis project Ga0126381, IMG submission 96465) | Tropical forest soil microbial communities from Panama - MetaG Plot_28 | ecosystem: Environmental > Terrestrial > Soil > Tropical forest > Bulk soil | place: Panama | collected 2016-02-17 | reverse complement strand
GCTCAGAGGCATTGGCAAGGACGATGTGGAGCGCGGGATGGTGCTGGCGAAACCGGCGTCGATCACGCCGCACACCAAGTTCAAGGCTGAGATCTACGTGCTGACCAAGGAAGAGGGCGGACGTCATACGCCGTTCTTCAAGGGTTACCGGCCGCAGTTCTACTTCCGCACGACGGACGTGACGGGAGTGGCGGAGCTGCCGGCGGGCACGGAGATGGTGATGCCGGGCGACAACGTGGCCTTGACGATCGAGCTGATCACGCCGGTGGCCATGGAAAAGGGCTTGCGGTTCGCGATCCGCGAAGGTGGACGCACCGTCGGGGCCGGGACCATTTCAGAAATCATTCAGTAAGGATCGGCAAGCGGGATCGAGCGAAAGAGGATTGCCAGAATCGCCGGAATTGCCAAAGAAATCCAAATTGAAGGCTGTTGTGCAGACGGTTTGGCTGAACAGGTGATTGGGTTAAACGAGAAACTGATTTTCAAATTACCAATTTTGGCAATTCCGGCGATTTTGGCAATTGACAACACGGCAACCACCACAAGATTCCGTGGGGTTTGACCAGAAGTTCTTTGAGGGAAAAAGAGTGATAGGCAAAGAGAGAATTCGCATACGGCTGAAGGCGTACGACTACCGCATCCTGGACCAGTCCACGGGTGAGATCGTCGATACGGCCAAGCGCACCGGGGCACAGATTGCGGGACCGATTCCGCTGCCCACGGTGAAGAACAAATATTGTGTGCTGCGTTCGCCCCACGTGGACAAGAAGTCGCGCGAGGCGTTTGAAATCCGCACGCACAAGCGGCTGATCGACATCCTGGAGCCGACGCAGAACACGGTGGACGCGCTGATGAAGCTCGATCTGCCGGCCGGCGTGGATGTGGAGATCAAGGCGTTTGGAAAGGAACACAAGTAGCTAGTACTTAGTTCTTAGTATTTAGGAAAGGCGCCAGAGATCAACAGGTTTGGCTAACTACTAAATACTAATTACTAATGGCTTCTACACAACCTACAGTTCCGGTGATCGCGAGGTCGCTGATACAGCCGGAATGATGAGGAGAGAGAAAAATGGTTAACGGGATTCTGGGAAAGAAAATCGGCATGACGCAGGTCTTTGACGACCAGGGGAACATTCACCCGGTCACGGTCCTGCAGGCGGGGCCGTGCGTGATCACGCAGATCAAACGCAATCCGAAAGACGGCTATGAAGCCGCGCAGATCGGCCTGGTGGAGTTTGTGAAAGGCAAGAACGTGCCCAAGGCCATGCAGGGACATTTCGGCAAGCACGATCTGCCGCCGGTAAAGTTCATGCGCGAAGTGGCTCTGGAAGCCGAAGACGGCGCCAAGGCGGCAGCGAAGCCGGCAGAAGGCGGCGACGGAGAAGCGGCTCCGGCGGAAGCGAACGGCAACAGCCTGAAGGTCGGCGCCAAGGTTCTGGTGGAGATCTTCAACGACGAGAAATATGTCGATGTGATCGGCGTGAGCAAGGGACGCGGCTTTGCCGGCGTCGTGCGGCGCCATCATTTCGGCGGCGGTCCGGCAGCCCACGGACACATGTTCCAGGTGCAGGGCTCGATCGGCGCGTCATCGTTTCCGTCGCGTGTGTTCAAGGGGCAGCGCATGTCCGGACACATGGGCACGGACCAGGTCACGGTACGGAACCTGAAGATCCGCGGCATCGACAATGAAGACAATCTGCTGCTGGTGGAAGGCGCGGTGCCGGGTCCGAAGGGGGCGTACGTGGTGATTTTGAAAGCCAAGAAGCCGCCGCGCGAGCGTCGTGGCTTTGCCGGAGCGACCACTCTGGATCCGTTGAAGGCAGCGAAGAAAGCCGCGGCCGGTAAGACGAAGAAATAAGTAGTTGGTATTTAGTACTTGGTATTTGGCTTTGTGTGGAAGCGCCAGCGCCTTCGCTGGAACAGAGCGGAAATCGGGTTGGATACCAACAAGAAGGTACGAATCGCACAGGCAAGAGTGCCTGTGCCACAAAAGACAGGCTAAGAGCCAAAAGCCAATAGGCAAGAGTTAAAAGCGATGGCAAAAATCGACGTACTCAATTTAGAAGGCAAGAAAGTAGGCACGCTGGAGCTGGCCGATGAAGTGTTCGGCGGCATCAATGAAGACCTGCTGTGGGAAGCGGTGAAGCACTACCGCGCCGCGCAGCGGGCCGGCACGCATGCCACCAAGAACAAGAAGCTGGTCTCCGGCGCGGGCAAGAAGCTGTGGAAGCAGAAGGGCACGGGGCGCGCGCGCGTGGGCTCGATCCGGTCGCCACTGTGGCGTCACGGTGGCACGGTGCATGGACCGCAGCCTCGTTCTTATGACTACCAGTTTCCGCGGAAGAAGCTGCTGGGCGCGCTGCGTTCGGCGCTGGCGTCAAAGCTCTCTGACGGCAGGCTGATGGTGGTGGAAGGTTTTGAGCTGGAAGGCGCGAAGACGGGCGCGTTCCGCAAGACGCTGGGCAAGCTGGGCATGGGCAAGACCGCTCTGCTGGTGGACGGCGCAAAAGAGAACCGCAACCTGGTGCTGAGCTCGCGCAATATTCCGGGCGTGGAGCTGGTGGCGAGCAGCAATGTGCATCCCTACCACCTGCTGCGCTATGAGACGGCGATCTTCTCCAAACCGGCGCTCGAAAAACTGCAGGATTCGCTGAAGGCGAGCGCGCCGAAGCGTAAAGCGGAGGTGGCGTAATGAAGTCGGCGTATCAGATTATCCGCAAGCCGGTGATTACGGAAAAAGGCCTGGGGGCAAAGGAGAACCAGGGCACGCTGGTGTTTGAAGTGGCGGCTGCGGCTACCAAGACCGAAGTCAAGGAAGCGGTGCAGAAGATTTTCAAGGTGAAGGTCGATACGGTGCGCACGGCAAACTTCCAGGGCAAGGAGCGGCGCCGGGGCAAGTTTGCCGGCTATCGTCCGGACTGGAAGAAAGCTTATGTGCGGCTCAAGGCCGGCGAAAAGATGCCGGAGTACGCGGCCAATATTTAAGGGTTGAAATTATGGGCATTAAGACATACAGACCGATTACGCCATCGTTGCGTTTCAAGACAACGCTGACCAACGACGAGCTGACGAATGACAAGCCGCACAAGCCGCTGACGCGCATCAAGCTGCGCACCGGCGGGCGGCGCAACGCGGGCGACATCACGATCTGGCATCGCGGCGGCGGGCACAAGCGCAAGCTGCGCGCGATCGATTTCAAGCGCGACAAGGCCGGCGTTCCCGCGACCGTGGTTTCGATCGAATACGATCCCAACCGCTCGGCGCGCATCGCGCTGCTGGCCTATGCCGACGGCGAGAAGCGTTACATCCTGCATCCCGTGGGATTGAACGTGGGGCAGAAGATCGTGAGCGGGCCTGAAGCGGACATCCTAGTGGGCAACGCGCTGCCGCTGAAGAACATTCCTGCCGGCACCACGATTCATAACGTTGAGCTCAAGCCGGGCAAGGGCGCGCAGATGGTGCGCTCGGCCGGCGGGGCGGCGCAGCTGGTGGCGAAGGAAGATGAGTACGCGCTGGTAAAGCTGCCTTCGGGGGAGACGCGCCGGGTGCTGATCGACTGCATGGCGACGATCGGGCAGATCGGCAACGTGGACCATGAGAACGTGGCGATCGGCAAAGCGGGACGCAATATCTGGCTGGGCAAGCGGCCGGTAAACCGCGGCGTGGCCATGAACCCGGTGGATCATCCGCACGGTGGCGGCGAGGGCAAGACCTCGGGCGGACGGCATCCGGTGACCCCGTGGGGCCAGCCGACCCGCGGTTACAAGACGCGCAACAACAAGCGCACCGACAAGTTCATTGTCAGCAGGAGACAGAAGTAATTGCCAGAATTGGCGATTGCCAAAAAATCCAAATTGAGAACCTGTTGTGCAGGCAGTTTGGTTGCAAATTCGAAATTGAGGGCAGAAAGAGAATCAATTTCGGTGGTTTTTGGCAATTTTGGCAGTTTTGGCAATTGATGAGGAGATTGAGTCCATGGCAAGGTCAGTAAAAAAGGGGCCGCATATTGACGGCCACCTGATGAAGAAGATCGAAGACCTGAACAACAAGAACGATAAGAAAGTGATTCGTACATGGTCGCGCCGTTCGACGATCTCGCCGGAGATGGTGGGCCACACCATCGCGGTGCACAACGGCAAAAAGTTTATACCCGTGTACGTCACGGAAAACATGGTGGGACACAAGCTGGGCGAGTTCTCCTTTACGCGGCAGTTCAAGGGGCACTCGATGAAGGCAGCGGCGGAAGTCGCAGCCAAACCGGCGGGCGTTCCCGGCGGTCCGGGAGCGATTGCTCCGGCAGCGCCGGCAGCAGGTGCGCCGCCAGCAGCGCCGTCGAAATAGGATTTGGTAATTTGGTAATCGGGTAAGTTGAAAACCAAACCCAATTTGAACGTCGCAGGCGAGGCGCCTGCGCTCTACGAGTGTAGAGGGTTAAAGGTTGCGGGTGAATGCGGAGTGAGCGCTGGCCCGCGCGAAATTGCCCCAACGAGCCAGAATCGGGCTCGTCGGGGGCCGCGAACGTAGCAGAGGGCGGAGCAGCAAAGCGTTGCCGAGCCCTTGAAGGAACAGACGATGGAATTTACAGCAAAAGCCCGGTTTACCCGCGTCTCGCCGCAGAAAGCGCGGCTGGTGCTGGACCTGATCAAAGGCCGCCGCGTGGAAGACGCGCTGAGCACGCTGCAGTTCACCAAGAAGCGCATTGCGCCGGACATCTTCCAGTTGCTGCGCTCGGCGGTGGAGAACGCCAACTACCTGAGCCAGGAAAAAGGCCTGGATGTTGACGTGGACAAGCTCTACGTGAAACACGCCATCGCCAATGACGGGCCGCGCATGAAGCGCATCCGGCCGGCGCCGATGGGGCGCGCGTTCCGCTATCAGCGGCGCATCTCGCACATGGAGATCGTGCTGGCGGAGAAGGGCGCGGAGAACAAGCAGGAGATGGCGACGGTGGTCGGTGAAGAGGAGTCGGCTGCACCGGCAAAATCGAAGACCGCGGGCAGGAAAAAAGCGGTCGGAGCGAAGAAGAAATCGGCCGGCAAGAAGAAGACCGTGGCAGCGAAGTAAAAGTTTGGGCGCGTGACAGCGCCAGAAGGAACAAAGAGGTTAAAAGTATGGGACAGAAAGTCCATCCTTACGGATTTCGCCTGGGCTATACGAAGCCGTGGCGGTCGCGCTGGTTTGTGGAGCGGGATTACAACAAGCTGCTGCTCGAAGACGTGAAGCTCAAGGACGAGCTGCGTGACAAGCTGAAGTCGGCGGGCGTGAGCTCGGTGGAGATCGAACGACCGGGCAACAAGCTGCGCATCATCATCCGCACGGCGCGTCCGGGGATCATCATCGGGCGCAAGGGCGCTGAGATCGACAAGCTGAAGCAGGAGCTGCAGAAGCGGACCTCGCGCGAGGTGTTTATCGATATCCAGGAGGTGCACAAGCCGGAGCTGGATGCACAGCTGGTGTCGGAAGGGATTGCGCTGCAGCTGGAAAAGCGCGTCGGCTTCCGCCGCGCCATGCGCAAGAGCGTGGATTCGGCGCTGCGGTTCGGTTGCAAAGGCATCAAGGTCCGGGTGTCGGGCCGGCTGAACGGCAATGAAATCGCGCGGTCAGAGTGGTACCTGCAGGGACGGCTGCCGCTGCACACGCTGCGCGCCGATATCGACTTCGGATTTTCCGAAGCGCGCACCACGTACGGCGTGATCGGCGTGAAGTGCTGGGTATATAAAGGCGACATTCTGCCGCAGAAGAGACGGCAGACGGAACGGCAGGGAGCAGGAGCGTTTTAAGCAGTAGTTAGTAATTGGTACTTAGTATTCAGCTTTGTGTGGAAGACCGAAGCAGCCTGAGACGATGAAAACAGTTGGGAGCTTGCGGCTAAGCACTAAATACTAACTACTCGAAGAAGAAGTGAGCAGCTACAAGGATTCGAACTTATGTTAATGCCGAAAAAAGTTAAATACCGCAAGCAGCAGCGCGGACGCATGCGCGGCAAGGCCTGGCGCGGAGGAGAGCTCTCCTTCGGCGACTACGGGTTGAAGGTGATGGAGCCAGGCTGGATTACCGACCGGCAGATCGAAGCCAGCCGCGTGGCCATGACGCGTTTTGTGAAGCGCGGCGGCAAGATATGGCTGCGTCTCTTTCCCGACAAGCCGGTCACCAAGAAACCGGCCGAAACCCGTATGGGCAAGGGCAAGGGAGCGCCGGACCACTGGGTTGCGGTGGTTCGTCCAGGCAAGATTCTGTTTGAGATGGAAGGCGTGAACCGCACGGAAGCCATGGAGGCGATGCGCCTGGCTTCGCACAAGCTGGGTCTGCGGACGAAGTTTGTAGCGCGGCATGAACACAGCAGTTAGACAAAAGCAGTCAGCATTCAGCATTCAGCCACGGAAACAGTTTGGGCTAACGGCTGAAAGCTCAGAGAAATCGAGAGAGCACAGGCAAGAGTGCCTGTGCCACAAGATTGGGTGAAATGCGAAGTAAGCGCTGAACCGCGCGAACGGAGCATGAGGACGAAGCAGCGAAGCGTTGCGGAGTCCTAGAAGAGAAGAAAAAAAGATGGATGTCGAAAAACTGAGAAACCTGACCGACGCCGAGCTGCTGCACCAGCAGCGCGAGCTCAATGACCAGCTCTTCCGTCTGAAGTTCCAGCTCAAGATGGGACAGACGGAGAGCCTGAACAAGATTCGCGGTCTGCGCAAGGATGTGGCCCGCATACACACGGTGATCCGGGAGAAGGAGCTGGGGATCGCAGCGCCGCTGAAGGCAGAAACCGCGGCGGAGACGCCGGCTGCAGCGGAGAGCGCGGCTCCGGCGGCGCCCAAGAAACACGCGGCGGCGGGCAAGAGCGCCAAAGCCAAGGCGACCAAGGGAAAGACGGCGAAGAAGCCGACGGCAACCGCCAAGAAGAGGAAGAAGTAAATGGCAGAGACAAGCACAGGACAAAAGGCAGGAAGCCGCAGCACCAAGATCGGCGAGGTGGTTTCCACCAAGATGAACAAGACCATCGTGGTGCAGACGATCATGAAGAAATCGCATCCGCTGTATCGCCGCGTGGTGGCCAAGACCAAGAAGTTTTATGCGCACGATGAGCACGGCACGGCGCGCGTGGGCGATTTTGTGGAGCTCGAAGAGACGCGCCCCATGTCGAAGCTGAAGCGCTGGCGGCTGAAGAACGTGATTCAGAAGGCGAAACTGGTCGCGGGCGAAGAATCTTTGGATTCGAAAACCGCTTAAGGGTTCTGGATCGTGGGCGCACCGTTCAGCGCCTGGAGCAGCGCGATTCGGCGGCCAAACGGGCCGAATCGCTGATGAAAGAAGATTGAGAGGCGAGGAGTTAAACCATGGCAGTGATGATGCGAAGCATTCTCGATGTGGCCGACAATAGCGGGGCGCGCCGGCTGCAGATGATCCTGCCGCTGGGCGGACATACCGGCTTGAACGCCAGCCTGGGCGACGTGGTTACCGCTGCGGTGAAAGAAGCGGCGCCGGATGGCGCAGTGAAGAAAGGCGCCGTGGTCAAGTGCGTGATCGTGCGCCAGCGCAAGGAGCATCGCCGCCGCGACGGCACCTATATCCGCTTTGACCAGAACGCCGCTGTGCTGATCGATGACACGGGAGAGCCGCGCGGAACGCGCGTGTTCGGTCCGGTGGCGCGCGAGCTGCGGGAAAAGAAATTTCTGAAGATCGTTTCCCTGGCGCCCGAGGTGCTGTAAGAGAAAAGCAGCCTTTAGCTCTTAGCTTTTAGCCGGTAATGAAAGCGGGCGAGAGCGATGTGGACCTAAAGGCTAAAGACTAAGAGCGAATGGCTGAAGCGACGAAATTGAAGGTTGAACATGCATAAAAGAGTTGACATCAAGCGCAATGACACGGTGAAGGTGATCACCGGCCAAGACGCGGGCAAGCAGGGCCGGGTGCTGCGTGTCTTCCCCGGCAGCGGCAAGGTGCTGGTGGAGCACGTGAAGATGGTAAAGAAGAACGTGCGCCCCAATCCGCAGCGCAATATCAAGGGCGGCATTGCGGAGCAGGAGTCACCGATCTCGATTTCCAACGTGATGCTGGTCTGTCCGAGCTGCGGGCCGTCGCGCGTTGGACACAAGTCGAACGGCAGCCGCAGAATCCGGATTTGCCGCCGGTGTGATGCGCCGATAGACAAGTAGCAGTACTTAGGAATTAGTACTTAGTTTTTAGCTTGGTTTGGAAGAGCGGAACTGTTTGCAATGAACGAACAAGAGCGAGCTTGGGGCTAATTACTAAATACTAAATACCAAGAACTGAGCACCTACGAACCGGTAACCACTCCGAAACCGTGGGAGAAGGACAAAGCAGGAACCATGGCGACCACTAAAGTTACGGCAAGATTGAAAGATAAATTCGATAAGGAGATTGCTCCCGCGCTGGCCAAAGAGCTGGGCGTGACCAATCCGATGGCTGTGCCCCGGCTGCATAAGATCGTGGTGAACATGGGTGTGGGCGAGGCGACGCAGAACACCAAGATGCTCGATCCGCTGGTGCGTGATCTGGGCGAGATCTGCGGACAGAAGCCGGTGGTGACCAAGGCCAAGAAATCGATTGCGGCGTTCAAAGTGCGCGAAGGCATGTCGATTGGCGCTATGGTGACGCTGCGCGGTCCGAGGATGTACGAGTTTCTGGACCGGCTGATCAACATCGCTCTGCCGCGTGTGCGCGACTTTCGCGGCGTTTCTACCAAGTCGTTCGATGGGCGCGGCAATTACACGCTGGGGTTGCGCGATCAGCTGATCTTCCCGGAAATCGATTACGCGAAGGTCGACAAGCTGAAAGGGATGAACGTAACGATCGTGACCACGGCACGCGACGACAACCAGGCGCGGGCGTTGCTGAAGCAGCTGGGAATGCCGTTTAAACAGTAAGGCAGCTCTTGGCTATTCGCCATTGGCTCTTAGCGTGAGTGCGGAAGATGCGAAAAGCTTTCTCGACCTGGAGTCTTGAACGAACAAGATTTTGGTCGAGACAGAATGAATGGAAAGATAGCATTCAAATTTGGATGTACTAAAGGCCAATAGCTAAGAGCTAAAGGCCCGAAGCGATGGCCGAGAGGCCGAGCGAAGGAAAAGATGGCAACAACAGCAAAGATCGCCAAGACGAACAAGAAACCCAAGTTCTCCACCCAGCACCGCAACCGCTGCTCGATCTGCGGACGGCCGCGCGCGTACCTGCGCAAATTCGGCCTCTGTCGTTTGTGTTTCCGCGGCCTGGCGCTGAAAGGTGAAGTGCCCGGGGTGTCGAAGTCGAGCTGGTAAGGAAGCAATTAGCAACTGGCAATTGGCAATTAGCCAGATCGTGCTGAAGGCTGGCGGACACGCTGGTCTTACGAAGCAAGAGCTAATTACTAACTGCTAATTGCTAGCTGCCCGGTAGTACGTCACGGCAGGTTCTCCGGCAAGGCGGAGCAAACGGGTGACGATAAGAGGAGATAAAAGAAGATGAGTTTGACCGATCCGGTCGCAGATTTGCTGGCGCGCATTCGCAACTCGATTCACGCTCGTCACCAGAAGCTCGATATTCCGGCCTCGAAGCTGAAGCTGGAGATTGCACGCATTCTGAAAGAAGAAGGCTATATCGCCAATTTCAAGGCGACAGAGGAAGAAGGCAGAAAGGTCCTGCGCATTTACCTGAAGTACGGTAATGACAATGCCGCGGCCATCTCCAACCTGCAACGCATCTCGCGGCCCGGATGCCGCGTGTACGTGGGACGTAATGACATTCCACGGGTGCTGGGCGGACTGGGAATCAACATTCTCACCACGCCCAAGGGCGTGATGACGGGACGGCAGGCGCGCAAGCAGGGCCTGGGCGGAGAGATCCTCTGCGAAGTGTGGTAGTGGTTCGCGCCGGAGGCGCGAACCAGCTTTTAGCTCTTAGCCTTTGGCTCTTAGCTTGAGCGATTTAGAAGGATGCAGTTCTCTCGACCGCAAAAACGGCTGCGGGAGATTGAGCGATAGCCCTTAACGTTTTGCCCGAGGCGGAGAAGAATGCCGAAGGCCTAGAAGCTCCGGCCAAGAGCCAAAAGCCAATGGCCAAGAGCGAAGAAGGTTGTGGAACTCGGAGCGATGATCGCCTTCGAGCGACTCACCAAGGAGAAGATTTCGAAATGTCTCGCATCGGAAAAAAGCCGATTCCGCTCCCGCAGGGAGTGAAATTTGAAGTGAAGGGAAACAACGTGACCGTGCAGGGTCCCAAGGGTGCAGTGCAGGCGCATCTGCCCCAGGGGGTGCAACTGAAGCAGGTGGACGGCACGATTCAGGTGATGCGCAAGGACGACGACCATGCCGCAGTGCATGGACTGGCGCGCGCCCTGGTGAACAACGCCGTGGAAGGCGTGACCAAGGGCTGGACACGCGATCTGGAGATCGTCGGCATTGGATACCGCGCTGAGCTGAAGGGCAAGAACACGGTGGTGTTCACGTTGGGCTATTCGCATCCGATCGAATTTCCGCTGCCTACGGGCGTTTCGGTGGCGATTGATCCGAAGCAGACCAAGCTGACGGTTCAGGGCATTGACCGGCAAAAGGTCGGGCAGGTGGCGGCCGATATGCGCAGTTTGCGTCCGCCGGACCCGTACAAGCAGAAGGGCGTCCGCTATGCGGGTGAGAGATTGAAGAAGAAGGTGGGCAAGACGGGAGCCAAGTAATTTGGTAATTGGGTGAGTTGGTAATTTGGTAATTGAGTTGAGAGCGTGAACGAGCTTAACCGCTTCTCAATTACCAATTTGAAAATTACCAAATTACCAATTGCATCGCCGAAACGATAAAGCAGGATTGATCGTGGAGCCAGAGTGTTCTACGAAGCAAAGGGTAACGACATGATTCCAGACAGTTCGAAAGATAAAGTACGGCGGCGGATCCATCAGCGGTTGCGGGTAAAGCTTTCCGGCTCGGCGGAGCGGCCGCGGCTGAACGTATACCGTTCGCTGAACCATATTTACGCGCAGGTGATTGACGACAGCACGGGCGAGACGCTGGCTTCGGCCAGCACCACGGGCAAGAAGTCGGGGAAGAAGACCGGCGGGAACGTGGCCAGCGCCAAGGAGATCGGCAAGACCATCGCGCAGCGGGCAAAAGAAAAAGGGGTCAAGAAGGTGGTATTTGACCGTGGCGGATATCTCTACCACGGGCGCATTAAGGCGCTGGCCGATGCCGCGCGTGAAGCGGGTTTGGAGTTCTAAAATACAATGGCGACAGCAACCAAGAAAAAGCTCGATGCCGGCAGCTACAACCTGAAAGACCAGGTGGTTGCCATCAACCGCGTGACCAAGGTGGTCAAGGGCGGCAAGAACATGTCATTTGCGGCGCTGGTGGTGGTGGGCGATCCCAGTGCGGGCGTCGTCGGGTACGGTTCCGGCAAAGCCAAGGAAGTGCCGCAGGCGATCCGCAAGGGAATTGAGTCAGCGAAGAAGAACCTGGTGAAGGTGAACCTGAGCAAGACTTCGATTCCGCACACGGTGCTGGGGACGTTCGGTTCCGGCCGCGTGCTGCTGAAGCCGGCGCCGGAAGGCACAGGCGTGATTGCGGGGGGCGCGGTGCGCGCGGTGATGACCTCGGTGGGCGTGCAGAACGTGCTGACCAAGTCGATTGGCACGGCCAATCCGCACAACGTGATCAAGGCCACGTTCGATGCGCTCAACAAACTTCGCGACCGCCAGGATGTGGCTACTCTGCGCGGCAAGGCGCTGCAGGAGTTGTAAAAACCAGTATTTAGTACTTGGTACTTGGTAATTGGCTTTGTCTGGAAGACTGAAGCGGTCTGATTTGAGGAAACAGAATGTAATGTAAGTCTCAACGGGCTAAGTACTGAATATCAACTACCGCAGGGACGTTGGTTACAGATTTAAAGGAACAACATGACGGCCGCAAAAAAGAAAATTCAACTGAAGTATATACGCTCGAAGATTTGCACGCCGGTAAAGCACAAGCTGGTGATCAAAGGACTGGGCTTTACCCGGCTATACCAGGTGATCGAACGGGAAGATACGCCTTCGATCCGCGGGATGGTGGCCAAGGTGCCGCATCTGGTGGAAATCCTGGAGAAGTAAACAGAGATCGGGTGATCGGGAGATCGGGAGATCGGGTGATCGGAACCTGACTAAGATCGAGGAGAGCGCGATCCGAAAATAGGGCAACCGAGTAACTGCCGGGGAAACCAAAATGCGGTGGTTGCGTATAGATAAAGGAAACTCAAGTGCCAACGAACTTATCGACATTACGGCCTCCCAAGGGCGCTACAGCTAACCGCAAGCGTATTGGGCGAGGCATGGGCAGCGGAATGGGCAAGACCTCAACCCGCGGCCACAAGGGCCAGGGCTCACGCTCGGGCTCGCGTACCATGCGCGGCTTTGAAGGCGGACAGATGCCATTGCATCGCCGCTTGCCCAAGCGCGGATTTACCAACATCTTCCGCACGGAATACCAGGTGGTGAACCTGGACCGGCTGGCTGCTCTGGGAGAGAAGAACATCACGCCCGAACTGATGGTGAAGAACGGCCTGGCCGGGAAGAACGATCTGATTAAGGTGCTGGGCGATGGCGAGCTCAAATCGGCGTTGACAGTGCAGGCGCACAAGTTTTCCAAGTCGGCAGAGGAGAAGATTACCAAAGCGGGCGGGAAAGCGGAGTTGATCGGCGGAGCTGCGGCAGAGGCTGCGGCCAAGGAAGCGCCGAAAGCGAAGCAAGAAGGCAACCAGGAAAAAGGCAAGGGGCAAGCGAAACCAAGGAAGAAGTGATTCAATGTTCGAGAAACTGGCGAATATCTTTCGAGTACCGGACCTGCGCAAACGCGTGCTGTTTACGCTGGCCATGCTGGCGGTGTACCGGCTGGGATCACATATCCCCACGCCCGGCATCAATACTGACGCGTTAGAAGCGGCTTTCAAGCAGCAGCAGGGCGGCTTGCTGGGCTTCTATGACCTTTTCAGCGGCGGCAACCTGCGCAAGCTGACCATTTTTGCTCTGGGCATCATGCCCTACATTACGGCGTCAATCATTCTGCAGTTGCTTACCGTGGTGTGGGAGCCGCTGGCGCGCCTGCAAAAAGAAGGCGATCTGGGCCGGCGCAAGATCACGCAATGGACCCGCTATCTCACCCTGGTGCTCTCGATCTTGCAGAGCCTGGGTATCGCGTTCACGCTGCAGACGCAAAAATTTGTGATGAAGGGGGGACCGTCGTTCATCCTGATGACGATCATTACCCTGACCACGGGCAGTATCTTCATCATGTGGCTGGGCGAGCAGATCACGGAACGCGGCGTCGGCAACGGTATGTCATTGCTGATTTTTGCCGGCATTGTGGTGGGTCTGCCGCGCGCGGTAATGGATCTGGGCGGCAAAGTAAAGTCGGCTACCTGGGGTCCTTATACGATTCCGGCGATGATCTTCCTGATCGCGATCATGGTGGTCGTGGTGGCTTTCATCGTCTTCATGGAACGGTCAGAGCGACGTATTCCGGTGCAGTATGCCAAGCGCGTGGTCGGGCGCAGGATCATGGGCGGGCAGGCAACGCATCTGCCTTTGCGCGTGAACTCGGGCGGTGTGATGCCGGTGATCTTTGCTTCGTCACTGCTGAGTATCCCGCAGATGCTCACGCTCTCGAACGCTTTCAAGCCGGGTGCTTCGCTCAACCGTTGGTTTGGTCCCATCCTCGACCAGTTGAAGTGGGGTGAACCGCTTTACACCCTGCTGTACGCAGTCGGCATCGTCTTCTTTGCCTACTTCTACGTTTCCATCGTGTTCAACCCGTCTGACGTAGCGGACAACATGCGGAAGTACGGCGGGTTTATCCCGGGAATCCGGCCCGGACATCGCACGCGCGACTATATCAATGACGTGCTGACGCGCGTGACGCTGGTGGGCGGCCTGTACCTGATCCTGATCTCGCTGATTCCGGAATGGATGATCGCCGGTATTCACCTGGATCATATTCCCTGGCTGGGGCCGCGCATTTTCGCCGGCGCGCCAACCTGGATACTGCATGGATTGGGCGTGAACTTCTACTTCGGCGGGACCTCACTGCTGATTGTGGTAGGCGTCGCCATGGATACAGTCAACCAGATCGAATCGCAGCTGGTGATGCGCCACTACGAGGGCTTTACGTCACGCAGCGGGCGTATTCGCGGGAGGAGGCTCTGGGGCTAAGCTGATGCCGGCCAGCATGGCTCATGAGGTTATGACGGAGAAGAACATTGCCGCCGGGCCCATTATTCTGCTGGGAGCACCCGGAGCAGGTAAGGGCACCCAGGCTAAGTTAATCGCCGAGCACTATGCGATCCCTCAAATCTCGACCGGAGACATCCTGCGGGCGAACGTGGCCCAGGGCACGGGGCTGGGGAAGAAAGCCAAAGCGGTGATGCACCGGGGAGAGCTGGTTTCAGACGACCTGGTAAACGCGATGGTCGCAGACCGCCTGGCCAAGGCCGATTGCGAACGTGGGTTCATTCTGGACGGGTTTCCGCGGACGGTGACCCAAGCGGAGTGGCTGGACAAAAAGCTCGAAAGGGAAGGCAGGGGCGCGCCGGTTGTGATAAGCGTAGGCGTGCGATATAATCAATTACTGCAACGGCTTACAGGCCGCCGTAGTTGTCCTGTCGACGGCAAGATATACAACATCTATTTCCAGCCGCCCCAAAAAGAAGGCGTTTGCGACGTCTGTGGCACTCAGTTGTTTCAGCGTGTTGACGATACGGAAGCGGTTATTTCTGAACGTTTACGAAGCTATGAGCGCCAGACCGTGCCCCTGGTGGACTACTATCGCCGGCAGGGCCGGTTATTCGGGGTGAACGGCGAGCTTCCGGTGGAAGAGGTAACGCGAGAGATTTTTCGCGTTATTGACAGCGGGGCCGCGGCGGCAGGGACTGAATGATTAATTGCAAGTCAAACGCCGAACTGGACAAGATGCGCCGCAGCGGGATGGCGTTGCGGCAGGTGCATGAGGCCGTAAAAGCGGCGGTAGCGCCGGGCGTTTCCACCATGGATCTGGAGCGGATCGCGGAAGAAAAGATTCGCGAGTTGGGCGCGAAGCCGGCGTTCAAAGGTTATTACGATTATCCCTGCGTGCTATGCACGTCAGTGAACAACGAGATCATTCACGGTATTCCTTCCGAAAAGCGCGTGCTGAAGGAAGGCGACATTGTTTCGATCGATTGCGGCGTGGTGCTGGACGGTTATTACTCCGATGCGGCGGTGACGCTGCCGGTCGGGAATCAGCTGGCTCCGGAGCTGCAGAAATTGCTGGATGTAACCGAAACGTCGCTGAAGAAGGCGATTGAAGAAGTCCGGCTGGGACGTACGGTAGGCGATATTGGCGCAGCAGTGCAGGAGTACGTTGAAGCGAATGGCTTCAGCGTGGTCCGCGATTTTGTGGGCCACGGGATCGGCACCAGGATGCATGAAGACCCGCAGGTTCCCAACTTCGGCACCCGCGGACACGGTACGAGGCTGCGCGAAGGCATGGTGCTGGCAATTGAGCCCATGGTCAATATCGGCAAGCCGGGCGCGCGTGTGCTGGATGACAAGTGGACGGCCGTGACTGAAGACGGCAGCTACAGCGCGCACTTTGAACATACCGTGGCTGTGACAAGAAACGGGCCGCTGGTGCTGACGGAGTAGGTGGCAGCTGGTAACTAGCAGCTAGTAACTAGCAACTAGTGAAAACAGGAACGCTGACAAGATGTCCTCCGAATCGGAGATTCCAAGGAGATGAGTGAGTAAGGAAGACGCGATTCCACCCCAACAACCGCAAAAGCGGCGGTAGTTGGGGACCCCGGATAAAGAGTAACGTGATTCTCCAAATTTCGGAGATTCCAAGGAGATGAGTGAGTAAGGAAGACGCGATTGAGGTGATGGCAACGGTGATCGAGCCGCTGCCCAATGCCATGTTCCGGGTGGAACTGGAGAACAAACATCAGGTGCTGGCGCACGTTTCCGGCAGAATGCGTAAGAATTTTATTCGCATTCTTCCCGGGGACAAGGTCGCGGTTGAGCTTTCGCCCTACGATTTAACTCGTGGGCGGATCGTCTACCGCTACAAATGATCGCTCGAAGCCGAGCTTCGAGGAGTTGGTAAATGGGTAACTTGGTAAGTTGGTAAATTGCGGAAGCAGGTTTGGTTTTTTCGATTACCAAATTACCAATTTACCCAATTACCAAATAAACAGTGAACTTCGCCGGCAAGAGACAACAGCGGGTTCGAAGAACAGAGAGCGGCAAAGATGAAGGTTCGGGCATCGGTAAAGAAGATTTGTGACAAGTGCAAGATCGTGCACCGTAAAGGCGTGGTGCGCGTGATTTGCGAAAACTCCAAACATAAGCAGAGACAGGGGTAGTTTTATGGCACGTATTGCAGGCGTTGATCTTCCGCGCAACAAGCATGTGAACATCGCGCTCACCTACATTTATGGCATCGGGCACTCGCGGTCGCGGCGGCTGCTGGGAACGGCCAAGGTGGAACCGATGAAGAAGGTCCAGGACCTGAACGAGGACGAGGTCAATCGCATCCGCCAGGCCATTGAAGCCGAAGGCGATGTGGAAGGCGATCTGCGCAAGGATATCAGCATGCATATCAAGCGGCTGATTGAAATCGGTTCGTATCGCGGGCACCGTCATCGCCGCAATCTGCCGGTTCGCGGACAGCGCACGCATACCAATGCGCGCACCCGCAAAGGACCGCGCAAGGGCACGGTGGCGAACAAGAAGAAAGCAGCGGCGAAGACCTAGCAGCTAGCAATTGGCACCTGGCAATTAGCTTGGGTGTGGACGCGACTGAGAGTCACAATCGCTTTGAGAGATCGATAGGGAAAAACTTCTATGGCAAAAGCAGCAGCGGCGGCGCCCGGAACCGGAGCAACCGGAACCAAGGGCAAGAAAAAAGTTTTTAAGAAGAAGGAGCGGAAGAACGTCCCGCACGGCGTGGCGTTCATTCAGGCTTCTTTCAACAACACCATTGTGACCATCACGGATAGTGAAGGGCGCACGTTGGCGTGGAAGAGCAGCGGCTCGCTGGGCTTCCGCGGATCGCGCAAGGGAACGCCCTTTGCCGCGCAGCAGGCCGCGATGAACGCCGCCAACCAGGCGCGCGACCACGGCATGCGCACGATCGAAGTGAGGGTGAATGGACCGGGCTCGGGCCGCGAGTCCGCCATCCGCGCGCTGGCTGCCGCCGGGCTGGACGTGAAGACGATTAAAGACGTCACGCCCATTCCGCACAATGGATGCCGGCCGCCCAAACGTAGGCGCGTGTAAGAAACAGGCTTGTTGCAGGAATTACCAAATTATTAACCGGATTGGGAATGAAGGGCGAGCCAAGCCTGTAAACCAATCGACACCAGTGAAGGAGAAAACATTGGCACGTTATAAAGGTGCAGTCTGCCGCCTTTGCCGTCGCGAAGGCATGAAACTGTTTTTGAAAGGGGCCAAGTGCTTTACCGACAAGTGCCCCGTGGAAAAGCGCAACTTCGCTCCTGGCCAGCATGGCAAGGACCGCAAGGCCAAGGTGGTGGGCTACGGTCTGCAGCTCCGGGAAAAGCAGAAGACCAAGCGCATGTACTTCACCCTGGAAAACCAGTTCCGTAACTACTTTGAGAAAGCCGCGCGCAAGCCGGGTGTCACCGGCGAGTTGCTTCTGCAGCAGCTGGAGCGCCGGCTGGACAACGTGGTCTACCGGCTGGGCTTTGCCACTTCACGCCGGCAGGCGCGGCAGGTTGTGCGCCATGGCCATATCGACGTGAACGGCCGCCGCGTGAACATTCCTTCTTACCAGGTGAGCGCGGGAGACGAGATCCAGGTACGCGAAAAAGCCAAGAAGTTTACGGTGATCGAAGGCGCGCGCGACTATTCGAGCCATCAACCCGTGGTCGGCTGGCTGGAAGTGGACCGCGACAACCTGAAAGGCCGCGTGCTGGCTCTGCCGAAGCGTGAAGATATCAATGCGCCGGACAACGAGCAGCTGATCGTGGAACTTTACAGCAAGTAAAGTGAGCACGCCTAGCATGGAGCGAGGAACGACTGCTGAACGCAAGTGCTCGAAATGTTCGGGCACCATGGAAAGCGGATTTTTGCTGGACCGGACTCAGGCGCAGCTATATCCCGCCATTTGGACCGACGGTCTGCTCAAGAGAAACTGGTTCGGCGGCTTCAATGAGTCAGATAACAGTCTGTATCGCGTTGAGAGCTGGCGCTGCACGGATTGCGGCTACCTTGAGTCTTACGCCATGACCCAGACAGGATTGTACGAGAAGTAAGTTGTTGCATTCTTTGCTTCGGCCCGGAATGCGGTTTTGCTAATTGCCAATTGCGAATTGCCAGATGCGATTGGCCAACAATCGCCCGCACCAGATCAGCCTTGCGGCCCACCGCATGCGCCAAACGGAGCGGAGTTGAAAGGAAAAAAGAAACATGGTTCTCTGGAGAGGTTTTCAAAAACCCAAGCGTCTCGCGACCGATACCGAGACACTCACTGACAAATACGGCCGCTTTTACGCGCAGCCTTTCGAGCGCGGATTCGGCACCACCATCGGCAACGCTCTGCGGCGCGTGCTGCTGTCTTCGATTGAAGGCGCGGCAGTCACAGCGGTAAAGATCGAGGGCGTGCTGCACGAATTCCAGTCCATCCCCGGCGTTGTCGAGGATGCCACCGACATCATCCTCAACCTGAAGCAAGTTCCGTTCAAGCTGAACGGCGACGGTCCGAAGGCGATCTATCTCAAGGCGGAGCAGCCGGGCGTGGTCACCTCCGGCATGATTGAAGCGGACGGCGACGTGGAGATCCTGGACAAGAACGTGTATATCGCCACGGTCTCCGAAGGCGGCAAGCTGGATATGGAGATGCGCCTCAAGCGGGCGCGCGGCTACGTGGCCGCGGACAAGAACTTTGACGAAGACCTGGGGCTGGGCTTCATTCCGATTGATTCGGTTCATTCGCCCGTCCGCAAGGTGAATTACACGGTGGAGGCTGCGCGCCTGGGCCAGATCACCGACTATGACAAGCTCGACATTGAAATCTGGACCAACGGTTCGATCGCCCCGGCCGATGCGCTGGGACTGGCCGCGAAGCTGCTCAAGGACCACATGACCATCTTCATCAACTTTGAAGAGGAGCTGGAGACAGAGGCTCGTGGTGAAGAGAAGCCGTTGATCAAGAATGAAAACCTGAACCGCTCGGTGGAAGAGCTGGAACTTTCGGTGCGCAGCTACAACTGCCTGAAGAACGCGAATATCCAGACCATCGGCGAACTGGTGCAGAAGACGGAAGCGGAGATGCTCAAGACCAAGAACTTCGGCCGCAAGTCGCTCAATGAGATCAAGGAAATCCTTGCTTCCATGGGCCTCTCGCTGGGCATGAAGATCGATGATCAGGGCAACGCTGTTCCCGGACCCACCAGCCAGATGCCTTCCGCGCTCTCCATGGGCGGCGGTATGGGTGATCTGGGCCAGGGCGGCGACGGGCAGGAATTTTAGGAAAATTGGTAATTGGGTAATTTGGCAATTGGGTAATTTAAAACCCAGCGCCAAATGCCCAATTACCAAATTACAAAATTACTCAATTACCAAATCTTGATTCATTACGAGATCTGAAGGAAAAGTCATGCGTCACCAGAGAGCAACGAAGAAACTCGGACGTAACACCAGCCATCGCCGCGCCCTGCTGCGCAACCTGGTGACCTCACTCATCATGGAAGAGCGGATTGAAACCACTCCGGCCAAGGCGAAAGCCATGCGGCCGCACGTGGAGAAGATGATCACGCTGGGCAAGCGTGGCGATCTCTCCGCCCGGCGGCTGGCCGGCAGCTACCTGCTGACGCGCGAGTCGGTCACGCGGCTGTTTGACACCGTGGCGCCGCGCTTCGGCGATCGCAACGGCGGCTACCTGCGCATCATCCACAAAGGATGGCGCGTGGGTGACGGCGCCGATACCGTGTACATCGAACTGCTGGGCAGCGAAAAGGTGATCGAAGCCAAGCGCGCCAAGCGGGCGGAGATCCGCAGCAAGCGCCAGGAAGAGATCCGCAAACAGATGGAAGAGGAACAGGCAGCAGCAGCCGCGGAACAGGGCGGCAGCGAAGGCGAGGAAAAGAAAGAATAGCACTCAGCATTCAGCACTTGAGCATTCACCCCCTGGGACGGTATGGTCGTGGAAACGGTGAATGGTGATGCTGATCCGCTGATTAGGTTAATCCCAAGACACGGATCGTTTGAAACAAACGCGCCCTTCGGCGCGTTTTGTTTTTATCGCGGAAGATTGAACAATGGAGTGCCGGTTGGCGCGCTGCAAATTGTCATTAGACAAAATCGGCTGGAGAATTCACTTCTTACTGACGATTCCCTCGGGTCGATCTTGATTGTGCTTTCCGTCGTCGGCTTCCGTGTCGGGGGTTGCCGCGCGGCTGCCGCAAGGCGGCAGAAGAGCCGGGTAATAAAAATTGGTCTTGCGGTGAGTGCGGACCGCCGGGCCGCGGAACTGCACCTTCCATTTGCGCGGATGATTCATTCCTTGCGGCTCTTCAACTTTCATCAGGTAACCAGCCCAGGCAAAGCGGATCAGCGAAGGCACATATTCACTAAGCAGCCCGCCGGTCTCCTGGGTCAGGCGGTCCAGAGAGCTTTTCTCCAGTTCGTGCTGGCTCCAGGAGAAATCGCGGTCGACGCGGCTGGCGTGGGCGCGGCGCATCATGAAGAAGCGAGTGCCGGTGGAGAGGAATGCTTTTTCCACGTCGCCGGCGCTGTGGTGGCTGATATCGTCATAGGGATCTCCGATCAGCAGCACGGTATCGCCTGGCTGATGGGGGCCGAACTGAGCGACGGCTTCATACAGGGCGTCCCAGAGTCCTACTCTCTTGCCCAGAGAGCTTGCCTCTTCAGCCACATCATTGATGGCCGCAGTGCGTTTCTTCTCGTCAGGGAAGAATCCCTTGGTGAAGATGGCTTTTTGCGAGAATATGCCGAAAGCCACCGGCTTGCCGTCCGGAGCTGTCCGCGCCTGGCGGATCACAGTGTCGACCAAGTCTGACAGTTTGTCGCTCTTGGCGGCGCCCTCGGTTTCGAGAAGAATCAGCAAACGATTGTTGAAGTCGCGGCTAAGGCTGAGAACCGGAAGGTCGGAGCCGGACATTCGCACCTGAACGTCGTCCGATTTGAGGGTCTGAATCTCGTCCGTGGTGAGCTGGTCATAGAACGAAACCAGAACGGTGTTAGTACATGCCTGGCCGGAGACACCACGCGCAGTCGCGGCCAAAAGAAGCAAAAGCCAAAGTCTGCGACCCATAGAGTCCACCTCGCAATCCAATAAAATACATGAATCGGCTATGCTCGGTGCTAAAAAATGGCATCGATCAATGGATGCATTGAATGTGAGTAAAGATGACAGACTATACGCGTCTTCCCATTGGCGAGAACGCGCCTGCGCGCGTCAACGCCGTGATTGAGATCCCAAGAGACTCAGTCAATAAATACGAGTACGACAAACGTTTACACGTGTTCAAACTCGACCGCACTCTGTTTTCGCCGGTTCACTATCCTGGGGATTACGGCTTTATTCCTTGTACGCTGGGACAGGACGACGACCCGCTGGACATCCTGGTGCTGGTGGAAGCACCGAGCTTTCCGGGCTGCGTGATGGAGGTTCGCCCAATCGGCGTGTTGAAGATGGTGGATCAGGGCAGGAAGGATGAGAAGGTTCTGGCCGTAGCGGAAAGCGATCCGCTCTATCGCCAGGTGAATGATTCTTCACAAGTTCCGCCTCATCAATTGCGCGAAATTGAGCATTTCTTCGCCATCTATAAATACCTGGAAGACAAGCGGACCGAGATTGCCGGCTGGGGAAATGCGGACGCAGCCAGGCAAATCATTATCGAAGGCCAGAAGCGTTGGAAATGAGGCTTAGGCGGCAGCTCTAGCGAGATCAGATTTCGGGAACCTGGCGGGCGAGCACGGCGTATACAGTTCTATGGAAACCTTACTGGCAGACGTCCGCCATTCTGTTCGTGTTCTCCTCAAGAATCCCGGTTTCACGATTGTGGCTGTCCTGGCGCTGGCGCTGGGCATTGGCGCCAACACGGCGATTTTCTCTGTGATTGACCGGGTGCTGCTGGCTCCATTGCCATTTCCTGAGTCGGAAAGGATCATGCGCGTGCAGCGCAAGTTCCCGACCGGCAATAACTCTTCGGTTTCCGTTCCCAAGTTTGAAGCGTGGAGCAAGAACGCGTCGTTCCAGTCCATGGCGGCGTACGACTTTGGCGGCACTACCCTGAACCTGGGCACCGGCGACCGACCCAATCCGGTGACCGGCACCCACGTGACTTCAGAGTTCTTCAATGTCTTTGGCGTCACGCCGATTCTTGGCCGGACATTTGCAGCGCAGGAAGACCTCCCCAACGCGGGCAAGTTCACAGTGCTCACTTACGGCACGTGGAAGAACCGCCTGAATTCCGACCGCGACATTGTGGGCAAACCCATCACTCTCAGCGGCGAACACTATGTGGTTCTGGGCGTGCTGCCGGAAAACTACGAACCGGATCCGCCGACAGACGTGTATCTTCCCCTGCAGCTCGATCCCAACTCAACCAGCCAGGCGCACATTTACTACGTGGCGGGAAGGCTTAAGCCCGGAGTTCCCGTGGAGGCAGCGCAAGCCGAGATGGAGGTGATCGCCAACCAGTTTCGCCAAAACCACGAAAACATCATGGACGAGAAGGAGTCGGTGGGCGTGGTGCCGCTGCGGGTGGCGATCGGAGGCGACGTGCGTCTGCAGTTGCTGATTATCGCGGGGGCGGTCGGATTTGTGCTGCTGATTGCATGCGCCAACGTTGCCAGCCTGCTGCTGGCGCGAGCCTCAGGACGGCAAAGGGAGATCGCGATTCGCACCGCGGTCGGCGCCAGCCGCTGGCGAATCGTTCGCCAACTCATGACGGAAAGCATCCTGCTGGGCTTAGCCGGCGGAGTTGCGGGACTGGCTCTGGGCAGCGTGGGAGTGCGCATGCTGCTGGCGTTGAGCCCGGGCAACATTCCCCGCATCAATGATCCCGAGCACTCGCTGGGGACGGTAGCGCTGCTGGACTGGCGCATGCTGCTGTTTCTGATCGGCATCTCGCTGTTGACGGGCGTGATCTTCGGCCTGCTGCCGGCGATCCGGGTTTCGCATTTTGACGTGAATGCAGCGCTGAAGGAGTCGAGCAGCCGCTCGGGCACGGGAATGAGACACAGCCTGATTGGTAAGCTGCTGGTGATCGGCGAAGTTGGCCTGGCGGTACTTCTGCTGGCCGGCGCCACGCTCATGATTCGCACCTTTGCCGGCTTGCGTTCCATGGATCCTGGAATCGATCCCAACAATGTCCTGACGCTCAAGACGGCGACTTCCGGCGGGCGTTATAGCACCACGGCACAGGTGGAGAGCATGGTGCAGCAGGCGACGGACCGCATTCAGGCGTTACCGGGGGTGCGCGTGGCCGCCGCAGCGGTGAGCATGCCCATGGACGGTATCGGCATTGACATGCCGTTTTCTGTTGCCGGCCGCACGCCGAAGATCAACGGAAAATGGGAAGGCGACGAGTACTGGAGGTTCGTCTCCGCCGGCTATTTTGAAGCGTTCCGGATCCCGCTGCTTCGCGGACGTTACTTTACCCGCAACGATACCGGCAAGACCGACCGCGTGGTGATCATCAACGAAGCATTCGCAAAAAAATACTGGCCGAAGGGCGATCCAGTGGGCCAGCAGATCCAGATTGGACAAGGCCTGGGCCCGGATTTTGACGAGCCGCCGCGGCAGATCGTCGGCGTGGTGGGCAGCGTAACGGAAGGCAACCTGGCGGAAGGAAAAGTACCGGTGATGTACGTTCCGCAAAGCCAGATCACAGACGGATTGACGCGGCTTGCCGATAGCCTGATTCCCCTGAGCTGGACCATACGCACCAGCGGCGACCCGCAGTCGGTTGTGGCGTCTGTCCGGCGCGAATTCGAGAGCCTGGATGCCACGCTTTCACCTTCGCACGTCATGGCAATGCAGCAGTTGATGGCAGAATCCAACACGCGGCAGAACTTCGCTACGCTGCTGCTTGCGGTATTCGCCGCCATCGCCCTGCTGCTGGCTGCCGTGGGGATTTACGGGTTGATGGCGTACACGGTTGAGCAGCGCACGCAGGAGATCGGTATTCGCATGGCGTTGGGTGCGAACCAGGGAAAGATCATGCGGCTGGTACTGGGCCAGGGTGTAACGCTGGCGGTGGCGGGAACTGTCATCGGACTGGCCTTGGCATACTTCGCGACGCGGCTGGGAGGAAAGTTCTTTTTCGGCTTGAAAGCCGGAGATCCACTGGCGTTTTTGATGGTTGCAGCCGGGCTGATTGCGGTGGCACTGCTGGCTGCGTTTGTACCAACAAGAAGGGCGATGCGCGTTGATCCGGTGATAGCGCTGAGGCAGGAGTAAACCCAGCAACTAGCAACTGGCCAGAACCAAAAACCTCACCACTGATGAACACGGATGACACGGATTTTCACAGATCTGAATCCTGAATTCAGAGTTGAATTTTCAAACGGTACAAGATAGGGAACCAAGCTCGCCAATTTCCGCGGTCAAATCTGCGGGTGAAGAAGCGGGTGATGCAGTATCATTTTCAGTCCTTCAACTTCGGCGGCAAAAGGAAAACCAATGGCCGTTCCTCTTCTGCTCGCGACCAACAAGTGCGATGAAACTTTTGGCGGCGTAACTTATCACATTCAGGGGGAACTGGTTCCGGTGTTGCACATCGAACTGGGATCGGTGCCGGTATTCTTTGAACACCACATCCTGTTGTGGAAAGATCCGTTCGTGCAAATAGGAGTGAAGTCGCTGGCCGGAGCGTTCAAGCGCGTGCTCGCCGGGATGCCGGTGTTGATGACGGAAGCACGCGGAAACGGCCGCATTGCCTTCAGCCGTGACGGGGCCGGCCATGTCTTTGGCATTCATCTGCGGCGCGGCGAAAGCATTGAGATGCGCGAGCACCAGTTTCTGGCAGCGACCTCGCACGTCGACTACACGTTCACGCGCGTGAGAGGCGCGGCGAACATGCTGTTTGGCGGCACAGGCTTCTTCATCGATCAGTTCACCGCGAACACCGACGATGGCATTGTCTGGGTCCACGGCTACGGCAATGTGTTTGAAGTGACGCTGCAACCGGGCGAGCAGATTGACATTGAGCCGGGAGGCTGGGTGTATAAAGACCGCACCGTCCGCATGGAAACGCAGATGCAGCGCATAAGCACGGGACTTTTCGCCAGCGCCGGGCAGCTGGTCTGGAACCGCTTTACCGGACCAGGACGAATCGCGCTGCAATCGATGTACATGCATTTGCCGACGGAAGAATGAGGCTGGCGTTTTGGGGTGAATCAGCGCCGCTCGTTTTCGCAAACACATGATGCAGCGGAGCAGATCCCTCACCGCTCCGCTTCGGCAAGCCTCAGCGTCGGGATTCGGGATGACACGTCTTTCCTGGTGGAAAGCTCTGTCGCCAACCAGCCGAACGACTTTGCCGCTGACTTTCGCTGATGAACGCGGATCAAGCCGGAAACAGGCCATACGGTCATTGTCACTGAGGAGGCTGAAGAAGATTTAAATTTCGATTATCGGTGAGAATCAGAGTGGAAATCAGTGTGATCCGTGTTCATCAGTGGTGAGATTTTGGTTTGCTAATCGCCATTTGCCAGTTGCTATTTGCTCCGTCCAGTGAGTCAGCGCTGCTCGTTTTCGCAAACACATGATGCAGCGGAGCGGATCTCTCACCGCTCCGCTTCGGCAAGCCTGAGCGTCGGGATTCGGGATGACACGTCGTCTTGGTGAAAAGCTCTGTTTGCTAATTGCTAGTTGCTCCGCCAGACAAAACCTTCCGACAGCAACTTTCATCTAAGCGTAGAAAGTAAACGGGAAAGATAAAGAAGGAGACGAGAGCTGTGGTAAAGATCAACTGCGACGTATGTGACAAGACGAGGCCGTCATCCGACACCCGAATCGGCAATGATTCGTGGATCATGGGGTATGACATTGAGGTGGAGAATGCCAATGCGCTGCAGCGCTCACTGCGTTTTCTGAGCCGCTGGGATGACACACGCGTGCTGGAGCTGGGGGGCATCCATCTCTGCTCGGAAAAATGCAAGGATCAATATATTAAAGACGCCCGGGCAGCGGCTTGAGGAACATAAAGCGCCACCGAACGATACCTGGTCTTGCCCGAGTGTGTTGCCTGCGGAGTACTTGGGCGGTATGAGAGCAAAAGAGCCACCGAAGTAACGAACCACAGCAGCACCACAATCGCGGTCAATCGATCCAGACGCGCACACGCGTCCCGATATTGTTTTTTATTCAGTTTCATGTCTTATTAAGATAGATGCACAGACCCCTGTAGTGGTTACTGCTGGAGTGTATACAACAATCGCTTTTTTTGCGCTGTACGAAGGTCCCTGGGCTGTCGGAAATCAAGAGCTACATCTCACGGTGTCACAACGATGGTCAGTGGCGTTGTGTGGCTCGTGGCGGATGTAGCTGTCACGGTGACCGTGCTTGTACCTGCAGGCGTGCCCGGGTTACCCGGCGGGGGCTGCGGAGGACGGTTTCCACCACCACCACCACAACTTGCCAGCAAGAGCGGAAGAACGAAGGCTGCCGGAAGGAGCCAGCGCCGTTTCGCTTTTGTGCCTGCAGAGATGCCGCCGGCGATCCATAACAAACCCACCAGGCCAAAGGAAGCTACCGGCCACGCAAGAGTTCCGGGATGAAGCCGCGCGGCGTGAACCAGAGCGCCTTGTGCAGCAGTCGTGGTAATGGTGAGATTCGTGGAGGTGACGGCGCCATTCAGCGTAAGCGAAGCCGGCGAGAACGCGCATGTGGAGGCTGCCGGGAGGCCGGTGCAGGCAAAGTTGACGGTAGAAGCCAGGCCATTCGCAGGATCGATGGTGATGGTGAAAGAGGCCGATTGGCCGGCCTTGATCGTCGCCACCGTCGGCGAAGCGGACATCGAGAAGTCGCCGGTCGGATTGCCAACTACCAATGTGGCCTGGCCAGTGCTCGGGGCCAGTGAGGCGTCGCCCTGATATTCAGCGGAAATCGTATAGGTGCCCTGGGCTTGAGGCTTGAAGGTAGTAGGGGTCTGAGGGTTCGGCGAATTGAAAGCCAGAAAATCGCCATTGACGCGGTAAATGAAGTTTGACGGCGGATTGGCTACCCCAACGACCGTAGCATTCAAGGTTACCGACTGGTTGATCACGGCAGTGCCGGACGAGAGCGCCACCTGGACCGTGCTAGGGTTCCGAGGCGCGCCGAACGCGTGTATGTCCTCAACCACCGTGGCTGAGGTGGCGGGAGGAAAGTTTGCGTCTCCTCCATAGAATGCCTGGACATTGTGCAGGCCGGGCGTAGTGAAACGGACTTCGACCGCGGCTTTGGAGGTGGTGCTGTCAACGTTGGTAAAGCTCAGCAACTCACCATCCGATTTGAAGACCACGGTGCCGGTTGGGGCGGTGGCGAAGGCATCGCTGGGAGTCACGGTTGCGGTCAATACCACCGGGTTGTGCACAAATGCCGGCGTGAGCAATGTGGTAAGTGCAACGTTGGGCGCAGCAGCCGGAGGAGGCGCGGAGTTTACCAGCACGCTTAGGGCCGATGATGTGCTCGCGGAGAACTGAAAATTGCTGGCGTCGGTGGCGCCGCTGTACGAAGCGGTCACATTGTGTTGGCCGGCGGTAAAGGTGACATCGAGGAGCTGGCCCAGGGGAACAGTTCCCAGCGTGGTGGCGCCTTCAGAGAAAGTGACGGTGCCCGTTCCATTGGCAGGACTCGCGTTCAAGGATGAGGCTCCGGCAATCAGCGTAACCGGCGTGCCCGCACTGGTTGTTTGAGCGGACGCTGCCAGGGACATCGTTGTCGCTGCCGGGAAAGTGGGGGGAGTTACGACGTTGTTGATGAAGAAAGAGATATTCGCAGGATTAGTCGAATCCTGGAGCACGAAGTCAGGGCGGCCATCGCCATTCAGGTCTGCGATAGCAAGAATCTCGAGGAAGACACCGGGCGGCGGAGTCAGGAAGGTCTCCTGGTCCGCGTAGCCGTTTTGACCGTTGCCGGGGTAGTAGTGAATGAAGTCCTTGATGAAATCAGGGGTGGTGTTGTTGTCCAGATCAGCTACGAAACCATCGGCTGCTACCGAGTTGCGTCCCTCGGTGTAGAGGATTCCACCCTGGCCATCGCCAAACGAGATAAAAGTGTCGCCTAGAAAATCAACGTTGCCGTCGTTATTGAGATCAGGCACAACGCGGCAGCTTGAATTGTTGTTATCCAGATTTCTGATGGCCCTGGAAATAAATTGGCCGTTACCGGTATTCAAGGCAAGGTAGCAAACCGAGCTTCCGTTTATGTCGCCATTGATTATCAAATCTGGCTTACCATCCCGGTTCACATCCGTTACCGTCAGGTTATTCATGTCACTCAGGGTACCGCTTCCCACAATGGCAATTGCGTGCTCGTGCGGAGCTGAGAAACCACCATGCCCGTCGCCAATGAGGATGAATAGGTCGCCAGAGGCGAAAGCTATATCGGGTATGCCATCGCCATCAAAGTCGGCCGCGACTGCCGGGGTCGAGACGACAACCGAACCGGTGGATACCGGGATGGGAGCGCCAAAACCGCCGTGGCCATCGCCCAGAAGGATTTCGAGCACCAAGGCTCCGTGGGCTGGATCAGGCGTTTCGGTGACCAGAAGGTCGAGGTGTCCATCGCCATTGAAATCGGCCAACTGCACGGCTCGTCCTATATGACTGAGTGCGGGGAAGAGCGTCGCGCTCAAATTGCCGCCACCACTATTGGTGAAGACGCTCAGCGTGTTGAGATTGGCGTTGACTACCACAACATCAGGCTTGCCGTCACCATTGAGATCGCCGACAACAGCTGTTTGGCCATAAGAGGCACAGCATACACACAGTAAAAAAAGTAAAAGGAAATAGTTTCGCATAAGATAAATCCAGCTACTCTGGGCGTTAGGACAAGATTGTATCGGCACCTATAGGTTCAAAAATCAATCGCATAGTAGTAAGTAAGGTTAAGTTGTTGTAAAGATACAGTGTCTCCCTATAGCTTTAGGTTTGGCTACTTGCTGAGGAAAGGGCTGCACCCGGCTTTGCAGGGCTTCTGCGCGATCGATCTGTGTGCGATCGAGGCAGAACATATTGCGATTTGCGCTGCAAACGTCAGCGCCGGGCGAATTCGGCGACAGCATTTTCCCAGGAAAGCGGGCTTCTCGGCGACCAAACGCCCTGCGTGATTTCGGGCCAGTTTTCTTTCTTTTCCACATAAATCCACAAATGATGCACCAATCAGTGGCGTTGACCGGTGCGGTGCGGACGCGTAGATTTTGATCAACGAGTTTTTTTCGCCACGCACGTTTTTGCAGTGCTACCCAGCCTAAATCTGAAGATTGGTCCAGATCGCCGCGCAACGGCGATGATGATCGCTTGTGGATAAAAATTGGGGGGTGAACCATGGCAGAAACCACCCCAAAAAGCGGAATGCACCCGTAAAAGCCGATGAATCATGAGGTTAGACGATTTGAGGCTGCGGCGGTCACTAAGGTACAATAGATAGTATTCCGCCCTTGACAGCTACTATATACAGGGCGTAACTTGTCCAACACCAAGATGTCCTGGCCGGGCCCCGAGGCAGAATAAAGCGGGGTTTACCGACAATCAGAGAGAGAAGCCCGGCGCTAGAGGTGGCGCCGAAAACAATCAATCGCGGTGAACTTCATATTGGGTTGCTGAGCGTCGCTCTGACCCCAGGGCGGTCCAGGCTAGCCGCTTCCGGCTTGCCAACGGACCCCGAGCGGTGCCGGCGTCCTATGTCTGGAGATAAAGATGGAGATGAATTGGTCACGCTGGTTCCGGTGCGAGTCGAGCTTTGAACTCCTGCTGGTGCCGAACCAACCTGGGGTATTTGCTTTGGCAGAAGAGGTGGCACAGGCCACAGGAACGTATTCGCGACGCATGCTGGCGGTCTTTGAAGTGCAAGAAACCGATGATCTGGCGCACGCGATGAGCCGGCTCTTTGCCGCAGGCAGCGGATGGCGCGAGAAGCTGACCCAGGCACATTGCTACATTCGCTACGCCGTTGCGCCCGGCATTGCCGACCGCCGCGCTGCTGCTTCCGCGCTCAAGACGTGGCTGAACTCGCATCGTGAGATCGCAGCCCAGGTATTCGAGCAGAAGACGGCAGCCACAGCAGAAGACAGTGAAATGAAGACGATAGCTGAGCGCGCTGTAGATCGGGTAACGCATGGGGTCAAGCTGAGCAGGCAGTCCATGGTTGAGGTCTAGCACCCGCCGCGGCAGGGAAGCCGCTCGCGAACGATAAGCAGAGGCACAAGATGAAGCGCAATCACGAGATCGAAGGGGAGAAGACGGAATGGCGGATACAGAAGCAAAGGTGGTTATGAAGGAAGAGAGTCGCATATCGGCACATCAATTAACTTCCGGACAGAATGTTGCAGCAGGGCTCAAGATTGCGCGTTATTTCACTCGCGCCGGGGTCTCGCCCTACAGCGAGGTGGAATGGGAGCTGCGTACCGCCAGCATTACGGATGCCAAGGGCAACACTATTTTTGAGCAGCGAAACGTGGAGTCGCCCAAAGACTGGTCGATGACTGCCATTAACATTGTGGCCAGCAAATATCTTCACGGAGCGCTGGGCACACCGGCGCGCGAGACCGGCGTTCGCCAGCTGATCCAGCGCGTGGCGGAGACCATCCGCGACTGGGGCTGGCAGCAGGGCTACTTTTCCACCGCCGAAGACCGCGATGCCTTTCACGACGAGCTGGTGCACATCCTGGTTCAACAGAAAGCGGCGTTCAATTCGCCGGTGTGGTTCAACGTGGGTTGCGACCGTCTTGAGCCCAACTCTGACGCGCAAAACTGGCACTGGAACGCCGAAAAAGGCACGGTGGAATTCACGACCACCGGCTACAAGGCGCCGCAGTGCTCGGCGTGTTTCATCAACTCGGTGCGCGATTCGCTCGATTCCATCCTGACGCTGGCCAAGACCGAAGGCATGCTGTTCAAGTGGGGCAGCGGCACTGGAACCAATCTCTCTTCGTTGCGCGGATCGAAAGAAGAGCTCTCCGGCGGTGGACAGGCTTCCGGTCCGCTGAGCTTCATGAAGGGCTTTGACGCCTTCGCCGGCGTGATCAAGTCGGGCGGCAAGACGCGCCGCGCGGCCAAGATGGTGATCCTGAACGTCGACCATCCCGATATCGAAAGCTTCATCGACTGCAAGATGCATGAAGAAAAGAAAGCCTGGGCGCTGGTGGAGATGGGCTATGACGGATCCGGTCCCGACTCCGATGCCTACAGCTCCATCTTCTTCCAGAACGCCAACAACTCCGTGCGCGTGACCGACGAATTCATGACCGCCGTGGAGCGCGACGACAACTTCTCCACGCGCTCGGTCAAAGACCGCCACGTGATGCAGACCTACAAGGCGCGCGAGCTGATGAACAAGATCGCCGACGCCACCTGGTGGTGCGGCGATCCGGGAATGCAGTATGACTCCACCATCAATCGCTGGCATACGTCGAAAAATACTGACCGCATCAACGCCAGCAACCCGTGCAGCGAATACATGTTCCTGGACGATTCGGCGTGCAACCTGGCGTCGCTCAACCTGATGAAGTTCCTCAAGCCCAACGGTGAGTTTGACGTGCCTGCGTATCGTCACGCCGTGGACATTCTCATCACGGCGCAGGAAATCCTGGTCGATAACGCGGGTTATCCGACGGAATCGATCTCGCGCAACTCGCATGACTATCGTCCTCTCGGGCTGGGCTACGCCAACCTGGGCGCGCTGCTCATGGCCAGCGGCCTGCCCTATGACTCCAGCGCCGGCCGCGACTACGCCGCCTGTGTGACGGCCATCATGTGCGGCGAAGCCTATCTGCAGTCGGCGCGCATTGCCGAACAGTGCCCGCAGCTTGCGCCTGCGACCTCGCGTGTCTCGCCGCAGGACGTGAGTGGCGGCGCTTGCCCGGGCTGGTACGTCAATCGCGAGCCGTTCCTTGACGTGATCCGCATGCACCGGGCGTCGGTCAACAAGATCAATAAAGACGCGGTTCCGGCCAATCTTTACGATGGCAGCCGGGCCTGCTGGGACGAAGCTCTCGCCCTGGGCGAGCGCGTCGGCTATCGCAACTCGCAGGTAACGGTGCTGGCGCCCACGGGAACCATCGGCTTCATGATGGACTGCGACACCACCGGGGTTGAACCCGACCTGGCTCTGGTGAAATACAAGAAGCTGGTCGGCGGCGGCATGATCAAGATCGTCAACCAGACCGTACCGCTGGCGCTGTGGAAGCTGGGTTACACGCCGGAACAGGTGAACTCGATTGTCAGCTACATCGATTCCACCGGCACCATTGAAGGCGCGCCCGGCATCCGCGACGAGCATCTGCCGGTTTTCGATTGCAGCTTCAAGCCGCAGAAAGGCACGCGCAGCATTCACTACATGGGCCACGTGCAGATGATGGCCGCCACGCAGCCGTTCATCTCCGGCGCAATCTCTAAAACGGTGAACCTGCCCGAGTCGGCCACCGTGGAAGATATCGCCGAAGCCTACATGCAGTCGTGGAAGCTGGGCCTCAAGGCCGTGGCGATCTATCGTGACGGATCGAAGAAGGCGCAGCCGCTCATGGCCGCCAGCTCGCGCGATGAAGCCGCCAAACGCGGCACGCGCGGTGAACGTGAGGTGGCCAAGCCGCTCTCGGCCGCCGAGCAGGACTTCCAGAAGCTCTCCGCCGAACAGCAGGCCATGGCGCTGGCCGCGGTGCGTCCGCTCACCACGGAGCAGCAGGAGTCTGCGCCGCCGCGCGCTTTGCGTCACCGCCTGCCCGGCGAGCGTGCCTCTATCACGCACAAGTTCGCCATCGCCGGGCACGAAGGTTACATCACCGTGGGCCTCTACAAAGACGGCACTCCGGGCGAGCTCTTCATCCGCATGGCCAAGGAGGGCTCCACCATCTCCGGCCTGATGGATTCGTTTGCCATGGCCGTCTCGCTGGCCCTGCAGCACGGCGTGCCCATCAAGCTGCTGTGCGAAAAATTCACCCACACGCGCTTTGAGCCTGCGGGCTTCACCGGCAACCCGGAGATCCCGATCGCCAAGAGCGTGATGGACTACATCTTCCGCTGGTTTGAGATCCGCTTTGTCACCGGCCGCCAGTATCCGCTGTTCAAGGACATGGTGTTGCCGGCGCAGAGCGGCGGAGCTCTTGGCTCTGAGCCTTTAGCTCTTGGCCAGGGCAGCGAAACCCGTGTGGCCCAGCCCTCGGCTGGCTACGAGACGTTGCCTCCACAAGGCGGGTTGGCCAAAAGCCAGGAGCCAACAGCCAAGAACGGCCCTACGATCGAAGATCGTGGGCTGTATCACTCCGCCGACGCGCTCAAACAGTTTGTCGACCTGGGCGACGCTCCCAGCTGCCACGTGTGCGGCGCGATCATGACCAGGAATGGGAGTTGCTATCGATGTATGTCATGCGGAAGTACAAGCGGGTGCAGTTAGATCGAAGGAAAGGATTTAACAAAGCCCGCCGAAAGGCGGGCTTTTATTGTTCGCTGATCATTCGGATGCTGGTGAACGCATCATCACCTCCGGCAAGCAACTGATTGCTTTTCGATTATCTTGCTGATATTGGAGGCGTAAAGTGACTCGCTGCCTTTCCAAGACTCCGCGCAATCTCGATCATTTCAGATGAAGGTCGTACCCTAAAAAAAAAGTCCATACTGACCAAAGTCGACTTCCAGTCGTCAGATGCTGCTGTCAGTCTTGTCAATAGCCACGTAGTGACAAGAAACTCCAAGCCTGTATTGGGTTCAACATGATACTGCCCTGCCCATGCTGTAATTGATGGTAGCCGAGGTGGATCCGTGGGTTTTTCGGGAGGATCCGGGGGGTCCCAGACCACGACCCATGAAACTAATTGGTCAGGATGCCCAGAGATGTCGCATCGACCCGTCAGTGGATAGCTCTTTTCTTGAGCTTGGCCGACATTCGTATGGTAGTGTCCAAACAGCTGTCGCGAGTCACCGGGATCAACCTCAATGGACATTTTTGATCCTAATTCATTCCACCACTCTCCTTGAATCGCCATCGTGCTCTCCTTGCAAAACGATTGACTATGATCAAAGGGGGCTGAAGGATAATGCATCTTTACTTTTAGGCTGTCAAGAACTAGTCGCTGAGTTTAGCCAGCTGCCGGGCCCCATCCTTCACGTTCTTTGCGAAGGGTAGATTCGATGATCTGTTCTTATTACTCTTCGCTACACTGCGCGCAGTCCTTCGGCAGAACGGATTTTTCTTTCAATTCAGCTTTCCCAGGACTTACGTCCTGGGCTCAATAATTTTGCCCCTCCAGGGCTCAATCCTTCATCTAGATCGCCAAGAGGTCGGCGCAATAGCCCCAAGCCCGCCAGGGCGCAATTATTGAGCCCACCGCGTAAGCGGTGGGTCAGGGAAGAAGAAAACCCAAGCCCCGCTTAGCGGGGCGGCATATCTTCTACCCTAATTCCATGTTTCCGCAGCAACGCCTCATATTCCTGTGTAAACGTCATCTTGCGGTGATGCTGCTCCTGATTTCGAATATATTTTGCCACCGTCGGCGTATTAGACACGCTTACGCTGAATGCGCTGTACCCTTCCTGCCAGGCAAATTGGCGCCTGTGCTCATTCATCCATTTCGAAGAATTTGCTTTGAGAAGCTGGACGGCCTTGGCCAGCGCTATGATTGGCGGCAGATGAAAAAGGATATGCACATGATCGGCCATACCGTTAATAGCGATTGCAGCCATTTCATGATTTCGTGAGATGCCGGCCAGGTACGACCAGAGCTCAGGTTGAACGTCCTTCGCAATGATTGCCTTGCGACCCTTTGTGCTGAAGACAAGATGAATATGGTTTTTGACGAAAGCGTGAGACAAGATATGCCGCCCTTTCAGGGCTCGGATTTTATCCTAAGGAAACCCACCACTTACGTGGTGGGCTCAATAATTTCGCCCTTCGGGCTAGCATGGTTTTACTTTTCGTCATTCTCGCACTAGCAGTCCCACCGCCTACGGGTTAGGCCTGAAACCCCATTTTTCTCTGTAACGATCAAACCACCATCCGCACTTCGCTGGATAGAAAGAACCTGCATCCCCGAAATCTTCGGGAGCAGCGAGGGAAAATAATGATTCGTTCAAACCTAGCGAAATCAGCTCTGGTGGTTGCCTTTGCCACGGTGATGATCAGTCCGGGAACGTCTGGCTCGACGATTGCGCCGGAAGCGGCCGGTCCGCCGATGTTTTGCGACGAGCCGGGAACGCCCAACAATGAATCGGTCACATCCACGGCACCGCGGACGCTGACCTATTCTTTTGACAACACGGCAAGGGTTTCCGCTGACTCGCATCCGGGCGGCTATCTGAAGATGAACATGTATTTCGACATCAACATGAAAGAGGCCGGCACGCCGGACAGCCAGGAATGGACCTATATCGAAAATGACGGTCCACACCCGCTGGGATACCGGGAGCGAATGAGCTATCCAATCAGGCTGCAGGAGACCCGGCATATCAATCCGGCGAACATGCGGCAACAGCATGTTGACCGGCCGCTGCAGGCGAACAAGAGCTACTGCATGCGCGTGTGGTCGCGAGTAACCGGAGGCTGCCGCTCGCGGGTTTCATCGTCGTGGAAGTGCGGAAGGGTGAATCCTTAGAACACGGCAGATTTGCAACAGGGCTCAAGTCGACTGAGAAGGTCTTAGGCTTGTCATGCATCGCTTCTGCTACGGGTGATTGGCCACGTTGCGCTGGTCTGAAAGCCATGAGAGCATGGCTGGCATGAAATCGATTCGACTTGGATGCATGCTGTCCTTATTAATAAGTGCGGCACTCTTTATTTGTGAAGCCCAGATCGGTAAAGTTCATGCGCTTGCGGGATTCCAGAACCCGCAGGCATTGCCGGGTGCCCCATCCTTCGCGGGTTTTGCGAAGGGTGGGATTCAGACCTCAATCCCCTGACCCCTGAAGTCTGTGCACTCCTGGGCATTGCGACGCGGATTTCGACGCGGGTACTATCACTCTCATGGCGCGTAGCCGCTCACTAGCCGTGGCGATACTGCTGCCCTCAGCCGCACTGCTGGCGGCCGGGAGCTGGTATTTTGCCGCGCACAGGCACAAAGCATCGCCGGCCGGCTCAAGCACGAGTGCTACGCCCGCGGATAGCGCGGTTCCTGCATCCGCGAACTCTGCGGGTGCGAATACCACCAGCCCGGCGGCGCTCTCGATTTCCGGCACAACCGCGGGCGATATCCAGTTTATTCCCCGTGAAGACGTCGCTTCGATCACCTTGTCCGACAAGACGGACGATGACGAGGTCACGACGACGTATAACTTTTATCGTGTTGGCAGGTTTGTGCGCGGCCCTAACCAGGGCGCGGAGCTTCTGCTGGCCCAGGTTTCGTGGGACATATCGCCGTGCAAGGGAGGATGCGACCAGTCAGCCATCGTCCGCTACATCAGAAAGGACAGTGTAGTTTTCCCCTTGCCCAGGATTTCCGATCCGCATGCACCGGGCGAAACTGTGGGGAGGAAAGCCGCGATCGATGCACGCCCATTTTCCGCGTTAAAGGCGACTCTCGGCCAGGCTTCGGAGTTCGATGTTCCGGCGTTGGATTATCCGGAGCAGATTGTTACCGGCGGAGCAGTCTTGCAGCGTCGGGACGAAGGTATTGGAGTGGCGAACGCCGCGCTCCTGCAGCTCGCGTTTCACGACCAGGCCTATGGCGATGTTTGGATGACGAAACCCGGTTTGGGACCGCAAAAGGCGTTCTTTGAACGTTGCGAGGAAGTGAATCCTTCAACGCGCAGCGGGGAAGGCGGATGCACGGATTTGCCGCAATTCACTGACAATGCTTTCTATTTTTTCCGGCCTGATGGAACGTATCTCAGTTACGTCTACAAACCGGACTTCAATCGGGAGGGTTCGCTCCAGGTCACGTGGAACGATGGGCCGCTGCCTGGCGGCATCTCTTTCCGGAATGTGACGCTGGCAGGATGTGGCTGGAGCGAAGCCGATGCGGTCAGCGTGGTTGCGCCTGCCTTGGTCAGCGAGTCGGACTTAGACCCAATCGGCAAGGTGACAGCGACGGGGGAAGCCATCTACGGCTTGAAAGATAAGAATCATCCGCTCTACAAGGAATTCTACAAAGAATACGATTCGTCCTTTCCCGCCTGGGCCCGCGAACTTCCCGAAGACGCCAGGCAGGTTTCCTATGGCGATTTTGTCAAAGCGCATCCTTTATTTGTGTGGAAAGATCCTTTCGGCAGGTTGATACGATTTGTGAATACCAGGTTCGTGATGCCCAATGCCTGTGAGCCGATCCTGTATCTGTATCCACCGCAACAGGAAGATATCCAGCTGAATTTGGGTGAAGACGTCGTGGTGATCAATTCATACCCAGCTTATCACCAGGGTTGGTCGGTCTCGGCGCGGCCCGACGGCGAATTGACCGACCTTGGGAGCGGCAGAAGAGTACCCTATCTTTTCTGGGAGGGCCACTCCTATCTTGTGCCCTCCGCAGACACAGGGTTTCTCGTCAAAAGCTCCGATATCGCGACTTTTCTTGCGGGCATTCTTCCCAGGCTAGGTCTCAATGCGAAGGAAACCAGGGATTTCAGCACGGCATGGTCACCCAGGCTCAATCAGTCGCCGTACTATCTGATTACATTTCTCGATCGACCGCTCATTGATCGCCTGTACCCGGTTCGAATCGATCCTCCGCCGGACACCATGATCCGAGTTCTCATGGATTTCAAGCCACTCAGCGAACCAATCTCTGTTACGCCGCCCGTCCTCGCGCCTGTGCCGCAACGGCGGGGTTTCACAGTCGTAGAGTGGGGAGTGCTTGTCCATTAAGCTTGCCGGCGGGCCCCATCCTTTGTGTTCTTTGCGAAGGGTGGGATTCGATGATCTGCTTTTTTGTGCGCTTGCTGCGCATGCCCGGTCGACTCCTTCTCTACGCTCAGTTGCACAGTGCAGGCTCTACGGCCCGGCGTCGGTTGCAAGGAATTTCAGTCCTAAACGTCTTGATCAATCACGAATGACTGTTCGTCCCATAGCGTTGCGCTGGTCTGAAAGCCATGAGAGCATGGCAGGCATGAAATCGATTCGACTTGGATGCATGCTGTTCCTACTAATAAGTGCGGCACTCTTTATTTGTGAAGCCCAGATCGGTAAAGTTCATGCGCTTGCGGGATTCCAGAACCCCCAGGTCGAGCCTAACGCAGCAACGGCCACGCGGCGCGACGGCTCACACGATTTCGATTTTGTCATTGGAGACTGGAAGGCGCATGTCCGCCGGCTGCCGGAACGCCTGAAGGGTTCGAATGTCTGGGTTGAATACAACGGCATTTCGAACCACCACAAGCTTCTCGACAGCAACGCTAATTTTGAAGAGTTCGACGTTTCCACTCCGGATAAGAAACTCCGCATCAAGGCGCAAACGCTGAGGATGTATAACCCCGAATCGCACCAGTGGAGCATTTATCTGGTGGACCTGGACAAAGGCACTCTGGAAATTCCACCGGTGGTGGGCGAGTTCAACGGCAAGCGCGGTGAATTCTATAACCAGCAAATTTGGGAAGGCCGTGCTGTCCTGGTGCGCTATATGTGGCTGGACATCTCACCTCAGTCGTCGCGCATGGAACAGTCTTTTTCCGGTGATGGCGGAAAGACCTGGGAAGTGAACTGGATATGCGAGCTTTCGCGATAGGAGTCGGATGGCGGCGCTTTTTCGTCGCCGACGATGAGAAGGCATATTGTTCGCGCCGGTGCGAAAGTTCAACGATGAACTCGAGCAGCAGCAAAGCTGGCGGCCGTAGAGACGCAGCATGCTACGTCTCTACGCTTAAAATCTTGGTAAAACTCCCCGGCTGGTCGTTTCCAGTGCCCGGGTCTCTAAGAATTTCTAATATTATTTGCCTAGACAAATATTGCCTAAGCAAGTAAAATAATCCGGCTTATGGATAAGCCTGCGGAGCGCTATGATGCCCCGTTCATTACCAGGTTGTATCTGCCCCGGATGGTGGCGGAGGCATTCGCGATGCAGGACCGCGCGCTGTCGCCGATCGGGCTCACCAGCCGGCAGGCGCTCATCCTGCTGAGCTGTGACCTGGGCGAGGCGGACACCGCCGTGGAGATGGCCGCACTCTACGGGCTGGAGGTCTCCTCCATCACGCGACTGGTGGACCGGTTGGAGAAGAAGCGCCTCATCGCGCGCACCCGCAGCCGGATGGACCGCCGCAAGTCAATGCTCAGCCTGACGCCGGGCGGCAAGGCGGCTCTTAAAGAGGCAGTCAGGATCGCCACGCCCAATGCCGTCGCCATGTGGAAGGGAGTAAGCGAAAAAGAGCGGCGGACGCTGGCCGCGGTCGTCGAAAAAGTCCTGAAGAACCTGAACGAAATCGGGCCCCAGTAACAGACCAAATTCCAATCTGAATTTTGCATGCAAGGGAGATGTCTGGTTGTGGCAAAGCAAGCGCTGTTTGAAGTAAGTTGCGAAGAACGTTGTGAAAAACTGGAAGCAGCTTTTCGTATGGTGTGGGTCTACTCCCACGAGATCAGCAATCACGTAACCGTGATTCTAGGAAACACAGAATTAATCGATGATGCGCGGCATGCGGACGCGCCTCTGCGCAAGCACGTGGAAGAGATTACGCGTTGCGCCCGGCGGGTCGGCATGGCAGCGAGCAAGATTTCCTCACTGAAAGACCATTTCAGCCAGCACGGCTGAAGTCAAGAAAACTCTGTTTTCCTTTCAGGCGACGCGTCAGGTCGAAACGCGCGTCGTGTGTGCGCGCGCAGAAAAACGCGGCCTGTGCCGGCCGCGTCTCAAGAGTCCACAAACGATTATTGGCGGACGTACACTGCAGTCTGGTCGAACTCACCGGCGGAGCTTTTGTTGTGCTCCTGGACGGTGATGGTTTTACCATCCTTGGAAAGGGTGATTTTGGCGGTTGACGACGACCCATCGGCAGCCTTTGAGGTGGAGGTGAATTCGTGCGAGTTCGGCATCTGATAGGTGATCTGCGCGACCTCCTTGCCATTGGCCATCTGCGGTGACGCTGTCCCCGCCTTGCCGTCAAAGGTCACAGAGTAGGGGCTGCCATCGTCACCAGTTCCGTTGATGGTGTACTTGACCGAGTCTTTGCTGGCGGCGTCCACCGTAACGGTTTCTTCCTTCGGGGCTGGAGGATGCATCTTGGATTTGGCTGTGTCCAGTTTGAAGGTGCCGGCCCAGGGATCGGCGGCGGTGGTTTTCTTCGCCTGACTGAAGGCAAGAGTGCAAGCCAGCAGGAGGATTAGAACTAAAAATCGTTTCATGGGGCCTCCTTTTCCTGATCAAGATTAAAGGCCCGGGAAGATGAGGTTGTCAAACCCGCGTCTGCCTAAAGGCCCGCTATCCCGGCACGCCGGTGATCGCACTCCGCGCCACACGGGCTCAAGCTATACTGAAGAACTTCGGAGAGAGATTTGAGCATGGCAAAACTTGTCTATGGATTGAGCCAGTCCCTCGACGGCTACGTCGACCACATGAAGCTTGGGCCGCCTGCGCCCGCGGCCTTCCGTCACTTCGTCGAGCACGTGCGTGGCCTTGCGGGCAGCATCTACGGTCGCCGCATGTACGAGATCATGCGTTATTGGGACGAAGATTCTCCTGATCGGGACGCGGAGGACCGCGAATTCGCGGTGGCGTGGCGGAGCCAGCCGAAGTGGGTCGTGTCGCATTCCCTCAAGTCAGTTGGCCCCAACGCCACGCTTGTCGCGGATGACTTCGAGAAGGCGACACGCAGGCTGAAGGCCGAGGTGGCTGGCGAGATTGAAGTTGGCGGACCAGCCCTGGCGCAAAGCCTGACCGAAGCCGGTCTTATAGATGAGTATCGACTCTACCTCCGCCCCGTCGTGCTTGGTGGTGGCACGCCATTCTTCGCCGGTCCCCGGCCGCCGCTCCACCTCGTGGCCAGCGATTTAATCGTCGATGACTTGATTCGGTTGACGTACGTTCCCGCTTGATCGCGCGACTCGCCGACGGACTGCGCTCAGAAATTCAAACTGAACCACTACCCGGCCAGCCGTGCCGTTGACTCATTTGCCCAAATACTGTATTTAAACGAGCGACAACGAAAGATCCAAGGGGACCCCAATTGATCCTGCGCAGAAACTGCTCTTACCTGATTGCCAGCCTGATTACATCTTTAGTTCTTCTGACCTTCACCGCATGCAGCTCAAACAATCAACCCTCAAGCAGCGCGGCTTCGCCCACGACCAGCTCCAGCGCGGCACCGGCCACTTCATCGTCATCCTCCAGCAGTTCCGGAGAGATCGACGCCTGCAAACTTGTCACCAAGGCTGAAGCCGAAGCCGCAATAGGCGAGAAGCTGAAAGACGCGGATTCGGGACCGGCGTCGATGGCGGGCGGCACGATCTGCCGCTATGAGTCGCCGGACTCGCTCTCAGCGAAGAATGTCACCATCCGGGTGGAGTCGCCCAACTTCAACTGGGACAAGGTCAAGGAAGACAAGCGCGTTGAAGGCGAGAAGATGCGGCCGCAGCGCGGTTATCTTCGCCAGGTTCCCGGGCTGGGCAAGGACGCGTACTTTGCCCGCCATGTGCTGCACGTCCTGACCGATAAGGGCATTTTGACTGTGATCATTTTTAAAGATCCCGGCGATGCGGTCGCGCGCGAAGACAAGGAGACCAAGGAGGAAGCTGCAGAGAAGACTCTGGCAGAAAAAGCTGTAACAAGAATGTAAGAGAGGCCGCGCTCTGCCGGAGAACGGCTCCGATTATTCCGGATGAATCGGCTTTGCACCGTCATCTTGGCCTGATACTTCAGCCTTGCTGGCTGGACTCCGTGCGGTACGGCGAGCTGCATCTTCCAGGCGGTTGCTCCAGACTGCATAAGCAATCCCGACGGCAAAAGCTAGAACGATGATCGCGCGCCATTTCAAACCCGCCGCCGCGCCGGCAAGTCCGGCGGCCACTCCCACGACGTGAGTCGAAAGCATTGGGTGCTTGACGATGAAATCGCGCATTTTACTTGGATTGGATTCAGCTGTTGCGGAACCTGATCCAGCAAAATCCTCTTTCTGCAAAACCTCTTACTTTGGCCAGAGCCAGCCAAACGTGCCGGCAGTCAGGCACGCGTAGATCAGACCATCGAGCGTGGCAAGAATGGTGGTGCTCCATTTGCGGTTCCACCAGATCGACATCTGCCAGAGCGCGACGGAGTAAGAAAGAAATGCAGCCACTCCGGCAAAGCGGAAGACGCGCAGATAGTGGGCTCCGGGCGGCAGGGCGCGGCCGGCGACATAAGCAGAGAAGACGCCGACGACAAGGATATAGATAAACCAGTTGAGCATTTTTTTGCCCATGGCAAACGACCCGTTGGGCATCACGGTCATCAGCATGATGGGGCCGCGCTTCAACTTTTCGTCGAACGCGGGGCTCTTCATCTCTTCCATGGTGCCGCGGGGCACGATGTAATCACCGGGAGGAATGTTGAGCGGGCGCACGGCGTCAGTGAACTTGTCTTCATCGGGCAGCTTGGGCACGTCATTGTTGTGCCACTTCAGGAACATGTGAATAACGGAGCTGGCCACAAAGACGATGATCGCCGAGAGCAGGATGGGCAGCCACAACGCTGTTAGTTCAGTCATGGCCGCAAAGCATCGCATAACTCACAAGGGCCGTCAATCGATTTTGTGCGACCGTAGCGTACAGTTTGCAAATTATTCTTATTAGTTTTGCCCGTCATCCCGACGGCCGTTTAGCGAGCCCGCGTTTTTCGCAGGCCCCCGTTCGCGCCCGCTTTTGGCGTGAATGGGCAGATCAGCGCGCGAGTCCGGGGTCCCCAAGCGCATCGCTTTTGCGCGATTGGGGTGGGAGTAGGACGGAGGGACCTTGTGCTTGTTTTTCCAGTCGAATCCGAAACTGTGCCACTGTTTGGCGACGGAAGCGGCGGCGCCCAGCCATTCGCTGTTGAAGCAGCTTGAATCCGACCTCAGCGCAACACCAGATCCGAATACTCAGGATGCTTTTCCAGATAGGCAGCCACAGACGGGCAGATTACGTCGACTTTTACGCCGTTTTCGCGCGCCCATTCCAGCGCCGAGTGAGCCAGTTCGGAAGCCATTCCGTGGCCACGTAAAGCTTCCGGGACTTCGCTATGGATCAGCTGAAGCACCTTGCCGGCAAGATTGTATTCAAGGTAGGCGACGTGGCCGTCGCGTTCCATCTCAAAGCGGCCGTTGGTGACCTGCTGCGGTGACGATTTTGAGCGCCCAAACATGCCCAGACTCCGGAAGAGTGTTGATCGCCGCAAATTCACGGCTAAGATCCATCTTAAATCTTCGCGCGCCACGATGCCGGTTATCTGTCGGCAGACTTGGTTGAACCCCCAGGAGCTCTGCGGGATGGTGGGGTGCCCGAAAGGCTATCCGCCAGCTTGATCAGTCTTTCCGGTGCAGTCCACGAACTCACACGCACCCAGCCGGTAGCTTCACTGCCGACCATGAGCGCGGACTGATGGCGCTGCGGAATCTCGACGAACAGGCCAAGCGACTTAAGCAGCGTGTCGACATCGGCTTTGTTGCCGCCCGCCAGTACCCATCCGGGACCGATGTGGAATTTTTCTCCCCAGGCTTTCATGCGCTCGGGCGTGTCATTGTCGGCGTCGACGCTCAACGAGACGATTACCACATCTTTTCCCAGTCGCGGGCCTAGCTGCTTGGCGACGCGCGAAAGATTTTCCTGGGTGATGGGGCACATGGAGGTGCAGGTGGTAAAAAATCCGGTAACGATCGCAACGCGGCCTTGGATCAACTCGCTATTGAAGCGCAGATGGCTCCCTGTCTGCGTGACCACCGCCAGATCGGGAATAGAAACCTGCGCGGCTACCGGCCAGCCGTGATCCTGTGCGTTGCCTGAACACATCAGCAGCGAGAAAGCAAGAGTCAGGATTGCGCGCGATTGCATGGTGTGGTCCTTTACCGGGATTGGAATTAATTCTCTTATGCCTGCACGCAGCGGCCGGCTTTTGAAGTTGCTGGAACCGGCCGCGGCATGAGGGTTGGCGCTACCCAACAATATCCATGGGGCGCATCATTTCGTTGTCTTCGTGCTCCAGGATGTGACAGTGCCACACGAATTTGTAGCGATGTCCCGGGATTACCTGTGTGCCGGTAGGCAGATCGAACTTCATCGCCAGCTTGGTCACCGTGCCGGGATAGGCCTTCACCACGTCCTTGGCGGCGTTCTGTTCTTCCGGAGCAGGCGCCTGCGGCGGACCGGTAAAGACCAGCTGCCCGGTGTTGTCGAAGGTGTCCTGATCGTACGGTTGGCGGCTCACGATCTGAAATTGCACCAGGTGTATGTGCTTGGGATGGCCGTCGCCGGTATCGTTGATCAGGTTCCAGATTTCAGTGGAACCGGCTTTCGGATCTTCGGTGACCGGATCGTCCCAGTTCTTGTTGTCGAGCAGGCCGATGATGGGGAAGCCATCCGAGGCGCGGTCGAGCTCCGTGAGCACCAGGTCGCGGCTGTTCGTCACCGATTTTGGATTGATGCTCATCGGCTCGGGATTCAGTACGTGAGGGATGGTGGTGGTATCGCGCGACGAAAGCGGCTTGGAGACGCGGAACATCATGATCTCAGTGGGAACAACTTCGCCGCCGCCCGGGAATGGAGCTGGGCCGTCGTTCTTGAGCACAAAGAACTGCCCGGCTTTGCCGGTGAAGTCGATGATCACGTCAAACCTCTCCGCCGGCGCCTGCAACAGCGTGTTCAGTGCAACCGGAGCAGGCAGCAGGCCGCCATCCGTTCCGATGATGTGGAACAGCGGTCCGGCCATGCCATGTGGTGTGCCGTCAGCCGTGGTGCGGACCAGCGTCATGTTCAGGAAGCGGGCGTTGCAGCCGTTGAGCATGCGGAAGCGGTAACGCCGCGGCTCAACGTCGAGCACCGGCCAGGCTTTGCCGTTGACGCACATGGTGTCGCCGAAGAACTCAGGAATCCAGAACTGATGGGTTCCGCCGTCGGCGATCGGATACAGCAGCGTGCCGTCAGGATTGAAAAGGCGGTCCTGCATCAGCAGCGGGATTTCAAACTGTCCTCTGGGAATGTTCAACGAATCTTCCACTGCATCGCGGATGAAGTAGAAGCCCGCGAGGCCCATGATCATGTTGAGCCGTGTGATTCCCAAAGTGTGATCGTGGTACCAGAGGTTGGTCGCCTGCTGGTCGTTGGGATAGACAAACGCATCGGGGTTGAACAGCACAGGACCAGTGACGCCATCCGGCGAAATCCAGGCTTCAGGATAGCCGTCGCTCTCCGGCAGGATCTTGGCGCCGTGCAGGTGAACCACATTGCGGACCTGAGGTTTGTCGGCCTCAGAGCCATGAATCGTGGTATCGACCGGCAACGGATGCGTGGTCGGCAGCGCATCGTTGTGGTACTTGATTTTTATCGGCGTGCCTCTGCGTGCTTCGATGGTCGGTCCGGGCCAGATGCCGTTAAAACCCCAGATCGGCGTGGGTGGAAGGTCGCGATGAACCTTTTGCAAAGCAGGCAGCATCCTGATGTGAGTCACACCGTTGGCGCTCGGCCGGATCACCGGAGGAATCGGCAACGCATCTACGAATTGCGCCAGCCCGCTGGCCGCGGTTTTCAGCTGGCCAAGAGGATGTTGCACGTGTCCGTGAAACGTGACTCCGCCCTGTGTGTGGACTCTGGTGTTGACTGATTGTGCTGAGACAAATTTGGGCACAACAAGACCCGCGCCCGCCATAGCACCAAGTTTTAAGAGATCGCGTCGACTCTTTTTCATGAGGGGGAAAAACTCCTTTGAGTTGGCACACGTCAAGCGTGACTGGCAAGAGCCGGTGAGATTCCGTCGGTCTGCGAATGCGCCTGAAGGTGGCTTTAGTGGTACTTCCCAGGCCGGCTTTTTCCGGAAGTGGACTGGCAAGTGCCCGCAACGTAGCGGAGATTCTTAAGAATTTCTAGAAAATTAGAATCACTAATTTTGTCGAAGTCCACGGTGCAACAGGGAATGAATGATCTTCAATCAGGAAAGAACGATTGGCGTTTGCGGAAAGGCGAGACAGATTTCTACTTTCGTCTGTTAAGTCATCTCGATGTTCCAGCGATTGCAGCCTCGAGCTCACATTCCAGCATTATTGGAATTTCTCATAAAAAGCTGTCGTTGCGTTGGGCGAAACGTTGCTGCTCCAGATACTGCGCTACGCAAACTGCTGCACAAGACGGGCAAAACTCTTGCGTATTTCAGTTGTTTCTGGCGGGCGCCGGCGGTACGACAAACTCGTCCATGTACTCCTCCAATTTGTCTCGATGCTTGTCTCGATAAGCAGCATAGTCCTTGGCGATGCCTTCATCGGCCAGACGAAACAGTATGTAGGGCTCCAGGACTCCAGCTTCGTGCAATTTGACAAGCAGAAGCAACGGCTGGTCCTCCAGTACCAGTTCAGCCGTCCCAATGTCGCCTCGGAGCGCCTCCAGCGCCCTGACCTCGGCCGTGAGGGCCTCTGTTTCCTCTGCCAGGCTGTGTCTGTAGCCGCTCTCTTGCGGGAAATGCTGCTTGAACTTGCCGCGTTCTTTCCAGTCACCGCGAACCGCCTGATATTCCCGCCAGGCGTCGGACAGATCTCGGGGACGTTGCGGAAAGAGCTTGACCTCGAACAACGGTTCGTTTTTCTTGGCATTCGGCTCGGGATCGGACACGAGCCCGGCGTAGTTGAAATTAATCCTCGTGGCATTGAGTGCGGCCCAGGTCATCAGGTCGCGCCAGACCATCCGGTTATAAGGTTCCGCAACCACAGCGTGAATCAGCATGCTGCGGGACTTTGCCATATCGCCTTGCCGGGCCAGCGTATCGGCATAGTAGCGATAGCCAGTTTCGATATTGGGGTCAAGCTGAATGGCCTTCTCGTACCATTCGTCGGCTTTGGCGAATTCCTGCTTCTTGAAAAAAGTGTTTCCAATGAATAGCACGGCAGCGTAGTTCTTGGGCTCCAATTCGAGCGCCTTGGAGTAGTTCTGGATCGCTTCGTCATAATCTCGGCGGGAGAAAGCCGCTTCTCCGGCGCGCATGGCCTGTTCTACTGCTGGATTTGCGGAAAATTGAGTGTCAGCACCGTCCGGCATCTCGCGCAAAAGCTGCAAGAGATTTTTCGCCAGCGTGTTGTTGCTGCCGGATTTTTCCAGGATGCTCTCGGCCCGCAGGCGTTCGGCCGCAGCCGCGTGCTGGTCGGTCAGCGTCGCCGCATGGGTAACCAGCGACCCTGCCAGGCAAACTTCAATAGCTTCATCGTTCGGGTTCTTCTGCGCCAACTCCTCCAACAGCGGCAGCGCCTCCAGGCGCTTGTCTTGATCAAAAAGCCGCAGAGCCTGCTCGCGCTTGTTGGTCTCGGCTGAATCTCTTTTCATTTGCGCCGGCGCGCCTGTGATGGACGCTGCAAGACAGAAGAAGAGCACAACCATACGAGCTTCGAGATTTTGGAACTTCATAAGACTCCTGAAACCGGTAAACAATCTGTGAAACAGACGAAATCAAGCCGACTGGTCCCGAAAAGCAAAACACTGCCAGCTTCGGCGAACAGCTTTCAAGGAAGCGGAAGAGCTCTTCGCTCTTCCGCCTCCCCAGGTCACCGCGTTCTACTGGTCTTGCAGCAGGAGCATGGGCATCGGCATGGGCGACGGCATGCTTCCCTTGTTGTTTTGCTGCTCGGTTGTGGGCGTGGACCCATTGTGGTTATGCGACGGCTGGCTGGTGCTGGCCGGGGTTACGGGCTTTTCCGCTACTGTGGAATTTTCAGAGGCAGGAGTCCGCGTTGCGCTGTTGAGACTCGGCAGGTCCTTAAATGTGATCACCATCGGACGCATCATGTCGTTGTCTTCATGATCAAGAATGTGACAGTGCCACACGTACCCAGGCCCTCCCGTTGGGTCAAACGGGAATACGTTTTGACCCGGTTTTAGGTTCGCGTCGTTTGTGTTCTGCAATGCCAGGCGGACCAGCACTCGCGTGACCGTGAACGGTGGGACAAGGACGACGTCCTTCCATCCGTCCTCGCCGGGGAATTGGCTGGCGGGTATCGCTGTGCTGGGCACGCCAGGCTCGGTAAAGTCGTCTGTAGTACCCAGAGCGCCGTTCTGTGTGTCAAACTGGAAGTCACGGGCGCCAAGCACACAGGTCGGATCGCTCGGGTCGGTAGGCGTACCGTCCGGATTATTGGGATTGGCCGGATCACAGAATTGCACCGGAGTCTCCACGTTGATTCTGATCGGTGGATGATTGAGCGGAAGCGCCGAGTTCGGTCCATTCAGTTTCTCGAAGTAGGCCAGCATGCGATTGGCGTCAATCGCCTGCCGGTCCTCCAACTGGAACTCGACCAGGTGAATGTGGATGGGATGGGCATCCTGAGTCAGGTTCTGGAAATACCATTCCTCCGTGGTGCCCGCTCGCGGGATCTCCGTGACAGGATCATGGAAAGCCCGTCCGTCGATGAGCACATGGAGAGGATTGCCCGGGAAAAGAGCGCTGTCAGGGCTTTCCTGCTCGTTCAGCGTGAAGAGCTTTGGGTTCCCGATGTTCGGGGTCGGATTGAGCGTGGGAATGGTGATCAGTGTAGCCGGCAGCGGTTTGGGATGAACGGCCTGCGAGTTCTGCACCGTAAACTGCATGACAACACCGGTGTTCGCATCGGGGGCATCACCACCGGGGTTGGGCGCAAAGGCGTCGTTGGTCATTACAACCTTAGTTCCTGCCGGAAGGTTGGAGAAGTCGACGAGGATGTCGATTCGCTCGCAGATGGCTACGAGCTTGTGCGTCATCGTGACGGGCGCCTTCAAAAAGCCGCCGTCGCTGCCGATCTGGATAAAGGGAATGGGTTTCCCGGTTGTCTGATTCACAAAGGACAAGCCGTAGAAGCGTGCGTTCGAGCCATCCACGATGCGGAAACGATACTGGCGCCGCTGCACGTTCAGGTTCGGCCACACCTTGCCGTTGACCATGATCTCGTCACCGAAGTACTCGGGGTCCCAAAAGGGATGGAAATCAGGGTTGTCGCCCACGGTCGTGAAATGGATGGAGCCGTCTGTGTTGAAGGCCCTGTCCGTCAGCATGAGCGGCCACTCGAAGTTCCCTGAGGGAAGCAACGGTGAAATGTTGTCGTTCTGGGGATCGCGGATGACGAACATCCCTTCCAGCCCAGCGGCCAGGTTGAGGCGTGTCATGCCCAGCGCGTGGTCGTGATACCAGAGCAGGGTTGGCAACTGGCTGTTGAAGTATTCGAACGTGGTGCCCGTGAATGTAGGACCTACGATTTGGTGTCCTTCGGTTTCATCGGTGAACCAGGACTCTGGAAAACCATCTGAGGCAGACGGTGTGTAGCCTCCATGCAGGTGAGGCACGGTCACGATGGGGCTTTGAAACTGCGGGTAGCCCGGCGGGAAAGGTACGAGCAGATTGCCATTAGCGTCCACGAACGGAGGCTGCGGTATCGGCGCGTTGTTGGGGTTGGCCGCATGGATCGTGGGGTCCACCGGGAACATGTGTGGACCGTCGAGGTCATTGATGTAGTGAACGAAGATCCGCTGGTTCGCCGTTGCCTCAAAGGTCGGTCCGGGGGTTGAGAATACGTTCTGAATGTTTTGCGGCTGGCCTGGTGCGGCTACGTTCGCATGACCACCGTAAGCATAGATTTTCGTCTTGGGGAATCCCGGCGGCAAAATCTGCTGGAAAACTGTATCCATCGTGACTTGATAGAGCGGGACGTTTCTACCCAGCTGCCGGTCGAACTTCGTCCCTATGGGAACAAAGGTTGCAGGCCTGGTTAACTGATTGACGAACTTCGGAACTGTGTTGGGATCCAGAGGCGTCACAGCGGGGTTGGAGCTTCCCGTCGGCATCGTCGCCCACGGCCTCATTTTCATTGTCTTACCCATGCGGGAAAACAGGGGTTTCGCTGGCTTTGTGTTTTGCGCCGCTGCCGGTGGTTGGGCAGCGCTGGCTGCGTTGCTGTGCGCATGCGCGTCGGCGACAGGTTCCGCCGGCGCGTACAACATGCTCGTCATGGCAGAGCCGCTCTGGGCAAAACTGCTGGCCTGCGCCAGTACCAGAAAAACCGCTGCCAGAATTCCCATTGCAAATTGGGAGGTACTCCGTGTCTTCATTTGTTTTCACCTCGATATTGCTGCTGGGCCGGGATTGGCCGTTGCAATGACTCGGTCGTTTGGTCGCCGAGTATCGAAGCGCTACGAAAGGAAGCGCGAGAGATAGGTGAAGGAACCAGGGCTTGCGACAGCGGGTCAAGGCCTCATGTGAGAGCCTTCTGTCCAGGCGCCCGTCTCCCAGGGGTTCGGTCTTACTGTTCGACCGGTCTTACTGTCTGACCGCTTGGTGTGCTCCACGTCTGCCGGAGCGTGCGGCAAACGCCACGCGGCAGAAGACGAAAAGTGAAGCGGCTCTTGACCAGCCTGTGAGAAGGGCCCGGAAGAGGCTGGCGGGGTACGAGGATAGTCCGAAAAATTAAAAACTTCAAATAAAACTTTGTTTTAGTCCGAATTTCGTAACAAGTGGACAAATGTAACAAGATCATTAATAAATATCCCGGATCCGTCGCTTATTATTTGTCCTTAGCTGGATTTATGATCGATTTATAAAGCACGCCCTTTTGTAAAAACTCCGTAAACCGTGGGGAACTTGGCGAAGGCATAAACTTGGGTGGGTAGTAAAGGTTGAAAATCAAGCGTCGCCACTCTTAGCCCGCCATCCCGACGGCTGAATTGAAATGGCGCGGCGAATTTACAACCAGATGATGTCCGTCTAGCCCAAACATTAGCTAAACAGGATTCCGAGTGTAATGGCGATTCTTCACCAACAATAGCAAGTCAATGATTTGCGAATTACCGGCAAGTCAATCGATTCGTCGAGTAAACGGCCTTGACACGGAGCTCGTTAGATTCGCAACCCGATTGCGAATGCAATGGCGATTGCGCGGCAGTTAAGTGATTTGTTTTGTTGGCGTTCATACTGCCCTAAATCGGTCAGCTTTTGACTTCGCCCCGAATCTCAGCTACGCTAAGAAAAGAACACGAGATCACGCCCGCTGGCGTTTGCCGGCGGGCGTTTTTATTTGGAGCGACAAAGTGACTGATTCCGAGATCCTTACCCTGGTCGACCGCCTGGAGCGCTGTCTCCTCGACAAAACCGAATTTCATCACCGCGATCATCTCGCCGTCGCTGTTGTGTACCTCTATGCCGGGGATTTCTCATCTGCCGTCGAGCGCATGCGCGCAAGCCTGACTCGATTCGCCGCGCACCATCACGTGGCCGGTCTTTACCATGAGACGCTCACCTGTTTCTGGCTGCAGCAGGTTGAGCTCAGGCTTGACCGGAATCTTGGTTTGCGTGACTCAGTGCAAAAGATTCAGGAGCAACTTGCCAATAAGGAATTGCCATTCAGCTATTACAGCCGGGCGCTGATCAATTCACTCGAAGCCAGGGCTGCCTGGGTGCAGCCGGACCTGGAAATAGCGGCCCAGATTCGGAATTGATGGTTGCAGGGATTATTTCGCGGCTACGGCCGTGGCGTGGTCTTCGTCAGCCTTATATCCGGTGTTCTGTGACGCCACTTTCACTCCGCTCAGACTGTTCACGTACTTGGCGACGCCTTTGTACAGCGACTCAGCGATGCGCTGGCGATAATCGTCGGTCTTCAGCTTACGGGCGTCATCAGGGTTGCTGACGAACGCAATCTCGGCGAGGATCGAGGGCATGTTGGCCCCAATCAGCACCACGAACGGCGCTTTCTTGACGCCGCGATTGCGCAGGCCGGGGCTCTTGGCGCTCAGCCCGGAATACAGCGACCGTTGCACATCAGCAGCAAATTCGCGCGATTCGCCAATCTTCTCTTTCAGCGCGATCTTCTTCACCAGGTCCTGCAACTCATGGATGGACTGGTCCGAGACCGCGTTTTCACGAGCCGCAACTTCCAGCGCGTCCGTCCGGGTGGTGAAGTTCAGATAATAGGTTTCAACGCCGCGTGCTGTGGAATCGCTCGACGAGTTGGCATGAATCGAGATGAAGAGGTCAGCCTGTTCCTTGTTGGCGATCGCCGTGCGCGTCTCCAGCGGAATAAATGTATCGTCGTCGCGGGTGTAAACCACCTCGGCGCCCAGTTTGTCTTCCAGCAGCTTGCCCAGCTTCAATGCCACGTCCAGCACCAGATCTTTTTCTTCCAGGCCGTTCGGACCGATTGTGCCCGTGTCGTGCCCGCCGTGGCCGGCGTCCACTACAATCTTGCCGATCTTCAATCCCAGGGCGCGAATCAGTGAGCGTTCACCGGTGGCCGTCGGCGCGGCAGTATGCGTGGTAGTAGCGACCGATGCGGAAGCCGATGTAGAAGCAGATGCCCGCGGGCTTAGATCCACTATCTTTTTCTTGTTCCGGCTCGATTCCTTCGGCGCAATGGCTTCGAAGGTAGGGCCGCTCGTAGGCTTGCCCGTCGCGTTGGAGTCATCCAACCCCGTGTCGTCTACCGCCAACTTAGGCGCGGCCGCCTTGGCGGTCTCAACCGGATCCGTGATCACCCGCTCCTTGTCCTGATCGCGTGTCTTGCCTGGGCCCTTGGGCGCACCTGGTTTGGTCGTGCCCAGCCCCCCGCCTTTCGGCTTCAATTCCGGATCAGCGGGCTTGATGTTGGTTACGGTTACGTCATTGCCGGAATCGGCGTCGCCGCTGGTCGAGGTTGCCGGCTGGGCTTGCTTCGTCTCCGGTAGTGTCGGCTTGGCGCCGGAAGGAACAGGCTTGGACGTGTCTTTCTTGCTGGCGACCTGCGTGGGCGGTAATTTGCCGTGAATATCGATGATCAGGCGGTATGGATTCGGCAGCAGGAAAGCGGAGTACTCCGCTACGTCATCCACATCCAGCACCACGCGCGCCATATTCGCTTTGTACTGCGCCACGCGGATCTTGTGCAGAAAGCCGGTATCGACCTCAAAGGTTTTGCCCACCAGATCAGAAGACAGCTTGGTGCCGTAAAGATCGAAGAAGATGCGGTCCGGATGCGGCACGCGTCCGGCCTGGTATTTGACTTCCTGTTCCAGATCGATTGCCACCCGCGTGTAATCGGGCGTGGACCAGTGGCGAATGCCGGTCAGGTGGGCCAACTTGTGGGGCGTGTTGTCGTTGGTGGTCGCCGATACGTCTTGTTGCTGTGCCTGCTGCAGCTGCGCTGTGGTCGCGGTCTCATCGTCGACCGGCGGCTTAGGAGCATCATCTGCTGCGCGCATCGTTTTGCTGCGGCTTGGCCGCTCACGCCGGGGACCCTTGGCGCTGAAAGGGTTTTTGGCCGCCGAAGGATTGTCGATTTCGGCGATCGCCTTGCGCGCCTCCTGCGCATGCGAATTGCCGGGATAGTGTTTGATGAAATCTTCAAACGTCGCCTTGGCCTGGACGTTGTCGTTCAGGTCATCGCGATAAATTTCGCCCATGGTGAAAAGCGCATCCGCACGGTACTTGCTTCCCGGGTATTCGCGGCGCAGGAAGACGTATTGTCCGATCGCGTCTTGGAGGCTCTTGGTGTCGTTGAGAATCAGCCCTTGTTCTTCCAGCAGTTCGGCTACGGCCAGAACGCTCTCATCAGCTTTAATGGAGTTGGGAGCGGTGTAATAGACCTTGCGGTAGGCTTCAATCACGTTCTGGTAATCGCGCCGGGACCGCAGGGATTCAGGCTTGGCATCCAGGGTTGCGCGCAGCCCCTCGGCGACATTAAACTGCGCCCGCGCCGCCTGCTTCTTTTGTTTTACCGAGCGCGCAGCCGCGTTTACCTGCGCCAGCAGCACGCAGGCCAGTGCGAGCAAAAGCGTTTTCCGAGCCAGGGGGAGTCCGATTTTCATTACCGCAATGTTCCAAGCACCTTACAGAATAAACCCGATGTTATAAACCCTGATGTTATGAACCCGAAGCCGCGCTAATCGTTGTTTGAAAATACCCGGTGGCCTTCGGCGTCCTTCGTCTCATGTACCCGCGACGTCAGCGGCGATCCGCGATAGAGATCCGTGATCTTCTTCACATAATCACGCGTCTCCCGATACGCAGGAATACCGCCGCTCCGCTTCACCGCGCCGCTGCCGGCGTTATATGCCGCCAGCGAGAGCTCCACGTTCCCATTATAGTTTTCCAGCAGGCTCTTGAGGTGGCGCACGCCGCCGTCGATGTTCTGCTGCGGATCGAAGGCATTGCTCACGTTGAGCGACTTCGCCGTGTCGGGCATGAGCTGCATCAGCCCCATCGCGCCTTTGTTGGAAACCGCGTGCGAGTTAAAGTTTGATTCCACCTTGACCACTGCCCGCACCAGGTTGGGATCCACGCCGTGACGCTGCGCTGCCGCTTCAATGGCTCTATCGACCGTGACCGCATCGGCCGGCGTCGCCTGGCTAAGGCCTTCGCCCAGATTCACCGGACCGGAAAGCGTCACTCTGCGGCCGGTGCTCTTGCTGGTGGGCATGATCATCGTGTCATTCACTTCCCGGGCCGCGCGTTGCGCTGCCTGCATCGTGGCAGATGACGCCAACGGCACAGGCACCCAGCGATGCTGCTTGTTGCTCCAGTAAACCAGCCCGCTGAAACGCGAAATCTGCGGAGCCGGTACTTCCACGGCTTTCGTTGTGGACGCGGGTTGAGCAGTGGATGCCATGGCAGGTTGAGAGGTCTGCGCTTTCGGTTGGGGTTGGGCGTCGTCTCCGGAGACCCAGATGACATGCCCGTAGGCGTCGTGCGTGGCAACGACGCTCTGCGCGCTGGCTGGGCCACTCAATACCATCGACGTGGCGCCGATCAGGATGGTAAATAGGTGCTTTTTCATCGGGTTATGCTCTAAATATCAGTTTGGCGGCAGCTCCCGCTACCTTACTGAAGGCCAACACCCTTCACCCCTTTTCCTGATCTAGAGAAACGTCCAGAGTATACGGATTATATGCTGGCATATACCGGGCGGCAATCGGCTAAAACCAGACGAATCTAGGGGGTGAACAGCCCATAAACCCCGGTAAAACCCCTAAAACAACGTGGAGCGCAGGCGCCCTCGCCTGCGGAGTTCCCGCGAGTTTAACAAAACTTAAGTAATCGCCTTTGCAAAAATCCGACCGGAGCTCCGTTCATCCGGTATGACGACCATAACCAAGAAATTGCGGCTGGTATTTTATGCCCTGGCGACCCTCGAACTCATGCTGCTCTCAGCGATCTACGCCTGGGGACACGTCGGGCTGCACTAACCCCTCGTCGGTGTTTTTCTCGTCATCCCGAACCCCGTCAGCGAGCGCGCGCCGTCATGAGCGCGCGAGTAGGGGGTCCCAAACGCGCCGGTGTTTGCGCGTTCTGGGGTGGGAGCAGGGGTGAGGGACCTTGCGCTGCAGCCATAGACTGTGAGTTGATGCATGTCCAGCCTTGCCAGCCGTCGTTAGAGATAAATGCAGTTTATAGCTTGTCATCCTTCTATGAAAACAGGCGTGCCTGTCCATAGGGAATTGCGAGCGATGCGGACAGACTTCTATGCGTGCTCGAGGCACATAAGGTACGTCCGAATCTCTCGTCGCTCCATCTG
>Ga0126381_100000294_pt1 | contig 55889 bp, 47 predicted proteins | sample PanSoiMetPlot_28_FD_96465 | JGI IMG/M metagenome (GOLD analysis project Ga0126381, IMG submission 96465) | Tropical forest soil microbial communities from Panama - MetaG Plot_28 | ecosystem: Environmental > Terrestrial > Soil > Tropical forest > Bulk soil | place: Panama | collected 2016-02-17 | reverse complement strand
TTTCAAGACCGCCTGTTTCAACCGCTCACACATCCCTCCGGCTGATTGGCGTCCTGTCTACATCATACGATAGCGTCGCGCAATTCTCGCAGCCGGCGCCTGGCCGGCGCGCAAATCTACGTGCGCGTTGTCCCCGTAATCTGCCCGCTTTGCGACCACGATTCCAACGAAGGTTTACCCACGCCTTCGTACTCGAATCCCATCGCCAGCATCCGCTCGCGATCCAGCAGATTCCGCCCATCCAGCACCAGCGGCCTTTGCATCAGCTTCCGGATCCGCTGCCAGTCGAGCTCGCGGAAGCTCTCCCATTCGGTGACGATCATCAGGGCCTCGGCGCCGTCGGCCACTTCGTACGCATCGGCGCCGTAGTGAATCCTCGGGAAGACTTCGCGCGTCTTCATCATCGCCTGCGGATCATACACGCGCACCACGGCGTTCTCCTCCAGCAGCCGGCGGATCAACTCCATTGCCGGCGCGAAGCGGATGTCGTCGGTGTTCGGCTTGAACGACAGCCCGAGCACCCCGATGCGCTTGTCCTTCAGCGTCCAAAGCCAGTTGGTCGCCTTTGCGAGGAAATGGTCGATGCGACGGCGGTTGATCGCCTCAGCATCGCGCAGCAGAGAAGCATCCACGCCCGCCTTCTCTCCCAGCCGAATGAACGCCTGGATGTCCTTTGGCAGGCAAAAACCTCCGAAGCCCAGGCCTGGGCGCAGGAACTGTGGTCCAATGCGCGGATCGAGCCCCATCGCGCTCATCACCTCTTCCACATCCGCGTTCATCTTTTCACAGAGGTCGGCGATAAGGTTCGCGTAAGAAATTTTCATTGCGAGGAAGCAGTTGCTGGCGTGCTTGATCAGCTCGGCGCTGTTGATGCTGGTGACCAGCAGCGCGGGCGGCGGGTTCGTCGCACAGCTGCGCTCGTGCAGCGGACAGCTGACGGTTCCGGGCTCCAGAATCGGGCGATAGATCTCGCGCAACGTCGCTTCCGCCTGGGCATCGTTCACGCCGATGACGATGCGGTCGGGATGCAGAAAATCCGATACCGCCGTGCCTTCGCGCAGAAACTCCGGATTCGACGCCACGGAGAAGCTGCACTCGGAGTTGCGGCCATAGATGGCCAGCGCGCGCATCAGCTTCTGGCCGGTCTGCATCGGCACGGTGCTTTTCTCGACCACCAGCTTCGAGCTGCGCGCCTCAACCGCGATCAGCCGTGCCGCGCCGTCAATCGAACTGAGATCCGCGTCGCCATTCTGCAGGGGCGGCGTACCGACGCAAATGAAGACCACATCGCCATGCCGCACTGCCTCGCCGAGATCCGCCGTGAACGCCAGGCGCTGCGCAGAGACATTGGCGGTGACGATCTCCTTCAGCCCAGGCTCGAAGATCGGCAGGCCACCGCCTTGCAGCACGCGGATCTTCGACTCGTCGTTGTCGGTGCACATCACGGAATGGCCGATCGCAGCCAGGCAAGCGCCCGAGACAAGCCCCACATATCCGCAACCTAATATCGCGATGCGCAAAGAAATCTCCAATGCTCAACCGGCGATCCGGACAAAGAAATACTCTCTCTTACCTCCGGAGCCAAACTGAGTATAGAACCACTCGTATTGGGAGTAATGATACAGGACGAGAGAAGTGTAGAAGCCCCGTGTTCGTAGCGTGAAGCATCCCAGGTCTCTGGGGTTCGAGACCTGGGTCCGTTTTCGACAAGATCTACTCGTGACTCTGTGGCGCGTTTCCGTGCAGGCGATAGACCATGGCTGTCTTGGTGCAGCCCAGCGCCAGCCAGCTCTGCACGTCGCGCTGCAATGTAACGTAGAACTGCGCAGCCAGCTTCTTCTGCTTCTCCGACATCTCTGCCCGATCGGCAAACTTCACCTGGAACGCGAACTCTCCCACCAGCGCCTTGTGCTCGCCGCGCGTGCGCCACAAACCGATGTCACACTTCCCGACCATCCCTTTGCCGAAGTCCAGTTGCCCCAGAGGCAGCAGCAACTCCTCCACAATGCCGCCATTCACCAGTTCGATCTTCTCCCCATGCTTCGTCTTCAAGCCGGCCAACGCCGGAAAAACCTTGGTAAGAGTTGCCATCGACAACGCATCGCCCTCATGCATCTGGCTCAGGCCGAACTGACAATTGTGCGAGTAGAGAATGCGGTAGCCGCCAACCGCATCCTTCAGCGGCAGCGCCTCCGCCTTGAACTTAATGCGATACTTCCCCGCGATCTTCGGCCGCACATCCACGGTCGTCGCCGCTGCCTCATCCGGGTGCCGAAACTTGAACACGATCTCGGGATCGCCGACCGGAAATCCGTCGATGTACGAGATGCGCCGCCGAAGAATAAACGCATTGTTGTAAAGCGAAAACTCCGGCGTATCGCCGAAAACGATCTCCCTCACCTGCGGCCGCAAACTCGCTTCGCGGTCCGCAATGAAACCCACGCCTACGTTCTTCGCCGTCTTCTGCACCAGCTTGCCGAAATCGCGGAAGCTTTCCACGGACGTGAACCGGTCGGGCTTCAAGATCAGCTTGGCCTCAAGATAGGTCACTTTGTCCAGCGGCGTCCCGTCGGCGTAGGTGCTGGCCGTAGCCGGCGCGGCAGCCACTGCCGCAGTCTTCCCGCCCTTGTTCTTCTTCTTCTCAGCCTTCTTGCTGCCTTTATGCTTTTCGTTCTTGCCCATGTACGCCTCCGCGATTACGGCCGATTATTCACCCATTCCTGTGGACCGCGTCCTCAGATACTACACTCCCGCAATCGCTTTGTTCTGCAGCACCCGCACCACAACGCGACGGTTCTCCGCCTGCCCTTCAGCGGTCTTGTCGTTGCCCACCTGCCGGCTTTCGCCCATCGCGCCCGGCGCCAGCATCCTGGTCAGCGGAACATGTCCCTGCTGGATCAGGATATTGGTCACATTGCCTGCGCGGTCTTCGCTTAGCTTCTGATTCAATGTCACGCTCCCAACCGCCGACGCATATCCCTTTACCTCGATCATATAACCGTTGACGGTCTGCGCCTTTTGCGCCAGCGCGGTCAGCTGCGGAACATACTTCGGATCCACCGTGACTTTGCCGTTTCCGAAGTAGACCGTGACCTCATCCATAATGTAGTAGTCGTCAAGCTGCCCGAAGCGGGCGACCGCAGCCTCCACCGCAGCCTTGTTCGCTGCGATCTTCGCCTGCTGCTCCGTCAACTGCGCCTGCTGCTGCTGCAAGGCTTCGTTCTGCTCCTTCAATTTGGCATTTTGCTCCGCAAGCTCCTGCTGGTTCTTCTGTGTCTGCACTTGCGTTTCGTGCATACCAGCCTGAATCGCCTGCGCCTGCTCCAGATCGTTTCCCTTGAACGTGACCTTCGTGGCCACCATCTGGTTCTGCGCGTTATAGGTCCCTTCCACCTGCACCGCCAGGCCCGGTATCAGCGCTGCCATCGACATCTGCTTGTGGCGCGCCTTCAGCATGCCTTGCACCGTGCGCCACCTGCGTGCTGTCGGTCAGCACCCAACCTGCTGCGGCGAATCGGAAGTCTGCACGATCATCTGGTCGCCATTCCGTCCCTTGATCAGGCCCTGCAGCTTGGCCGTTTGGGCAAATAGCAGCACACTAAAGATCGAGAGTGCTACCAGCGATACCACTACGACAGCTGAAATCTTCATTGCTTTGCGCTGCGTCATAAACTCCCTTTCTCCTGTTTGTGGATTTATTCATCCAGATTGCATAGAACTCGGGTGGACTCCCGCTTCGTTCCTGCGGCGACGCCGGGTGGAGTACCGCTTCGGCGGTGCATCTCTCCATCAACCCGCATCACGGCTTTGGCCGCTGAGATAACCGGCGTTACTCCAGCCGCTGAACTACAGCTTCAATTCCCGGGGTCTCCTGCACGCCAGCGCACGCAACTTCGCCGGCGGCACCGCGGCACCCCGCCAAAACTCGCTTTTGTTGGCTATTCCTGTCTATCGCTACTTAGAATGGTGCGCAACTACAGAAATTACTAGTGCCCGCCGGTTTCCCGAATTGGGTCCGCCAGCAGCGGATCCCCGGCGTCTTCAATTGCGGTCGGGACACAACTACGAACGCATTATCTCAGCTGTCGGCGATCCCCACGACATCACTTCCCAAACCGCTCGATGAGCAGCCCATGCCGCAAGCCGCGATCGCTCACCGACATCCTGTCCTTGCCGAGCTTTTCCATCACCGTCTTCACGATGCATGATCCCGCCAGGATCACGTCCGCGCGCTTCGGCTGCAACCCCACAATCTTCCGCCGATCCTCCAGCGCCGTCGTTCGATAAACCTCAATCTGCCGCTCGATCTCACCTCGCTCCAGCACCGACCCCTGCACCACATTCGGATCGTACTTCGCCAGCCGATGCTTTACCGCTGTCATGTTCGTGATCGCCCCGCCCATTCCCACCAGCGCGTCGGGTGACTTCACGCCATCCAATCGGGAGAGGTCAGCCGCAATTGCACCGAGCGCGGCCCGCAGCTGCTCGGGAGAAACAACCCCTGCCAATCCATACTTCTCGGTGTATCTCACCGCGCCAACATTCAGGCTGTACCGCTCTTCCACCGCGGCCCCGCGGCCGAAGGTAAACTGCGTGCTTCCACCGCCGGTATCGAAGATCACCAGCGACCCTTCCGCCAGGCCCAGTCCGGACTTCACCGCCACGTAAGCCAGCCGGCCCTCTTCCTCGCCCGGAATAGTCTCGATCTTCACTCCGCACCGCTGCTCCACCGCATCGATGAACTGCTGACTGTTATGGGCCGTCCGCATCCCCATCGTCCCCACGGCCGCAATTTCCGCCACTCCATTGCGCTTTGCCTCATCGGCCATCCCGGCAATCGCCGACACCGTCCGCTCCATCGCCTCCGGACTGATCTCGCCTGTCTTCTCCAAACTCTCGCCCAGGCGGGTGATCTCGGCGCGATCCACAACCGTGCGCCATGACCCATCCTCGCGCCTCTCGCTGATATTGAACTTCACCGAATTGGTCCCGACATCGATGACGGCATAGAGTGGCATTTGTGTGACTCCCGTGCGAACCTACAGGGGATGGACCGGTACATCGCGGACCACAGCCGCGCAGGTTGGTGGCAATCCAGAAGCTATCCCATAATCTCTTTCGAAGTGCGCCTTCAGAGACGCTTGAAAAGCGCTGTTTAGCCCCGACGGTTGAAAAAGTCGTTGAGGGTTGTTCGTTGAATCGCCAATGCCTCCGTCCCGCCAGGGACGACTCAGTTAGGCCAGGACGAAAGTCCCGGGTACGCTTCAATTACCCTCCATGGCCCGGGCAGGACCGCCGAATCCTTGCATCGGGGCACGCCTCTTCCGTTGTACCGTCAACTCTACCCAACCCCTTATCCCTTCATCCCAACCAGTTGCTTGAGCCCCCGCGGATAATTGATGTTCTCAAACTTGTCCAGCCCAAGCTTCCTTACGGTCGCGATCACTTGCGCCGAATCCTCCAACTCCAGCGCAACCGTGCGCGTCCTCTTCCCGTCCGCCGCAACGTCGGTCATCTCCGACATGCAGCCATCGACAATGTACCGCGTGCGCTTCTTGTGTACCTTCACCACGCGCAACCGGTCGCCGGGTTTCGCCAGCTCATCCACAAACTGCTCTAACGTGTACGCATCGCGACTCAACGCCGGCGCAGCAACCCCGAGCGCATCAAAAACCTTCTTCACGTCCTCCGGCGCCAGCGGAAACGTCCCCTTCATTACCGGCTTCCACTGCTCCAGCCCGTCAGGATTCACCTGCTGCAGCGTCTTGATATCCATCAGCAGATCGCGAATCTTCACGTTCTCGTTGTTGGCAGGCGAGAGAAAATACACTTCATCGCTCTCATGGACGTCTTCCGCCTTGAACTCGGCAAAGCGCTTGTCCGCCTCGCCAAAGCTCTGGCCGAAGGTCCGCCACTCCCAGCGCGGAATAATCTTTTCCATGGATTCTATGTACTCTCAGGCGGGAAAAAGCGCCACTAGCTAAATTCCTAGTAGGCGCGAAGACTGGGGGGTTCTATTCCGTCCGCAACGAGACTATCCCGGAGCGAATCTTAATTCACGCGTTTGTTCCATCGTGCGCCTGCTTCTTGCAGGGGCCACGCCCTCTTAATTGGCAGAGGCCACTCACATTCCCAAATGTCTCTGTGTCTCTGTGGTTAATTGCCTTTACCGGCGAACGTCTTTTCCCGCTGCACGTAGTGCTTCTGGAAATAATCGCGATACTGTCCGCTCCGCACATCATCCAGCCACGCCTGATGATCGCGGTACCACGCAATCGTCTCCGCCAATCCCTGATCGAACTTCACCTGCGACCACCATCCCAGCTCGCTCGCCATCTTCTGGCAATTGATGGCATACCGCAGATCATGTCCGGGCCGGTCGGTCACAAACTGAATCAAACTTTCCGGCCGCCCCAGCGCCTTCAGGATCAGCTTCGCCACCTCGAGATTCTTCATCTCGCAGCCGCCGCCGATGTTGTACACCTCGCCCTCGCGTCCATTCTGCAAAACGGCATCCAGCGCGCCGCAATGATCGCTCACATGGATCCAGTCGCGCACATTCGCGCCCTTGCCATAGACCGGCAGCCGCTCGCCCGCCATCGCCTGCGCAATCATCAGCGGAATGAACTTCTCGGGAAACTGATACGGCCCATAATTGTTCGAGCATCGCGTGACAATCCCGGGAAACTTATGCGTGTGCACATACGCCAGCGCCAGCAGGTCCGAGGCCGCCTTCGTCGCCGAGTACGGGCTGTTCGGCTTCAGCGGCGTGTCTTCAAAGAAATGCCCCTCGTCGCCAAGACTCCCGTAAACCTCGTCGGTGCTGACATGCACAAAGCGCGGCACACCCGCCTCGCGGCATGCCTGAAGCATATTGTGCGTGCCATCCACGTTGGTCCGCACAAACGCCGACGCGTCCTCGATGCTGCGGTCCACATGGCTCTCGGCCGCGAAATGAATCACCGCATCGCATCCGCGCACCGCATCCACGACGCCGCGATCGCAGATGTCCATCTGCACAAGTGCACAGCGACCCTCGCCGAGCGCAGGTTCCAGGTTCTTTGGATTGCCGGCGTAGGTCAGCTTATCCAGCACCACCAGCTTCCACTCGGGATGCTTCGCCAGCATGTGATGAACGAAATTCGAACCGATAAATCCCGCGCCGCCCGTGATCAGTAGCTTCATGCCCCGCGCACCTCGGCCGGAGCGGCTGCTTCCGCGCTGCGCAGCACCTTCTCGCGCACCATGTTGCTTGCGTGCCACAGCGACTCGAAGGTCCCCGCATCGGTCCACCAGCCCTCAAGTTCGCTGTGATGCAGCGTGCCTTCCTCGATGTAGCTGTTGTTCACGTCGGTGATCTCATACTCGCCCCGGCCCGAAGGCTTCAGCCGCCGGATCCGGTCGAACACCGTCGCGTCATAGAAGTACACGCCAATCACCGCATACGACGACAACGGCTTCTTAGGCTTCTCTTCGATGCGAACAATCCGCCCCTTCTCAAACACCGGCACGCCAAAGCGCTCAGGATCGTGCACCTGCTTCAGCATCACCATCGCGCCTTTGTCGAGCTCCCCGAACTGCGCCGACGCCTCGCGAATGTCGCCTTCAATAATGTTGTCGCCCAGCACGACGCAAATCTTGTCGCCCTTCGCCCACGGTTCCGCCAGGCGCAACGCATCGGCGATACCGCTCTCACCCTCCTGATAGGCGAAGCTCAGCTGATGCAGCCCAAAATCCTTGCCGTTCTGCAGCAGGCGCAGGAAGTCGCCCGCATTATGCCCGCCGGTAACAATAAGGATGTCGCGAATCCCGGCGTCCACCAGAATCTGCAGCGGGTAATAGATCATCGGCTTGTCGTACACCGGGAGCAGGTGCTTGTTGGTGACGCGGGTCAGCGGATACAGGCGCGAACCGATTCCGCCTGCCAGGACTATGCCCTTCATAGATCTCCGTTCATTTTCAGAACTGCGTGCGTAAGGATTCTGCCGGCGCTTCCGTCCGGGGAATTACATAGCGATAACGCCGGAAACGCAAGGAAATGGACTGTTCAGCGCGTACGCCAAATTATCAGCGAATCGCATCCTGCATGGCAAGCCGCAGCTGCTCGCGCCAGTCCGGCATCCGCACCCCAAACGTGCGCATCACCTTCGCATTCGAAAGCACTGAATTCTTAGGCCGTCGCGCCGGTGTCTGATACTGATCGCTTGTAATCGGCACGATCCTCTTTACTTTCAGCGGCGCGCTGAATTCGCCTGTGTCCGCCGGCCACGAGCAGCACTCGTCGTATTCCTTGATGATCGCGTCCGCGAACTCCGCCCACGATGTCTGTCCCGCCGCACTCAGATGGAACAGCCCGGTCATCCACTCGGCGGTCTCGCGGTTGTGCTGCAGGCAGCGCGCCAGGATGATCGCCGTCCCCTCGGCAATACTCCGGGCCCATGTCGGCGCGCCGATCTGGTCCGAGACCATGCGCAGCTCATCACGTTCCTGCGCCAGACGAAGCACTGTCCGCAGGAAATTCTTCCCGCGCGTGTCATAAACCCACGTGCTGCGCAAAATCAGATACGGACATCCGCTCTCGACGATCAGCCGCTCGCCCTCCAGCTTCGTTTGGCCGTAGACATTCAGCGGCCCAGTCGCATCTTCCTCGACATAACCCTCGCTAAGCGGCTTCTTCCCGTCAAAGACATAATCGGTGGAATAGTGAACAAACAGGCCCCGCCGCGACGCCAGCTCCTGCGCCATTCTCGCCGGTGCCGCAGCGTTGATCGCACGCGCCAGCTCCGGCTCGCTCTCCGCTTTATCCACTGCGGTATAAGCGGCTGCATTTACCAGGATGTCCGGCTGCACATCGCGTATCAACCGCCCCGCGCTCTCCAGGTCCGAGAGGTCCAACTGGTCCCGCGTGACCGCAGTCACCTCGCCCAACGGCCCAAGCGTCCGCTGCAGATGCCAACCGACTTGCCCATTGGCCCCTGTGATAAGAGTTCGCAAGCTCATGGCTGGTAGCGCGGCAGCTGGTCATGCGCGATCTGGGCGAGGGGAAGGTATCGCTTATCTTTTTCGGAGAGAATTGGCGCGCCGATCTGCCAGTCGATGCCGATCTCGGGATCGTTCCACATCACGCCACGATCGTCGCCCGCATCGAAGTAGTCGCTGCACTTGTAAAGGAAGTCGGCCGTCTCCGACAGCACCACAAACCCATGCGCGAAGCCCTTGGGAATATAAATCTGCGTGTGATTCTCTCCCGAAAGCACCACCCCTACCCACCTCCCGAAGTCAGGCGAGCCAAGCCGCACATCCACCGCCACATCGAGAACTTCGCCGCTCGCCACGCGGCACAACTTCGCCTGCGGACTCCGCAGCTGATAATGCAACCCGCGCAGCACCCCGCGCGACGACCGCGAGTGATTGTCCTGCACAAAGTTTTCGTGAATCCCCGCCTCCGCCAGTACGTTCTGCCGATAGGTCTCCAGGAAAAATCCGCGTGGATCGGCAAACACCCGCGGCTTGATCAGCAGTACTCCGGGCAGTGAGGTTTCGATGATTTGCAATTTCGTGTTCTCGGCGGCAGGACTGGTTGCAATCACATCCATGAGCGTTGTTGGATACCGGCGCTTTTTGTAAGTTGTAAGGGGCTAGGGGTTAGGGGCTTGGGACTGGTTAGATCTTCCGGTTGAGGGAACATATAGCGGTTTGAATATCGTTAGTCCAATTCAGCCGCTAATCCCTGGTCCCTAATCCCTGCTCGCTGATGTCTGCTCGCTGATGTCTGCTCGCTAATCCCTAGCCCCTGATCCCTAGCCCCTAATCCCTGGCCCCTAACCCCTTCCTTCCACTCCCGCAAGATTATAATGCCTGCTTCTCCCACCCATGCGCTGCTCAGCCATCATCGTCACCTACAACTCCAGCCCGACAATCACCGCGTGTCTAGATGCACTCGTCGGCGAACCGTGCGAAATCATCGTGGTCGACAATGCCTCAAGCGACGACACCGTGCAGCGGGTTGAGCAGTTCGTCTCACGGCATCCGCTTCGCCTGCTGACAAACAACGAAAATCGCGGTTTCGGCGCCGCTGTCAATCTGGCTGTCCGCGAGGCTACCGGCGACCTCTACCTCATCCTCAACCCCGACGCGATCGCCGAACCCGGCGCAATCTCCGCTCTCCTGCAATGCGCCCAATCCACTCACGCCGCTGCCGTAGGCGGTGCCCTGCTCGACAGTGGCGGCCAACCCGCACGCGGCTTTGCCTTTCGCAAAAGCGCTACCCTCGCGCCGCTGCTCTTCGAAACGCTGCTGATCAATCAGCTATGGCCGTCAAATCCTGTAAACCGCCGCTACCGTTATCTGGACGCCGACTACTCCCGGCAGCAGGATGTCGAGCAGCCCGCAGGCGCCTGTCTTGCCATCACTCGTACAGCCTGGGACGCCGTCGGTGGCTTCGACGAGCAGTTCTTTCCCGTCTGGTTCGACGACGTCGATCTCTGCAAGCGCCTACTGGAAAGAGGTTCGCGAATCGTCTATTGTCCGGCCGCGCGCTTCCGTCATAGCGGCGCCCACAGCGTAGGACAGCTCGCCTTTCGCGACAAGCAGATCTTCTGGTATAGCAACATGCTCCGCTACGCGCGCAAGCACTTCAGCAAAGGCCAAGTCACAATCCTGCGCCTAGCGATCATCAAAGGCATGGTGCTGCGGTCGATTGGAGCACTTTTCGGCGCCCGTAGACAGGGACTCGGAGAAACCCTCTCCGCGTACTGGGCAGTCATCCGGACCGTCGTGCAGCGCACGCCAGGTCCGGCCTAAGGCTGAAAAACCTGGGCTCACCGCGGCTTGTGACTTAGGATACGTTCCCCTTCGGCTAACCGCCCCGCTTGCTTTATCCTGATCCTTATGCCCGCACTCGTCGAATGTGTCCCCAACTTCTCCGAAGGTCGCGACAAGTCCCGCGTCGACGCCATCATCGAAGCCATGAAAACCGACGGCGTTTATCTACTCGATCGCGAGATGGACGCCGACCACAACCGCTGCGTCATCACCCTCGTGGGCGATCCCGTCAACGTGGCCGAAGCCGCCATCAAAGGCGTAGGCAAAGCCGCCGAGCTCATCGATCTGACGAAACACACGGGTGCGCATCCCCGCCTCGGCGCTGCCGACGTAATTCCTTTCATCCCTATCGAAGGCGTTACGCTCGAAGACTGCATCGCCATCGCTCGCCGCGTCGGCGAAGAAATCTGGAAGCGGTACAAAATCCCCGTCTATTTGTACGAAGCTGCGGCGCAAAAGCCGGAGCGCCAGAACCTCGAGAACGTCCGCCGCGGCCAGTTCGAAGGCATCCGCGAAGAAGTTAAGGCCAACCCCGCCCGCAAGCCCGATTTCGGCGAAGCCGCGCTGCATCCCACCGCCGGCGCAACCATCGTCGGCGCTCGCAAGTTCCTCGTCGCCTACAACGTCTACCTCAATACGCCGGACGTCGAGATCGCCAAGAAGATCGGAAAGGCCGTGCGCTTCTCCAACGGTGGCCTTCGTTACGTTAAAGGCATGGGCGTTCCCGTACGCGGTCTGGCGCAGGTCTCGATGAACCTCACCGACACCGACCAGACTCCCATCGCGCGCGTCTTCGAATACGTCAAGCGCGAGGCCGCACGCTACGGCGTGATGCCGCTTTCCAGCGAGATTGTCGGCCTTATTCCGAAGAAGGCTCTGGAAGACGCCGCCGAGTGGTTTCTCCAGGTTGAGAACTTCGACTCCTCCCTCATCCTCGAAAACCGCCTCGCCGCAGTGATGAGCGGCAAGATGGCGATCGGCGGCATCCGCGCCGGAGTCGAGCCCTTCATCGAACAGCTCGCCGCCCCCACGGCCGCTCCGGGTGGAGGGTGCGCCTCAGCCGCAACCGCTGCCATGGCTGCGGCCCTCGGCAGCATGGTCGCCGGAATGTCGCGCGGCAAGAAAGCTTACGTGCAGTATGAACGTCAGCTAAGCGACGCCCTCGCGCGCCTCGCCGAACTGCGGGAGCAATGCAAAGCTTCCATTGACGCGGACGCCGACTCCTTCAACGAAGTAATGACCGCCTTCAAGAAAGCCAAAGACCACCCCGAAGCCCAATCCGAAATCGAAGCCGCGACCAAAAAAGCAACGCTGGTTCCGCTCACCGTCGCCGAACGCGCCAGAGAGATCCGCCAGATTGTCGAATCCCTCCGCCCGATCACCAATCCAAAGATGGCCTCCGATCTCAGCGTAGGAGCATCACTGGCGCGCGCCGCCATCGAAGGCGCCCTCGCCAATGTCGAGATCAACCTCGGCGACATTAAAGATGATGCATTCCTGGCGGATGTGAAAAAACGAATCGCAGCTTTGTCTGAGACAGACTAGTGCTGCTCCAAAACCCGCACTGTCCCGGCAGGGGCAGCCGCACCAACGTTCACGGGCCGGGCCTCGCTCAAACCTCACTCGGTGATGTTCGCCCGCTTCCCGCGTCTAACTGTTGCATGCACTACCGTTTCCACGCGTGGACAACGGTACGCGAGGTTTCAGCATCTTTCCTCAAACGGTCGAGTAAAATTAAATGCCTATGAAGCAGCTTTTCACCAGCCTTCTCCTGGCCGGCTGTCTGTGCCTTCCGGCCTCCGCCGCGCCCGTGAGCAGCAATGCCCAGACGGTCATACCGTCCGCGGTACAGCAAATCATCTCCGTCGACTATCGCGAGCTTCGCGACTCACAGGCCGCGCTGGCGCTGCGCGACCGCGTCATGCCCGACAATATCAAGCAGTTCGAATCCGCCCTCAAGGGCGCGGGCATTGATCCCGACAAAGACGTCGAGCAGCTTACCTTCGTCAGCTACCGCGGCGCCAAGAACATGCTCTACAGCATCGGCATCGCGCAGGGTCCCTTCAAGCAGAGAGAATTTCTGCAGAAGATGCGCGTCAGGAAGATCAAGCCCGCAAAATACCTGCTTGCCGACATGTACCCGATGGGCTCGGGCATGCAGATGGTGTTCCTTGATCCCACAACCATCCTTTTCGGCGACAGCGGCGCTATCAAAGGCGCCATCGATGTCCGCGATAACGGCGCCGAATCGGTGCAGACCAACAACACCATCGACGACCTGATCACCAGCGTGCAGAACGCCGCCATCTGGAGCGTTCTCGACCAGGCCGGTACGCAGAACATGATGCGCTCTGCCCTGGGCGAGGCCGGCTCGCTCACCGATTACGACGTGGTCAAGAAGCGCTTGCTCGCCTCCGACTACACCATGAGCTTCCTGAACGGCGTCACCTTCGACCTGAACGTGAAGACCTCCGACGCCGTCACCGCCGCAAGCTTATCGGGATTAATGAAGCTGGGTGTGCAGTACAAGAGAATGAGCGGCACGCCAACGGAAAAAATGGCGCTGGAGAACACAACCGTCGACAGCTCGAACGACATGGTGCAAATGCATTTCAAGACTGACGATCAGCGCTTCCAGGCCCTGCTGAAGTCGGACCTGTTTGCGGCCGTATCGAAGTAGCAGAAATCTGGAAGATACAGCAGTCGCGAGTAACGGTCGCGGAGAACTTCAGGATTGAAGAGATCTGGGTGCCCCATTCTAGCCTCTGCTTTGGCCAGGGTGGGGCAGTTTTCTGAACGGACAAATCATTGAGCGCGGCTTGCAAGACGTGGCAGCGCTGCACCACCTCTTCGACTAACCGCCGATATGCACCATGGTCCGCGATGCCGGAACGAAGCCCGGCTCGCCGATGTGATGGCGGGCTTCCTTCTGATCAACGACATCGCGGATAAAATCCTCAAGCTCTTCATCCGTCGCGCCATCTTCCATTCGCCGCGCCAGGTCATGCTCCCGGACTGAGAACAGGCAGGTCCGAATCTTTCCGTCAGATGTTATCCGCACCCGGCTGCAGTGCCCGCAAAACGGATGCGACACCGGGGCGATGATCCCGATCTCCCCAACACCATCTTCGAACACATAGCGCCGCGCCGTCTCACTCCCCGCATGTCCGATCTCGCGCAGCGGCATGAACTCCGTCATGCGCTCCAGAATCTCTTTCAGCGGGACGACGATCTCCGGCGACCAAACGCGGTCTTCCTCCAGCGGCATGAACTCAATGAAGCGTACAACAACCCCTTCATCGCGCGCGAAGCGTCCGAACGCCGTGATCTGGTCGTCATTGAAGCCGCGCAGCAGCACGCAATTGATCTTCACGGGATTCAGTCCAGTCCTTTGCGCCGCCCTAACGCCCGCAAGCACCTGCTCATACCCATTCGGCACGCGCGTGATGCGCGCGAAGCGTTCTGCATCCACCGCATCCATCGACACCGTCACCCGCGACAGTCCCGCATCCGCCAGGGGCTGCACCATGTCTGCTAAAAGATGGCCGTTGGTTGTAATCGCGATGTCGAGCGGCTCACCCGCAGCGGTGCGCATCCGGGCAAGCTCCGTGACCATCTCGACCAAGCCCTTCCGCAGCAGTGGCTCGCCGCCCGTCAAACGAACCTTGCTAATTCCCAGCCCGACGAACACGCGAGCCATTCGCACATAGTCCGCTATCGACAACTCCGGAAACTGCGGACCATCAACTCCCGACCGGCAATACACACACTTGTAATTGCACCGGTCCGTGACAGAGATGCGCAGATCGCTGATGCGCCGTCCGAATTTGTCGTGTAAAAGCACGCGGTTCGCCTTACGCTCTTCGTCGCGACTTGCCAGGCCCACGCCGTCGCCCAGGATTCACCTGGCGAAAAGCGAAGGACCAACAGCAAAAAGCGTTACGTTCAAGATGTGCAGGGAAAGGCAGAGGCACAGAGGCGCGAAAGGCTCCTGTGACGGTTTCCTTTCCAAGCACGGGAGGCGTGAACGTTTCCCTTCACACCCTCGACCCGATCGTTCGCGATCTCCACAACAGGAAAGCGATCGCGGAGCAATCGAATACCGCCGCCGCAACCATCGGTATGCCGTTAGGCCGCGGAGGTCGGAAACACCACAACAATTATAGATGCCGCCGCCGGGAGAAGGAGCCAGTGATTCCATCATCTGCCAGCAATTGGCCACGCCAGACAAGCAGTACGCCCACATCCGCGCCAGCCGCTGTTAATGCGCCTCCGGCGCTCAACAAATGCCCAGGGCTGAATGCTATAGTGGAAATGTCGGGCGCTGGTCCCGCGCAACGCAATCCTGTGAATCCCGCCAGGTCCGGAAGGAAGCAACGGTAGCAGGCCAGTGCGTGTGCAGCGGTCAACTGGCGCCTGGCTTTTTAGCTCTTAGCTCTTAGCTCTTAGCTAATGGCTACCTTCCTAGACTTTCCGCCCCATATCCTTCAAAATGAATCTTCATTCATAAGGGAGCACGCTATTGCCAAGCCCTCGTCGCGCCAAAATCACCGCTCTCGGAACTTACGTCCCGCCGCGCATTCTTACCAACCAAGATCTTGAAAAGATGGTAGATACAACCAACGAATGGATCCTGGAGCGCACCGGCATCCGCGAGCGCCATCTCGCCGACAAGGGTGTCGCTGCCAGCGACCTCGCCGTCGAGGCAGTCAAGAATCTGCTCAAGACCCACCCTATGGACCTGCAGGAGGTTGATCTCATCGTTGTCGGCACCGTAACGCCCGACATGATGTATCCCTCCACCGCGTGCCTCGTTCAGTACAAGCTCGGCATTCACCGCACCTGGGGCTTCGACGTTTCCGCCGGCTGTTCCGGCTTCGTTTACGCGCTTAACACCGGCGTCGAGTTCATCGAATCGGGCCGCTATAAAAAGGTTCTGGTCATCGGCTCTGACGTTAACTCCTCGATGACCGACTTCACCGATCGCGCGGTCTGCATCATCTTTGGCGATGGCGCCGGTGCGGTGCTTCTGGAACCCACGCAGGATGGAGAAGACTACGGAGTCATCGATATGGAAGCCCAGGTCGAAGGCGTGGGAGGTCAATTTCTCAACATGCCGGGTGGCGGCAGTCTCAATCCCGCCTCCCATGAGACGGTCGACAAGAAGATGCACTACATCCACCAGGATGGCCAGCAGGTCTTCAAGTACGCGGTGAAAAAAATGGCCGAGATGACCGAGCGCGTCCTCCAGAAGAACGGTCTCACGGGCAAAGACGTCGACTGTTTCATCGCCCATCAGGCGAACAAGCGCATCATCGTCGCGACTGCCGAACGCCTCAAAATGCCCCTGGAGAAAGTCATCATCAATATCGATCGCTACGGCAACACCACCGCCGGCACAATTCCCCTTGCCATGCAGACCGCGTGTGATGAAGGCAAGCTGAAGAAAGGTAATCTGGTGCTGCTCGCCGCGGTGGGTGCCGGTTTCACCTCCGGTGCAACCCTGCTGCGCTGGGCTTTCTAGAAGGTGAACCTGCTCATAGCTGAATTCGTATCTACATCATGATCCTACGCCGTGGTGATGCTTCTTCGGCTTGGCGCCCCGGAGTGGCTTCTTTCGCATTGTTGCTCCTTGTCGGGCTCGCGGCCGGATCTGCAAGAGCGAACCACTCAGCTTCTCTGGCCCTTGTTGGCGGCCGTGTTTATATCTCACCCGCCGCATCGCCCATCGATGACGCGGTCGTTCTCATCAGTAACGGCAAGATCGTCGACCTCGGACCGCGAAGCAAAGTCAGAATTCCCAGCTCTGCCCAGCAGATCGAGTGCCAGGGCAAAGTCATTACCGCAGGCTTCTGGAACAGCCACGTCCACTTCACCGAAGATGACTGGAACGGCGCAGCAACAGCTCCCGCCGGCAAACTCGAACAACACATGCAGGAGATGCTCACGCGCTGGGGTTTCACGACTGTTTTCGATATCGGATCGTTTCCCGGCGACACGTTGGCCCTGCGCAAGCGGGTAGATAGCGGCGAGGTACCCGGACCGAAGATCTACACCACGGCAGGGGCAATTTATCCGCAGAACGGAATCCCCGTGTACATTCCGCAGCCCATCCGCGAACAGATCAAACGCTTTGAGGCTGCAACGCCGGCCGATGCAGCCAATCTCGCGCATGAAGAGCTGGCGATGGGCGGCGACGGTATCAAGCTGTTCACGGGCGCGATCATGGGACGTGGCAAAGTCACGCCGATGCCGACCGACGTGGCCCGCGCTGCCGTCTCGGTGGCCCACGCTGCCGGGAAGCCGGTATTTGCCCACCCCTCCAACCATCTCGGGACGGACAATGCTCTGGCCGCCGGCGTCGACATTCTGGCGCACACCATCCCCGAGGAAGAGTCCGGCTGGACGCCACAGGAGCTGCAGCGCATGAAAGCGCAGCACACAGCGCTGGTTCCAACCCTGACATTGTGGGAGGTCGAGCTGGAGAAGCAGCATGCTTCAGTGGAAGACGAGCGGCAGTTCGTGCAGTCAGGAGTGAATGAACTGAAGACCTATGTCGAGCAGGGCGGCACGATTCTGTTCGGTACGGATGTAGGTTATACCCAACACTACGATACGACGGAAGAGTACGTCCTGATGGCAAACAGCGGCATGACCTGGCGCGACATCCTGAAATCGCTTACTGCAAACCCTGCTAAATTGTTTAAGGCCGAGTCCACCGCCGAGCTAAAGCAAGGTAACGACGCCGACCTCGTCGTGCTCAATGCCGATCCTGCTACCGACGTCCGCAACTTCGCCGACGTGGAGTACACAATTCGCGCCGGTAAGGTGATTTACAGCAGGAAATAATGGGGTAATCGACACTGAAGCTTCATTTCAGGAACTTGTATCCTGCTCCATGCACCGTGCGGAAATGAACGGGGCTCGCTGGGTTCTTTTCCAGCTTCTGCCGTAGCCGCAGGATGTGAGTGGCTATGGTGCGCGACCCTGGCTCGATCGGCTTCTCCCAGGCTGCTTGCAGCAGTTCGTTGGGGGATATCACCCGGCCCTGGTTCTGCACGAGGAAGCGGAGCATCTTGAACTCTTGCGGCGTCAGTTGCACCGGGCTGCCATGACGCGTGACTTCCATGCTCAGGAAGTTGACTTCAACCTCGCCGAAGCTGACTGCGTCGTTGTCCGGCGCCTCTTCCTGATTCAGGCGGCGCACTGCCGATCGTACCCGGGCCAGAAGCTCACGCGGACTGAACGGCTTGGTCACATAATCGTCTGCCCCCAATTCGAGCAGCAGGACCTTATCGACCTCGGCCTTCTCGGCGCTCAGCACCAGTATCGGCACACTCGGCGATCGCCGCCGGATCTCGCGACACAGGTCCTGACCCGCTGCTCCCGGAATGCGCGGCTCCAGAATGACCGCGCACGGAAGCTCCGAATCGAAGATTGACATCGCCGTCATGCGATCGGTGGCGGTTGCCACCTGAAAGCCCGAACTTATAAACGTCCGCCGCAGTACCTCCTGTACGGCCGAATCGTCGTCGATGACCAGGATCGTATCCATCGTGGACCCCACCGCTACAACGAATGCCTGACTGGCCGTATCATTTACAGATTGTCTGGGCCAGGGTGATACAAGGAACAAACACAGCGCTGACAGATTGGGTTCTCGGCGACCTTCAACTGGCGACGAAAGGTGCGTGCCGCTTCCCCATTCACGATCTCGTCCAGACTTACCTCGTGAATGCTCCCTACCGCGCGATGAAAAAAGCAGGGACGCACTTTCCCGTCCGGCTCAATCACGGCCGATACCCAGGGAGCATTGCACTTCGGCGATTCAGATTTCAGCTCGCCAAGCTGAGCTCTAAAATGCGTGACGATGCGCCTCAGCTTTGCCGGGCTCTCGGCGATATACCCTCTTCGGATATCCTCGGCAAATGACGCGATTAGCTCGTCCACCTCGATTTCGAGCACTCGCACCTCATCCGCCGACAGCGCTATCTCGCTCTGTCGTTCTTCAGGCCACAGCAGTGGGCGATTGAACGCCTCCGACGTCACATCGGCTGCGAGAAACGAAATCCCCTCCAGCCCAAGCTCTTTCGCGCTGAGGACCGTCTCCCGAAGGTGGGCGTGATTCATTTTCTGTACGGTGGTCCGGGCGGTGACATGCATTCTCGCTCGTATTTTGCGGAGTTCGCCTAGACCCGAGGCGATCAGGTCAAAGCTGCCCCTGACCCGGCGAATGCTGTCGTGGATCTCGCGAGGCCCATCGAGCGAGACGATGACGTCATCAAACAGGGTTGCGACTTCTGCCGCCCGCCGGCTGAGAAGCACCCCTGTCGTGAGCAGCGTGAGCCGGATATTAAGTTCTCGAAAAAAGTTGCACAGTGCAGGCAGATCGCTGTGCATCAACGGCTCGCCGCCGGAGATGACTACCCACTCGACCCGGAGGGCTCGAATCGATTCGCGGTGCCGCTCCAGATCGGCAGCTTTGATCTCGTTCGTTTCCGGCCGCTTCCAGATATCACACATGACACATCGACAATTGCAACGGCTGTGCGCATTGAGGACGAGGATCGGCATCGCCACGATCCGATCGTCATTCGCCTCCAGCAAGCTGGACGTGCTAAAGCCATGCTGTGCAGACATTGCGCACCCGCTTACCGCCGATTTTGAGATCGCATCCCAACGCCCGCTCTGCCTCACGGAAAAGCCGCGCGAGCGGCGCTCGCACCCACCTCAACTGGGATTCAACCTGTAGAGGCTCCAGACCCGACGTCAGTCGCGCAGGCAGACGCCGGAGAATCTCGTCCGAAGCGAGATGCACACGCCCGCCGACGAGCACCAGTTCGATACCTTCTGTAGTCAGATTGGCAATCGTTTCCGCCGGAGTCGCCCCGCTATCGCGGACGGCGACCAGGTCCCCATGCGCATCCGGCCGGATCGTTCCTTCTCCATCGTTCAGGCGAAAGGCCCGTGCCGCTCCCTCGAACAACATGTGATAGAGATCCACCGCTGCAATTCCGATCTCACGATGCGCAACACGCACCTCATCCAGCAAATCTCCCGCGGCTGTGAGGGGAGAGTCGCTACCCAATATCAGTTGACGCACGGAAACGAGCGCTTCGTGCGTCAGGGTGCGACCGAATAGAAAACGGTTTGATGTGGGGCACAGCACCAGCGTGCCGCCGCGCTTGTTCAACAAAGCGATGCCTTCGCACGTGAGCCCTACCCCATGCACCAGCACGGTCCGCGAATCCAAGCCTCCAGCTCGATCGAGCTCGAAGACTTCATTCGCAGATTTTTCGTCCAGGCCTTCACCAGCGTGCACAATGAATGGAGCGTCGCCGCCCGTCGCGTCGAACTTCGCCTTTAGCTCGGTATCCATGGCAAGCGAATGCGCCCACCCGAAATTCGTAATCACACGTACTGGAAAATCTTCGTGCAGGAGATCGGGCAATACGGGGTTGTGATGGCAAACCGTCGTAACACCACAAAGCAGATTCCGTATCGCACCCCACCACAAGCGCACATCCTTCGCCACCGACCTGTGTCCCGCGATCGTGGCCTTCTCGTTCTCCTGAATGTCTCTTGCCCAATCCTCCGCGTTCGCATAGGGTCCGCGGCCAAGATTTGGAAACAGCCCGAACTCGAGATGGTCGTGCGCGTTGATCAGTCCCGGCAACAGCAGATGACCATCGAGCTTCAGAAGCGGCAGATCCTCATCGTGATGTTCTGGTCTCGCCTCACGCGACGACCTGATCGAGGTAATCCGTCCTTGTTCAAATTCAATGTCAGCGCCAATGCTCAACTCCGCGTCCAGAGCGATTCGCGCCCCTCTCACATCGAGCCGGTTGGTCGCGAATGCTTCGCAGGACGCGCTGAAGCGTGAACTCACAGGTTGAAGCTGCAGGATGTAGATGGCCGGCAGCCCGGCGGCCGCATAGAACGCCTCAAGCTTGCCGGCGGCGCGGAAGGTTTCTAACTCGAGCAGACCGAACGAAGGCTCAAGCAGGCACGCCGTCCTGAATCCGGCCCGCTCGAAACACGAGATCACCTGCTCCATCGGGCGCGCGAAGCTGGTAAGTTCGACTCCCTGCTCGCCGTAACGGAAGCTGCGCTTCCAATTACACGCCACGGCCGTCTCGGGATGCACATCGGTGATGTAGATGTGAGCGCCTTTTCGTGCAATGCGCTGTAGCTCCGCCACGAATTGGTCCAGGTCGGCAACATAGCTCGCAACAAAAGACGCCAGCACAACGTCCGCCGACGAACTCGCAGTGGGCAACGAGGTTGCGTCGCCCACCGCAAGCGTGGCTGCTCGGCCTAGCTTTTCTCTGGCATGGCCGAGCATCTCCGGAGAAACGTCAATTCCTGTCAGGCTGCGAGGAGCCGACCGCGCGATGCGCTCCAGCCACCTGCCTGTTCCACAACCCACATCCACCACATCCTTACCGCACAGCTCCGGCAAAAGCGGCGTCAGAAACCGCTCTTCCAGCGACAGCATTGGGTTCGGCGAGCGGTCATATTCAGCGGCCCAGCGAGCGAACTGCTGCTTCTGCAACTCGGAAAGTTGCAGCTCCGCAAGGTTCGCAGCTGAGGTCATCGCGCTCATAAGCTCTCTTGCTTGGGCCGCCTCAAATCAATGAAGCGTTGCGCCAGGTGCAGCTCCTTGGGAAATCCGTATACCTGCCACGAGTATCGCCACGCGCTCAAGCTCTGTAACAGCTTCCTGCTCCAGCGGGGCGCGCGGATGTCCTGCACCGTCGGCCAGCGCGAGCTGACCACGGTCTCGAAGTTGTCGATGAGTTTCTTCGTCTTGCGCTTCAGCCAGGGCGTGTTCGGGTCGATGCGCAGGGTGAAGTCCATCCATCGCCGTGTGGCCCACTCCTCCGGCGTGGTTGGAAAACTGATCTTGCCGTCGATCTCGCCGTACATACTCCCACGTTGTGGGACTGGCGTGTAGTGATAGATGATGATCTCCGACTGCGGGTCGAGCCGCTTGATCTTTCGTATGAACTGTAGGGTCTCCTGCGTGTCCCGCTCCGGATCGCCGGGATTGCCCACCACAAACGAGAATTCCGGAATGATGCCGAAGTTCCGCATCCGGCCGGCAACCTGCAGCGTCTGCTCCGTCGTGATCCCCTTCTTCATCTCCTTCAGTGCCCAATCGGAACCCGACTCCGCCCCAAAGAAGATCATGGTGCAGCCCCCACGCTTCAGCGCCTCCAGCGTGGCATCGGAATATCGCGACATGACATCCACTCGCGCTTCACACCACCAGCGAAGACCCAGCGGCGCCAGCCGTTCACCCAGTTCGCACGCCTGGTCCTCGCGAAGGAAGAAGTTCATGTCATAGAACTGCACCGAGTCGGCGCCATAATTCGTTACCAGGTGACTGAGTATGGCCGCCGTGCGCTCCGGAGATTCGAACCTTTCCTTCGTCCCATACGTCGCGTGTACGCCGCAGAAGCTGCAGCGGAATGGGCAGCCGATGCTGGCGTGGTGCACCGCGGTGCGCCGTCCGAAGTACGATGGCCGCAGATACCTCGCCACCGGCACGCGATGAAACGGCGTCCAGGGAAAGTTGTCCGGCCCTTTCATCAGCCGCTCTGGATTATGCCGGTGCAACCCGAAAACATCCTTGTAGGAGATCCCTTGAATCGATTCGAAGTCGCGCGATCCGCGCAGCGCAGCCAACAGCTCCAGCAGCGTGTCCTCACCCTGGCCCCGCACCACATAATCCACATACTTCGCATTCAGCGCTGCGTCGGGATACGTAGACGGAAAATATCCTCCCCAGACGATCGGCACTTCAGGACGCAAACGCCGTATCTCCCGGCTCGACTCCATCGCGGCGACCATCTGCGGCCCGGGCATGCACGTGATGCCCAGCATCTCGACGTCGTGCTGGTCGATCAGCTGAAGAATTTTGCCCGTGGCATCATTGTCCAGGTTGCCGTCAACGACTTCATATTTCTCGCGTCCTTCAAGCACCGCCGCCAGAGCGAGGATCGACAGTGGCAGCCGGCAATTACGAGGCCGGGTGGCACGCGGATTGAATAGCACAATCATTTGCTCACCTCGGCGGCGTAAATCCTGAATCGCGAAGGCTCGCGTTTGCCCTTCAGCTTGGCGAGCACCGGCCGCAATGCCCACTGCACTCCGTAAAACGGCGCGTACACCCGCCACGTGATCCCAAATTGCCGCTCGAGATCGTTCAGGCGCTGATCGGTCAGGTATTCCAGACTCGCGATCGCATCCGACGGAAATCCGTAGCGCTTCGTAAACTGCTCCCGTCTTTCCGCCACCATCCGCTCGCCACTCACATTGCGGCTGTACCAGGCGGTGTCGGCGATTATCACCGTCCCTCCGGGACGCAGGCATCGAATCGCCTCGCCCAAAGTGTCGCCGTAGTTCTCCGAGTAGTGAAACGAGGCGTTAAAAATTGCGACGTCGAATTGGCCGCTCGCAAACGGCAAGCGGTCGAGCTCAGCCTGAAATCGCGGAAAGAGCTCCGGTATCTGCCCGCGATAGTGAATCGCGGCTCCAAGTCCGTCAGCCTGCGACGCCAGCAGATCGACGGCGACCGGCGAATATCCACGCAGCGCCAGGCGATAGCTCATCCAGCAATTGCCGGCACCAAGGTCCAACACGCCAAGGTTCTTGAGCCCACCGGATTCAAGCGTTGGAAAAATTGTCTGTTCCAGAAATCGATACGTCTGCCCTCGTATCGCCCATTGCGCCTGGTTGTGCCCGGAGAGGTCCCGATATGGCAGCGCGAGATAATAGTCCGCGTCACTGCTGCCGCGCCCCTCTGCCTCGCGAATGCTTTCATATTCCTTCATGAATCGAGCAAAATGAGCGACTCGGTCGGGCGCCAGCGCCCTCCAGATACCGTCTTCAGCGCGGAGCTCAAAATGACAACTCTTACAGTCAAACGCCGGGGACGGCTCCTGCTCCGAAAGAGCACCCAGGACGGTGCCGCACAGCGGGCACTGAAGTCGAAGGGACGGAACCGCCTTCGATTTACTTGCCATCAGCGTCGCGGCACTCGCCATCGCATTCATCGGTTCCTCTCGAAAGCCAGCAGCATGTGGTCACCGGCCACTCGAAAAATGGGCCAACCCGCAAGGAGTCGATCTACCGCCTCCAACTTCCGCAACACTCTAGGGCGTTTGCGTGCCAGATGTTCCAGATACGATGGCGGCACCGCAACTCCGATTCCCCGGCACGACCGCAGGGAGAACATCGGACCGAACTGCTTTCTGATCTCCCTCATTGTGGGATACTTCACTGTCAGTTCGATTTCTCCGAGCGAGGCGGCTGCATGTCCTTTCCATCTGCGAAAGGCGCGCTTCGCATCCCCACGTCCCAGGTACCACAATGTTTCCCACAGGCAGAAACGAGTGGACAAACAAAGCAGCAATCTCCCGCCCGGCTTCACCAGCCTGGAAAGCTCTCGCGCGATATCCCGGAGATCGGCAATGCAGTTCAGCCCGGAGAAATTCGAAAACACTCCATCAAACGATCCAGCCTCGCGCAATTCGCCAATGCACTCCGTAGGTCGCGCCTCAAACTCCACCAGAGCCCGCGATGCATCCATTGCCATTCGCTGTGCAGCAACCGAAATCATCTTCTGCGACGCGTCGCAAGCCAGGACCGACACCCCCATTCGCCCCAGGAACAGCGCATCTTCGCCCGTCCCGCAATTCAATTCCAGGACCCGTTCGCCAGGCCGGAATGTGCGGCGCAACACTTCCCACACTGCATTCCGCTGCGCCCGGCCGATCAACGATCGCGTAAAGAGGTCGTCATACTGCTCAGCGATGCTGTCGAATGCCACGCCGGCCGGATGTCTTACAGCGTCGGAGCATGAGGTCACGCCTCCACCTCCGCATATGACGCCGCCATTCCTTCGCGCTCGGCGCGAATCCGCGACTGGAGCTCCGCAGCAGCTACGTGGTCCCTGTTCGTCCCACCAAGACGCGAGAGGGCTACTTCATCGCGCAGGAGGCGGTCGGCATATTCATAGAACCTCCGCGCGTGGCGTCCCTCTATCCTGAACTCACGGTCCGAGCTCTCCACCCACGCTTTCGGCTGTACCAGGCGATCTTTCGTCTGCTGGTAGTACGGCGTGCCTTTGATGGGATAGGCGACTGTGGTGAAGAAAATATCCGGTTGCGAGCGCTTCACATGCTCGATCGTCGCCTCAATATCCGGCAGGCCCTCGCCTTCATAACCCCACATCAGGAACATGCCGCTTTGAATGCCGCGCGCGCGGCTCAGTTCAACTGCCCTCTGCACCTGCTCCACCGTGACTCCGCGCTCCATCGCATCGAGAATGCGCTGCGATCCACTTTCCGAGCCAATCCAGATTCGGAAGCAGCCGAGCTCGGCGAGCAGATCAAGCATCTCCTCGTTCAAACGGTCGGCGCGCGAGATGCACTCGAAGGGAATGCGCAATCCGCGCCGCCTCATCTCAGCCGCATACTTGCGTATCCAGCCGTGATGGATCGTGAAGACGTCGTCGGCCACCCACGCCATATCCGGCGCGTAATGTTGCAGCAGCCACTCAACTTCGTCGACGACCAGCGCCGGATTTCGCCTGCGGTGCGTCAGGCCAAACACCTGGTGGCTGCACCAGCGGCATCGGTATGGACAGCCTCGTGCCGTGATAAACGAAACCGACCCCTGTCCGTGCGCGTCTCTCCACGTGCGAACGTAGCGCTGAATGTCGATCGCCTCGCGTGCCGGCCACGGCTGCGCGTCGAGATTTGCAATCTGCCCGCGAGGAGCCGTCTGCCGCAGCACGCCCTGGCTGTCCAGGAACGCAATCCCGGAGATATTAACGACGGAGTCGCTTCCGCCTGCGCGCAACACTTGCAGAAGCTCTTCCATCGTCACTTCGCCTTCGCCAAAGACAACGAAATCCGCTCCCGCTTCCAAGTATTCCTGCGCATACGCTCCGGGCTCCGGCCCGCCCACTACCGTCTTCCATCCTGCCTCGCGCGCGACCCGCAGAATATCGGCCACATTCCGCCGCGTCAGCAGATTCGCGTACACACCCAATACCGACGGCTTTTCGGTTTGGAGATGGTGGAATAACAGGTCTCTGGTGGAGAACGTCGTATCAAAAACATCGACATCGAAACCCTTCGCCCGAAGATGGGAGCACAGGTACAGAATTCCCAGCGGCGCATAGGGCTTCAGGATCTGAAGCTCCTTCGGATCGTCGAACATGAAGTAACCGTGCGTGAGAAGGAGGTCCGCCATTTACGCCTCCCTCGCAACGGCCGAAAGCTGTTGCAGCGGTAAGAACTGAGAGCTTCGGGGCTTCCCGGTCTCACTTGCCTCCAGGCGGGTGGGATTGGCATTACGACTGATCGGCTCCAGCTCCGCCACTTGTCTCCACAACCCTGAAACGTGGTTGCTCGACGCAAGGCCGCGCCAGGAATTCACCTCGCCATGCAGGGCATCGCGCAATGCGTGATAGAACACGTCTTTATACTCCGCCGCAAACATCGCGCAAAGATCATCGCTGTCGGTCCAATTTCGTTTGGCGCCGAGTTCAGCCTTAACCTTTTCGTAGAAGCGTGTGTTCGGCAGCGGATAAGAAACGGAAACTCCTATGTCGTGTGGACGTGTGTCGCGCACCAGAGCTATGGTCTGCTGAATCTCTTTCCAGGTTTCGCCGGGATATCCGAACTGCAGGAAGTAGCAAGCACGGATGCCGGCATTGCCCAGCTGCCGGCGCGCCTCCACGACTTCAGAGACAAGCAGCCCCTTGTCCATCGCATCCAAGACTTCCTGCGAGCCCGATTCCACTCCCATCCACACCTCGGCACAGCCTGCGCGTTTCAGGGCTCCGACAGTTTCGCCGGTCATAAGGTCGGCGCGGCACTGTACTTTGAACGGCAGGACACAACGCCGCTTCTCCATTTCATTTGCGAACTGCTGCGTCCAATGATGGTTCAGCGCGAATATGTCATCGCCAAACCAGATGTGCTCCGCCCCATACTTTTCTTTTAGTTCAAGGATCTCTTCCGCCACCGACTCCGCCGGCCGCACATGAAACCTGTCGCCCGAAATTGGTTTAGCGCACCAGTTACAGCGATAGGGGCAACCGCGGCTCGCCACAACATTCATGGAGAAATAGCCATGCGCTTTTCGCCACGCTGCCTGATACGGTTCCATGTCGATGAGGTCGCGCGCAGGCATGGGGAGCTCAATCCACGAAACTGCTTTGGGTCTGGAAAGGTTGCCACGCGCCATCCGCGAATCGATTTCATGGCTGACGAATCCTTCAACGGCGCCCGGATGGCCGCATTGCAACAGGCTCTTGCAAAGCTCACCTAAACTCTTCTCGGCTTCTCCCAGCAGCACATATTGCGCGCCGCGCCGCAAATACTCCTCCGCATGGTCGCTGGCGTCGGAGCCATGCACGATCACCGTCGTCCCTTGATTGCGGGCGGCATCAATCATCCAAAACGCCAGCTCGCGCATGCGCGTGAGGCACATTTTGGAAAGAAAGTTGAAGTCGTCTTCGTAAATTGCGACGAGTGTCGGCCTGTGTTTCTTGAGAACGTCAGGGAATTCCGCGACAGCATCCTTCAGCATCGTGTCGAACACCGCGACCGACACATTCTGCGAGCGCAGCACGGCCGCCGCGTACAAAGTTCCCAGGGGCGCGTACGGCTGCATCTTGCGCACTTGCTTTGCGTCGTACGGCAGGTGATACGAATGTGTCAGAAGGACGTCTGTCACCGGTCACCTCGCGTATAAGAGCAGTTCAACATGCGCTTGCAGGCTCCTTCGGCAGTTCTTGCCCTGTGACCAACGATCTCCGCAGGACCAGCCGCTCGGTCGATCGCGCCAGCCATAGCTCCCAGGGGAACGAGTAGTGGCTGCGTCGCAATCTCCATCCGATCGGCGCCTGCACCAGTCGCCGCACGCTTCGTCTTAGCAGTGGATAGCGCTTGTTGCGAGGATGATGGATCTGGCTGTTAAGCAGGAAGTACTCGAGCATGCGCTGTAGTCGCTCGAGTTCCTTTCCTTGCAACCAGGGGAGGACATTTGCTCCCAGCGGCATGTCCATCCATTCGCGCAGAGACTTCGGCTCATACACGCCCATGCCACGCAACTGTGGCCAAATTGGAATGCCCGGGTAAGGGGTAAAAATATTTGGCGAGAAGCTGACGTTGTGAAATTGCCGGGCGATCTCGCTCATCGTACGAAAGGTGATTGCGCGATCCGCCTCCGTTTCACCCGGATAGCCAAAGATCAGGTTGAAGGTGACGCGAATGCCGGCCAGGCTTGCCTTGCGCGCTGTTTCGAACATCTCGTCGACACGCTGATGCCGTTTGTTCATCAACTTCAACACAGGCTCGGACGTCGACTCCGTTCCGAAGCCCATGTGCGATACACCGCTTTCCGCAAGCAGACGGACCTCGTCTTCGCTCATGCGGCACAGGAAATCTGTGGAAGCCTGAAACGTCCAGTGAAACTTCACTCCGGAGTCCCTGATCGCGCACGCGATTCGCAGCGCGCGTCGCAAATCGACGGGAAAGTTGGAATCGAGAAGGGCCACTTCCGCAATCCGGTACCGGGGCACGAGCGACGCAAGTTCACCGGCCACTCGCTCCGCCGAGAGGGCATTGAACCGGCGCTTATAAAAGACCATGTCCGTGCAGTAGTTGCAGGCATACGGACAGCCGACGCTCGTAGCGTATGCAAGCTTGCGCATACCACAAGCTCGCTCGTACGCATCGAAGTCAACCAGATCGTAGGCGGGCGTTGGCAGCGATTCAATCGGCTGCACACGCCGTTCCTGGTTATGATTTCGCAGATCATCGCCCTTCCATGACAGCCCCCGGATCGCATCCAGCGACTTGCAGGCCGCAAGAGCTTCGGCCAGCTCCAGCAGTGTGAGTTCTCCCTGCCCGCGCACCACCACGTCAACGAACGGCTCTTCCAGCGTTTGCTCCGGAAGCAGGCTTGGATGCCAGCCGCCGAACACAACCGGCAACTTCGGATAGCGCTCTTTCACCGCAGTGGAAACTTCGATCGCGCCCGCAATCATCGGCCCGGTCAGTACCGAAATGCCAAGACATAGCGCGTCTGCCGTTTCTCTCAGGACGCAATTCTTGTAGTCAGGCTCAATCGCGGCATCAATAACTGCAACATCGAAATCCGCGGCTCTTAGAGTGGCCGCCAGAGATAGAAGACATAACGGAGCACTCAACGGCGGGCCGTCGTACGCCGGATAAAAAAGGACCACTTTGCCGCGTTTCAGCATGCCGCCTGCCCGGGAGATGGCTCGAGTCGTTTTGCGTCTACGACGGGCTTGGAGATGGCTGCCGTTCGCTTCTTCAGCTTGTCATTGATCCAAAGCTCGAGCGGAGCGGCGTAAACGTTATGCTCAAGCCGCCAGCGTGCTGGTATTGAAATGCACTTCTGCGCCGTACGGGTGACGCGGTCGCGCCGGTCAGCGGCGATAGGAACGCGATCAAATGCGATCCGCAGATAGTCACGCATTACCTGTAGGCGTTGGTGCTCACGACCGTTCAGCCACGGCAGCTTTGTGTAGCGCGGGAAGAAGTCGGCCCATCCCTCAAAGGAGGCTGGTACCTCGATGCCTATCTCGTCGGCGCGCTCCATGATGGGCGAACCTGGATATGGCGTGAAAATATTGGTCCAGAACTCCGACCCAGGAAATCGCCGGCACACATCCATCATGAATCGCACGGTCTCTTGCCGCTCCACGAGCCCTTCACCGGGGTAGGCGAAAATGATGTTGAACGACGGCCGTATTCCCGCAGCGAGGCACCGTTTGGCGCTCTCATAAATCGAATCGAAATCCTGAAAGTCCTTGTTCATGGCTTTCAGGATCTTTGGTGAGGCCGAGTCGACGCCTTGACAGATTTGGTGCAAGCCGCTCCGCCGCAACAGCTTCAGTTCTTCCAGCGAAAGCCGTGCTACAAGGTTGGTAGTTGCCTGGATGCTCCAGAGGAAGCCCGCCTCGGCCTTCACCAATCCGGCCGCAATCTCCCGGGCCCTATCGAGGTCGACCAGGAAATTGTCATCCACGACCCAAAGCATCTCTAGGTTGTACCGGCGTGTGAGGTCGACAGTCTCTTCTACGAATTGCCCGGCTGGCAGCGCATTCCATTTTCGGCCGTAGACCCCTGCGTTGGTACAGTAAGCACAGTTGAAAGGGCAAGCGAGACTGGAGATGTACATTGCCCAACGCCGTCCGCACAGGCGTTCATAGGCATCGAAGTCGGCAAGGTGGTATGCCTTTGGTGGCATCTGAACCAGCGGCTTCAGTGGTCGCTCCGGGGTGAAGATCAGCTTGCCGCCTCGCTTGAACCCAATACCAGCCACGAAATCAGGTGCTGACCCGCTTTCTATGTGCTGCAGCAGTTCCAGTAATGTTTCTTCGCCTTGGCCGCGCACTACATAATCGATAAATGGAGCTTCTAGTGTTTGGGTTGGCAATAGGGAGGGATGCCAGCCTCCTAGTATGATTGGAAAATCTGGATTCCACTCTTTCAGTGCCCGCGCCATCTCTACCGTTTCCCGGATCATGGGACCAGTGACGAGCGATATGCCCAGACATAGGGCATCTCGTGCCTCTTCCAGGACTCGTTTCTTGAAGTTAGGCGTAATAGTGGAGTCAATGAGGCATACTTCGTAGCCTGCACGAAGTAAAGGCGTTGCTACAGCTAAGATCCCTAGTGGAGCCGTAGCTTCGGTACTGGCAAATGATGGAAAGAAAAAAACAATTTTTTTCTTCATACCAGCCGTTCCGCAGTTGAGCCATCCTAAGGTTGCTTGCTGTCGGTGTTGTCACGGCGATGTCAACAATTTGTCATGTTTGGTTTAAGAGCGACCGCCGTCTCTCTTTCTGCGATAGAGTAAGGGGCGATGAGGCGACATATTGCTATCGATCCCGCTGCACTAACCTGTCACTATGAATTTCTATTAGCGGGTGCTGTCTGCCGCGTCGCGACGAATTCGACTATTCTGGGAACCGTTCTTCCTGCTGAACTCGCCCCGCATTTACAAGAGGCCGCCGGTGAATTCACCATGCAAGTCCTGGTCTCCGGTGAGAACTCTATGTGTAGTTCCCCACCTCATTTCCGAGGCCTACATCACCTGGTACTTGCTACCTTCGGCCCGCAGAATATTTTTGTCTTTGACCTTGCTCGCCGACATGTAACTGCGATTGTTTCTGAACAGTTAGCCGTTAACGAGGCATTTTGGCGCACTACTCTGTTGCCTATTGCCTTAGGTGTACTCGGAGCAGCTGTTGGCGTCGTGCCAATCCATTGTGCCTGCTTAACATTCGGCGGTGCGGGGATTTTGATCGGCGGCACATCGGGTGCCGGGAAGTCGACGCTGTCTGTCGCGTTGGCAAGAGACGGCTTCGACTATATAGCAGACGACTGGACGTATTTGTCGCTGTGCAGTGGCGCTTTGATCGCCCAAGGATTATCTATACCGGCGAAGCTGCTCCCGGACGCCGTTTCGTATTTTCCGGAGTTGGCTGCATATCCCGTACGCATGGCTCTGAATCAGGAGCTGGCTTATGAGTTTTCAGTTGATAGCATAGGCGGCCATGTGCAGCGCACGTGTAACCCGCGCTTTTTCTTCCTTATGGACCGATCGGCAGCGCACGGCTGTCAATTCTTACCTATGCCGGCGACCGAGGCGCGGTCTTATATCGACCGCAGCATAGAATTGCTGCCCTTACAACTCCAGGACCAGATAGCTACCAGATCTGCCATCATTCAGCGAGTTCTGGACTTGTCTTGTTGGAGACTGAGCTATAACGGCCCACCCAGCACGGCAGTATCGGCCCTGCGAGACTTCCTGTCACTGCGGCTTGAGGATATTTCTGCATGATGGCTCCTGACGAAACCGTCCCGGACCTCCTCCGGCGATTCACCCCTACCCCTCACCACCTCAACGTGGTGCTCATGGGTATCCCAATTTCGGTACAAACCAACGATCCCGGTCTCATCAGCCGAATGCAGAGTGCGAATCAGGAGCACCATTCACCAGATTCCGCGTTACTACTCAAGTTGATCAGGGACTTCGAGGTTCTAAACGACTCGATGGAGACAACTCTGTTATCGGCCGGCGCACTCACGACCATGACTATCGGTGGGCACTCTATGATTACATTTGATTGCGAACGTCGTGAGATCCTCGGCTTCCTATCGGCATCCATCAGCGCTGATTTGCTTATCTATGATGTACTCCCGGCACTCTTGTCGCGCGTTGTTAGTAGCCTGGCCGCCGAACGCTGAACGCTCATTCACTCCTTCAAAAGCCACCGCTGGCTTTTCACAAAAAAGTGACAATTCCGAGATTGCGCCTTGACAACCTTTGAAATTCGCAACGATATCGTTGGCGCATTCACATGGCGGCAACCTATCCTGCAGATAGTTGCCTTTGTGAACTCCGGCAGCTGTTGCCACGAGGCGCAGTAGATTTTCACCGGAGCGGCCGACTTTAGGCCAGTCCCAACCATATTTGTTACTGGGCAGGTCACACATCCCTAAGTGACGGGGCGAAGCTTTACGACCAATACCATGAGAGATCCTAGCCTCAACACTACATATTCCTTCCCAGTAATTTCTGCTCTTAAGCGGGAAATGCCATGTCCGCCAGCAGAGTGGTATGCCGTTCAAACGCGGCCGCGACATGAGAAGCGAGTGGCAGAGGAGCTGAAGTTGCGCTCTGTGGAACAGTTTCTACCCGTGCATAACTGCAGGCATCGGTGGAAAAATGGGGTGGTTGCTGAGCTTGAGTTACCGCTATTTCCAGGTTATCTCTTTGCAAAAGTTGCCTTGGGTGACCGGATTCGACTGTTGCAATTGCCCGGGGTCGTTGGATTTGCCGTTACTTCGGCTCATCCTACTTCCTTGCCGGAGGAAGAGATCAGGGGGCTTCGCGACCTTTCCACGCTTTGCAACGTCGCGCCCCATCCTTTCTTAAATGCGGGAGACCGCGTACGCCTGGTTGCTGGTCCGCTCTCAGGCATGGAAGGTATCCTCCTGAGAAGGAAAACTGAGCTCCGCGTTGTGCTTTCGCTCGATATCATCATGAGGTCCATTTCGGTCGAAGTGAGCGAGTTCGACATAGAGCCTGTCTCGAGTCGCAAGAGGCAGGTTAGCTGGGAATAGGACTTTTACTTTCACTCCCCCATCGCACAGCCTCTTCCATGAATAAGCGGTTAGCAAGAGCGGTTATCTCATCGTTTCGTGACCCCGACCAGTTCACCAACCGCAAGCGCCTGCAACAGTTCAACAGGCGTGAGTGGAGGCATACTCTGCGCTGGTTGGATGTTAGTGGCTTAGCGCTTTATTTTCTCGTTCGCCTCAAATCGCTCTCTATTGAAAGCGCTATACCCAGCGCCATCTTGGCTGAATTGGAACAGCGCCTGGCAGACAACAAGCTCACATCAGCCATCCTTTTTCAGGAATTTGTACGCCTTAACCGCGCATTTCTGAATGCCGACTTGCCCTACTTGAACTTAAAGGGTTTTACTCTAGTGCCCGAATACTGTCCTGCGCCAGCCCTTCGCTATCAACTTGATTGCGATTTCCTGGTTGAAGAGCGCTCCAGTTCGATATGCAGAGAACTCCTGGCCGATCTCGGCTATCTGCTGACCTCTTCCAGTGGTTCGGTCATGGAGTTCAAGGCAGGTTCGGGATCTCCAGGCCACTTACGCAATCTCTATAAGCCAAAGGCGATACGCTCCGTGGAGATACATCTGTGCGGCTCCCGGGTGGCCGACGACCTTGGTTTTGATAGTGCAGCAATCGCGCGAGGGAAATCTCTGCGCCTTCACGACTTCTCCTTCCCCGCGCTCTGCCCTGAGGACATGTTCATCGCGCAAGCCGCTCATCTGCTGCGCCATGTTCGAAGCGAGTGGACACGCTTATCCTGGCTCCTCGAATTTAGGAATTTTGTTCTCAATCGGCGCCTTGACGACAGTTATTGGGTATCACTTCAGGAGTCTGCACGTCAGATCCCGAGCTCCAGGACAGCGATCGCTGTCGCCATGAACCTGGCCACCAGGGCCTTCGGAGAATTCGCCCCTGACCAGCTAACCGGCTGGCTGAACGAAGGAATGCCCCACTCCGTGGATCTTTGGCTGAAGCGCTATGGTGATACTGTCCTGTTGTCCGATTACCCGGGAACCAAGCTCTATCTGCTGCTCAATCGGGAATTGGACTGCAATCAAGAGAAAGCGACGGCTGCTAACAAGCGACTGTTCCCCCTGCACCCTCCCGCGCGAATAACCTTCGCGGTGAATACACCTGTGAAGCCTCGCCTGATCGCCACGGCACATTACTGGCGTTATTTCCTTTTCCGTTTGCGGTTTCACATTAAAGAAACATCGCGCTACCTGTTCGAGTCATGGCGATGGAAGCGGCTTCTCAACAGACACACACACTCGTTGTCATCTAAGGGGCGCTGCACCATTGCTGTGGAAGGCTGAAAGTACAAAGCAAACGCGCTGCGTTTCCGGTAAACAGCAATGAAAATTTACAAATTATGTTGGGCGGCCTTACTGGCGTCCTTCTGGTTGAGCGTCATTGTAAGTGCTCAGCAGGCCAGCCTCGCTGCACCGGGGCCTGACTCCGCTCCGACTACCATCCCGTCCAAAGCCGGCACAGCGGCGGGATTGCCGGCTGACCAGCTGATAGAGCTGCTACGAGAAAAACCCGAACTGATGATCGACCTCAAGAAGCTCGCAGCGGAACAGTTACAGGCTCAAGGCGTGGCCGTACAGGAAGACTCGATCACCGACGAAATGCTGCTGGGCAGGATCGTCTCGGACCCGAGCTTGCGAGCGAATATAACCCTGTGGTTAAGGGCTCGTGGGTACATTTCGACAATGGACCTCGCGCAGACCACCTCGGCGGCTCTTTCCGACGACGACGATTCCGAGCAGACTCAACGTGCAGCACCGCCGGCATCAGCCGATGTCGATGCTGCGCAGGCGCTAGGGGCACAAGCGGCCCTGGGCGAGCAGGTAACCGGCCAGAATGCACTTATGGGAACCGACCCGGCGAGTATCGAGGCTCTACACGAGATCAGCGCGGAACGTGTACAGTCGCCGCCGCCCAGTCCACCGCGGAGCCTTGCCAGACCAGCGGGCTCCTCCTCAGGCAACGCACCTTCCTCTACAGGAAGTCCAGAAGTGCTGCACAGCCCCACACCTCTCAACCTGCTCGCGATGCGTGACCTTTATACCCAGATACCCGATCAGAGCCCATCTCTCAAGCGATTCGGTTCGGACTTCTTTCTCAGTCATGGCATGGGGACGAAAACAACATCCATCGACTTACCTGCCGGCCCGGATTACGTGCTCGGACCTGGCGACGGTATCAACATCGATGTGTGGGGCGGCCTGGCGCAGCAGTTTACACGAGTGGTCGATCGCGAAGGACGAGTCGTGCTGCCCGAGGCTGGGCCTGTCGTTGTTGCGGGACTCACGCTTTCAGACGCCCAAGACACAATTGGCAAGGCGATGTTAAGCGAGTTCAGGGACGCGAAGGTTCAGGTTTCGCTTACGCGCCTTCGCACCATTCGCGTTTATGTCGTAGGTGACATCCAACGGCCAGGGGCTTACGATGTCAGCTCGCTTTCCACCCCGCTGAATGCGCTGTACGCCGCCGGTGGGCCGACTGCCGTCGGCTCGTTGCGAACCGTACGTCACTACCGCGGCAAGGAGCTCATACGCGAAGTCGATCTCTACGATTTCATTCTTCACGGAATTCGCAGCGACTCTGAACGCCTGCAGTCCGGTGACACTATCCTGGTGCCACCAGTAGGTCCCCAGGTCACGATTGCCGGCATGGTTCGGCGACCAGCAATCTACGAGCTGCGTAGTGAGACGAAACTTTCCGACGTCATAACCTTGGCAGGCGGAATTCTAGTGTCGGCAGAGATGCGGGACATCAAGGTCGACCGGATTCAGGCGCACGAGAAGCGAGTCACGCTTAGCGTGAATGTGCCGGATGGAAGTAGTCAGGAAGCCTCCTGGAAAGCAGTAGAAGCATTTACCGTGGAGGACGGCGACCACGTGATGGTCGATCCCATACTTCCCTATAGCGAGAGGGCCGTTTATGTGGATGGTCATGTCGTGCGGCCGGGGAGGTATCCCTATCATGACAACATGAGCCTGGGCGACGTGCTTCACTCCTATCAGGATGTACTACCCGAACCTGCAACGCAGGGCGAAATCATCCGCTTACGCCCTCCAGACTACCGGCCGGAGACCATCGAGTTCGATCTGTCACAAGTGCTGATTGGGAATGATCCCGTGATGTTACAGCCCTTCGATACGATTCGCCTTTTCGGCCGATACGAGGTAGATGCGCCTAGTGTCGCCATCCGCGGCGAAGTGCGTCGTCCCGGCAAATATCCTCTACCCGAAGACATGACAGCGGCCCAGCTTGTCAGAATGGCCGGCGGGTTCAAACGCAGTGCGCTGCTTGATGCCGCAGATCTGGCGAGTTATGAAATCAAGGATGGCAAGAGGGTTGTCAGTCGTCGCATAACTATAAATATCGGCAGGGCAGTCAATGATCAGGACTCGGCTGCGGATGTTCTATTAAAGCCTGGCGACATCTTAACGATCCATCAGCTATCAGGCTGGAACGACATCGGAGCCTCTGTGACACTCAAAGGCGAGGTTACATATCCGGGAATGTATGGCATCCAGGATGGCGAGAAACTGAGCTCGGTACTGAGACGCGCCGGTGGTTTCTCTTCGAGCGCCTATCCCGCCGGCGCAGTTTTAGTTCGCAAGCAGGTCCGCGAGATGGAAGAGAAGAGCCGGGACGAACTGATTAAGCAGTTGGAAACGACATCGGCCGGCGCGAAAATTTCTCCTAACCTTAACCTTCAAGAGCAGACAGGTATGCTGCAACTCGTGGTGGCTCAGCAGCAACAAGTCGTGCAGAGGCTTAAGAGCCAACCTCCGACCGGCCGCCTGGTAATTAAGATCAGCAGCGACATTACCACTTGGGAAAATACGCCTGCCGACATAGAACTGAGGGCTGGCGATGTCCTGACGGTCCCGAAGCGCCCGGGATTTGTATTGGTGAGCGGGCAAGTTTATAACGCAGCGGCAATCACCTACGTTCCCGGAAAGACAGCCGGCTGGTACCTGAAGCGCGCCGGCGGATCGACCAACATGGCCAACAGCAAAGAGATCTTTGTGATTCGCGCTAATGGATCGGTGATTGGCCGGCGTTCCGGCGAGTGGTACAGCGAAAGTGTACTCGATACCAAGATGCAACCGGGTGATGTCGTCGTGGTTCCGCAAAAGATCCTGGGCGGTTCCGTCTTTTGGAGAAACATGCTGGCGACAGCACAAGTCCTCTCATCCGTAGCTATCACAGCTCATCTCGCGGGAGTTCTCTAGCCGCAAATGCGGTCTTGCTCCTCGTCAGGCTCGATCCTGCTAATCGTGTTGAGTTCTGCGCTCAGTATGTGGGCCCAAACTGGAAGCACACAGCCTCCGGATGTCTATGATCGAAATCCGGCCAATATGGCGTCGACCTACGTACCGCTCGATAGTTGGGTGTATGCGTCCATCGATCGCCTTGCTGCTCTTGGTTATGTGCAGACGGATTTTGTCGGCCAGCGACCGTGGACGCGGATGGAATGTGCGCGCCTGCTTACCGAAGCGGATGAGCGGGCAGCCGGTAACGACTCTAATACCGAATCGATTGCCCTCTATCGCGCTTTAGCCGATGAGTTCGCTGTGGAGCTACGGAGGCTGGATGGAGCCCCCAACACCGGCGTGCAGATCGAGTCGATTTATAGTCAAGCGCTTGGAATCTCAGGTAAGCCCGTGGTGGATGGCTATCATTTTGCTCAAACGATCACAAATGACTTTGGAAGGCCCTATGGCGAAGGAGTCAATTCCTACACCGGAGGCGCTCTACGCGCCTTTGCAGGGCCTGTAGCATTCTATTTTCGAGGAGAGTATCAGCACAGCGGGACCACTCTACAGCCCTCTCCTGCCGCGCAGGCACAAATTGCTCAAGCCGATTTCACGCCCACCGCGTCAGCTGGTCCAGCTTCGGATGTCTCTCGATTTCGACTGATCGATTCGTATGTAGCCTTCGCCTTCAAAAACAATCAGCTGTCATTTGGCCAGCAATCCCTGTGGTGGGGCCCCGATTTTGGCAACGCGATGATGTTCAGCGACAATTCAGCGTCGCTGCCGATGCTGCGCTACGACCGCGTCAGTCCTTTCAAGCTTCCGGGATTCCTCGGCGTCCTGGGTCCTATGCGTGTGCAATTCTTCATTGGCCGCTTAAGCGGCCAACAGTTTGTCCACCTGCCAAGCGGTACGACGATTGGGCACTCAGGCGTGTCGTTGGCCGATCAGCCCTACCTTCACGGCATGAAGCTGAGTATGAAGCCGACCCCAAACCTCGAGCTTAGCTTCTCCAGAACCGTAATCTTCGGCGGGCCGGGATTTCCTGCCACCTGGACGAGTTTCTGGCGCAGTGTCTTTGCGAACCAAAGCGGTGACTTCACAGCAAGCGATCCTGGTGATCGGCGGGCGGGATTTGATTTCGCCTATCGCGTGCCGGGGATTCGCGACTGGCTCACGATCTACTGTGACAGCTTCGCGGACGATGAAGCCTTTCCTCCGGCCTATCCCACCCATAGCGCCTGGAGTCCGGGTATTTATCTCCCCAAGCTGCCGTATCTTCACAAGCTCGACTTTCGCGCTGAGGGCGCCGTTACGCCGGCTCGACTGTTCCCCGGTTTCTTCTACTTCAACGTCCACTATCTCGATGGATATACGAATGGCAGGCAGATCATTGGTAGTTGGATAGGCCGTCAGGGAAGCGGCTTTCAACTTTGGAGTACCTATTGGTTCTCCGGCCGCAACACTCTACAGCTGGGTTATCGCGCTCAATGGGTTGACCACAGCTTCTTGCAAGGAGGATGGCTCCGGGATATCACCGCCAAAACCAATGTTGCTCTCGGAAACAACTTTTCCTTGCAAGCCGGAGTGCAGTATGAGCGATGGCAGTTTCCTTTGCTGGCCGCAGGCCCGGTCGCGAATATGACTACGTCTGTGCAGTTTTCGTATACGCCCACTCGGAGGGCCCGCTAAATGCCCGTGCTGAATGAGAGTGAGCTTGCATTTCACAGCCAGGAGGCCCTGAAGCTTTCCCCCGGGTCTCCCGACGAACCCGCCTGGGTAAACAACACAAATGTCCTTTGGGACCACAGGCGCACCCTCTTACGAGTAGCAGTTTATGCGCTGGTAATCAGTACGGCGATCGCGTTCCTTTTGCCGAAGCAGTACGAGTCTACCGCCCGGATTATGCCACCCGATCAGTCGGGCGGGGGGACTGCCCTGATCGCCGCACTCGCCGGCAAATCGATGCTTGGCGGAGGCCTGGGCGCGTTGGCCAGTAGCTTCTTTGGTCTCCACAACAGCAGCGCGCTCTTTGTTGAGTTGTTGCAAAGCGAATCCGTTAGAGGGCACCTGGTCGATCAATTTGATCTGCAGAAGGTCTATCGAAGCCGCTACCGGTTCAGCGCCATAAAGCGGCTCGCACGGCTTACAGACATCACAGAAGATCGAAAAAGTGGCGTCATCACCATCACCGTGACGGACAATGATCGCCGGCGCGCGCGTGATATGACACAGGCTTATCTCGATCAGCTCGACGGCCTTCTGATCAGGGTGAATACCTCCGCGGCTCGTCGTGAGCGGCAATTTATCGAGCAACGTCTGACAACCGTGAAAGCTGAACTGGAAAAGGCCCAACTGGAATTGAGCGAGTACTCCAGCAAAAACACGACCCTCGATGTGAAAGAACAAACAAAAGCGATGGTCGATGCCGGAGCCAAACTGCAGGCGCAGCTCATCGTCGCCCGTTCCGAACGCGATTCACTCGAGCAGATCTATAGCCCAAACAATGTGCGTGTGCGCGCCACCCAGGCGCGCGTCAGCGAACTTGAGAGGGAACTCCAGAAACTGGCCGGCAGCAGCACAGGCCTGAGCAACTCTCCTGAACAGGACGATGCCGGGACGATATACCCTCCCCTCCGGCAGTTGCCCGTCCTAGCCGTGCGCTGGGCCGATCTGTACCGCCGGGTGCGGGTCTCGGAGACAGTTTTCGACCTGCTGACGGAAGAATATGAGACCGCGCGTATCGAAGAAGCGAAGTCAATACCGACCGTCAGCGTAATCGATGCGCCGACGTGGCCGGAGAAGAAGTCTTTTCCGCCACGCCTGATCATCATGATCGGCCTCACATTCATGTCTTTGTTTATTACTGGCATGAGCGTGCTGACAGCCCACCGTTGGCGCTCCGTCGCTGTTCTCGATCCACGCAAATTACTTGCCGACCGCATCTGGACCTCTGTACGCAACCACACAGTAAGTCTTCGCTCCAGCCCCAGGCCTTCCAAATGAGGAGCTTTGGGTACCCGGGTTTCATTTTCACATCGATGCGGAGAAGAATTAGGGAATCACGCGCCACTCGCGCCGGACTTGTTAATGCTTTCTCCGGTGTAGCCGACTACATCTCGCAGCCTCTGGCACTATTGCTCGCGACTCCATTCCTGCTGCACCGGTTGGGTCCGGCGCAATATGGCCTCTGGATGATTACCAACGCAGCAATCGGGAGCAGCGGATTACTGTCCACCGGTTTCAGCGATATGGCGCTGAAATACGCTGCGATGCATCGCGGTCGCAATGACTGGATCGCAGTCGTTCGTGTAGTGCAAAGCTCCATTACGATCAACCTTGCGATCGGCAGCATCATGGCACTCCTGCTGTGGACTGTGGCTCCGTTCGCCGGCATTCATGTTTTCAGGCTCGCGCCGGAGCTTCAAACCACCTTTGTCCAAGCACTCCGCATTGGAAGCGCAACTCTTCTGATTAGGTCGCTCGATAGCATCCTAGTCAATCTCTTGCGAGCTTATGAGAAATACTGGCCCGCAGCACAAATCACGATCTCTTCTCGCGCTGCCATTGTCGTCAGCGCTGTTGTTCTTGTCGGTCTTGGCCGCGGTGTTGTCAGTATCATGGTCGCCACTCTCGCTATAGGCATAATGGCGCTTCTGGCGCAAGGCTATATGGTGAGCCGATACGTCGGGCGCGTGTCCTTCATACCAGCATGGCACCCTGAAGTCCTGGCCGCGATTTGTCCCTTTGGTTGTTTCAGCTGGATACAGGCTTTATCTGGTATCGTTTTCGGCCAATCCGACCGCTTGATTGTCGGAGCGATATTAGGAAGCTCCGCGGTCGCCTACTATAGTGTTTGTACGCAGGCCGCCCAATCCGTTCACGGCTTAGCAGCCTCGAGCTTTCACTTCCTCTTTCCGCGTCTGAGTACACGGCACGCAACGGTTTCAAGTGCAGAGCTTAGCCACAGCGTGAAGCATGCATTTCTCATTAATGTTCTTGTCGTAGCTCTGCTCTGCTTGCCAATGGCGCTGCTGAGCAAACCAATCCTTAGCTTCTGGATCGGGAAGCCGTTCGCTGCAACCGTGTGGCCAATTCTATCCGTTACCGCAATCGGGTTTGGGTTAGTTGGCATGAATGTCACGGCTCATTACACTCTCATGGCCCTCGGGGCCATCCGATATGTGACCTTCGTTAACGTAGCGGCAGGACTGATAATGACCGCGATTATGGTTGTCCTTATTTCGCATTTTGGCTTGATCGGTGCGGCTGTTGGACGGCTTGTCTATGGTCCAGTCACCTGGCTCGCTTACTTGAAGGTCCGCAGTTTACTGAGGCCTAGGAATCGCCCGCCCCTGTTGGAGCCGGCTCTCACCGGGATCTAATGGATAACGATCGGAATAGCTCGCTCACGGCAAGCCACCTTTCTGCGCCTTCTCTACTGCTTCACCGGATAGTCGGTGGTGCTTTTGCATTCAGAATCTGTCTCACAGTTATCTTTTTCCGGTCGAATCCAGGAGATGGAACGGCGGCGACCGTACTTTTGAATCTGGGGTTGCTATTACTCGCAATCACATATCGATCGATGTCAGGTCCAACCGGTCGATTGCAGACGCGATGGCCACGAACCGTCAAATGGGTTGCCGTTTATCTATTGCTGGCTGCTGGTAGTCTTTGCTGGACCGCCGCACCGTCGGTTGCCACAGCTGCCATTTATTGGATGTGCCTCCTGAGTGACGTAGCCACAGTGTTGCTCTTGCTCCGATATCCTTCACCTCAGCAAAGCGCCGCTGCAATTCTGCAAGGCTACATAATCGGCGCTACAGCCGTCGCCATTGTTGCTTGGTGCTTACCGACCACCCTTGACCTACGCTTGGGGGACGAAGACTTCCTCCATCCGAATGCAATTGGCTTTGAACTTGGCATCGCGACATTACTCGCGATGTATTTCGCCCGGAACAATCGCTTATGGCGATGGCTTGGAATCGGACTTGCGACCACATTGCTCCGTACGCTGAGCAAAGCATCGATTGCGGCGTTTGTTCTCGCGGCCGTTTTCTATCTGCTTCAGGACTCAACCTTCGGCCGAAAGACGCGCGTTGCCGTCGGTACGGGGTCCGTCATCGCGGTAGCATCCTTCTGGACCGCTTTGGAAAGTTACGCCGATTTGTACGCCCAAGGGCGAAATCTGGAAACGCTCACCGGAAGGACCCTAATCTGGGCGACATCCCTTGATATTGCCCTGGAGAAGCCTTGGATTGGACATGGTTTTTATTCCTTCCGATGGGTCGTGCCGCTATTCGGAGATTTCGAAGCATGGCAAGCCCACAATGAGTTCTTACAACAGTTCTTCGCATATGGCCTCCTGGGGCTGGCAGTTGTGGTTTGTCTTTACTGGGTGCTTTACAAAGATATCCTCTCCGCGCCTGCTTGCCGGTTCAGGCTGCTTGCTGGCGCACTGCTGACCTTCGCGATTATTCGCGGCCTTGTCGACACCGAGCGGTTTGACCTTTCATTTCCATTGTGGCTGATGGCTTTAGTATCAGTGTCCTTGTCGCTCATGCCACGCCCCGAATTACCATGAGCCAATCACTTTCATTTTCGGTAATAACTCCATCCTTTAATCAAGGGCGCTTCATCTGCGACGCCATCGACAGCGTCCTGCTTCAAGCACAGAGCAATGTGGAGCACTTCATCATTGATGGCGGATCTACCGACACTACCGTCGCAGTTCTGCAGCAACGGTCTGCAGACCCGTGTTGCACGTCTCTGCGTTGGATCTCCGAGCCGGATAGGGGACAAAGCCATGCTCTGAACAAAGGCTTTGCGCGGGCCTCCGGCGACATTATCGGATGGCTTAATGCCGATGATCGCTACCTGCCTGGCTGTTTCAACCAGGTGGCGTGCGCGTTTATGGAGTACCCGGAGATCGATGTCGTATATGGAGACTATCGCTGGATCGATGAAGATGGGCGCCCCTCTCGCTTGCGCAGGGAAATTGAGTTTAGCGCCTTCGTTTTGCTTTACCACCGAGTGCTGTACATACCAACCACCGCGGCCTTTTTTCGTCGGCACATTTTCCAGCATGGCCACTATCTAAACGAATCCCTGCACTATGCCCTGGACTTCGAGTTTTTTGTGCGCCTGGCGATGCTTGGCTATCGTTTCAGGCATATTCCAGCCGTCCTCGGCGACTTTCGTTTTCAACGGGACAGCAAAACTTGTACAGCACCCCAGAAGCAGCTGGAAGAACAGCGTCGAATTGCAGAACAATATTCTCCTATCTTGAGTGCGATACAGTCGCCAACAACCCGCGGTATGGTTCGGATGGCTTTAGGTTTATCGGCCGCCGCCATGCGCTATTCCGAGAAATTGCTCCGCGGATACTACTTCAACGGCAGCTTCCGTGCGGCGAACCCTCCCGGATCGGAGGCCCCGTGCACATTCTGATTGTCGCGGTCTCGTCGTCAACCGCACCTTCAGGCATTTGCCGTCATGCGGCCAATCTTGCCATCAGCTTGGTTGCGAGCACCGATATTTCGCGGGTGACGTTGTTGGTTGGCAAGTGGCAGGAATCGTATTTCAACGACGCCTTCGGACTCAACCACACAAAGGTTGACGTCGTTCCCGTGAACATTCGTCGCAATGCGGTCATCAGAAACCTCTGGTATTTCAGGAAGCTTTCGCAGCTGGCAACCGAATATCGGGCGGACGTCGTTCACCTGTCATTTCCTGCTCCTATTGTGCGGAAACATTTCCGATGTCCGGTAGTGTCTTCTATTCACGACCTCTACCCCTACGACATCCCGGCGAACTTCGGACGAACTCGGAGCGTTCTAAACCGTGCCTTCCTGCGACAGTGTCTTCGAGAAAGCGACTTTCTCGTCTGTGTTTCTGATTTTACGCTGTCGCGGTTGCGGTCCATTGTTGGCTTAACGGAGCGCGGAAAGGCAGCGAAAATATATCCGTTTGTCTGTATCGATACGACTCATGTGAAAGAACCTGTATTCCTGGAATTACAAGGTCAGCGTTTTATTCTCACCGTGGCACAGCATCGTAGAAACAAGAACCTTCCGGCGTTGTTATCCGCTTTTGCAGATTTGAGGCAAAGACACGAGCACCACGACCTGAAGCTTCTTGTCGTAGGTAGCAGTGGTCCCGAAACGGCTCACCTCCATCGTCTGACGAGGCAATTGTACCTGGACAACTCTGTAGCATTTGCAAGGGGGCTCAGCAATGAGGAACTCTGTTGGTTGTATAAAAATTGCGGGCTCTTTGTCGCACCGTCTTTAATTGAAGGTTTTGGTCATCCCGTACGTGAGGCACTGCAATGTGGCAGCCGCGTGCTGTGTTCCAACATTCCCGTATTTCGCGAAGTGGGCGGAGCCGAGTGCCACTATTTCGACATCCTGGGCGAACCGCTCGCAGCCATACTGGCGGACGCAATGGCGCACGCCATGACACAACCCCCGGCAAAGGTTGCTGATTGGGATCGATTCTCATCGCATCGAGCGGCCACGCAGCACGTTGCCTTGTACTCTGCCCTGACCGCCTCTTCCTCAAAGGGCGGGGTCGAGAACATCCAGCACGTGCTCATTCCCAATGAACCCATACAACAAAGTAGAGTTGCCAGCTAAGGAGCCTTCTCCGCCTCAGGCCAATGTGCTGGGCGTCGGGATCCACGCCGTTACTATGGACTCGGCAGTTCAGCTCATTAGTGAGGCGATCGCCGATCGCAAGCGAGGCTACATCTGCTTGACCAGCGTACATGGAGTGATGGAAGCGCAACGAGATCCCACATTTATGAAGGTTCTGGCGCAAGCGTCGCTTGTTCTTCCAGACGGCATGCCAACCGTTTGGGTGGGACGCTTACAAGGCTTCGCAGGTATGAAGCGAGTATTCGGCCCCGATCTGATGCTGACCATTCTGTCCCATCCAGAGCTCGCGTTACGCTCCCACTTTCTATATGGTGGCGCGCCAGGGGTTAGCGGGGAATTGCGTGAGCGACTAACAAGAAGACTGCCACACTTGCGTATTGTGGGACATTACACTCCGCCATTTCGTCCTCTGAACCCCGATGAAGACCTAGAGTTAGCAAATATGCTTCGGGACACGAAGCCGGACATCGTATGGGTCGGCCTGGGCACCCCGAAGCAAGAATACTTCATGGCCGAGTATTTGCCCCGACTCAGCACAACACTGATGATTGGCGTTGGTGCGGCCTTCGACTTTCATACGGGACGGCTCAAGGACAGTCCCCAATGGATTAAAGATCTGGGACTGCAATGGCTACACCGGCTCATTCAGGAGCCTTCGCGTCTCTGGAAACGTTATGCCTTGAATAACCCACTGTTCGTTGTCAACGCCTGCCTGCAATTGGCAGGCATTCGCCGCTACTCAGTAGCAGCAGGAAATGCTCTGCACGAACAACTCTTGCAATCGTTCTCCATCCGAACTATCTCGAAGTAGTCTGAACAACTATCCAACATACTTATAAGGATCCCCTCCGGTGGCTAGCTCCGAATCTATCCCGAGCACGCTTAACGATGCGGTCGCGTTGCAGCGCTCGGCTACTCATCTACCAGCAGCCGTCAAAAAGACGACGGAATGGGCGCAACTCACGGCTGACTTCATCACCATCGCTTTAGCGCTGGCATTCGCGCACTGTCTACTCACAGGCATGTCTCCGTATCGCATTTCCCTTCGCGAGACGATGCCCTCGGTTGTATCGGCCATAATGATCGCGACAATTTGCGCATTCACCGGGGCGTACTCGCGGCAAGAGACGCCTCTAAACATTGGCAACACGGTGGGGCTCGTGAAGGGCCTCTGTTGCGCGGCCATTTTGGAATTGGTGAACCATCTGTATGGCCGCGACACGAATGATGTATTTGGCCTGACGGTGCTGCCGATTATTCCGCTACTTCTGGTTGTGCAACGCGAGGCAATCGGCGCTCTTACCACCAACGGGCATCAGGCGCTTCTGTATATGCCGTTCAAGCGGCCAACTGGACATGAAAGAACCAGTCGGACGGTAACTTCTGCCGAGAGTCCGGTTGCCGGCTTTATGCCGCGTTCGTCCGGCGACTCGCTGAAACGCACTGTCGATCTCTGTGCAGGGTCATTCCTGCTGGTAGTACTTAGTCCAGTATTTCTTATTGTGGCGATAGCGATAAGGCTTGAATCCGCGGGCCCAGCTCTTCTTCGCCAACGGCGGATCGGCCGAGACGGCATCCCGTTCTACATGTGGAAATTCCGAAGTATGTATGATGGCGCTCGCCGCTATGCACCGTCGCCGACCAGCGATACCGATCCGCGTATAACCAGGATTGGACGCCTTATTCGGCGCTTCAGCATCGACGAAACGCCACAACTCCTCAACGTACTGGCCGGCGACATGAGTCTGGTAGGGCCACGGCCAGAAATGCCTTTCATTGTGGCAACGTACACTTCATACGAACGGCTGAGGCTGACCGCCAAGCCAGGGATGACAGGTCTCTGGCAAATCAGTCCAGCCCGTGCAATGCCAATCCACAAGAATGTTCACCTGGACCTGTTCTATATCCAGCATCAAAGCCTTTTCTTAGACATCGCTATTATGCTGCGGACCGCCACCGCAACCATCAGAGGCATTGGCGCAGCCTAGCCAACTGACGTGGTGTTCCATTCTGAACACGCTTGGACAGGTTGAATGTCTGCAATCACCAGGTTTTTCTCTACTTTAGCTTCTTTCTTGGTTGAGGAGAAATCGCAATGACTGATCTAGGGACGAGAGTACTTGTGACCGGCGCCGGGGGATTTATTGGCCATCATTTGATTGCATTTCTAAAAGCGGAGGGCCATTGGGTACGCGGTGTAGATCTCAAGTACCCCGAGTTCTGCTCCACGTCTGCCGACGAATTCGAGATACTGGACTTGCGGAAGTGGGAAGATTGCCAGCGGGCAACTAGACATGTCGACATAGTGTACGCACTGGCAGCCGACATGGGTGGCATGGGATACATCTCGTCGAATCACGCTCGTATTCTGCATAACAACTCTCTCATCAACCTTCACACGCTTGAGGCAGCGCGCTTGGCTGGTGTGCGTCGTTATCTATACACCTCGTCTGCCTGTGTCTATCCTGAATATCGACAGCGTCATACCGACATCGCTCCCTTACGGGAGACAGAGGCTTATCCTGCGGAACCGCAGGATGCTTATGGATGGGAGAAGCTGATCACTGAGCAGCTGTGTATGCATTACCGGCGAGATTATCGACTGGATACGCGAATCGTGCGATTCCACAACATTTTTGGGCCTTATGGAACATTTGAGGGAGGAAGAGAGAAGGCCCCCGCCGCTCTGTGTCGCAAAATTGCGTCAGCAAAGTTAACGGGCAATCCCGAGATAGAGATTTGGGGCGATGGCGCACAGACGCGGTCGTTCTGCTACATCGATGATTGTGTCCTTGGAATCCACAAATTGATGTATTCCAACTACCACGATCCGCTGAATCTGGGACAGGACCGTATGGTGAGCATCAACGAACTTGCGCGGGTGATTGCTTCCATCGCGGGCATTGACGTACGTTTGAAACATGTACCTGGCCCGCAAGGAGTTCGCGGCAGGAATTCAGATAACAGCCTCTTGCGCGAGGTGCTCAAGTGGGAGCCCCAAGTTAGTCTCGAGCACGGTTTGCTCAAGACCTATACATGGATCGAATCGCAACTGGCAACCCGAACTCACTACCCGACTGATACTGCGCTTGCCACTGCCGGGGTGCACCCTTGAGCCTCTGACGTCGCGTTGACATACGGCCGTGGAAACCTGCAACTAAACCCTCCTTCGCCATCCATTCGGATGCGCCACCTATTTCTCCTGCTACAGGTGCATCGACTTGTGTGGAGTTTTCTCCTCTTGCTCGTGCTTTGCTTTCTCTCCACAGCCGCGAGTGATTCCGAACGATACTCCGGGCCGAGCCAGCCCGTTCCTGAATCATATTTTGGAATGCATGTTCATCGAGCTGCCTCGACTACTCCTTGGCCGGCTGTCTCGTTCGCTGAGTGGCGGCTGTGGGATGCAGAGGTAGCATGGCCTCAGCTGGAGCCCGAGCGTGGTAAATGGGACTTCACGCGACTCGATCAATACGTGAGGATTGCAGCGGCACGGCGAGTGCATATCCTGTTGACACTGGGTTTGACACCTACCTGGGCCTCAAGCCGTCCCACCGAGCCTTCCGGATACGCGAAGGGTAATGCTGCCGAGCCACGCAGTACCGCTGATTGGGAACAATATGTCCGGATGGTCGCAACTCGATACAAGGGTGTGATTCACGATTACGAGGTGTGGAATGAACCGAATGCGCCGGCGACCTTTACCGGCAGCGTCGACGCCATGGTCGTGTTAGCACGTGCAGCCTACCACGTCCTTAAAGAGGTAGACCCGACGAATACTGTAGTGTCGCCATCTCCGACCGCACAGACCGGCATTTTGTGGTTGCAGCATTTCCTAGCGCATGGCGGCTGTCAATATGCGGACGTGATTGGCTATCACTTCTATGTCACTCCGGCTCCCCCGGAGGCGATGATCCCATTAATCCAGAAGGTTCACCGTTTGCTGCAACAGCCGGCCTGCACGCAAAAGCCACTGTGGAACACGGAATCGGGATGGACGAAGCCTAAGTACTTCTCTACAGAGCAGGAGGCAGCCGCCTATGTCATGCGAGCCTATCTCCTCAATTGGCTCATGGGCATTCAACGTTGTTACTGGTATGCCTGGGATAATCATAACTGGAGTACGTTGGACCTGACATTGCCGGTAGCACTTCGTCCAACGAGGGCTGGGCAAGCGTATGGGATCATCCAGCAGTGGATGCCAGGAGCGGTACTTTCCTCGTGCAGGCGCGATCATTCCGGGCTCTGGACATGTTATTTAGAACGTGAGGGATCAGTCGATCATGTAGTGTGGCGCGACGAAGGCGCACAAACGTTCACCATTCCGCCTGGTTGGAAGGCCAGAGCCGTTGTAACCTGGACGGGAGAGCTATCGCGGGCAGATCTCCCGGTTGTGGTAGGCCCCGCCCCCGTATTCGTGTCTACAGACCCTGCCTGCTGCCGGTGAATAGTGAATTTGAGAATGCGATTAGATGTATTCCTCTTCGATCCCCTAGTTCTTGCCCTCCGCTATCTGCAGATCCAGTCCAGCTCGCTCCCCATTAATAACTATCGTTCCTGAATCGAGTAGCTGCTGTCCGGTGCAGTCATACTCGGCAAAACAGCGTAACATCCGGTACGGAAAGAAGAATTCCACCGCTTCTCCGTTCGGGTCGCCGGAGGCATGGATTGTGGTGCTGAAATCTATCCCATCGAACTCAACGGCGTTCGGGAAAATTTCCAGCACTGGTCGTATCAAATGCGAAATATGTTCATCGAACGCTAATGCAGCCAATTTGTAGCGGGAGGAGCTGGACGCGGCTTCCAGTGTTGTACTCATGGAGAGCTGCAGATATGAGCCCTGTCGAAAGGCAACAAAGGTCGGTGGCGCATATGCCAGGAAATGCGCCTGAACGCCCAATGTCCCCAGGATGCGATCGATAGCGTCCTGATTCTGGCGCTGCAAGCCGGCCAACATTTCGGGAGTGATGATTCTTGCAGGGCGCGGTCTCACCAGCTGCTGAGAGACGGTCGCCTTAGCCTTAGAGACTCCTGTCGAACCGGAGGACGTTGACACGGTCTGCACATGGGCAGTGACCCGCGGAGCATTAGCCGGTTTCCAGTCCTCTGGCGGGCTACCGTCGCGAAGCCACAGTTGACGGGGCTCCCCGTTCAAAAAGAAGCTTGCGTCCAGAAGCGCTGCCTGCCTCTCGTCGTCCGTCTTGGCGTCGACGAACTTCTGGGCAGCTGCGACAGGAATAATGACGGTTACGTTTTCCGGCATTTCCGAGCTCATTCCCATTATTTTTCGGCGGACGTGGTGAGACACTTCGAAGGCGAACGCGGAGAACTCGGAGTCGTCGGGGAAGTGCGGGACTTCCACCTTCAGCATAGGAACTATCACCTGCTGAAATGTTTGCCTCAGGCGCGCATCGTCATCCATACGGTCTGCGGAATAGGAAGCGTAGTAATTTCCCGTTAACGCTAAGATTGTCTCTTGCTGGTAAATATCGAAGCGGATCGACCTCTGATCCGCAGATTGCATCTTTGCTGCATCGATGCCGAGTACGCGACAGAAGTAAAACGGGTAAGGAAAGTGCTCTTGCTCGATTTCCTTGCCGATGGCCATCAGCGATTGCAGGTGTCGCTGCTGTAGATGCTGCAGTTTAGGATCTTGCAACTCCACAGGTGCGATGACTTGGGCCACCGCCGTCGCACAACAGATCGATGCGAACAGAGTTATGGTCAGCCTGTGTCTCAACTTGTCTCCTCCACCGCTCTATTGCGAAAAGGTGAAATCGACTTTACCGCTCCCCGCAATGTTGACTGCCTTGGTCTGTGGCTTCGACCCTTCGTGCCAAGCCACCACGGTGTACTTGCCATCGGGGACATTATCGATTTTGAAATTTCCTACCGAGTCGGTTTGAGCGAAATACGGCGTAGGACTTACCACTATGAAGCCTGACATTTCGGAGTGCACATTACAGAACAACGGCACCACTCCAGGATGTTCGAACTTGAAAGAGCGCTTGTCTCCCTTCGGCCATGTGCCCATGTTATGCGCATCCTTTTTATTCCCGCCTATAGACGGCCAGAAGATGTTGTGCTGCACTGAGTCGTCGTTCTGAAAGTCGACAGTTGTGCCTTGCTGAACCACGAGGATGTGAGGAATGAACTTCAGTCCTCGCTGGCTGACAATAGCTGTATTAGTTGGGGCCGGAAAGCTCTTACCTGAGATAGTTTCGATATATACAACGGAATCGCCGGAGGATACTTTACCTTCTAGTGTGCCAGCCAGCGATGTTCCAGCAAGAGTAGTTGTTAAGCATATCGCTAAGACCCAATGTCGCATGGATATCCTTTCCGGAAAATTGTTTCGGCATGGGATCGACCTAGTATGCAAAATCTATTCCCACGACCGCTGTGTTGGTGTGAAACGGATTGAACGCCATTGGTAATCCTGTCACGGGGTTGTTGGCTACGACCACCGACTGGGCAGGGCGGAATTGATACTCGAATATGGCCTTGATGTTGGCGTGGATCAGAAACTGCACAGCAGGCGTAAAGCGGTTGCGCGTGGAACTAAACGGCGCATTGAATGGCGCTCCTATGAAGGATGGATTGGTGACGAGGCCGTTGATGCGATCAGAAGTGGAATTCACTCCGTCATAGCGCATCATGACCATCATCCAGGGATAAGCAAGCCACTCAACATCCGCAAAGCCACCACTGAATGTTGCCGCCGTTCCGGATACAAAGCCCGCTGTCGGTATCTGTTGGAGACTCTGCAAAGGAATCGGGTTTCCGGCTGCATCAACCGGAAGCGGGTTCGAGTCATGCCCAAACATGTACAGGGCGTTGAATTGCAGGCAGCAACGATAATTGAAGGTCATATTGCCCCCTACTCTGTAAAAGGGCTCACGAGCCTCCAGTAATGCGGCGGTATTATCCGGACCAGCGCCGATCAGTCGTTGCACAGAGCGACCATAAAAGTAGTATGTACCGACGTTCAGGTACGTGTGGTCTCGCGGCCCTGCAGGACCGGCAGCCTGGATGGCATTGCGGCTTTCTTTGTCCTTTTCCAAATTAAAGCGATATTGGAAACTGGCATATATGTCTTTGAAGTCGGCATTGGATTGCACGCCAACTCCGCCCTGATTGGCGCCCCCGGCCGAGGGAACGTACGGACTGTAGCCAATTCCACCGCCGGTGTTCTGATCGATAAAGGCGATCGAATAGTTATAGCCCCCGGTATGAAGACCCCCACTCAGCTCTACGCCGCGGCCTAGCTCCGCAAGGAGGTATCTATTGTTTATGAATTGCTGCGGAAAAGCGGAACTGACAGCGCCAATATTGGCTTGCGTGTAAATATCGTAGGGGCTGATCCAGATGCTTCGTTCCTGAGTGAAGGGAAGCTCCAGTTCGAATTCGCCGACCCGTAGATTCAGGGCATTGGACGGGAGTTTTAGAAATCTTCCGACATTGACGAACTTGAGGTATGCATCGCCGAGGCCGCCGTTTGCGTTCGCGCCAGCCACGCTAATGTCATCTTGCACCCAGAACGCAATATCGCTGCCGAAATTACCAGCGCTGTAAATGCTGAAAAGACCTGTTTCGAAATCGGTGGCAGGTATAAACGGCGGCACGGTACCTGGCGGGGTTAAGGATGCAAAATTACTGCTGCTGGATCCGGTGTATTGAAAGTAGTTCGTATAACGAAAGCCAATGGGCAGAATGCCGGGGATAGTGCCGGGCCAAATCGCCTTAGGCCACAATTCCTTGTTTCCTGGAGCGCCCAACATCACCGGTGGAATCTTCAACATGGATTGGTCATCTTTGGGAAACTTAAAACCAGCATCTTTGAATGCCTTGCCAAAATCGTTCAGCTTTGGAAAATCAAGATGGCACGTACTGCAACTGGTGCCATACATGCGAGCAAACGCCGGAATTGCGTGACTGGTACTCAGCAGTGCAAAAGGCAGTATCAGCTGTATCGCCAACAAAAAGATTCGTCGGCTGGCTGCAATTCTGCGGTGTGGCATAAAAGCCCTTCTCCTTTGTCCTTGTTTCTTCATCGCAATGCGAGCCGTCCCGCGCTTGGTCGCCGGACAATGAGGTTGTCCCGATAGGCCTCGATGGATTGATCGCGAGCTGCACGAGCAAAGCTTGATTCGCTACTCCTTCCGAGTCTGTACAGTTCATACGCCACGAACCCAAGGCCGGCCACAGCCATGCCCATGGCCAGCAGACCGAGGCCGATCATTAAAAGCGCGACGGTGCCGTCCCCTATGCCGCTGGAAGACTTCGGACTGATATTGGGTAGGGAAGGGGGAGTAGGAGGAGGTTCGGTCGGTGACGGATTCTGCAGCATGGCAGTGATAGGGACTGAAGCGCGCTCCAGCCTGGATGGCGGATAGGTCGTAAGGTAGAGGTACACATCCGCCGCTTCTTCGGGAGTCAAGTAGTAGAAGACCGGCATCCTGCCACGGTGCGGCGTTGGTGGCGTTCCCATCATGACCGGTGCACCAGAGGTCACCTTGCGAATCAATTGCAGCGCATCAGTGCGGGTAGTTAACGTCTCAAGAGGTGGAATAGTTCCATTCTCTATAGCTTGTGGAGTTGGGTTTACACCGGCAGCGTCGTGGCAAATGTGACAAGTGGACTTTACGATAAGTTCGCCAACCCGCACGGGCGGCTCGGACGCCGTGAGTTGCTTCGCGCCATGAACGCCTGCCAGCTGGTTCAAATAAGCGAGCAGAGCTTGAACCTCCGCCTCATTCAGGTGTGGGAAGGGCGGCATGGCTTGTCCGCCTTGGTGGATGCGCTGCAACAGTGCATCTTGCGATTGCCTGGCGAGTTCGGCCGCCGCGGCGGGCGTTATTTCCATGCCTCTCTTTTTCATTCGCTCCATCACCATGGGCACGGAAGTAGCACGAACGGGATCGATAATCGAATTGATCTCGGGCGGGGTACCGGCGCCAGCTTCCCCGTGACATGCCTGACAATTCAGCCGGTATAGGTCCGAGCCGCGCAGCGCGACGCTTGAGCCTTGAGAAGACGGGAATACGACCGGTTCGTATCCGATAGTCGTTTCATTGGCACCCGAGGGACCGGGGCCCAAGCGCGCCGTCTTTCCCATGCTTGTGTCGCCGAAGGAGCGATGGATGTGGTTAAGCCAGCTCTCACCGTCCGTGGGGGAAGCCGATGGCTCGGAGGGCCGCGCCGCATTCGCCGGATTGCTGCCCTGCGCATAGCACCTGCACGCGACGAGACACATCGTCAGTACGAAATATCTCAAGGTTCTGCGCATCGCATCTCCTGAAGCCGCAATGCATCCACCCTACGTCCTGCCGTTATTCGAAGTTGTCAGCGATTGGTAAAGACGGTGTGAACATTTTGGAACAGCAGTACTTAGGTGATTTCCCTTTGCCGTTGTGCCCGCACTATTCAAATTCTTTCGCGCCTGCTTTCGCGCTATTGTCGCTAACTTTTGACAATATCTTGACCCGTTGCAGACAACGCTTTCGCATCACTCTATTAAATTGCTGGGAGCTTTGTGCAGCGGTGCGTTAGGGGCGAAGGGTTGCCGAAGCAATCTAGGATTTCGACACGTGAGGAGAAACTATGCGGAGTATCAAGAGCTCTCTAAACGATTCTCGACGCGGCTGGATGGCGGTGCTATTACTACTAGTAGGAGTTGCCGCATTATCCCTGCCAGCTTTCGCTCAGAAAGTCGATGTAACAAATCTCACTTCTGACATCCCTGCGGTGGGTTCCTTCAATGATCCTAATCTGGTCAACCCATGGGGCATGTCCATTGCTCCGACGGGACCTTGGTGGATATCCGACGAGGGGTCTGGTGTTTCCACGCTCTACAGCGGGACGGGTCAACCGCAGTCTCTCGTCGTCACAATCCCCCCGGCGTCGGGCACGGGCAAAGGAACTCCGACCGGCACGGTATACAACGGTACCAGCAATTTCCAGATCCATGGGTTCCCAGCCCAGTTCCTCTTTTGTACGCTTGATGGAACCATTTCCGGTTGGTATACGGCAACTACGGCGTTCATTGCAGTCAACAACAACGCGAGTGGCGCAATATACACTGGTATGGCTTTAGCTTCGGCAGGCGGGGCTAACTACATCTATGTAACGAACATTCATTCTGGGGCCGTGGAGGTATACGACGGCAACTTCCAGCCACATACCTTCAGTGCCGGCCAGTTCACAGATTCCAGTATCCCCAGTGGCTATACTCCGTTCAACATCCAGCTCGTGGGAACCAAGCTGGTAGTGGCATTTGCCAAGCAAAACGCCTCTCACAATTTTGTCGTACCCGGACCGGGCAATGGCTATGTCGACATCTTTGACACGCAAGGCAACCTTCAACTTCGGTTGGCGCATAACCTCTTCCTCAATGCACCATGGGGCGCGGTACAGGCTCCGTCCAACTTCAGCGGTTTCGCCAATGATCTTCTCATCGGCAACTTCGGTAGTGGCGCAATAGTTGCCTACAACATCTCCACCGGAGCGTGGATTGGAAACATGCTGAATGCCAGTGACCTGGCGGTTCAGATCGACGGCTTGTGGGGGCTGACATTTGGGAACGGCGCTGGCGGGGGTCCCACGAACACACTGTTTTTCACCGGAGGGACCTATGGAGGAGTCCACGGTATCTTCGGTATGATCACGCCTCACGCTGGCATGTAAGATCCTCCGGTACCAGGCGAGGCAGAGGAGGGCGCAAGCCCTCCTCGACTTTTTGTTAGAGGAATTCTTTCACCCAGTTGAATGTGGAGCCGTTAGGACGCGCAGGCTGTCAAGCGTTTTGGGTGGAGGAATATGGCGGAGAGACAGGGATTCGAACCCTGGATACCCTTTCGAGTATACACGCTTTCCAAGCGTGCGCCTTCAGCCACTCGGCCATCTCTCCGTGGGGGCGGGTCTGTGATGCGCCGCGATGA
>Ga0126381_100000293_pt1 | contig 55990 bp, 33 predicted proteins | sample PanSoiMetPlot_28_FD_96465 | JGI IMG/M metagenome (GOLD analysis project Ga0126381, IMG submission 96465) | Tropical forest soil microbial communities from Panama - MetaG Plot_28 | ecosystem: Environmental > Terrestrial > Soil > Tropical forest > Bulk soil | place: Panama | collected 2016-02-17 | reverse complement strand
TCATGTAGCAAAATCTCTGGTGAAGATCTACTCCTACGTGGATCATTCCGTGCCTCCTTCAGGGTCTGTGCTTCGAGCACGAATGTACCCTTGGAGGCACGACTGTTTTCATTACATCTGAGCGCCGCCGAGGGCGCTCTATGTCGGAGTTATCGGCTATTTAGACGCCCGCATCCTGTAACACAAGTTCACCTTTCCATCATTCCGTGCTACCCTCATCTCCAAAAATGCTCCTTCGCACGACACTGCTGCTTCTCATTTGCCTCCATCTCTCGTCCTGTTCCCGCCATTCGCAGGCGGTGCAGCCGCCCAACGAGAAGCCCTTTCCCGCGGGTGCGCCGATGGCCGACTTCATCCAGTTCAACTATTCCGTTTACCTTGTTCCTGGGCGTATTGGCGGCCCGCAGTCGCTCAAACTCTGCAATCACCTACTGCGCACTCGATACAAAGCACTGAAATGGGTCGACGGCATACCCGACCACCCCACTCATCTGACAGATCCACTTGTCAGTATCCATTTGGAGCGCAACGTTCCCAAAAACTACGCACCGCCCACCGTTGACTCTCTGCAGTATCGTGGCGTCGGCCTTTCTCCAGGAGAACAAAACGCACTGCAAAAGTCCCGCGAGGCAATCATTCTTCAATTCGCCCACTCCAAAGACCATGTTTGGAGTTCATTGCTTTCGGCAACACAATTGGCCGAGGATGTGGCGCGGCAGAGCGGAGGATTCATTTTTGACGAAGGCACCCGCCAAATATTCACACCGGACGCCTGGCATAAAAAGCGGCTGGCTTCGTGGAACAGCACTGCGCCGGAACTCGCTACTCAATTTTCGATCGACCTTTACCCGAATGGTGACTATATGCGCGCCGTCACGCTGGGTCTCGACAAATTTGGGCTTCCGGACGTCGTCGTTCGGGAAGTGCCACAATCGTCGGGCGCTCAGGCTGAGAGCCTAATCAACATTTTTGCCCAAACAATTGCGGAAGGAGCTATGTTCTCCGGCTCGGGAAAACTAAAAATTGACATCCACAGCCTAAAAAATGACCAACTGCGCAACTCGGAACTGAAGTCAATGAACGAACATGCTCTGGGTACCGCATGTCTGTTCCTGACGCCGGCTACACCAGATGAAGGCGATCCTGAAAATCGATTGGTAGAGCTTTCGGCCGCACTCTACTCCGGTCCTGATTCACTCGCTAGGCAGGAGAACATGTTTTCCTCCCTCTTCGGTTCCGAAGACGTCGCCCACAATGTGGAAGAGACAGAAGAATTGCTGGCCGAAAGCCGTCGCGAGCGCGCCAAGCTACCGGCTCTTCACCAAGCGTTCGACGCAGGATTACAGGCAGGTGAATACATTCAAGTCAAGGCTCCTTTCAAATCAGATAGGGGCACTGAGTGGATGTGGGTGGAAATAAGCCGTTGGAAGGGAAGGAACATTACCGGAACGCTACAAAATGACCCCGTTGATGTTCCCAGTCTTCATGCCGGGCAAATCGTCAAGGTTAATGCAGACGAAGTCTTTGACTATCTCCGTACTTATCCCGACGGCCACTCGGAAGGGAATACGACCGCCAAGATTCTTGAGCGAGTGGAATCGAATCCAAGAAAGGCCCCCGACCACACGGAAATGCCGGACTGCAATTCTCGCTAGGCCTTTGCCTTTCCGATCCCGCGCGGTTCCGTGCGTTCCCGGCGATCACATCCCCTTCACCACCTTCCTCAAGTCAATCACCTCAATCCCCTCCGGACACTCCGGCCAGTTATGCACCCAGCACACGATGATGTCGCACCTCTTCGCGTCATGCTGATGCTCCAGAAAATTCCTGCTGCACATTTCAAATTCGATCCACACCCGCTGCCACTTGCCCGGCGCCACCTCGCGCAGCGCTTCGCAATCGGGGAACGCCGTCTGGATACGCTCCACTTCAAAGCCCAGCGACTCCGCTACCCGCCCAAAGACAAACATCACGCCGCCCTCGCATGTCGGCTCGTTGCGCAATCCCGGCAGTCTTGCCGGCGGCCCATAAATCGGACGCCCCGGGAGCATCTTCCGTCGCGGCTGTGCCTCGTCGTGCGCCACGCGCTCGCTCACCGTACGCCGCGCCATCTTCCGCCGGCCCTCCCATGTCGTGTGCCCTTCCCACTCTTTCACGATCTTCAGCACGTCTACCCACGCGCCTTCTTTCTTCCGATCTTTCACCACCGCACAAAACCTCTCTCCCACCCGCGACCACGCGCCACACCGGTTCAGAAAACTGTTTGCGCCATAATTGCCTGCTCGCCGGTATTCCATGAAGCTCGGCGGTCTGCCCATCTTGCGGGTGAGATGCCCCCAGTCCTCCAGCAGCGTCAGCGTGTCCAGACGATGCCCGCTCCCTCGCGCCGCCACTCCCGCCCGCTTCATCGCCTCCGCGAGCGTTCCGAAATGCAGCTTGATTAGGTATTTCGTGATCTTCGTCATGCGCCATATCTCCGCATATGTCGGCATGCGCCCCAGCTTCGTCGCACACTTCTTCAATCCGGCTAGGATTTTCTTTCTTGTCATTGGTCTTTCTCCAGGCGGTAGGCTTTCGCGGATTGTTGATCTCGTTTTGCCGACCGCTGCCAGCTGATCGCTGAGCTCTAAAACTAAAAAAGCCACCCTGAGGTGGCTTCAAATTCCTATCTATGCTTAGTCTTTTGGTTCGGGATTTTCTCCGTGCCTCAGTGTCTCAGTGGTGGATTTTGCCTTTCCGATCACGTCCGATCACGCGCGATGTCGGCCATCACGGCGATTCTCTTAGCTCGCGGGGTGGAGCAGGGCTTTAGCCCTGCGTAGAAGCATTCAACATCCGGCTTTAGCCGCCGAGTCATTTGTCGGCTGCGCAAACACACGTCGGACGCGAGATTGTGAGCAGCTAAAAGACAAAGCCAATTGCCAGTTGCTAGCTGCTCGCCGTTGGCAGGCGACCCTAGGTTTTGGAGAAACCTACTCGCGGACCAATCGACAGGTTGCAGGCCGTTCAAATCCTTCGCCTTCCGACGACGCAGGCCAGCGCCGCTCCCAACCTGCTACTCTCAACATAATCGAAACTAAAGCGAATATCAAGTTAAATCTTTTCGCGCCTGCCGCGCTGTTTCCTTGGCTGAATGCTGATTGCTTACTATGCTTCTACCCGATTGCGGCCAGCAGAGCGCTTCGTTTAGCATCTCACACATGATGAGGAAGACGATGCCCACGACACGCCCTGCAAAAAAAAGCACAGCCGGTAAAAAAGCAGCCGTCGCGAACAAGAGCTCCGCCAAACACTCCGCGGTCACGACCGTCGAGCAATACATCGCTGCCGCTCCCGCTCCCGCGCGCGCGGCGCTGAAAGAGATTCGCGAGGCCATCCGCTCCGTGGTTCCGGCCGAATCCATAGAGATCATCAGCTACAAGATTCCCGCCTTCAAGCACAAGAAGGTTGTGGTCTGGTACGGGGTGTTCTCAGAACACTGCAGCCTCTTTCCGACCGCCGCGGTGATCGGCGAATTCAAGGACGAACTCCAGGGCTTCTCCACGGCGAAAGGCACCGTGCACTTTCCGCTCTCGAAGCCCATGCCCTTAGCACTGATTAAAAAGATGGTGCAGGCCCGGCTGGCCCATACTGCTTAACAAAACATTTACCTGTTGGCCAATTGACAAACATTTCTCTGCGGGACGAGAATCGCTTCAGTTTGTGAGCTTCCGGATGTTTCCTGCGTAAGACGTGGTCTCCCTGCCTGTCCCGCCTTTCCTCGAATCGCCTGGGGTAATCCTCGTTAAGGAGAAAATGCAAATGAGCCTGAACCGGATTCTTATCCGTTGCAAGTTTCTGGCGGCGCTGTGCCTGTGCGCTGCCGCGATGTCGGAAGCAGCCTCGGCGCAGGTGTGGGTCGCATCTACCGGTACGGTCGATCCGTCGAGCCTCTCTTCTACGCTCTTCCAGGGCCAGCTTGTCTTTATCAAGCCCGGCCTGGCCACAGGAACTGTAACTCTCCGCTATAACGTGCTGCCCGTGGACGATCTCACCACCGTGCTTACGCAGCCGTGTTGCCAGAGCAGGGAACTGGTGGTGCGATACATGGACAACGGTCCCGGAGCCCAGGTGCTGGTCAAGCTCAAAAGATATAACGTAAATACCGGCGCGGTCACCACGCTGCTGACTTTCAACAGCAAGGATTTTCCTTCGCAAACGGCGTTCCAGCAACCGCTCCCCGGCCCGATGAGCTTTTTCAATTTTTCATTCGCCGATGGACCGATCAACGGCGTCAGCGACCAGGGCGGCGACAGCGTTTACTACATCGAAGCAACACTGATCCGCAGCGCTTCCGGCGGAAATCCGGGGCTGGGATCGATCCGGCTCGTGACCGCTCTGGCGCCATGAATTGTGGTGCCGGCGCGATCCAATTTTTTCAGCCTCACGCTTACGCCTGGATGATGGCGAAGCGTGGGGCTGGTAAGCAAAATTACGGCGCGAGTGTTAATCTGCTCTCGGTCCAGATTCCGCCAGCGAGGGTAACTGTTGATGAAGCATCTATCTACCGTAGTGCTTTTTCTCTGCTCCACTATCCTTCCGGCACAAACCGTGGCGCACGGCAAAGGCGTTGCCCATACAGCCGATGTCGACATCGCCTATGAAACCCTAGGCTCGCCCGGCGCGGCCGTTCCCATCATCGCCATCAACGGTGGTCCGGGGCTCTCCCACTCTTACATGGTGCAGAACGATCTCTGGGATCGCATTGCCAAAAATCGCCTTGTCATTTTTTATGATCAGCGCGGCATCGGCGCTTCCAAACCTCTGAAGCCCGGCGCTTCGCAATCGATGGACGCGCAAGTCGCGGACCTTGATGCCGTCCGCCAGGCCCTCGGCCTGAATAAGGTCGCCGTTCTCGGTGACTCTTACGGCGGCCTGGTCGCGATGGCTTACGCCGCAGCCCACCCCGAGCATGTAGCGAAATTGATTCTCTCCGACTCTCCAGGGCAAAGCTGGAACAGCATTGTCCGTGTGCTGCCACAGGTTTTTCCTGACATCGAAGAGCAGACGGAGAAGGAGATGCAGTCTCTTGGTTCGGGCACGGAAGCTGCCGCCCGCGCCGGGCTGCGCAATCATTTCCGCATGCTTTTCTATTCACCGGAAAAGCGTGATGCCTACATGAGCCGCATGGGCGACCTCGGGTTTGAGCCCTCCGTCGGCGCAGCCGTGAGAAACGCTTCCACTGACCTCGACCTGACCGGCAAGCTGAAAGGCTTCAACTTTCCCACGCTGGTGATCAACGGTCGCTTCGACATGAACGTTGCTCCGCTCACCGCATGGAATCTGGCGCATGCCATTCCCGGCGCAAAACTCGTCTTCTTTGAGCACAGCGGCCATCTGCCTTCGTATGAAGAGCCGGACAAATACATTGCTGTGCTGGAAGAATTTCTAAACGCACATTGAAAGGAAATGACATGAGCGACCACTATCATGACCCTGCGGATCTTCGCCTGTTGAAAGAGATGGGCAAGCTCGCCCCCGCGGAATTCACCGCCTGGCTCAATCTGGATAAGATCGTCGGCCGCGAGGATGGCGCGATTCCCCGAAAATATCGCGAGCTCATCGCACTGGGCGTCGCGTGCACCACACAATGCCCCTACTGTATTGAGGTGCACACCAAAGCTGCGAAGGCTGCCGGAGCGTCGCGCGAGGAAATCACGGAAAGCACGTTGATCGCTGCCGCTTTGCGTGCCGGGGGAGCGGCTACTCACGGCGCCATGGCGCTCAAGTTTTACGACAAAGCCTGAGTTGAAGCCGGCTTGCAGCTGAACGTTGTAGCCGCCGTGTGCTGCGCCTCCATCACCGGTGCAGCTCGATCTGTCATTCGGAAGTTGTCGCAACGCGCGATTGAGTTGCGTCATGCGCCAGCAATTGCGGCACGGTGCTCGCCTTCCAAAGCCGATACGCCAGCCCAGCCATGGCGAGGGCGCTGAATAGTGCGTAACTCGCCAGCCAGACCAGCAGAATGTGATCATCGGTGATCCACCCCGGCAGCAGAAAGCTCCCGAAAAGCACGGAGCCTGCTCCTGCTGTAGCCAGGAACCATTCATCGCGCAGGTGTCGCCGTATCGTGCGTGCCATCAGCATTTCGCACACCCCGATGAACAGCGCCCAGATCACGATGATCCAGATGAGATGCGCCAGCAGGAGCCCGGGAACAACCACCACGACCACACCCGCCGTGCACGTACCCAGGCCATCCAGCAGCAACAGTCCGCGATCATGGCCCCTGCTCGATGGCCGCAGTGCGGCTGCCAGCGTAAAAAGTCCTGCGCCAAAGGCCAGCAGCCCGAACAGCTCAACCGTGGAAGCCTGCGCGAACGCTCGCAGCAGCAGCGGTAGCTTCGCTCCTTCCACAAACCAGATGTAGGCGGCAAACATCAGCGCGAATGCTGAGCGGCAGGCGAACAACCACCAGTTATGAATCATGATTCTCAGCATTGGAGCCCTCCACTGGCCCGGTTGACCCGAGCCTTGCCGATTATAGTGTCATTCGTCTATGGCTCAACTGCCTGTGATGGCGATCACTCCAGCTTTGAAAGGACCTGTTTGCTGTGACCCTAACCGAAAACCTCGCCACGTGGCCCCGGAGCATCTTGATCGCTCTCGGCATTTTTCTTCTCGCGCTGGTGGTGACGGCGGATTATCTCACCCATACCAACTATGTGCTCGAATTCTCTCCTTATTATCTTGTGCCGATTTCCTTCTTCAGCTGGTTTATCGGCAAGCGCTCCGGGCTGGCCCTGGGGATTCTCAGCGTCGTCATCGGTTTCTTCATCCGGCTGCGGCCGGCGCCGCATGCGGTCGGATACTGGGATGCCCTGGTCCGGCTCGCTTTGTACGTGAGCGCCACACTCATGGTTGCCCAACTCAAAGAGCTGTACGAACGTGAACGTCATCTCTCGCGTATCGACCCGCTTACCCGGATCGCAAACCGGCGCGCGCTGCTCGAAGCCGCGTCAGTGGCGCGAAGCGTTGCCAATCGCCGCCTGTCGCCCCTCAGCATTTCCTATATCGATCTCGACGGTTTTAAGCAGCTCAATGACGGCCTGGGGCATAGCGCCGGCGATCGCGTGCTGGTTGCAACCGCCGAAGCGATCGCCAAAGCCGTGCGGCCCAGTGATCTGGTCGCTCGCATTGGCGGCGACGAGTTTGCCGTCCTGCTGCCCGGCGCGGATGCGCCAGACGCCTTCCGGATACTCCATCGTGTACGTTTTGAACTCGATCAGGCGATGAAGGCCAATGGTTGGTCGACCACCGTCAGCATTGGAATCGCCAGCTTCGTCCCGCCGCTCGGCCCGGTACAGGAGATGATCCAGGCGGCGGACCAGGCGATGTATCTGGCCAAGAAGAACGGGAAAAACCGTACCGAACACTGCATCCCCGCAGCCTAGCGGTGGTTCTGGTATGTTGGGAAAGTTTACCCCCGACGCTTTGTGTCGACGCGCTTGGCGGCCACCTTGCTCGCCGACGGGTCGCCTTGCTTCGCCTTCTGCGCCTGTCCCGCTTTGGTCATCAAGCGCGATTGTTCGTACATCTCGATCCACTTCTCGCTCGAAATCGCCGAGATCAGCTTGCCAATCGCTTCGAGCGGCAAATCATCCGGCGACTCGAAATGAACGCAACACTTCCCCATGTCGAGCTTCTTCCCCGCCGCCTTGAAGGCCGCCTTCAGCTGTTTGAGCTGACTCGAACCCCAATACGCGCCCATGAGGTAGAGCGAGCAGTAGTTCTTCTGCGAGGAGAGCGCAACGTAACAGATCGGCTGCTTGTTGTAAGTATCTGGATATCGAGACAGGGGGATTGTCCAGCCGATTGTGCCCCAGACGAGGCACTCATCGTAGCCGCGCGGAATATGCTTGTTCACGAGTGCGCGCACCGTCGCGATCGTCTTCGCACGATCGGCGGGGAGTGAGGCGATGTATTGCGCTGGCGTCTTGACGTTCGATGGTGGTTTCATGATTCGTCGTCTTCCCCAACGAAGTGTATCACCGGACGTTTGAAAACCAGCCGGCGGCCGGGGCAGTGACTCGCTAAGGAACAATCACTGCCGCTCCATCAATCGCATCATTTTTGACTGCGGCAAGCGCCTCGTTGGCCTGGTCGAGCGGGAAGACCGTGGTCCGGGGCTTCAGGTTGATCTCGCCGGCAAGCTCAAGAAAGTCGCGTGCATCCGCGCGCGTCATGTTGGTCACGCTGCGCATCTGCCGCTCACCCCACAGCAGCCGGTCGTAGTCGAATTCCGGAATCCGGTCCAGGTGGATTGCATTGATGGCAATCACGCCGCCTTTGCGCAGGCTGGCCAGCGCGGCGATGACCACGTCTCCGCTGGGCGCGAAGGTGACGGCGCGATCGAGTTCGATTGGCGGCTTTTCATTTTCGCTGCCCACCCAGGTTGCTCCCATTGACTCCGCCAGTTGCCGGTGCGACGCGCCTCGTGTGGAGACATAGACTTCGCACTTCCATGCCTGCAGCACCGCGATCGCCAGATGCGCCGAAGCGCCAAAGCCGAACAGCCCCACGCGCTCTCCGCGCTTTACCTCGGCGATGCGCAGGCTGCGGAAGCCGATGATGCCGGCGCATAGCAGCGGAGCCGCTTGCAGGTCGTCAAGCGCTTCCGGCAGCGGAAAAACAAAGTCGGAACGCGCCTGGGCATATTCAGCATAACCGCCATCCACGGTGTAGCCGGTGAAGGTCGGTGAATCGCACAGATTCTCTGCATCGTGGCGGCAATACCAGCAGCTTCCGTCCACGCCTCCGATCCACGAAACACCCACTCTGCTTCCGCGCGAAAGATCACTTGTGCCTGCGTCCGCTATCTCTCCGACGATCTGATGGCCTGGAATAATCTCCGGTCGTCGAGAAGCCAGCTCTCCTTCCACAATGTGCAGGTCCGTCCGGCAGACGCCGCAGGCGCGCACGCGCAGAAGCACATGACCCGCCTTGAGTTCCGGTTTTTTTACCTCACGGATTGCAAGAGGGCGGCTTGCAATACTTTGCGGTGAGGTCAGCACAGCGGCTTTCATGGTGAAAGGTATATGCTTTGGCGTCGCCTCTATCTTAGATCGTATCCCCTCTGTTGAAAACGCTCTTTGGATCGCTGGTCCGGCTTACGCCTGTCTGTGCAATTCGCTGGCGAGCACGTTCACTAAAGCCGGAAGGACGGTTAATACAGAACAGCGAAGCGTATCGAGTTCGGTTTTCATTTTGAAGACGGTGGTGGTGAGTTCTTTGTCGCTTTGACTGTCGATGGCGTGTATAAGCCTTTCGAGCATCACTTGTTCGTAGCTGAAAATGTGACGCAAGGCGTTATTGGGCTGGATCTCATGACGTGCTTCATTGATGAAATTCTTGAGGACGGGGCTGGTTGTCATGATTCACTCCACGCTTGAGCTCATAATGACAGAGACGTCCGCAGTCTGTAAATGTCAACAAATGCCAACAGCCGGCACTTAACAATTCAATACAATTTAATATGAATTGGAGCCTTCTGGTGCGGTTCCGCGAATGAAACAGTCTTGACGATCCCTACTGCCGCTTTACGATCCTCATTTTCTTTCGGCTTATAGCAGCACGGATAGCATCGATCAACGCGTCTGGGCCGTCATCCCCGTCCACGGAGGAATCAACATCCGTTTTCAAGTCGGCCCATCGGCCTTTGGTGATTGTAATGACTGGGGAGTTAGGATTGTTTTCCCTGAAAAGCTCTGTCATCTCGGCAACATTCTCGTTTGACATTGAATAGCTGATAACCACTGCATCGAACTTCTTTTTCTGAAGGAGCTCCATCGCATCTTTCGTGCCCGTGGGGAGCATTACCTTGAAACCGGCGCTCCGTAACGCATGCGCTCGCAACAGTGCAGTCTCCCGATTAACGCTCAGCAGGAGCAACAATTGAATACTTTCCCGAATTTCTTCCGGCGCCTTCCGCTTCTCCAGCGTGAAGGCCTTGATGGATTCTTCGAGAGCCAATTCAATCATGCCCCCGATACGAATCAGATCAGGTATGACATCACTGATCTCGATTGCAAGCAGGTTTTGCTGGGCAAAGTTTCCGATCGTCTCCTGCAGAATCCTGGCTTCGCGCACAAGCATCGGAATCGTATAGCCTTGCTGTGATCGGGTTACCCCGTGCTCTGCAGCGCCAGGCACGGCCGATTCCGACAGATTGCGGGCGCTGGTTGTGATGTCCCCAAGCATCTGAGGAAGGCAATTGATTCTTTCACTGTCGCTCAATCGAATGGCGGCAATTTCATCTTCCCGGTTGATCCGCTTAAGCCATGCCTCAATGATTTGATCCCTGTTTTCCTCGACCAGCGCAGGCAATCGTTGGGGCTTGATCCTGCCTTGTGGCAGCGATTTTGCGCGATCCAATTTGGACTTGATCTTGTTGACGAGCTCCTCTATGTCGGCGGGTTTCACCAGATAGTCATCCACCTGCTGGCGGATGGCTTCCAGAGCGGTTTCAAATGCGGGATATCCGGTCAGGATGAATGTGACCGCATCGGGCTGCGTCCGTCGCATCGCGCTCACAACGGTGAATCCGTCGCCGGGGCTTCCGATGTTCAGGTCAGAAATGAGGACGTCAAATGTTTGGTTTCCAATGATGCTCAACGCTTCAGGGACGGTGGCAGCCACAACCACCTTGAACCCTACCCTCTCGAGAATTGCCGGCAAGGTCAAACGTATCGCAGGCTCGTCATCGACAAACAGAATTTTGATCTCATCAGGCATTGGAGACGTTACCTAAACAGGTCAGGCCGCGGGATCGCATTCGTCATCAACCACCGGCAGTTCGTAAAGGCGAATCATAGATGAGACCTCGCGGTCGTCGTCGCCAAACGTGACGCCCCGAACCAATTCAAACACAACCGCATCGTGACATTGTGCGCACTTGGGGAATTCTTGGCCACAGAGTAGTGTTACTTCATGCGGAACGCGGTGCTGCCGGTGGGTCACGCGGTAGATTCCACTGTGAGGGATTCTTTCTCCGGTTTTGAAGACGGTTCCGGCGCTCATTTTCGTTGCACGAGACTTTACCAAAAACAGTGATGACGGCCGCGCGCGCATACAACATTCCTTACTGTATGTGTGATGCTTACCTCGTGCGCCGGGTGTCCACCGAATCCGATTACCAAAGTGTTGCAGTCGCCCATAATGGATCAAGGGGCATTGAAACCGCATCTTTTTTAAATTCTTCCAATGACGGAAGCAAACAAGAAGTCCGCCTCCGCAACAGCCAGTCGCTCTCATCATTAATATAAGGGCTCACAGGAATATAAGGGCTCATACGTCATTTCAGGATGCGGTCATCGAGCACTTGAAAGGGCCTGCATTTGTTTTTGCACGCCACCTCACAACAGAAAGACAGGCAAGGTCTCAAACGACACAGTCGAGCTGACTTCAGCACTCTACCGGGCACACCAACTGGACAGTGTCTGGATGGCCAATTACAAAGTATCGGGCACCCCGGTCTAGGGGGCCTTAGCACCCGTGTACTGTTGTTGCGGCGGGCAGTCTGCCCAATACTCAATGCGGTTGGAAATTACTGTCTAAGGGCTGCGTGGGAGTACAGAGATGAAAATAACAGCGCGCTTATCGATTTTGAGTTCTCTGGTGCTGGCGTTATCGTTTGCGGCTTTCTCCGCATTACATGCCGCGCCGGTGCAGCAGGTGGACAAAAGCGCCGATGGGAAAGACAAAAGCACCGCCGGGAAAAACACCGACGGGAAAACCACCGACGGAAAAGACAAGAGCTCTGCGCGGAAGGTTGCTCAAACCACTCCCGACCAGCGGCAGATGAGGGACCTGGACGAACAGGTTCAACAGACCAAATCGGACGTTCTCAGCATTGCGGCGGAGCTGAACCAACTGGAAGAAAAGCTGCTCTACCCGTCAGGGACACAGGTCGCAATCTTCGTCGCCTTGGGCAAGGGCGATGAGCTGCGCCTCGATGCCGTGCGGCTCCAGATCGACGGTCAGCTCGTTGCGCACTACATCTACAGCGCCAAAGAACTCGAGGCATTGCGCAAGGGTGGCGTGCAACGGATCTACGTCGGCAATGTGTCTACGGGGGATCACCAGCTCAACGTGCTTGTTGACGGCAAGCTTAAGAGCGGCGGGGACTTCAACCGCACGGAGCACTTTACCTTCCATAAGGAAGTTAAGCCAAAGCTGGTGGAACTGACCGTCGCCGGACCGGACTCCGGTAGCACCCCGATCACGCTTGGGGAGCTGTAATCGATGCGAGCGATTCGCCGCATAATCGGATTGGGTTTGGCTCTGGTAATGGCTGCTGGTCCCTCATTCGCTGGGAACGACAAGCCGGCTGGGAACCAGAAGCCCGTTGGGAGCCAGAAGGACGACCTCTTTTTCGACGAAGCGTTCTATCACGCCTACCAGGGCCAGTATTTCGAAGCAATCCAGCGGCTCGATACCGAGCTCGAACAGTACCACCGTCTTGACGACCCCCAGCTCGATACGCTTCATTACAACATCAACGAGGCGGAATTCTCGGTCGGCGATTTCGAGCTCGACTACCGCATGCACTACAAAGCTGGACGCGCCATTAAGAGGGTGCTTGAAGGCGCGGTCGATGAAGCGGTGCGAAACGAAGCCGCCTTCAGGCTCGCCCGTATTCACTTCCAGAAGGATCAGCTCGACGATGCACTGCAGGCGCTCGGACGGATCCAGGGTACAGTGCCCGCAAAGATTAAGGACGATGTGGAGTTTCTGCGGGCGAACATCTACATGGCGACAGATAAGCCGAACGACGCCATCGAAGTGCTCAATCACCTGCAGAACGATCCGAGCCTCGCCGGCTTTGTCGCCTACAACCTCGGTATCGCTTTCTTGCAGGCCGGTAAACAACAAGAAGCTGTGGAGCAATTGGACAAGGCCGGGCAGCTGCCGGCGAATGATCCCGCCGGCCTCGCGATCCGCGACAAGTCCAACCTGGTGCTTGGCTCCCTCCTGTTCGAATCGGGCAACTTTGACCGTGCAAAACAGGCACTGGACCGCGTCCGCCTCGAGGGACCGTTCTCCAATGAAGCTCTGTTGCGGTCTGGGTGGGCTGACACCTCGGCCAAACAGTTTGATCGTGCGCTCGTTCCCTGGAATATCCTTGCCGACCGTGAGCCAACCGATGTCGCGGTCCAGGAAGCCCTGCTTGCCGTGCCGGCTACGTACGCCAGCCTGAAGCTATACGGTCGCGCCGCGCTCACATATGGTCGCGCGCTCGAGCTGTACAGCAACCAAATCGAAAAGGTGGATGCATCGATCAACAGCATCAAGGAAGGGCGGTTTCTCAAGGCCCTGATCCGCGAGGAGAGCCGGGAGGACCAAACCTGGGTCATCCGCTTGCGCGGCCTTCCCGGTGCGCCGGAAACGTACTACCTGATGGCGCTGATGGCGTCTCACGACTTCCAGACCGCGTTGCACAACTACCTCGACTTAGAGGACCTGCGCTCGAAGCTTGTGGGCTACCAAACCAGCCTTGAGGCTTTTGACGATATCATCCGGCTGCGTAAACAGAACTACGATCCGCTGCTGCCGCAGATCGACGCCAAGTTTCGCGAGCTGGATTCGCGGATGCGCGTGCGACTCCAGGAGCGCAAACAATTCGACCAGCGCTTGCACGCCATGCTTACTGCGCCGCGTCCGGATTACCTGGCAACCACGGACGAGCGGACCGCCAGCGAGCGCATCGCACTCATGGAAAAGCAGCTCGGCGACTCTGACAGTCCCGAATCGGTCGCGCTTCGGCACCGCCTGGCCCGCCTGCGCGGTGTACTCACGTGGCGGGTGGAAACTGAATACCCCCAGCGGCTGACAAAGGCATTTGAGCACCTCAACGAATTGAACACCCAGGTCGACGCTCTCAATCAGCGGTACGAGGCGTTCGTCAGGACGAGGCAGGCGGCCACGCACAGTTATGTCGGATATGACGCCCAGATTGCGCGTCTCCGTGAACGCGTTGGCGCCGCGCTGAAGAATGTTGACGTCTTGATGGCCCGGCAGGGACAGATGATCGAGAGCGTCGCCATCAACCAGCTTGAGGCTCGCCGGGAACGCCTGGTGGCCCAGCAGATCCAGGCGCGCTTCGGCGTCGCCGATAGCTATGATCGAGCCTCGCGAGCCCAGTCTGGCGGAGGGGAACGCTGATGCGCCACTATGCCATTCCGATCTTGCTTGCTTCGGCTTTCCTCAGCGGCTGCGCCGCGCATCACAAGCCGCCCGCCACGCCGGGGACGCTGGCAGACCTGCATAACGTGGCCCCGGACGTGAAAGAAGCGGAGACGAAGGAGAGCGTCGATCAGGCCATGGAGCACTACCGGAAATTCCTCGACGAATCACCGGAAACCCCGATGACGCCCGAGGCAATCCGCCGTCTCGCGGACCTGGAACTCGAGAAGCAGTACGGCATCCACGCAGGCGATAGCAAGCCGAAGCCAATGCCTGCTCCACAGTCCGCCAAGGCGTCTGCGAGCACCCCGGCCCGCACTCCCAATAAGGCCGCGCCAGTTGTGGGAGCCGGCCGTGGGGAATCTGATCAGGAATTCGAGCGGCGCACGACGGCGCAGGGCAAGATTCCGGCGAGCGGCGACATTAGCGCCTCGGTGACGGATGCGGTAAGCGCTGCGGTAGGCGCTGACGCGGCTCCCAAAGGCCCTCTCGAGGCGATCGCTCTCTATAAAAAGCTGCTCGCTGAGTATCCGCAGTATAAGGACAGTGACCAGGTCCTCTATCAGATGGCGCGAGCGTATGACGAACTCGGTCGCACCGAAGAGGCCATGGAAACCATGGAGCGCGCGATCAAGGCCAATCCAAACTCTGTGCACATCGACGAAGTGCAGTTCCGGCGGGGTGAGTACTTCTTCACGCGCAGAAAATTTCGGGACGCCGAGAACGCGTATTCAGCAATCACCAACATGGGTCCCCGTTCCTCGTATTACGAGCTCGCTCTGTACAAGCTCGGCTGGACGTTTTACAAGCAGGAGCTATACGAGGAAGCCGTGCAGAATTACATGGCACTGCTCGACTACAAAGTGTCAACCGGCTACAACTTCGATGCGAAGCACGAGAAAGAGGACGAACGCCGCGTCGCCGATACTTTTCGGGCCGTCAGCCTGAGCTTCAGCAACCTCGGCGGGCCGGATGCGGTCCAGCAGTACTTCTCCACCACCAAGAGCCGATCCTATGAAGACCGCGTTTACAGCAATCTTGGCGAGCACTATCTGACCAAACTGCGCTACGATGACGCGGCGAAGACATACAACGCCTTCATAGCGCTTCATCCTTTCCACCCTGCGGCCCCACGCTTCAGCATGCGCGTGGTTGAGACTTTCACCAAGGGCGGATTCCCCAAGCTCGTTCTCGAGTCGAAGCGGGACTTTGCCTCCAAGTATGGACTGCAGGCGGAATTCTGGCAGCACAACAAGCCGGAAGAGTTGCCGGAGGCGCTGGCCTACCTGAAGACGGACCTCAAGGATCTCGCGACGCACTACCACGCTGAGTATCAGGCCTCGCAGGACGCGAACGAGAAGCTTACGAATTATCAAGAAGCTCTCCGCTGGTACGGCGACTACCTCAAATCGTTCCCCAAGGATGCCGAGTCGCCGACGATCAACTACCGGCTCGCGGATCTTCTGTTCGAGAACAAGGATTTCGGCGAGGCGGCCAAACAGTATGAGCGTACGGCTTACGCGTACCCGGTAAACGCTCAGTCGCCGGCGGCGGGTTACGCCGCAGTCTACGCCTATCGCGAGCAGCTGAAGGTCGTAGCCAAAGAGAATCTGGAGGCCGTCAAGCACGATACGGTCGCAAGCTCGCTCAAATTCGCCGACACCTTCCCGACCCACGCCCAGGCCGCAGCGGTCCTGGGAGCGGCCGCCGATGACCAATACGAGATGAAGGACTTCCGCGGCGCCGTGACTTCCGCTCAACGTGTCATCGATAAGTATCCGGGTGCGGAGATGCGCATCCGGCGCTCCGCGTGGATTGTCGTTGCGCACGGCTCGTTCGAGCTCGCCGAGTACCCGCAGGCCGAAAAAGCCTACACGCAAGTGCTGGCGGCCACGCCCCAGAGCGACGAGTCGCACGCCAAGTTCGTTGACAACCTCGCAGCTTCCATCTACAAGCAGGGCGAGATCGCAAGAAACGCGCAGAACTATCGCGCCGCCGCCGATCACTTCCTGAGGATTCGCACGGCAGCGCCTACATCCACCATCCGTCCGACGGCCGAGTACGACGCAGGCGCCGCGCTGATTGAGCTGAAGAACTGGAAGGAGGCCGCGGGCGTGCTCGAAGCGTTTCGCAGCACCTACCCCAAGCACAAGATGGCGGGCGAGGCCACCAGGCTGATCGCACGCGCCTACCGCGAGAGCGGTGAGTTGGGGCACGCTGCCGAGGAGTACGAGCGGCTGGCGTCCGAGTCCACAGACGAGGCAGTTCGCAGGGAGTCGCTGCTCATGGCAGGCGACCTCTACCACCAGTCCAATGCAAATGACAAAGCGTTGGCTGCGTATCAACACTACGTCACCGATTTTCCGAAACCGATCGAACCCGCCGTCGAGACCCATTTCAAGATGGCTGAGATACACAAGGAGGCGCACGACGACTCTCTTTATCAGAAGGAGCTGGCGGAAATCGTACGCATCGACGGCGCTGCCGGCCCCGAACGCACGGGCCGGACCCGCACGCTCGCGGCCCGCTCGGCGCTGGTTTTGGCGGAGCAGCTCTATCAGGCTTTCGTGGCCGTAAAGCTGCGGCAACCGTTCGAGACCAGCCTGAAGGAAAAAAAGCAGCGCATGGATGACACGATCAAGGCCATGACGGGGCTGGTGGACTACGAAATCGCCGACGTGACGGCTGCCGCCACGTTTTACATGGCCGAGACTTATTTCGATTTCAGTCGTTCACTGAAGGAGTCCGAGCGCCCCGCCGACATGAAGGCCGCGGACCTGGAGGCCTTCGAAGCGCAGCTCGATGAGGCAGCGTATCCCTTCGAGGAGAAAGCCATCAAGGTACACGAGAAGAACATCGAATCGCTGCACGCCGGCGTCTTCAACGCGTGGACTGAGAAGAGTTTAAGCAGGCTCGCCGAGCTGGTGCCGGGTCGCTATGCGAAAAATGAAATGAGCAGCGGCTTCATCAACGCGATTGACCATTACGCGTACAAATCGCCGTTAGCGCTGGCCGCGATCCAGGCAGCGAACAACGCTTGCGCGACGCCGGCCAGCACCGGTACGACGCCAGGGAACGCCGTCGCGACGCCAGCCGGCACCGGTACGACGCCAGGCAACGCCGCCGCGACGCTAGGCAGCACCGGAGCGACACCAGGCGCGACGCCCGGTAGCACCGGCGCGACACCAGGCACGACGCCATGCCATCCGGCGCAGACGGCGCAAGCGGCACCAGGCAACGCCGGCACGACGCCAGGCAATCCGGCGCAGACGACGCAGCCGGCACCGGGCAACACCAGCACGATGCCAAGCAATCCGGCGCAGATGACGCAACCGGCACCGGGCAACACCAGCACGACGCCAAGCAATCCGGCGCAGACGACGCAACCGGCACCGAACAACACTAGCACGACGCCAAGCAATCCGGCGCAGACGACGCAACCGGCACCGGCACCAAGCAAGCCGGAGCAGACAACGCACCCGGCGCCGATGGCGGTGAACCAAGGAGCGGTGAAGCATGCCAATCCGCAATAAGACTCGATCGCTAAAAGCGATTTGCCGCGCGATACCGTGGTTAGCCCTGTTCTTCGCCCTGGGCTGCTCGCCTGCTGACGAGCGCACGGTGACCGCCAAGTCGATGAAGACGAATCTGCCGCCGCCACCGCCGGCCGCGCCCTTGGACTTCGCGCGGGATGCAGACGGGTTCACGATAACGCAGCAGGCGCCCGTCCCGGACGAGGTGCGCGCCGAATACGACGAGGCCGTGCGCATGCTCGGGCAGGCGCAATACGATCGCGCTATCCCCTTGCTGGTCAAGGTGACCGAGCAGTCGCCCACATCAACGGCAGCGCACATCAACCTCGGCATTGCTTACGCCCGCACCGGCGATCTGGACCACGCTGAGGCCAGCCTGAGCAAGGCGCTGGAATTGAATCCACATCACGTTGCCGCTTACAACGAGCTTGGCCTGGTGCAACGGCGCAAGGGAGAGTTTGCGAAGGCGCGCGCAAGTTACGAAGCGGCATTGGCGCAGTTCCCCGACTTTCACTATGCGCAGAGGAACCTTGCCATTCTGTGCGACCTCTATCTCGGGGACTACCCGTGCGCGCTCGAACATTACCAGGCATACAGCCGGCTCGTTCCGGACGACCCCGACGTCGTCAAATGGATTAAGGACCTTCGCAACCGCGCGAACCGAAAGGAGAAGCCATGAGGGGAAATTTGCTGCTCCTGCTGCTGCTCGTGTTACTGCCGGCGACGGGTGTTGTCGCCCAGACCGATACAAAGCCCGATAAAAAGCCCGCGGCCGAACACGCCGCCGCTGCCGCCAAGACGCAGGTAAAGACCGGAGCCGTGAAGGGGCAGAAGAACGCGCCGGCAAAAACGAAAGCACCTCAGAAAGGAACGCCGGAAGCGCAGACAGAGACGAAGGATGAAGAGCCACAGGCTGAAGCCGCCGAGGTAAAGACGGAAGCAGGAAAGACGCAGGAAGCGCAGGCACAGACGGAAGAACCTCAGGCGGAGACGGACAAAGACGGGAAGTTAACTTCCGTCCCGGGAGGAAAAGCGCTGGGCATGTCGATTCTAGGCAATCAGGAAGCGCCCACGTCGCTGGTCATCGTTCCCTGGAAGAGCTCGGAAGTTGGCCGCGCGACGGGCATCTCGCCGATGCTCGACGACTCCAGGCAGCCCGTCGATAAGGAAGTCTTCATGCGGGAGCTGCGCTATTACGAGATCAGATCGGACAAGAAGCAGTGAGCCGGCCGTAGTGTTCGCTGAAGTAAATTTTTAGAAACAATCGAGAGACGAGTTGCGAAATGCTCGCGCGGGTTGTGCCTTGCATGCTCAGGCAGCATTCTTCATGTGGGCTTCATTCATGGATCCTGTCCGTATCCGCCGATAATCGATGAGAACTCTTAAATGAATTCATGAGTGTCGGTTCCCGCTCACCAGGTCCCGCCAGCGCTTACTTCTGAGACGTCCTGTTGATATGGAAAACATTAATATTCCTGCTGTCATTCTCTCGCCTGGCGATCACCTTGGCCGCCAAATTGAGCTGCCATTTCGCAGTGAAAGCTGGCGCGCCTGCTGGCCCGGGCGCTCTTGCGAGGAAGTTACCTTCGGCCATCGCGGTTTCGTAAACAACAGCTCATTCATTGTCCTGCTGGACAAAGCCCTTGGTGATTTTCATCCGGAGGACCATGCACCTACGGAGGTATTGGCACCCCAATAGGGGGGACCTTAGCACCCGTGTACTGTTGTTGCCGGACGCAGCCTGCTCAATACTCTACGACGTCCGAAAGCACCGTCCAAAGAACTGCGTAGGGAGTTAGGGAGCATGAAATATGCGGCGCATTCACCGGTTGTAATCGCTGTGGTACTGGAAAAGACGGAAGCTATGCGGATGAGTCACGACGAAATCAGGTTGCAAACGGAGCGCCCCAGCGCTCGAGTCGACCAAATTGAATGCGGTGCAGCCCGCGGCTGCGGCGCATAGGAGGATGCAATGACCTTTACGGAGCTACTGAAAAACGTCGGCGTGTTCGGGGCCGCCGTAATATGTTGCCTTGCCGCGCTGTCCATCTTTTCGGTGGCAGTGATGGTTGATAAGTACCGCCGCTTCCGCGCGGCCACCAGCGAGACGCGGGCTTTCAAGCCTTTGCTGACGAAGTTCGCCCACGGGGGAGAGGTCCAGGAACTGATTGAGGCCGTGCGGCAGCATGAGAAATCCCACGTGGCGCAAGTGGTCTCGGCGGGCATCCTCGAGTACGACGGCGTGCGCGAAGCCGGAGGCGATCCGTCTGATTCACTCGACCTTGTCACGAGCGCCCTCCGAGACTCCATGTCGGAGACGCTGGTCCAATTGAAACAGGGTCTCGGGTTCCTGGCTACGATCGGCTCCACGGCCCCGTTCGTCGGCCTCTTCGGTACTGTAGCTGGAATCATCAACGCTTTTCGGAATATCGCGGCCACGGGGTCCGGCGGTATGTCTGTCGTTTCCGGCGGCATCGCCGAAGCCCTGGTCACGACGGCGCTGGGCATCTTCGTCGCGATCCCTGCCGTCGCCGGGTTCAACTACTTCACCGGCAGGATTGAAAATTTCCACATCGAGATGAATCGGGCTTCAACCCAGCTCGTGAACCGCCTCTTCAAGGCGCCGCAGATCGACCGCGTCGCCAAGATGTCGATGGACGCCGAGGAGAGCGAATATGAGGCTCGGTGAAGGCTCCAAAATGCAGTCTTCCATCAACGTCACGCCGCTCGTCGACGTGGTGCTGGTGCTGCTGATCATCTTCATGGTGATGGCGCCGCAGATGCGGAAAGGGCCGGACGTCCGCTTACCGAAAACAGAGAAGCCGAGCCAGCAGGGCGACGAGAGAGGCCGGATTCTGGTCTCCATCGACGAGGCCGGCAAGCTGTGGGTTAACGATAGGCAGGTCGCAGCCGAGCAGTTCGGCGACGCCCTCCGCGCTGCCGTAGCCGCCGAGACGGATCCCAAGATCGTGATCCGGGGCGACGCAAAGCTCAACTTCCGCCAAGTCCGGGAGACCATGCAGGCGGTCGAGCAGGCCGGCTTCCGGGGCGTGGGGTTGATCGCCAAGGGCCGCGACGCAGGGGCGCGAGGAGAATAAAGTTATGGAGTTCAACAGAGGCGATTCTGGATCCAATCTGCAGTCCGAGATTAACATCACGCCGCTCGTCGACGTAGTGCTCGTACTGCTGATCATCTTCATGGTCGTCGTTCCGCTCCTCATGCAGGGTTATGACGTTGACATTCCTAAGAGCTCGACCAATGCCAAGCCCGCGCAGTCCCAGGAATCCCGGCTGATCCTGAGCATCTCGCCCGGAGGCTGTGACATTCTCAAGCCTTCGGCAGGGGAGGGGCTTCCGGCGGATTGTCGCGTGGCCCTGGGCGATGAAAAGATCGCTGCAACCGAATTGCCGGCGCGCGTGGCGGAGATCCTGGGCAGCCGGCCGCCGGAAAAGCGCGTGCTGTTTCTTGCTGCCGACGACCGCGTGAACTACGAGGGAGTTCTACGTATCCTCGATCTCGCGAAGTCGGGCGTTGAGGATTTGAAAGTCGAATTTGTCACGGCCAATTGAGGTGGCTGCTTTGGAAACAACCATGGAAATCGGCAGGTTCAGAGAATCCGGGGCTCCATCCACCCGCAGCTGGGTGGAGAGCATTGTGGCCCATGCCATCGTGTTGGCCTTGCTGATGTTTGTGGGGGCGACATTCCTGGTTCGCAGCGGCGCGCCCCGCACGAAAAAAGAGATCGACCTCGTCTTCTATCGTCCAGCGGCGGTCCCAGTCAAGCCGGCTGCGATCCCGCCTCCGACGCCAAAGGGGGTAGGGGAAGCGAAGCTTAAGGCCTCGGAAGCTCCAAAAGGTCCCGGCAAACCTGACCTACCAGCCGGTCCGGAAAAGGGCTTTTCCGCGGAGGCCAAGCCGCCTGAGCCGAACGTGGGAACAGCCGGCATTCTGAAATACAAGGACCAGTTCGCGAGCCTGGCACAGGACCAGAACGCGCCGCGTCTCGGAAGCGATGCACGTTACGCGACCGCTGATGAAACGGGCGAGGCGTCATCACGCTCCGTGTTGACGACCAATACGCCGGGATCAAGCGGTGGTATCGACGCCGGTTCGCTGAGCCGCAGCGTGGGTGGCGGTGGAGGCCGAGGTGGCGGCGGCGGCGGCATGGGCGGGCCGGGTCTGCAACTCGCCAAGGCGACCAGTTCGATCGCGGGGATCGGCGGCGGCGACCGACCCAAGGCTCACAGCGGCCCGGGCGCTTCCCGCACCGACGAAGAAATACAGATTGTGTTCGATCGTTACAAGTCGGCTTTCTACCGGGATTACAACCGGGCACTGCGCAGCAATCCGACTTTGCAAGGCAAGATGGTGCTGCGCCTGACGATCGAGCCGGACGGCGCCGTGTCGATGTGCCAGCTGCAATCGACGGACATGGATGCGCCGGATCTCGTGGTTCAGGTGGTCAACCGCGTCAAGACAATCAATTTCGGCCCCAAGGATGGCGTGCAGGCCGTGACGATCACGTATCCGATTGACTTCCTGCCGGCGACGTGAAGCCGGTGAACGAAGCGGAAGAGCACAGATACCCTGGAGGTTTGGGAGAAGTTCCCAATTTGATCATTTAAAAAACCCGACGCAATTTTGACAAAGGCAAAGCCATCGAAAGATGGCGACGCAAAGTCACCGGTCTAACGGGCAGAGAGCCCTATGACGGCGGGACCGCCGAAATTCAGTCCCACGGTGGGCTGCCTCGGTCCCGAAATCAAGTAATGAGTGGAACGAGGGCGTAGATGACTTCGAGCAACACAAACAAACCGAGTCAGCGCAGCTGGATCGCAATCCTGCTCGACAGGCTGCGCCTCACTCTCGGCTTCCGCTTGCGAGTTCCCGAAATCGAGGATGTGCGGAACCCCCTCATAGCTCATGCGGCTATTGCCTGCCCGGAAAGAGCACGGCTGTTCCAAGGAACATGCGCGATGAAGAAGAGGGTTTTATTTATTTTCGGAATCGTCGTTGTGATGATGGGAGCGAACTCTGCATTTGCCCAGGTGCAGACGTGCGAAATTCTAACTGGCGGCGATGCCGGTGCAGGACGGGGTGTTAGTCCCACCTATCTGGCGAATCAGGACGGACGCGCGAATGAGGGTTGTACCATTTTGATCACGCTCAACGCTGACGGATCGATCGTAACAACTTTTCCCAATCCCTCACCCTCTTACGATAACGGCCTTGACGACAACCTGATTGGTGTGGTGAACAACACCAGCAAGACCATCACCGCCTTGCAGCTCACGAGCACAACAGTTCCTATTTTTGGTTTGGAGGACGACGGAATTTGCGGCGGCCCTCCAGGATGGACTTTTAGCCCTCTTGGGCCGGACCCCCAATGCGCAATCGCAACGGACCCGCACCACTATGGTCCCGCGGGAATTAACTACACGATATTTAACGCGAACAGTGGGATCGTCAATTTCGGCAATGGTGGCATTGCACCAGGTGGTAACGCGTTTTTCAGCCTTGAAGGTGGTCACCTCACTAAGATCGTCGCGGTAGTGATCCCAGGGCTGGCAATTACCAAGCAAGTCACCGTCGTGGGCGGCGGCGCTGCGCTGCCGGGCGGGCAGCTTGATTACCTGGTACACGTGACCAATCCCACGAACAACCCCCCGAACTTCCAGGCCTCCACGGTCGTAATCACTGACGATCTCAACAGCGCGGGTGTAGGCCGTCTCACGCTCGTGAATCCAGCGCCGACGATGAACGGCTTAACCACCGGTGTCACTGTAGCCGGGTCGGTAATAACAGCAGACTACTCCACATCCAACGGTCCGTTGCAGCCCGGGCAGTCCATTGACTTGCGCTTCCGGGCGCAGATTGCTGCGGCAGTTCCTGCCGGCACCACTGTCACGAACACTGGTTTGGTAACCTGGAACACCCCAACAGAAACCGCTAGCGCCAGCGCTTCGGTCGTTATCGGAGGAGCTCCCGCTCCCGGTGCCGGAACTTTGAACGGCACCGCCTGGCTCGATGCCAACTTCAACAAGGTACCCGACGCGGGCGAGCCGCTGCTGCAGGGCTGGACGGTCACGCTGTTTCTTAATGGGGTCCAGTTGCAATCCGTCCTCACGGATGCCAACGGTGTTTATAAATTTAGTAACGTAGCGACGACCGACGGGACTTCAAACCGGTACGAAGTGCGGTTCACCGCGCCCGGCGCGGGCCCGAACACTGCCAAGCTCGGCATAGCCGACTCAGCCTTTACCAACAGTCTGCAGCGGATCACCGGCATCGTCGTGCCCTCCGGCAGCAACGTTCAGAATCTGAATCTGCCGATCGGACCAAACGGCGTCGTGTACAACTCGACGACGCGCGCGCCGATTCCCGGCGCCACGCTCACCATGCTGAGAGCCGGCACTCCTCTCCCGGCGAGTTGCTTTGACGATACAGCTCAGCAGGGCCAGATTACCCAGGCGGGCGGCTATTACCGTTTCGACCTCAATTTCTCAGATCCTGCCTGCCCCGCCGGCAGCAGTTATCTCATCCAGGTGGTCGGGCCGCCGGGGATCTATGTGGCCGGTGAGTCGAAGCTCATTCCCGCGACTTCGGATGCCGCGACCGCGCCGTTTTCCGTGCCTACCTGTCCGGGCGGTCTGCAGGATGCGCTTCCGGCCGTCCCGTTCTGCGAAGCGCAAGGATCGGAGTTCGCGCCGCCATCCACTGTGGCCGCGCGTAGCACTGGGACCGCGTACTACCTGAATCTCACTTTGGATGGCAGCTCCGTGCCCGGTTCGAGCCAGATCTACAACAATCACATCCCGCTCGATCAGCAGATCGCGGGAGCATTCTCGATCACCAAGACGACGCCGTTGCTCAACGTGACTCGCGGGCAGCTGGTCCCGTACACCATCACGATCGGTAGTGTGTCAGGCGCGTCGGCGCAAGGTGTACAGCTTGTGGATCGCTATCCGGCGGGCTTCCGCTACATCAAAGGATCCGCACGCCTCAATGGTGTACCCACCGAGCCCACGGTGACCGCCACCCAACTCGTGTGGAGCGGCCTAAACTTTGACAGCGACGAGCATCCCACGGTCACGCTGTTGCTCGCAGTCGGCGCCGGTGTTGGCGAAGGAGAGTTCACCAACCGCGCGCAGATCCTCCAGGGCGGGACGGGCCAGCCCATGTCCGGTGAGGCGACCGCAACGGTTCGTGTCGTGCCGGATCAGACATTCGACTGCACAGACGTCTTTGGCAAGGTTTTTGACGACGTGAATCGAAACGGCCGGCAGGATCCTGGCGAGAAAGGCCTGCCAGGAGTACGGGTGGTCACGGCAACAGGACTGGCGGCAACGACGGATCAGTACGGGCGGTTCCACATCACCTGCGCGCTCACGCCGAACCAGATCCACGGCAGCAATTTCGTGCTGAAGCTCGACGACAGAACCCTTCCCAGCGGTTTCCGGTTATCCACTGATCAGCTGCAGACCAAACACGCCACCGCCGGCAAGGCCCTGAAATTTGATTTCGGTGCATCAATCTACCGCGTAGTGGCCATCGACCTGTCGGATGCGGCCTTCGAGCCGGGCAAAACGGAAATCCGTGAGCAGTGGAAGCCACGCCTCGACGTGCTCCTCGGAGAACTCCGCAAAGCGCCGTCACTGCTGCGCCTGTCCTACGTCGCTGATACCGAGGATGCGGGACTGGTCGAACGGCGCATGCAAGCGGTTAAGCGGCAATTGACCGAGGCATGGGATGCGGAAAAAGACAGATATGTCCTGAACATTGAACCTGAGGTCTTCTGGCGGCGTGGCGCCCCGCCCAAACGGTCCGACCTGCGTGTGCCGGAGAGTAGGTGAACGGTATGAGCATACAACGCCATCTACTGCTGATTGTCGGACTCCTGATCATGGCGGCCCCTGTGGGTATCGGCCAGGTCAACACGGCGAAGCCAGGCGAACCGGTCGAACGACACCTGTCCAGCGACCAGACATTCAAGCAATGGTCGCTCGACCCAAATCGGACTGACGAGTTCAAGCGCATCAAGGTCTGCCGAACCGAGACTGTCTGCAAGATGCGATACAGGGAAGGCCAGACGCCGCGGACGCGCGTCAAGAACCTCGTCATGCCACTGCGGTACGAAGACGAGAACGTTCCTATTCCCGACGCTTTCACCAGACAGCTCCAGCAGGCGCTCAACAACCTCCGGGACAGGCAGGGTCTGACGGTCCGCTTCATCGGTTACACAGACGACGCGCCGCTGACTGGCCGCGATGCGAGCGTTTACGGAAACCAATTGTCGTTGTCAAAGGCAAGGGCGCAACGAGTCGCATTGGCAATGCAAAAAACCCTGGGATTACCTGCTTCGGCGATCGAAAGCGATGGTCGAGGCGACTCGCACCCGGTTGCCTCCAACGCAACCGCGCAGGGACGGATGATGAATCGTCGCATCGAGGTGGAATTCTGGTATGACGATCCTCTTCCGGAGTCACCGGACGAGCCGCAACTGTGCCCGGACAGCGTGGAGGAAACGGTGACCAGGGTTTACGATGCGCCCTGGGGCAGCATCCCGGATATCAAGTTCGAGAACGGTCAGCTGATCGTTCCGCCCGGCTACGCTGAGAATCTGCGTCGCGCACTTGCCGACATCGCGGATCGGACCAACGCGCGACTGCGGTTTATTGGTTACACCAAGAATGAGGGACTCGACCGCCGCACTGCGTCCGTGTACAGCGACGACATCGGCTTCTCCGCGGCGCGCGCTCGGCACGCCATGGACACCCTCATGAAGGATCCGCTGTTGGCAGGCGCCCGGTCCGAACACGAGGGACGCGGCTACGTCCAGTCGGATGACGTCGTGAACCTCGGCTTCATCCAAGGTGAAGAGTCGTTCGTGCGCGTGCAGGCGGTGTATGACGAATTATTGCCGTCGGACAACTACGAGGGCGTGGACATCACCCGGCAAACGCAGGACCTTCAGCCGAAGAGCCCGTACGAGCTGAATGTGATGCATATCACCGTCGACGGCAAGCCGATCGATGATCTGGACCGCAGCTCTTCTGACGTCCAGCGCTGCACTGACGTTGCGCTCGACAATGCCAATATTCAATTCCGCATGGACAATCTCGAGTCGCGGCGGCGGCTCGGCGTTGCGGCGGAGCCAGTCGCCGTGGTCGTGAAGGAACCGGTCAGCGAGCTTGACCCACCGGTCGTGCATTTCCGGATGTACAGCAACTATACGGCCTTCCTCAAGCGCGCTGAAATCCGGGTATTCGAGCAGCAGTCATTGCAATCCGAGCCGCTCGCAATCATTCCCATCGATGACACGGGCCTTGCAGAATGGCAGCCGGCTTCAAAAATTCTCGCGGGCCCGGCACGCGAACTCAAGTACCTGCTTCGCGCCTATGATTCGAAGGGCAATTTCGATGAAACGGATGCGCGGCCGCTGTGGCTCTATCACGAGTCATCGTCTGGAAAATTCGCGAACTCTGACAAGCCGTCAACGCAGGCGTTGCTGGCCGCCTACGGCGAGAACGACGTGGCGCGCCAGCAGATTCCGCTCGGCAGCGGCACGGTGAAGGTGCAGGGTAGCGGTGTACCAGCGGGCCACAAGGTTTGGGTAGCCGGACGCGAGGTCCCGGTTGACGCGAAGGGTAACTTCGTCGCGGAGGAAGTCCTTCCCAACGGCACACAAACCGTCGAAGTTGCGGTCCTCGACGAAGCCGGCAACGGCTCGTTGTATCTCCGCGATCTGGAGTTCAAGCGCAGGGACATGTTCTTCGTCGGTATCGCCGATATGACGATATCGAAGAACAGTGTGAGCGCGGCGGAAAAACTACAGCAGGGCGATAATGCCGCGCAGCCCGTCGATTCATCGCTGGATGGCCGGCTGGCGTTCTATCTGAACGGCAAGGTGAGTCAGACCTGGCACTTGACGGCCAGCGCGGATACCCAGGAAGGCCCGGTGAAAGACCTGTTCAGCAACTTCCTGGACAAATCACCCGATTCGTTATTCCGGCGCATCAATCCCGACTATTACTACCCGTCGTTCGGTGATGATGGTACGGTGGAAGAAACGGCGCCGACCCTGGGCAAGTTCTATGTCAAAGCCAGCCACGGCCAGGATTATGGCATGTGGGGCAACTTCAAGGTCAACTACGTAGGCAACGATCTGGCTCACGTCGATCGCGGCCTGTACGGAGCCGATGCTCACTTCGGATCCGGACTCACCAGCTTCGGCGAGCGACGGGTCACGGTGGACGGGTTCGCCGCCCAACCGGGAACGTTGGCGAGCTATGAGCAATTCCTCGGGACGGGTGGGTCGCTCTACTTTCTGCACCACCAGGATATTCTGACCGGCTCCGAGAGCGTGCGTATTGAAGTCCGCGACAAGGCCTCGAACATCGTCACGGGAGTGGTCAACCTGCGGCCCAACGTGGACTACGACATCGATTACCTGCAGGGCCGGCTGCTGCTTTCAGAGCCGCTGTCGGCGACCGCTAACGACAACCTGCTGGTGCGTACCAGCGGCTTGAGCGGTGACCAGTCCTTTCTCGTGGTGCGTTATGAGTACACGCCAAGTTTGGACAACCTGAACGAGGTCGCCGTCGGTGGTCAGGGCAGTTACTGGCTCAACAATTATCTGAAGCTCGGCGTCACGGCCGACTCCAACGAGGGAGACGGCAACAGCAACCTCGGCGCCGCGGACCTGACCTTGCGGAAAAGCGCCAATTCATGGGTCAAGGTGCAAGCCGGCCGCACCACGGGTCTCCTTTCTCCATCGCTGCAATCCAATGATGGCGGATTCGGGTTCCAGGGCCCTGACGACACATCCTTCACTAACTCTAAAGCGGGGGCCTACCGCGCCGACGTGAGCGTCGGGCTCAGTGACTTCTTCCAGGGTCACGACGGGCGTCTCGCGTTCTACACCCAGAGACTCGACGCCGGTTACACTGCGCCGGGACAGATGACGATCAAAGACACGGAGCAATTCGGCGGCATGTTCAAAATTCCAGTGACTAGCCGCCTGACCCTGTTGGCCAAGGGCGATCAGAGGACCGAAGTCCAGGGGCTCGATACGCGGGCGATGGAATTGGATCTGAGCTATAGGCTGACCAACAGATGGAGCTTCAGCGCCGGCGTGCGCGACGATATGCGTAAAGACAATTCGCCGGTTGTCCCGCTGACTCAGGAGCAGGGCGACCGCACGGACGCGGTCGCGCAGATAAAGTTCAGTCCTAGCGATACCTGGAGTGCTTATTCCTTCGTCCAGGATACGGTTGCGACAAGCGGCGGCCGTCCAGACAACAGTCGCATCGGCGTCGGCGGATCCTATCGCTTGACGAAACGCTTCCGGATCGATGGTGAGGCGTCCGACGGAGACCTTGGTCCCGGCGGAAAGATCGGCACCAGCTTTCTCTATTCCGAGCGCACCAGTCTTTACCTGAACTATTCGCTGGAAAACGAGCGGACGGACAACAGTGATCTTGTCCACAGCGGCAGCTGGGGCAACCTGGTATCTGGCGTGAAGACGCGGCTCTCCGATAGCTCCAGCGTCTACGCCGAGGAGCGGTACCAGACGGGCGCGGGGCAGAGCGGCCTCACGCACGCCACCGGAATCAACCTCGTGACCAAAGAGCGCTGGAATTTCGGCGGCAGCGCGGAGTTCGGCAAGCTGTTCGACTCAGAAACCGGCGCCGCCACCAATCGCAAGGCAGCCGGAATTCACATGGGTTACGGCGTGGATAAGATCCAGTTCTCAAGCGCGGTCGAGTTTCGCCGCGACGACGCGGAACAGCCCGACCTGACTCATATCGTCCAGACCGTGTTGCTCTTGCGTAACAACTTCAAATACCAGCTGAGCCCCAGCTGGCGCCTGCTCGGTAAATTGGATTACTCGATCAGTAATAGCACGCTCGGCGATTTTTTTGCCGGCGGCTACACCGAGGGCGTGGTCGGCTACGCATACCGGCCGGTACAGAACGACCGCCTGAACGCCCTGGTCAAGTACACGTACTTCTATAACGTTCCAACCACGGATCAGCTGGGATTTCAGAACACCGCGACCGAGTTCCTTCAGAAAAGTCATATCGCAGCGCTTGATCTTACCTACGACCTCACAGCGAACTGGTCTGTGGGCGGCAAGTACGCGTACCGCCTGGGTGAGGCAAGCCTGGACCGCGTGGCTCCGACTTTCTTCGACAATACCGCAAACCTTTCTGTCCTGCGGCTGGACTTCCGCTTCCTCAAGCAATGGGACACCCTGGCCGAGGTCCGACAGCTTGGCCTTCCGGATATCAATCAGCGCCGCCGCGGCGTCTTGACCGCCATCTACCATCACATCAGCAAAAATCTGAAGGCCGGCGTCGGCTACAACTTCACCGACTTCTCCGACGAGTTGACCGACCTGAGGTACAACCACAGAGGCATATTTGTTAATCTGATCGGGACCAAGTGATGCTCGCGTATCGATGACTCGGTTTTACCGCCCCTGCCCCCACAACTCTGCTGGGACCGACGAGCTAAAAGGATGCGGTTGAGAGAGACTGAAATCAGGTTCCAACCATCATTCCGCCAGCACGACGAAGGGCCGCATCATCTCGTTGTCCTCGTGCTCGAGCATGTGACAGTGCCAGACGAATCGTCCAGCGTAGCCATCAAACTTCACGATAATCCGGGTGACGGTCATCGGATCAACCCGGACTGTATCCTTCCACCCTAGTTCGTTAGCCGCCAGAGACTGCGCCGGGCCAGTAAAGACGATCTTTTTGGTCAACTGATAGACGCCAAGATCGAATGGCCTGCGGTCGAGAAGCTGGAATCGGACCATATGGAGGTGGATCGGGTGAGAATCATCGGTGAGGTTGACGAATGACCATATCTCGGTGGAGTCCAAAACCGGCTTTTCTGTTACCGGCATGGCCCAGTGCGCGCCGTTCAGCAGCATCACGCTGGACCGGCCGAGGCGGTTCTGGTAATCAGCCAAAGTCAGATCGCGTCTGACAATTGCCGCAGCTTCCGGAATGCGCGCAACAGGATGAAACTTTGTGGGAAGAGATGATCGATCATCGACTGCCTCCGGCGAGACACGAAACTGCATCACGACGGCGACATTCGTCCGTAAGAAGATCTCTTTCCCCGCGTAGGCTGCAAAATCTACTACCAGATCAACACGCTCTCCCGGGCCGACGATGACCTCGTGATCCTCCGCCGGCGCCGATAAGAATCCTTGTTCGCTGCCGATCTGGTGAAATGGAATGCATTCCGATGTAACCGACGGATCGCGCGAGAATGAAAAACTGTAGAAACTGCCGTTCGAGGCATTTAACAGGCGCAAACGATGCTTGCGCGCTTCCACTTTGTGATACGGGAAGATTTTTCCATTCACCAGAATGGCGCTGCCGTAGTATTCAGACACCCATGGCGCGCCTGGTTTTCCTGAAACTGGATAGTAGATCTGCCCGTCAAGCCGGAATGACCGGTCGAAAAAAACAAGCGGTATTTCTTGCTCGCCACGCGGCAGATTCAGACCATCCTCAAATTCGTCGCGTATCACATAAAGCCCCATCAATCCCGCCACCGCATTCAAACGGCTGATTCCCATGGCATGATCGTGATAAAAGAGGGTTGCGGGGTCCTGTTCATTCGGGTAGTAGTAGGTGGCGGACTTCCCCGTCGCGAACCAATCCTCGGGATAGCCGTCACTCCCCGGAGGCGTGCGGCCACCGTGCAGGTGGACTACGGTCCTCACCTGGGGCTTGTCAGCCTCGGCCCCATGCAACGTGTGGTCGACCGGAAACATATGCTGAGGCGGCAGCTCATTTTCCCAACTCACCAGAAGCGGTTTGCCCCGTCGCGTTTCGAAAGTCGGCCCCGGGCATGATCCGTTGTACCCCCAGAGTGTAGTTGGCGGCATGTCGCGATGCGCTTTGGCCTGGAACTGCCGCATGACAATGCGATAGAGGGGAATCTGAGTTCTCGGATTCGCCGGATCCGGTTGCGAGCCAATGGGTTTCGCCATGGCTGGTAGCGGCAATGGATCCACAAACTGGAGAAGGCCTCGCGTGTCGATCAGCTTCTGTGACTGATCAACCGCCAGATCAAAATCGTGGCCGTATGCCGCGGCCGCCGCGGCGAGCCCGCTCAGGCCTTGAAGAAAACCACGTCTGCTTACAAGCATTCATTACCTCGTCTGCCCCAGCACGCCAAAACCGCGCGCACTGGGGACCCGCAGGAATCCGTGGCCGGGCCGTTTCGGTAAGAAATGCCAGCAAATCAAGCCTGAACGGATGAGATTTCGCCGACAGACTAAATTCACGATTCAGAGTCGTCAAGCATTTCAAGCATCAGAACTCGAAAGAACTTGCCTGAGAATTTCTTTCACAAATCTCTAGGAAATTCGCGGTCGACTTTTAACAGGACGTTAAACGCATCTTCATCAACTCACAATCTCACGACATTAAGCTTGTAGCGCTTCGCCCCGATGTGCTGCGCGCTCGAGTGCCGTTGGCTCTGACGCCGGTCTGTCTCACCAAAATCGCATTGGCCCAGGAGGAGATACCTATGAAGCTGTCCTCTCTCATCAGTACTTTCGTCCGAAAATCGATTCTGGCCGCGATGGTATTGGTCGCGGTTACGACCGCAGTCTCCGCTCAACAAGTTACATTCGCGCCCTATCTGCAACTCGGTGACAACGGACCTTTCGGTCCCACGGACCAGATCGTGATCGCATGGCAAACGAATGAAAGCGCTCCTAACCCCTCGGCGTACAAGGTGGAGTTTGAAGCGGCGGGACACAGCCACTCTGGCGCAGTCACGCCTAGCGGACGGGTAGTCGATAATTATTTGGCTGCCGATCCGGCATTACCGGTCGTTCCAGGGGCTTACGGTCCCCACACCAACTATGTAGCTGTTCTGCGCGGCCTGAGATACGAAACCACCTATCAATATCGCGTGACCGGGCCAGGAATGCCGAGCAATGGATTTTCGGCCTCATTTAGCACCAGGAAACGAGGACCGTTTTTCTCCTTCGCCGTCGAGGGAGATGAAGGTTTCTACCCCGTCGTTCCTAATTCGACTCCTGCTCGGATCGTCGACTACGAAGCGCGCATCGCTCATCTCGTCTTCAACGCTGCCGATATCGCTCTTCCCAATGAGCCTCGCCGGCCCGAACCGGATTTCGTTGTCGACACCGGCGACAACGTCTATAACCAGGGGACCGAAGACAACTACCGCGATTTCTTCTTCCCCGTCTTCAACAGCGATCAGGATTCGAATGAGACCGGAGCGCCGATCCTGCGCAACAAGATCTTCTTCCCGGTGGATGGAAATCATGACGTGGGCAGCACCGGAGTCTCCGTCAATCTGCTGGCGGACAATGCCGCGCCTGCCTTCAGCGGCAACCTAAGCGGCGGAGACGCGCTCTCCTTTTTTACGGACTTCTATTTTCCTCAGAATGGTCTGGAGGGCTTCGATATCCAGAATGCCTGGAACGGCAACAACTCGGCCGCAACCGGTTTTCTTTTCACATTCCAGGGGCAAACGTTCAACTCCCCGTCGGCGATTGAGGCGTTTCGCAACTCCACCATGGTTGACACCGGAACCGGCCCAACCCGGCAGATTGATCACCAGAGCAATTACTCGTTCGACTACGGCAACGCCCACTTCCTTTTTCTTGACGCCAACCCCCACCTTTTCAATGACAATCTCCCCAGCACCAACGCCTTCAATGCGCCTCCCCCGGTCTTCACCGCTTATCCATCAGCGTTGGGAAGCTGGGTGATCAATGATCTCGATTCCAGCAGGCAATTGTGGAAGATCGTCGTTTATCACCAGCCCGCGTTTACCTCGGGCGATGCGACCATTGTCAACAATCAAATGCGCGCAGTGGCCAAGCTGCTGGAAGATCATGGCGTCAACATTGTGTTCAACGGCCACGACCACAACTATCAGCGTTCTCTCCCCATGCGCGCCACCAGCCGCACCGCCGGTCCGGTCAGTACCACCGCTGGGTCGCCCGCAGTGTTTGTTGACAAGAACTTCGACGGAGTAACCAAGACAGTGCCGGATGGCGTTCTGTATATCGTCGAAGGTGCTGGAGGAAACCGGGATTTTGACGGTAATTTTGCGCCGCCGCGCGGCAGCGGGGTCGGCCTCGATCAGGATGATTCCGCCACGGGGACGTTCACGGATCCCGGACTTACGGTGCCGCAAGGCCCGGCCTCATGGCTGGACACAAACCTGACTAACCCGGAAATGATCAACTTCTTTCCGAAAGCCGGCCAGGGAGACAAAATCACAGCACGCCTCAAGTCTAAGGTCTTCTCCTTCGGCGATGTTGTGGTCGATCGCAACAAATTAACGCTCTTCCAGATCAGCGAGCCGCTGCAGTCGACCTCGTCGGCTACACCGGCAGATCCGGCGCCATTTGGTACTGATGTCAATGGCAAGCCTTTGAACGATCCCATTGCTGACACTGAGGTAGATCCCTCGACCGGGAAAGTTGTTTCTGCGCCGGCAACCGGAACCTCGGTGCTGCTCGACAAGTGGACGATCACAAAGCCTGAGGTCGCCCCGTTCGTTTCTGCTGTACTTTTCGCGCCGGCCAGAGTTCACGACGGGCAGGAATTTACCTATACAGTGCGTATCAGGAACAATTCCGAATTCTCGCTCAACGGAATACAAGTAAAATTGCGCCTTTCCGATGGGGTGGCGTTTGCCGGTACACCAGGTGACTCGATCACGTTGCACAACAACGAGGTGGTCGCAACGCTTGGACGTGTTGCCAGCGGTGAGGAATCTGCAATCTCCATTCCCGTACTGGTGTCACCGGCAACCCGGCACTCAGTCGAAGGGTTCGCCGTAGTCTCCTCAGCTACGGCTTTACCGTTTACTACCAATCCCGCAACCACGAAAGTGCTCCACTAAGTCGCTCCTTCCAGCGTACTAAAATCGGCAGGATGGAAACATCCTGCCTTTTTTCGTGGCCGGCTCTCGAATAACGTTCACCGTGCGTGTCGGGTAAAGACAAAGTCAGGTAGTGGTGCAGTTTGATTTGGTGGCGATCAAATCCAACCTTCGAGATGACGTCATAGGAGGAAGAGTGTCCTTGAAAATCCAAACTGTACCACTACCCAAAGTCACGAGCTTTGACAGGCGAATTCGGCGCGGATCTCGCCACCCCAGGTGCCGTTGCACATAAGAGACACGAAGCCCCGCCTTCCGGGATGTAATCTTGGCCTATCTCAGGCTCACATGCAAATACCGATGACAATGATGGCTTCAATCGCCATCATCGTCATCAGCAGTAAGGCTTAAACGAAGCACTAGTCGTCATCATCCGGTCCAGCCACCGGCTGAGCCAGGAACGTCGCCGCACTTTGTCCTCCGGGAATCGGAGTAAACTTGCGCTTGTTAGCGATACTCAGGTTGAAGAATTCTGTTAGATCTGTACTGGCCCGATGGTCGGCAAAGCCCAACTCGCCGGGTTTGTATCCGAAGTTCAGCTCGACAAACCGGATGATGCTGCCGAAGTCATGCCGGCCGTTGTTGATGAGGCCGGCAGAAGTATACGCAGAAACCACGATCAGCGGGACGCGGAATCCCAACTGGTAGCCTCCCTGGGGTGGCGCAAGAATCGTGGGGACCTCATGGTCGTACCATCCTCCCCAGTCGTCCCAGGTAATAAAGATAGCGGTCGTATCCCAATAGCTGCTGCCATCCGGGTTCGTGCAGGGGCTGGTGCCAATGGCGTTCACCAGTGACGCTACCCATGACGGGCCGCCGCCGTTGTTGATCTTGGCGTGATCGGAATTGCCTGCCGTGGGGATGATCCAGGTTACCTGCTTGAGCAAGCACTGCTGCTGGCCATTCACAATCTTGCCGCTTATGTCGTTCAGGAAATCGGCCGGATTGTTGGGATCGACATTGTCTAGCCAGCCGGCCCCCAGGCAGTTGCCTTTGCCGTCCGGTCCGCAGATATGAATGATGGCGTTGGGCGCGGTCCAGATGCTGCCTGGGCCAGGCGCATAGTATCTCCAGGTGATAGGGGGCGGCGTAGTGCCGGACTGAGTGATGACGGGCAGATCGGCAACGGTCTCATGCTCGAAACACGGATAGACCTGATTGTTGGGGTCCTCGGTGCCGGTGGAATCGATTAATTGCACCAGTCTGCCCTCAGTAGCAACACATCCTGCGCCCGTGCCGGTGCCTTTGGTCATGTTCTCAGAAGCGAATGTGCCAGCTGCGTCCTCGGCGCTGCTGGGCGCTGAGGTGCCGCCAAAAATAAATTGATGTGCAGGGAAGCTCGGGCCCTGGTTGGTCTGAAACATGAAGTTGGCCCAACCGTAGGACTTTGCCAGCGTGAAATACGGCGTCAAAATTCCACCGGAATAGTCGACGTACTTGAACTGAGGGTTCGTTACGGTTTGGCACACAGCCAGGGGGTTGCAAGGGACGCCGGCCGCACCATCCATCTTGCATTTCCCGGTTGCCGGATCCAGATCGCACTCCGTGACCCAGGCCGGATGCTGGTGACTGAGATCGTACGTGTTAGCCAGAGGAATTGCTGTTGGATTTATCGTGCCTCCCATCGTCAGCCAGCCGCTGGTCTGGATGTCGTACTGCGACGTAGTAATCGGCGGTGTTGCGTTGCAAGTTACGCCCGTCTGGGCGCAGAGACCTCGAAAGAGATTATCGGGTGTTCGGTTTTCCTGAACGATTACAACGACGTGTTGGAAGTTTATGGGAAGAGCAGGTTGGGTCTGAGCATAGATAACGCTCGAGCCCAGCGCGCTCAGCAGGAAAAGACCCTTCGCAAAGAGTTTCATCGATCGTCCTCCGCGTAGTGTGGGTTGGATTGGCGTACGACGCCATCGGCTGCAAACACCAGCACGCCACGCGTGTTGCTGTGGGAATGATGAAAGTACGTTGAAAGTTGAAAAGGTCTCCCAAAATGGAACGAGGTTTGAAACTTGCCTAGAGAGGTTAGAGGTCGTCTGTGGTCAACTGGCTCAAGGTCCTGTCAGTTCTTACCGTAAAACAATCTGGGTCACCTCGATATTCGTGTGACCCAGATTGTCCCGCCCAAGTTCCCTTGCATGCGCCCTCGCGGCATATGGCCGGAATGCTTGGTGCGGAAGCTTCGAAAAGACTTTTATTGCTGGAATCGGCCGAGCCCGAATCTCTGCGAAAAGTCGTTGTGAATATTCGCGGGCATGGCATGCGGGTGTGTACGTGCGAAATCTGCCATCGACGTGCCTATGTTTCCCTCCACAGGGGTTAAGAGAATTGAGTGGATGTCGCCCGCATGGGGCCCGGAGTGCACAAATGCCATACCCGAGATTTGTCCGCGTTCATTGATATTGCTGGCGTTAATTATGAAGAGGTTGGCATCCGCGGAAATCAGGGTGTTAAGGTCGGTCATCACATTGTTCTGCCAAATAAAGCCGCCGTGCCAGTCGAACCCGGAGTCAAAGAAGCTTCCCACCACTTGGCCTTTGCTGTTGATGCCGGTGGCTATGGAGGCAAATTCTCCGGGCAGAGTGTTGAGGTTTGTGAGTTCGCCGTTCAGCCAAAGCGCGCCAAATTCGGTTGTGCCGTCAGCGCTACCGATTATTCCAGCGATTTGGCCTTGGTTGTTAATGGCCTGCGCGATCGAGCCAGCTCCGAGGTCAGGAAGGGCGAAGACCGTGTTGTTTTCCCACCGTACGGCGCGAATAATCGACCCGGTACAATTATTCGACTGGCCTACGGCCTGGCCTTGATCGTTGATGCCGAAGGCGAACCCGTCTGGATCCTTATCCACCGTAGGAAGAGCGTGGGCTTTGCCCTCTTTCCATAACACCGGCAACTTGATCTTGGAAGCCGGGCATCCGGGGTCGATAGCATTCGTTTCCGCAAATCCCACAACTTCTCCGCGGTTATTGATGGCGCTGGCCTGCCCGTTATTGCCGCCCACTGTCGGGAGAGCGCTCATGTGGCCGTCTCGCCAAAGAAACGGAACGCACGTAAGATGTGTACCGAAGGTGCAAACGTCTTCGCCGTCCGGATCTGGAACCGATGTTTCGGACATACCGACGGCTTCCCCGCGGTCGTTGATCCCGCCCCAGTTGATCCAACTGTTGCCAGAGTCGGGGCTCCCGAGCGTGCCCAGGTCGATGTTGACTCCCTGGCGGTTTATCACCGCGCGGCCCCTGGCAACGGTCGTACTCAGACTATTCTCGGGAGGGTTCACGAACCCATCCATGTTCTCCGTCCAGCCCTGGTTATTGAGGCCCATGGCCATGCTGAAGTTGTCGGTGCTTTTGTTAGTGCCCAAATCGGTAATGCTGTAGCTGGATTGAGCCACCGCATGGCTGAAGCCAAACACAACGATCGTCATAATCCACGGTATCCATAAATTGCGTGCCTGTCTAAAAGTGCTCATCTCTTTCCTCCGGTAAAGTCGTGGTGCCGAGGTGACTGGCCATCTACGTCAGGTGCCACTCGGTGCCCGGGCAGTAGTGTGCAATTGAGAGCAGAATTGGCTTACAACTTCACAAGTTCCTGCTGAGCGACAACTGAGGAAGCATGTGGCGTTCCACGTTCACGACGATTTACGTGACACAACAGGTCCAACATTTCAGACGTCGAAAACGAGTGGCGGGCTAACAGGCTCCTCAAACCATCCCAGAATGGCTGGAGCGGCTGTTTCTCCAGCTTTTCGTATACATACTGGCGAGACGTTACGAAATTTGGGAACGTCAGCAGCCAAGAGCCATGCCGCACGATTGGGGATTGACTTTCATGAAATAACATACATACTAGTTGGTATGTTAAGTGGTCGAGACAAGAAGCGACGATTGCGTGATGCAGCGCGCACGCGGGACCGGTTGCTGCAAGCGGGTTTTCGGGAGGTCCACAGGTCAGGATTCCAGAGTGCGCGCATCGATGCGATTCTGGCTGCCACCAATGTCACCAAGGGAGCACTCTACTACCACTTCGATAGCAAGGAAGATCTCGGGCATGCCATCGTCGATGAGGTCGTCGCAAAACTTCCCCGCGACCGGTGGTTACTTCCTCTCCAACGGAGCACAGACAAAGACCCTATCGATGCCTTGATCGACGTTGTACGGGCGATACCAACTCGGCCAGAAGATGTAAAAGGCGGCTGTCCCCTGGTCAATTTGGCACAGGAGATGTCTCACCTCGATGAACGATTCCGCAAGCGGTTGGAGACCATCTTCCATGCCTGGCAAGAGGGAATTGCCACAGTTTTGCGCAGGGGGCAATCTCAGGGAACAGTACGGCGCGATCTGGTGCCGGCAGAGACTGCCGGCTTTCTGATCGCGTTGGTCGAAGGTCACGAAGTGTTGGCAAAGGTTGCTCAAGATGCGAAGGTGTGGAATGCGGGAATCGAAAATATCGTCCGATGGCTGAGGTCCCTTCGCGCGCCTCGTCAATCGCGCGGAAGCGGGCGGCGGCGTTTGATATCGAAGGGACGCGTGGTTAAGCGACGGCAATGATTCTGACGCAGGAGAAGCCGATGAGATGCAGAGGAGCTCAATCATGAGCGGCCGCGAGATTCAGGATCAAAAGGCCAAAGCACGTGACATGCTTGTTCAGCAAGCTACTAACGCCGGCGTTTCTGTCAGCCCACTACGGGGAGCTACGATCTACTCCACCAAGAGTAAACGAGATTCCACTCTTGAATCGACAGCGGCCGAGTTCTCGGAAGCTGAAGATACATCATTGCCTCCGGCAATCCGCGTCGATGCTGCAAACCTCATGCGAGTCCTGCGACAGTTGGAGGTCATAGCAAAACGACAGGCAGCACGAATCGGGATCAAGGCGAAAGGTAAAACCCAATTTTTGGATGTAGCCGGGATTGTGGCAGTGCAAGCTCAAGGTAACTACATTTCCCTGAGACACCGAACCACTCCGTATTTGGTGCGGGAGTCGCTCTCGTCGATGGCGGAGAAGCTCAAACCCTATGGCTTTGTCCGCATCGCCCGCTCGGTTGTCGTGAATATTTCAGCCGTGGAGGAGATCCAACCTTTGCCGACCGGAGAATACAGGCTGCGTGTAACAGGGGGCAAGGAATACTTGGTAACTCGTACATACAAACACAACCTCAGAGGTCTGGCTCAGCTATGGGTAGGCTCAGAGCGGCTTTGCGGCTAACAGGCTGCAGGGGTCCCCGCACAATGTTAGCGCGGATTTTGAAGATGGGGGGCGCGGAAGGAATCGAGTATCTTCAACCTACTGATTAAGAGTACTTGACCAACGAAGAATCAATAATTTAGCCGGACTTGCAACAATTGCGGCGAGCCAGCATCATTAGCGGCTCGCCGCATCATTTTCTAATCAGCAAACAAGCCCATGTAGGCGGCCACTGGGCCCAAAAGTGGGCACACATCACGGCATAATGAAAGTCCCAATTCTTTAAGGAATTCTTTGTGCTTTTTCGTGACTGACTCGATCTTCTTTTCCAGCGACACTAATTCGGCGTTGACAGCAGCCAGAACTACCCTTCTTCCGCAACTGTGGTGCTGATGTGGCGCGAGATATTCAGGCTGAAATCATTGCTCGCGATCTCTTCCATCGAGACTCGGCGTGAATCAAAGAGGTGACCTGTGGTTTTGACCAAAGTGCAATTAGATAAAAAGACTTATAAGTAATGGCTTCTTGTAAACAACAAAGGCCACACTATGCACAACGGAAAATAGTTCTATTTACCAAATAGTGACTTGTTGAACATCCTTCGTCTCGTCTATAAGTATCATCAACCCGCATCCCCGTTTAGGAAACTCTTCTGGGGCTAGTTGTGCAGGAAAGCTCCGGCTTTGACGTTGAGCCGGCTGCTTTCAGAATGTGGAATTCGGAGGCTAGCAAATGGTTGCAACGCGAACAATTACATCGATCAACCGTCCCAGCACACTTACTTGTTTCAACACGATCCGCGACATTACCAACATGCGAGTAGTTACGACCTAGTTTGCCACATATACAATATAGTTATACGTATTCACCAAACGTTTTTGGTGTGACAGTAAGTTGAATGGCAACTAGTGTCTTCATTCAATTGTCAGAAATCTGCGGCTATACAGAACCACTAACCAGTGCATTCTTTTCCGACATGGAGAGGGCAATGAACCAGGTGCGGCTTTGTTTTGGCATGATTTACCACGGTAATCATCTTGGCCAACGGATAGCGGTGAGGCACTGCCTTTCCGCTTGGACTAATCTAGTCGCAAAAAGCTTTCTTCTGTTGTTGCTATGCTCTTCTGCTTGGGCAGGTATTGCGCACACCAAGGTATTTACGCAGCAGGGTGGGTCTTCGTCGGGATCGACATTTACCTTCACGGCTTCAGCCAATGCACCCAATGAGGCGGTGGTCGTCGGTGTGAATTGCGCCAGCAGTAGCGCCGCCACATCCGTTTCACTGACAGCCCCTGGGTGGACATTTACCCAGCTCGGCAATATCGGGTTCAGCGGGGCATCGTCAGCCGCCGTTTTTGGCGCAATATCACCGAACACTACCAGTGCGACTTTTACGGTGACCTGGACAGGGGCCGGCAATTGTACTTTTCACCGGGAGATGGGGGATGAGTTCTCGGGAACCGATACAACGGGCGGAACCACGACTTTTGATTGCGTCACGACGTGCTCGGGCGGTTCCAATAACGCCCACTCCACCAATGGCAGCTGCAGCGTTGGCGTTACTACCGGTTCAGCGAATGAAGCGGTCTGGGGAGTTTGTTGGCCTAACAACTCTGTTACGGCGATTGGCTCAGGTTACAGTCCAGGCGCAAACGATTCGCAAGGCGACCAGGCCGAATACAAATTGACCGGGGACGCCGCCGGGACCCTGGAGACGGTTAACTTTACTTCGACAACCACCTTTAACGCACTGGCTGTAACCATCAAGCCGGCTTCCATTACCGGTATCGCGCATACGAAGGTATTCGCGCAGCAGGCTGGATCTTCTTCAACATCGACATTTACCTTCACTGCTTCAGCAAACGCAGCCAACGAGGCAGTAGTCGTCGGCGTGAATTGCGTGAGCAGTACTGGTGCTACATCCGTATCACTCACGGCACCAGGATGGGCGTTCACCCAGCTTGGCGATATTACGTTCACCGGAGCGTCATCAGGAGCGGCTTTCGGCGCCATATCGCCGAACACGACCAGTGCGACGTTTACAGTGACCTGGGCTGGTGCCGGCAGTTGTACTTTTCACCGGGAGATGGGGGATGAGTTCTCGGGGACCGACACAACGGGTGGAACCACGACTTTTGATTGCGTCACGACGTGCTCGGGCGGTTCCAATAACGCCCACTCCACCAATGGCAGCTGCAGCGTTGGCGTCACTACCGGTTCAGCGAATGAAGCGGTCTGGGGAGTTTGTTGGCCCAGCAATTCGGTGACAGGTGTTGGCTCCGGTTACAACCCAGGAGCAAATGACTCGCAAGGCGACCAGGCCGAGTACAAATTGACTGAGGACCCTGCAGGAACCCTGGAGACGGTCAACTTTACTTCGACGACCACCTTTAACGCACTGGCTGTAACCATCAAGCCGGCAACTGCCGGTGGCGGCGGAGGTGCACCGCACTCGATTTGGAGCCCGAGCTCCGCACCGACGGTACCGGACGGTGGACCGGACGCGTCTGTTGAACTCGGAGTCAAATTCAAGTCTGACGTGGATGGCTTCATCAACGGGATTCGATTCTACAAAGCGGCCGCCAACTCGGGCATACATGTCGCCAATCTTTGGTCGCTTACAGGCACACTTCTGGCTACAGCCACATCTAGCAATGAAACCTCCTCGGGGTGGCAGGAGGTGTCATTTGCTTCGCCAGTACGGATTAGTGCTGACACAACCTACATTGCATCGTACTTTGCGCCCAACGCCCATTACCCATTCGATACCAACTATTTTGCGTCAACCGGTGTAGATAATCTGATGTTGCACGCTTTGATCGACAGCAGAGGCGTCGATGGCAATGATGGCGTTTATGCCTATGGCAATACGAGCAACTTTCCCAATCTGACATACCATGCTACTAACTACTGGGTTGATGTCGTGTTCACTAGCAACCCGAACGTTTCGACCAACCCCTCCATCGTGAGTTTGTCTTCGGCTGCCGGCATGGTCGGGAAATCAGTAACCATCACGGGAACTCATTTCGGCAATACCCAGGGCACCAGCCAGGTTACGTTCAACGGTACGCAGGCTACACCACTTAGCTGGCGTGCAACCTCAATCGTTGTGCCGGTTCCGCCGGGCGCAACGACGGGCAACGTCGTGGTCACTGTAAACGGCGTTGCGAGCAATCCGGCAGCGTTCACGGTTACATCAACCGCTGTATGCCCGTGCACCATTTGGAGTCCTGGTTCGGTGCCGACGGTGGCCGATGGTGGACCTGACTTTCCGGTGGAGTTGGGAGTTAAATTCCGTTCCGATGTAGATGGGTTCATCTCTGGAATCCGCTTTTACAAATCGAGCAGCAACACGGGAACCCACGTGGCTAACCTCTGGTCGGACACGGGCACCCTGCTGGCGACGGCTACATTCGTGAACGAAACCGGCGCCGGCTGGCAGGAAGTGTCGTTCCCCTCGCCTGTAGAAGTTACGGCAAACGCTACCTACGTGGCTTCGTATTTCGCGCCCAGTGGTCACTACGCGCTTGACGCAAATTATTTCACTCTGGCTGGTGTAGACAATCAGGTTCTGCATGCGCTGATCGGCAGCGCGGATCCAGGCGCGGGAAACGGAGTCTACGCCTATGGCAGTAACAGTAGTTTTCCGAGTCAATCAAACAGCGTGAGAGGTGCCAATTACTGGGTCGATGTGGTGTTTGAACAGAATGTTTCCGCAACTTCGCCACAGATCACCAGCCTGACCCCGAGCAGCGGCACAAGTGGCACATCTGTGGTGATCACGGGATCGGGCTTTGGTACTGCCCAAGGCAATAGCACAGTGGCATTCAATGGCACCACGGCAACAACGGTGGGATCATGGAGCAACACAGCGATCCAGGTCACCGTTCCACCTCAACTGCCGCTTGGGCCGGCTTCAGTCACAGTAACGGTCCCCGGAGTCGGCACAAGCAATCCAGCGACATTTACAGTGGTCTCGTTTGCAATTGCGGCGACTCTGTCGCCGGCGCCCAATGCTTCGGGCTGGAACACCAGCAATGTTACCGTCAGCTTTGCCTGTTCCGGCGGCGTTGCGCCAGTCCAGTGCCCCCCATCACAATTGGTCACAAGTGAAGGAATACAAACCATCTCGGCTACGGCCACCGATGCCAGTAACGCCACTGTTTCAGTTTCGATACCAGTGAAGCTGGATAAGACGGCGCCGGCACTTTACATTACTTCTCCAACAAACTATCTCACCGTCACCAATCCATCGATCACGATCACCGGTACCGTAAGCGATGCGACTTCCGGAGTAAGGACGGTTGTGTGTTCGGGACACGCAGCCACGATCCAGCCGGGAACATTCTATTGCTCAGTTGGCCTGGTTTACGGACCAAACAGCATTCCAGTGACGGCCACGGATGTTGCGGGGAACAGCACTTCCCAGACCCTAACGATCACATTCACGCCACCTATCCGTGATCCGATCGCGAATGCGGGCCCGGCCCAGACTGTGCCGGTCGGCGCAACAGTGCATCTCGACGGCACCGGGTCAACGGATGAGGATGGAGACCCGCTCTGTTATTACTGGTCATTCGTCAGCATTCCAACGGGAAGCCAGGCCGTACTCGCGGGAGCCAACACTGCTAAGCCGACATTCATCGCCGATAAGCCCGGCAACTACATCGTACAACTGATTGTGAATGACGGAAGCCGGGACAGTTCGCCCGCCACAGTCGTCATCAGCACGCAGAATTCGCAGCCGGTGGCAAATGCGGGGGCGAATCAGACCGTGAAAACCGGCCAGACCGTAACACTGGATGGAAGCGTCTCAAATGATGTAGACGGAGATCCACTTACGTATGCGTGGTCTTTCGTTAGTGTCCCCGCCGGAAGCGCGGCCACGCTTACCAATCCCACAGCTGTCAATCCCACGTTCGTAAGCGACCAGAAGGGTAGTTACGTGGTCCAACTCGTGGTGAATGATGGTCACGTCGACAGCCTGCCGGCCCAGGTAACCATCAATGACGTCAACACGCCGCCTGTAGCCAACGCCGGCTCCCCACAGACGGTCACCACACGCAGCCTGGTAACGCTGGATGGCAGCGCCTCAACTGACGTGGATGGCGACGCGCTGGTCTTCACGTGGTCCATGCTGAACCAGCCAGCAGGCAGCGTGGCCGTGCTCTCCGATACCCACGCCGTAAAGCCTACATTCACCGTGGATGTGGTGGGAACGTATGTAATCCAGCTCATCGTGAATGATGGAACCGCAGACAGCACGCCCGTCACGGTTACCATCAGCGATGTCAACTCTCCACCGGTTGCCAATGCCGGTCTGGCACAATCGGTTCCTTTGGGTGGTGTGGTCACGCTGGACGGGACAGGCTCATCTGACGTTGACGGCCAGACGCTCACGTATTCCTGGTCAATCTTGAGTACACCCACTGGCAGCACAGCAACGCTCTCACTGGCCACTACGGCAAATCCGTTCTTTACCGCGGATGTGGCCGGCAATTACGTGATCCAGTTGATTGTCAATGACGGCATCGTCAACAGCCAGCCCGCTACCGTCATGATTTCCACCATTAATTCGATCCCTGTTGCCGACCCCGGAGCAAATCAGACCGGCACAGTGGGAGTAACGGTGCAGCTCGATGGCAGCGCTTCCAGTGACGCTGACGGCGATCCTTTGACCTACACCTGGTCGATTCTCAGCCAGCCAACCGGCGGAACCGCTGCCTTCCAGGATGCACACATCGTCAATCCGTCGTTTATACCGAATGTAGCTGGTCTCTATATAGTCCAGTTGATTGTGAACGATGGCAAGGTAGACAGCCCGCCCAAGACAGTTACGATCACGATAAGCTCGCAGAACCTGCCACCCGTGGTGAACGCAGGTCCCAATCAAACCATTACATTGCCGGTAAATTTCGTTGCTCTGAACGGTACGGCCACTGATGACGGCCAGCCGGCCGGAGTGCTGAACATTTTCTGGAGTGAAGTGTCAGGTCCAGCACCGGTGACGTTCAGTTCGTCTTTCGCTGCGATCACCCAGGCCACATTCTCCGCCGCCGGCACGTACGTGCTTCGTCTCACTGCCAATGACACGCAGCTTTCAAGCTCTTCACAAGTTATTGTTACGGTTCTTCCGCAAGCGGTGAATCAGCCTCCTGTGGTGACCGCCGGCCCTAGCTTTGGCATCACGCTGCCGGTCAATACGGCCACCTTGAACGGAAGCGCGACCGACGATGGGCTTCCCAATGGTACGCTGACTGTCCAGTGGTCTGAACTCCAAGGGCCTGCTTCGGTGATTTTCTCGAGCCCCTCGGCGCCAGTTACTCAGGCTACTTTCTTTGCTCCCGGTAGCTATCTCCTGCAGTTGAGCGCCAGTGACGGCGTCTTCACCTCAACTTCGCAGACCACGATCGTGGTATTTCCTTCGAACAACGGCGTGAACCAGGCGCCCGTAGTCGATGCGGGCCCGGATCAAATTGTGGTCTTGCCCAACCAAGCCACCTTGAATGGCTCGGCGGTCGATGATGGCCTGCCCACTGGCAGCACGCTGACCGTGCTCTGGCAGCAGATCAGCGGGCCGGGAACAGTTACGTTTGCTCCGCCCAGTTCCGCCCAAACGACGGCAAACTTCTCGCAACCAGGAACCTACGTGCTGCAGCTCTCGGCTACAGATGGACAGCTGCTTAGCACTGCCAACGTAACTGTTCACGTGTTCAACCTGGGACCAACCCGGACGAACAAAGGCATGGACTTCTGGCTCGCCTTCCCGGGCAATGTACCGCCGCCTGCTCAGGGGCCACAGCTGATCACGATGTTCATTGCTTCTGAAAGCAACACCAGCGGCACGTTCAGCATTCCCGGTCTGGGGATCAGCCAGAACTTTACTGTCGCCGCGGGCCAGACTACTGCCATCAATGTGCCGCTCAATGCACAGCTGGAGAGCACTGATGCGGTGGAGAACAAAGGCATTCACATCACTGCTCAGAATGAGGTCGCGGTCTATGGTCTGAGTGCCGGATTTGCTACGACCGATGCTTACCTGGGACTACCCGTCTCGATGCTGGGCACGGAATACATCGTGCTCGGCTACAGGTCAAGCCCTTCCCCCAACGGCTTTGGTTTTACTCCCTCTCAAACTGACGTTGTGGCAGCCTATGACGGGACCACGGTTACGATCACTCCGTCCACCGACACTCCGGGACGCAAAGCCGGTGTGCCGTACTCGATCGTGCTGAATCAGGGCAGCGTCTACCAGCTCCGGGCCAACATCGCCAGCACTGACTTGAGCGGGTCGGTTATTACTTCTGATAAACCCGTATCCGTATTCGGCGGGGAGGAATGCGTTTTCATCCACGGCTTCTTCTGTGACTACATCGTGGAACAGCTGCCGCCCGTGAGTGCCTGGGGAACGGCATTCGTCACCATGCCTTTCTCCGGTCTCCCCAATGGCGATACATTCCGCTTCCTGGCTTCACAGGACAATACGACGGTTAAGTTGAGCAACGGCGAGCAGATACTGTTGAACCGGGGGGAGTTCTCCGAACAGATCATCGTCGGTCCTTCCTCGATCACTTCTGACAAGCCCATCCTGGTCGCTCAGTACGAAAATGCCGGACAATTCAACAACAATGACAATAGCGATCCCAACATGATGCTGGTGCCTCCCTTTGAACAGTTTTCCGGTGACGCAATCGTCATGGCTCCGGGCGCGGCGTTCAGCACCGATGCGGGCGGCTTCACGCCCAATTTTGTCAACGTATTCGCGGACCTCAGCAGCGGTGGCTCGGTCCAGATCGATGGCACACCGATTCCGGCGTCAGCCTTCACCACGATCGACGATACGCATTTCTCAGGCGCTTCGGTTCAGGTCAGCACCGGAAGCCACAGGCTTACCGGAAACATACCTTTCGCGGCCGATTCGTATGGCTACGCAAAGGAGGACTCATACGGTTATGGCTCCGGCGTTGCCTTGAGCAGCGCACCGGACGCAGCGCTTTCCATCGAGCCGAAAACGACGTCTCTAGCTACGGGTTCCCAGCGTTGCACCACGGCGCTGGTCACCAGCCTGTTCGGCGAGCCCGTCGGTGGAATCGCAGTGACGTTCAATGCTTTTGGCGCCAATACTGCTTCCGGACAAGTTCACACGGATAATTTTGGCGAAGCGACTTTCTGCTATACCGGCGCCCAGCCGGGGACCGACACGATTAGCGCTCATGTGGCGACGCTCGCGGATACGGCAGCGGCCACCTGGACGGCCGGTGCAGGCAACGTAGCACCCTTTGTTGATGCCGGTCCCGCCCAAACCATTACCTTGCCGCAAACTGCCATTCTGCGCGGTGTCGTGGCACATGATCAACTGCCCGCCGGCGGCGGCCTCACCGTAAGCTGGCAGCAGGTCAGCGGTCCCGCGCAGGCAGTGTTCAGCAATGCGACATCCGCTGAAACAAACTCTTCCTTCACTACTCCCGGTACGTATGTCATGCAGTTGACTGCGTCGGACTCGGCGTTCAGCTCTTCTTCCAATGTGACGATCACCGTTCTCGCCCATCCCGCGAACCAGGCGCCAGTGGTCAGCGCGGGACCCAATATCACTCTGGATTTCGTTAAGAACGCTTCTGGAAAAATCCATCTGGTTGGTACGGCATCGGATGACGGAATACCGTCCAAAGCAAAGTTGATTACTCAGTGGAGCGTAGTAAGCGGACCCAATCCCGTATTGTTCAGCTCACCTACGTCTGTGGAAACGGACGCGACCTTTACCAGTAGCGGTGCCGCCGATACCTACGTGCTGCGCCTCACTGCGGACGACTCGGAGCTGCAAAGCACCTCGGACGTCACCATCACTTTGATACCTTCGAACCGCGCCCCGTCGGTCAGTATTGGAAATCCCTCGCCGACCTCCCTGACGCTGCCGGCAAACACCGTGTCATTGACGCCAACCGTCACGGATGATGGCCTGCCTGCGGGAGTCCCTCTTACCTTCCAGTGGTCGGTCACCTTCGGCAGCTCTCCCGTCGTGTTCTCGAATCCGACGTCTCAAAACACCACGGCCACATTCTCAGCTGCGGGTACATACAACCTGATGTTATCCGTCAGTGATTCCGAGTTCACCTCGACCGCAGGCGTACAGATTGTCGTGAACCCGGCCAATGCACCTCCTGTTGTCTCCGTCCCGAGTTCCGCGACGATTACCCTGCCTGGCACACTTACGGTTACTGCCTCGGCCACGGATGACGGCATTCCTGCAGGCTCCACGCTTGCCTTCCAATGGGCTCAGACATCTGGTCCGGCGCCGGTTACCTTTAGCGCACCAACCTCGCTCACTACAACCGTGACGTTTACGCAGGCGGGAAATTATCAACTGGCTATCACCGCAAATGATTCCCAACTGACCACCACACGCATCATCAACGTCACCGTGAATCCGCAAAACCAGCCGCCGGTTGTCTTCCCCGGCCCCGACCAGACCCTATCGCTGCCCACCACCACAATCACGATTGCGGGAACTGTCACGGATGATGGTCTGCCGGCAGGAGTGCCGCTCAGCATCCAGTGGAGCGAAGTCAGCGGTCCCGCGGCAGTAACGTTTACTGCTCCCACCAGCGCCACCACCAACGCGGTATTCTCCACGGCCGGAAACTATGTTTTGCAGCTTTCCGCCAGCGACTCCCAGTTCACCGCGTCTCGGACCATGAATGTTACGGTCTTCGCGGCGCCACAAAATCAGCCGCCAACCGTAAGCGCCGGTCCAAACCAGACCGTCACGATTCCATCTCTGACCAGCCCAGCGCAGGCGTTCCTCAATGCCAGCCTGCACGATGACGGATTGCCTGCCGGCAAGCCGCTTACGGTCAGCTGGAGCCAGGTTAGCGGACCGGCCGCGGCTACTTTTGTTTCACCCACCAGTCAGCAAACTTTTGTCCGGTTTACTGTGGCGGGCGTTTATGTCCTCCGCATCACTGCCAGTGACACGCAACTGACCAGCACCTCGGATGTTCAGATCACGGTCAATCCTCCGATTAACCAGCCGCCCGTTTTCAGTAACTTTGTCAGCCCGGTGATAACGCTTCCCACAAATACAACCAGCTTCAGCACGGCCACAGTTACGGATGATGGATTGCCGGTTGGTGCGCCAGTCACGGTTCTGCTCACGCAAACCGACGGGCCTGCGCCCATCCAGTTTGCTGATCCCACCAACCTCCACACGCAGATGACGTTCTCCGCCCCTGGCAGATACGACGTCCGCATCACTGCCACCGACACGCAGCTAACAAGCACGACGACACTGGCTGTAATTGTGAACCAGGGGAACACGGCGCCGGTGATCAATGGACCGGCTGGTTACACTGTGGTCCAGCCGGCAAACACGCTCACTTTCACCAATACCGTGACCGACGACGGACAACCTGCCGGCGCTCCTCTCACGGCGCTATGGACACAGGTAAGCGGGCCGCAGCTGGTGCAATTCGCCGATCCAACCAACCCGCAAACCACTGCCACATTCCCGGCAGTGGGCGGCTATGTGCTCAAACTCACAGCCAGTGACACCCAGTTAACCACCATCGCTCAAATAGGTGTTACCGTCCAGGCTGCGCCCGATCCGGCGCCCTTCGTCAAGATTATTTCGCCCGGCGACGGCAGCGTCATCACTCAACCGGTACCCGTCGTGGCCACCTCCAGTGCCGAACGCTGGACCGTGGACTACGTGATGAACAATCCGGATGGGACGGTTCCGCCAAACAACCCGGATGGGTCGGTTCCAAAAACATTCACGCATCTAGCCAGCTTTGACCAGGTACTCGATTCCGCCAACGTGGGAACATTTGATCCCACGGTGCTGCAGAACGGTATCTACACCATTCGCCTGACCGCGCGCAGCAGTTCGAACGCAGGTGCGTTAATCAGCACAGATTCCGTTACGGTGACAGTTCAGGGCCGCGCGAAACCCGGTGCGTTCCGCCTCGCCTTCCGTGATCTCACCATTCCGCTGCCAGGCATGTCGCTTGACATCATCCGCTCGTACGACAGCACCGATTCCGGTATCCACGACTTTGGCCTCGGCTGGTCCCTCGGCGTGAACTCGGCGCGCTTGCAGCGCAATCGCAACATCGGCTTCGGCTGGACAGAAACGGCCACGCAGACTGCCTTCCCGACGTTCTGCCTGCTTTCGAACAACGATCGCTTTGTCACCATCTCGTTCCCTGACGACCGTGTTTACAAATTCCGCGCCGTTGCATCTCCGGAATGCGACATCATCAATCCCATCACGGTCCCTGCACTCGCCTTCGTGCAGGTTCCGACCGGAGCCGGGACAGCCGGAGCAACACTGGTGACCGCCGACGGAGCTTCCTTGTTGGTGGATGGCGCCGTTCCTGGTCCGGTTAACCTCGTTGACATCTCCGGGCAGCCTTACAACCCAACCATCTTCCGGCTGACCACCATGGAAGGGTTCAGTTACGTTATCGACCAAAACCGGGGCGTGACCAGCATTACTGATCCCAATAACAACACCATCAATATCGGCCCGAACGGAATTACCAGCTCCAGCGGCGTCAGTGTGCCCTTCATACGCAATGCCAGCGGTCAGATCACCCAGATTACTGATCCGCAAGGGAACCAACTCAAATACACCTACGACCAGTTCCCGCGGCTCACCAGCTTCACTGACGGTGCACACAACCTCACTACGTTCGGCTATCCGGATGCATTGCTTTCGTCCATTATCGATGCCCGCGGCGTAAACATCCTGCAAAGCTTTTTCAGCGGAAACCGTCTCAGCACGGTTACTGATGCGTCCGGTAAAATCACTAACTTCTCGTACAACGCCCCAGGCCAGACTGAGACGGTGCTCGACCGGCTGGGAAACAGCACAACCTACACGTACGATGACGACGGAAACGTTACCAGCACAACCGATGCGCTGGGCAAGACCACGTTTGCCACCTACGACGCCAGCGATAACAAGCTGACGGAAACCAACGCGCTGGGCAAGACAACAAGTTACACCTACGACGAGTCCGGCAACCGGCTTACGGAAACCGATCCGCTTGGTAACGTAACCAGATACGCCTACAACGGGCGCCACCAGGTGCTCAGCGTTACGGACGCATTAGGACATTCCACCAGCAACAGCTATGACGCGAACGGAAATCTGCTTACCTCGACCGATCCATTGGGCAAGCAGACCATATACACCTACAATTCGCAGGGTCTGCCGCTGACCGTAAAGGATCCGCTCAATGGATTGACAACGTTTGCCTATGACACGGCCGGCCACGTGAGTTCACAAACCGACGCGCTAAACAATGTAACCAGCTTCACGTATGACGCCAACGGCAACAAGCTCACGCAGGTAGTGAAGCGCACCAAGAGCGATGGCACCCTGGAAACTCTGACCACGTCCTACCAGTATGATGGCGACAACCGCGTCACCAAGACCACCAATCCGGATCAGACCTTCACCCGCGTGGTTTACAACGCAATCGGCAAGCAGAGCGATACGTTTGATGCGCTGAACCACCAAACGCATTATGACTACGACGCCAACGGCCGGCTTACCAAGGTCACTTATCCCGATACCACGTTCGAGTCTTATACCTACGATCTCGATGATCGCAAGTTGACCAGCACCGACCGTGCGGGACACACAACGTCATACACCTATGACGCCGTCGGGCGCCTTACCAAGACGACCTTTTTCGATACGTCGTTCACGCAAACCGTCTATGATGCCGCGGGCCGAACGATCCAGACGATTGACGCGCGGAACAACTCAACCTCCTACGGCTACGATGATGCCGGCCGGCGCACGTCTGTCACGGACGCCGCGCAAAAGACCACCACCTTCACCTACGATGCAGCGGGCAACCAGACTTCCATGCTCGACGCGCTGCAGCATCTCACGCAGTTCTCCTATGACGCGGCCAATCGGCGCGTGCAAACTCAGTATCCGGACCAGTCCTCTGACTCGGTAGGTTATGACGCGCTGGGCCGGCAAACCTCCAAGACCGATCAGGCAGGCAAGATCACACAGTTTGGCTATGACGCCCTCGGACGACTGACCTCAGTTACGCAGTTCCTGAACAACGTCCCGCTGATCACCGGCTACGCCTATGACGAGATCGGGAACCGCATCAGTCAGACCGATGCCAACAACCACATCACCAGGTTTGCCTATGACCAGCTTGGTCGCCGCGTCAGCCGCACGCTGCCGCTGGGCCAGAGCGAATCGTACGCCTATGACGCCGCCGGGAACCTCGCGTCGCGCATCGATTTCAACAATCACACCACCACATATTCGTATGACAACATGAACCGGCTGACGCTGAAGACCGCAGACGTCTTCTTCTCCGCCGGGGCTTGCGCAGCCGGAGCCTGCGGAGCGACGCAAGTCGGCTATACCTACACCGCCACGGGCCGGCGCGCTTCGATGACCGATGCTTCCGGCTTAACCAGCTATATCTATGACACGCGTGACCGTCTGCTCACCAAGGGCACGCCATTCGGGACGCTCACGTATACGTATGACGCGCAGGGCAACATCCTGACGCTGAAGTCCTCCAACGTGGGCGGCGCGTCCATGACCTACACCTACGATCCACTCAATCGCCTGGCCTCGGTAACGGACCCGAGCGGCGCGACCAGCTACACGTATGACGCAGTCGGGAACCTCACCGGCTTTGCTTATCCCAACGGCGTGTTGACCAGCTACGGCTACAACGCGCTGAATCGCCTTACCACCATGCAGAGCACGTGCGCCACGGGGACAGGCTGCGGCGCTCCGGGCACGGCCCTGGCAACTTACGCTTACACGCTTGGCCCGGCGGGTAATCGCCTGAGCGTAGCCGAGCTCAGCGGACGCACCGTGAATTACGGCTATGACGATCTCTACCGCCTGACCTCTGAGACCATTGCCGGCGCAACATCGCAGAACGGGGCTGTCAGCTACCAGTACGATTCCGTCGGCAACCGCCTGCAACGCAGCTCCACCGTTCCGGCCCTTCCGGCAACGGGCCTCTTGAACTATGACGCGAATGATCGCACTGCCAGCGATCCCTACGACGCCGACGGTAATCTGCTGAACGGCGGCGTTGGGTCGAACATCTACGACTTTGAAAACCACCTGGTTGCTGCCGGAGGCGTCTCGCTGGCCTATGACGGTGACGGAAATCGCGTCCAGGAAACCGTTGCCGGCGTAACCACCAGCTATCTGGTTGCCGATCAGAATCTGACCGGCTACGCCCAGGTAATGGACGAATTGCTATCTGGCGCTGTCTCACGCACTTACTCTTACGGCCTTGAGCTGATCAACGAACGCCAGAGCATCAGCGGCACGCCGACCACAAGCTTCTACGGCTTCGATGGCCACGGTTCGGTGCGCTTCCTCTTGAGCTCCACCGGCGCAGTCACCGATACATACGATTACGACGCCTTTGGCAACCTGATAGCCTCCACCGGCTCAACGCCCAACAACTTCCGCTTCGCCGGCGAACAGTTCGATCGCGTGCTGGGGATCTATTACAACCGCGCCCGCTATTACGACCAGAGACAGGGAAGATTCTGGACGATGGATACCTATGAAGGAGACCCGAGTTCACCGGCATCGTTGCACAAATATCTATATGGTGCTGAGGATCCTGTCGATAAGCTAGATCAAAGCGGAAACGATTTCGATCTAGCTGAACAAGTCGCCGCCCTTACCATCTCGACCACGATAGCAAATATAGCAATCACCGCATTGGCCAGCCATGCCATAGCCGCGAGGGGCCCGATTCCCGATGGCGTGATTCTGTCCGGCAGGATCAATCTCAATGGCTACAGTTTCACCGGGGGAGGCGGTGTTGATCTGTACTATGATCTACACACAAGCCAACTCTGGTATGCGCTGACAGGGGAAGCTGGCTTATCGCCACTTTCTCGCTTCAATAATTTCCGGGGTCTAGGCTACGCCTTTACCGTTGGAGCAGCATGGGGTACCAGCGCCCAAACTTTCTCTGGATTCGGTTTTGGCGCAATCTGGCCGCGTCGCGCATTCTTGACGATACTAGGTGTGCTTGCGGGGCAGAATGAAGCGTTCGGAACCTTGACGCGACTAGCCCGTCTCACCAATAACGTTCGGTTTACAGACTGGGCGGCGGTGGTTGGTTATTCAACGTCGGGAGGCGGATATTTCCAAATTGGTCCTCGGAGTAACTCGTTCTCTTCGGTGGTAAGCTACTCCAGTGGCTATAGACTAGTCACAAACGACGTGGTGTCGGGCCTGGGATTCCTTGGGCAATTGATTGACAAAGCCAGAAGCCTTCTCACCGGCGGAATATCGGACAGCAAGTACTTGGAACTCCTTGATGCACTTAATCCTTGAAACGATCCTGATGAAAAGGCTTATTCCGATCATATTGTGCGTCGTCGTGGCGGGGCTGCAACTGCAACTGCTTCGGCGCCTGAGTACGTGGAGCCGCACGTCGGCGACAGCCAGCAAACAGGAACTCCTCTTCGATATAGGAGCGTTCATTTTTTTGACTGCAATTCAGGCTCTGCTCTTGCGGTCATTCTTACAGTTGACCTCAGGGAGTACCTGGATCGCCGTGTTAATAATGGCAGGGATTGCAATTGTCGTCATTGCCATATCCTTCAATGTTGCAACTCTTGTGCAAAGAAAATGAGTTGACCATCCCTGGAATGTTGAAATCGCCGCTATCGCCGGGTGCCCCATGCTTTGCGTAGAGCGCTTTGGGTTTTTGCTCTCGTAGCAGAGGGTGGGATAACAGGAATCGCCCGACCGTGCGCTCAGCCTTCGGCTGTGCAAAGGCGTCGACACCCACTTTGTCTCTCAGCGCTACGTTCACCCCTCCGAAGATGCAGTTTTGTCTGCAATGTCTCGTCTGGGTGGGCACAAAATTGTGCACACTGGAAAAAAGAGAGCTTCAAGAGCCGAAGGCAGGAGCAGCAAGTAACTGGTGCTAGTGAGTGGATTAGATGGTGAGCGCGGAAGGAATCGAACCTTCAACCTACTGATTAAGAGTCAGTTGCTCTGCCAGTTGAGCTACGCGCCCTTTGCTTGGAGTAATACAGGGAGGCTTCACCAGAAGACAAATATCAG
>Ga0126381_100000291_pt1 | contig 56078 bp, 50 predicted proteins | sample PanSoiMetPlot_28_FD_96465 | JGI IMG/M metagenome (GOLD analysis project Ga0126381, IMG submission 96465) | Tropical forest soil microbial communities from Panama - MetaG Plot_28 | ecosystem: Environmental > Terrestrial > Soil > Tropical forest > Bulk soil | place: Panama | collected 2016-02-17 | reverse complement strand
GAGCGCGAATTTCGTCTTCGCCAAGCATCGTGCGCGGGGCGGGCCGGAATTCGCGGCGGCGTTGCGCGAACACGCGGTGCTGGTGCGGCACTTCAACAAGCCGCGCACGGCGCCCTATCTGCGCATCACCGTCGGGTCGGAGGACGACGTGCGACGGCTAATCGCGCCGGCGGTGGATATCCTGGGGCGGAGTAGCGCCTAGCTAAGCTAGAGCGATTTGCGGGAGCACTGTCTACTCGGGTTTGGGCAAACCTTCGATTCCGAGAAGCTGGTCTTCATCGCCGCACTTAGTTCGCGCTCGGCTGCAGAGATATCGTTGGGGTAGTCTTGTCGACGCGGCCCGGCGGCTCGCGACGCAGTCGCTCAGACTAGCCGAGACGCGTCATTAGGGGATCGAGGAACTCGCGGAGCACCGGCGACCACTTGGCGTGCTCCGGCCCGCTCGCGGAGTGACCGCGCTCGCTGTCGATTTCGAAGTAGCGGGCATCGACGCGCGCGGCCGCGAGATCCTTCATCACCGCCGGCGCGATCGATGGCGGAAAGAGGCGGTCGGTACGGCACAGTACGTACAAGACCTTCGCCTTGATTTGCGGGAAGTCCTTTACCGTCTCGAACCCCAACGTGCCGCGGCGCAGGATGACGAGCGAGTTAGCGTCCCAGTGCTTGGCCCAGTCCGCGGCCTGTTTGCCGATTTCCACCTCGCGCATTTCGCGATCGGGATAGCGCGGCGCGAGCGCCGCTTCGATGCCGTTGCGTTTCAGCATCTCGATCCTGAGCGCGGTCAGAACGGTCTTGGCGCCGCCCGTGCCATAGTACCGGCCGCCGTTCCATTCGGGGTCGGTCGCAAGCCGCGCCTGCAGCTCGGCGAGGCTCTTTTCCGCATTCTGCGACCGCGGGGCCGTGACCACCGGAACGATCCCGTCCATGAAATCCGGATGGCTGACGGCCCACTGGAAGGCTTGGTAGCCGCCGTAGGATGGGCCGGCGACGGCGACAAGGTGCTTGACGCCGAGCCCGTCCAACAGCCGCTTTTCCGCCTCGATGATGTCGCGGACGGTGATCGCCGGAAAATCCGGCCCGTAGGGCTTGTTGGTCTCCGGATTGATGCTGGCGCCATTGGTCGAGCCGAAGGACGAGCCCAGCATGTTCGAGGAAACGACGAACAGCGTATCCGTGTCGATCGCCTTGCCCGGCCCGATCAACCCGTCCCACCAGCCCGGCTGGTTGCCGTTTGCGGGGCTGCGCCCTGCGGCGTGGTGGCTGCTCGTATAGCCATGCGTTATGAGCACCGCGTTCCGGCCGTCGGCAGCCAGCCGGCCGTACGTCTCGTAAGCGATCATCACCTGCGGCATGACGGTGCCGTTTTGCAAGCCAAAATCGCATATGAAGAAAGCGCGATCCTCGACGACCCCGAGATCGGCGCCGCGCACCACAGCGCTGGTCGGCATAATCGCCCCTAGCTTGGTTCCGCGCCAAGTATGCCATCGAGATGCGCGAAAGTCACCGCTTCCGGTTCACGCCAGGTGCCGAACCCGCTTTGACTGGATTGCGTCGCTGCGCTCGCAATGACGCTTCACGTATTGTCATTGCGAGGAGCGCAGCAACGAAGCAATCTCGGTGTGAGTGCCCCAATCGCGTTATTGGTGCGGTTTCGGGCCGCTGGGCTCTTGCGGTGCTTGTCGGAGGCCGTGTTCGGATGCGCATTGCTGCCGGTATCCTCGCAGCTGGCTTGCTCGCTGCCTGCGCTGATGAAAGCGGACTACCGGCTGTGCCGAATGATCAGGTGCGCACTTATTTCCCGCCGGGCGGCGTCGTGAACGCGATTGAGGTCGATGCGATTAACCGGCTGCCGTTGCGCAGCGCGGAACTGGTCGCCCCCGACGGCCAAGCGACGCCGGCCTCCTATCTTCGCGTGAACTCTGATCCGGGCTTCACCTATTACCAGCGGTACTTCAACACTCCCTATGTCGGCAACGCCGTCGGGATCGGCGATATCGCCGCAGGAAATCCGCTGTCGACCGACATCGGCAACGGGGCGTCGCAAGGCAGCGTCCGGCTGTTCGCGATGGCTTCCACCGCCTCGATCCCGCTGCCCGACGAGATCGCCTACCGGCGCGACTGGCGCAGCTATCGCATATTCCTCAGCTTCGGCGATCTGCCGGGTGAGGTCGAACGCAAGATACTCCCTGCGCCTGAGCCGCCGTCCGGGGGTTAGCCGCGCAGGTGAAAGATTAGCTAAGCTGAGCTAAACGTTGTCGAGTTTGGCGCCGCCGGGGGTGCCGATCATCGACAACACCTCGCGCCGGCTGAGCGGGTCGTCGCGAAAGGCGCCGAGCATTCGGCTCGTCACCATCGTCACGCCGGGCTTGTGGACGCCGCGCGTGGTCATGCACTGGTGCGCCGCTTCGATGATCACGGCGACCCCCTTTGGCTGCAAGACTTCGTCGATCGTGTTGGCGATCTGCGCCGTCATTTTTTCCTGGATCTGCAGTCGCCGGGCATAGACCTCGACGAGCCGCGCCAGCTTCGAGATGCCGACGACCCGCTTGTTCGGCAGATAGGCGACATGCGCCTTGCCGATGATCGGGGCGATATGGTGCTCGCAATGCGACTCGAAGCGGATGTCTTTCAAAGCCACGATCTCGTCGTAGCCGTTGGTTTCCTCGAACGTGCGCTGCAGCAGCGCCACCGGGTCTTCGCCGTAGCCGATGAAGAACTCCTGATAGGCCCGGACGACGCGCTCGGGGGTGCCGAGCAGCCCCTCGCGCGAGGGATCGTCGCCGGCCCAGCGGATCAGCGTACGAACCGCCTCCATCGCCTCCTCGCGGCTCGGGCGGTGTTTGGCGAGGGATGGTTTCGCACGGTGTTCGGAGAGGGATACGGACGGGGCGAAGGCTCGCGGCATTAAGTTTCTCTTGTTGGCTGCAGACGTTTTGCGGCGGGACGCCACGAGAAACGCCCCGCAGGGCGCTCAGTTGAGCTTGACGGGCTGATGCGGGCTGTCGAGCGAAAAGGCCGGGATCCGCACCGAAAAACTCTCGCCCCCGTGCGCCTCCATCTCATAGGTCCCGACCATGATCCCCGACGGCGTGGGCAGCGGTGTTCCGCTGGTGTATTCGAAGGCTTCACCGGGAGCGAGCACGGGTTGCTCGCCGACAACTCCTGCGCCCCGCACTTCCTGCATCCGGCCCTGACTGTCGGTGATCTTCCAGTGGCGGTTGCGCAACTGGACGGTCTCGCGGCCGCGGTTCTCGATCCGCACGTGGTAGGCCCAGACGTAGTGACTCTCCGCCGGCGAGGATTGGTCCTCAAGGTAAAATGGCTTTACCGTGACCGTGATCGATCGAGTGGTTTCCGAATACATGGCTGTAACCCTCGCTTCTCGGCCGGTGCTATACCCGGCCGCGGCGGTGAGAGATCATCGAACAATTTCGGTCGCGCGCCGGAATGCGTCAAGATCAGCCGCCAGGGGCCAAAAGTTCCAAGATCTTCTCGTCGACCGGTTGCCGCGATCCTTGTGAGCTGATCGCTTGGATGCAGACATGGTCGGCGCCGGCATCCCAATGCTGTTGGATGCGGGCGCGGATCGCGCGCTCGTCGCCCCACGCCACCATCGCGTCGAGAAATCGATCAGACCCGCCGGCGGCCAGGTCGGTCTCGCTGAAGCCCTCGCGCCGCCAGCTGTTTACGTAGTTCTCAAGCTGCAGATAACGGGAGAGCTGCTCCCGCGCGGCACGCCTTGCCGCCGCCGGATCGGTTTCGAGCAGCACCCACACTTCCGGGCACAACAGCTTGCCTGGGCCGAGGATCTCGCGCGCCTTGGCCGTATGCTCGGGCGTTGTGTTGTAGGGGTGCGCGCCGTCCGCGAGCTCGGAGGACAGCGCGATCATTTTCGGCCCTAGAGCCGCAACGACCGTCAGGGGAGTCTCGCGCGGCATCGGCGCCTGGTACGGCGCCGCGCGCATCGCTTTGAGATAAGCTCGCATCGTCGCCACCGGCCTGCCGTAGGTGTGGCCGCGGATGCCTTGGACCATCGGCCGGTGCGACACTCCGACACCCAGCAGGAAGCGGCCGTCCGATTGTTCGCTTAAACCGCGCTGGCCATTCGCCATCGCCATAGGATCGCGGGCATAGATATTGGCGATGCCGGTCGCGACGATCAGCCGCCATGTGTTCGCCAGGAGCCAGGACGAGTGCACGAGCGCGTTCCGCCCGCGGCTTTCGGGGATCCACAGCGCGGCATATCCCCATTCTTCGACACGCTTTGCGAAAGGCGCTGCCTCCGCCGCGGTCATGCTGTCCATAGAGATCCAAACGCCAAGCTTTCGCAACTGCATCGACGGCCACTCCTCTCCGGTAGGACGGCGCCGAGTGTGAATCCTCGCATCGGTCGCGTCCAGCCTGCCGAACGAGAACCGCTTTGTGCCCGATCCAACGCGGTTGCGACGATTGGTCCCTATAGCGCCGGGCCGAAGGGATTTCGAGATTGTCGCCCGGCGTTAACGGCTTGGCTACTGCCCGTCCGCCATGAATGGAATGCAGGCGTGCGGAGAGCGTTGTTACACTATTTGGTAGCATATTACGCGCTGAAGGGGGCTATCCAAGCTCCTTGATCGGAATGGTGATGAAGAGCGCTGACATAAATCGCCGCCGGCTCGGCGGGTTGTTCGAGCGGCCGGCACGCAAGCAGATGACGCCATCTCGGGAAACCGCATCGTGTACGTACTGCTGATTGTGATCGGCGGCCTCGGCGTCGCCGCGGCAAGCGCCGCCCTGTGGCTGCACGGCAAGAGCCGCGTCGAGCTGCGCCTGTTCGCCGCTCTCGTTACGGCGGCTGCGAGCCTGAGCCTGTTCGCGGTGGTTGCGTGGCTCGCGATGGTAATCGCGTCTAGCGCTCCCTGGCCTCTCACCTGGGGGCTCGCCGCGGTGCTCGCGCTGTTGTTCGCATTGCGATTATATCGCGAGCTGCGGCAACCATCTTTGCGCGACGCTCCCTAGTTCCTCAGGCCCGTTCGGAAAAGTGCACTCTCGCCCCAGTCGTTGCGCACTGCCTTCCGCGCACTTAGTAAAAGCAGCGTCGACTGCGTCACGGGGCGCGAACGGCAGTTGAATGAAACCCCCGTGACTGGGCTCTTCCTGGTCAGCCACGCCGTCTCGGCAGGCGCCAGGCCTCCTTCGAAGAGTGGTGGTCGGAGCAAATCCGGCCACGGGGAGTTTGCTTGCGTCGATAATCTGTAGCATCTGCTTCGCTCCCCCGCGGAATAGCCGGGTCGCCGCGGCAAGGCTCTTGCCGGGCAGCGCCGGGTGCGCGATATCAGGGCGGCAGAGATGCCGACCCTTTTCCTTATCGTTTTCGTCGACCTCGTCGGGTTCGGCCTCGTTATCCCGCTGCTGCCGTTTTATGCACTGCGCCTCAGCGCCCCGCCGCAACAGGTGACGTTGCTGCTCGCGATCTATTCGCTGATGCAGCTCTTCACCGCGCCGCTATGGGGCAGGCTCAGCGACCGGGTCGGACGGCGACTGGTGCTGATGGTCAGTATGGCCGCCTCGGTACTCGCTTATTTTTGCATTGGCGCCGCGACGGCATTGTGGATGCTGTTTGCGGCCCGCGCCTTGGCCGGCGCCTGCGCCGGGAACATCGCCGCGGCACAGGCCTATATCGCCGATGTCACAAAGCCGGAGGACCGCGCCAAAGGAATGGGCTTGATCGGCGCAGCCTTTGGGCTGGGGTTCATCATTGGCCCTGCCTTGGGCGGCCTCCTCGCCGGCAGCGACCCTGCGACGGCCGATGTGGAAACGCCGGCATGGGTGGCGGCCGGGCTTTCCTTTGTCGCGCTGTGTGGCGTGGCCCTGTTGCTACCGGAGAGCCTTCCGGCCGAGCGCCGGGCCGCCGGCAGCGGCCCGCGCGGCCGCATGGCGGCAATCTGGAACGTGTTGCGCCGGCCGGTCTTGTCGCGTCTCATTGTGATCTTCTTTCTGGTCATTGTCGCCTTCGCTGGGATGGAAAGCACGTTCGCGTTGTGGGCGCTGGCGCAATTCGGCTGGGGGCCCGGCCAAGTCGGTTGTGTGTTCGCCTATGTCGGCGTGCTCTCCGCCATCCTGCAAGGCGGGCTGATCGGCAGCCTGACGCGCCGCTTTGGCGAAGAGCGGCTGCTGGCTTGCGGTCTTTCACTGATCGGCGCCGGGCTTCTCATCATCGCCGAGGCTCGCAACGTACCGCTTTTCGCCGTTGCGGTCAGCGCACTGGCGCTCGGCATGGGCCTGACGCAGCCTTCGCTCAACAGCCTGATCTCGCGCCGCGCCGGACGCGAAGAGCAGGGCGAGGTAATGGGCGTCTCTCAGTCCGTCGCGAGCCTCGCGCGCGTCCTAGGCCCGATCGCGGCCGGGTTCTTCTTCGCCGAGTTCGGCCGCAATGCCGCTTTCTTGTGGGGCTCGGTGCTGGGCGGCATCGCGCTGCTGCTCACGCTGAAGCTGATCCGCGGCCTCGAAGCGGCAAAGCTGGCGGACGCGAAATCCATGGGGCCGGGCCGGTGAGCCGGCGAGGGCGCCCGGTCACGATCGGGCCGCCACGGCCGGGAGGCCGGTTCAAGGACGAGCTGCGCGCGCTGAAATGGCTGGCTCCACACCTTTGGCCGCGCGACGCGCTCGAGCTGAAGGCGCGGGTGGTGGCCGCGGTCTTCCTGCTGCTCGCCGCCAAGCTCCTGACGATCTGGGTACCGATCCTCTACAAACACGCGGTAGACGCGCTGTCGCCACGCACCCCCGGGTCGAGCCCGGGGGTTGTAATTGCGGCCCCCATCGCGCTGATCGTCGCATACGGCGCGGCTCGCGTAATGTCGCAGGGCTTCAACGAGCTGCGGACCGCAGTTTTCGCGAAGGTCAGCCAACGCGCGATCCGCCGGCTGGCTCTATCGGCATTCCGTCATCTCCATGCGTTGTCGCTGCGCTTTCATCTCCAACGCCGCACCGGCGGCCTGTCGCGAGCGATCGAGCGCGGCACCTCGGGCATCGATTTTCTGTTGTCCTTCATGCTGTTCAACGTGGTGCCGACCGTCCTCGAGATGCTCGTGGTCTGCGGCATCCTGTGGCGGTTGTATAATTGGACTTTCGCGGCCGTCATTTTTGCAACGATTGTCGTCTACATCACCTTCACCTTCTCGGTCACCGACTGGCGCGTTCGCGTCCGGCGCGAGATGAACGAGTGGAATACCGAGGCCAACAGCAAGGCGGTCGACGCCATGCTGAACTTCGAGACCGTCAAATATTTCGCAAACGAGGAATACGAGGCGCGGCGCTACGACGCCTCGCTGCAGGCCTATGAACACGCCGCGGTCAAGAGCGACACGAGCCTTGCCGTGCTCAACCTTGGTCAGGCGACGATCATCGCAATCGGCCTGGTAACCATCATGATCTTGGCGGGAGAGGGCGTCGCGGCGGCGGAAATGACGGTCGGCGATTTCGTCCTGGTGAACGCCTATCTGCTGCAGCTCTATACACCGCTCAGCTTTCTCGGCGTCGTCTATCGCAACATCAAACAGTCACTGACCGACATCGAACAGATGACGACGCTGATGGCGGTCAAGCCGGAGATAGAAGACCGGCCGGGCGCCCCGCCGCTGATCGTCGGGGCCGGCGCCGTCGCGTTCCGACATGTCGATTTTCGTTATGACCCCCGGCGGCCGATCCTCACCGATGTGGATTTCGCGGTGGCGCCCAGCGCGACCGTCGCGATTGTCGGGCCGAGCGGCGCCGGCAAATCGACGATCGCCCGGCTGCTCTTCCGATTTTACGACGTCGACACAGGCGCAATCAAAATCGACGGCCAGGACATCCGCGATGTGAGGCAGGAGAGCCTGCGCCGCGCGATCGGCGTCGTGCCGCAAGACACGGTGCTGTTCAACGATTCGATCTACTACAACATCGCTTATGGCCGCCCCGGGGCGAGCCGGGCCGAGATCGAGGAAGCCGCGCGTCTGGCGCGCATCCACGACTTTGTCGCGGCGCTGCCGGACGGCTACGGGACGCTGGTTGGCGAGCGGGGCCTCAAGCTCTCGGGCGGCGAAAAGCAGCGGGTCGCGATCGCCCGCGTGATCCTGAAAGCTCCGAAAATCCTGGTTTTCGACGAGGCGACGTCGGCCCTCGACACGAAGACCGAGCGCGAAATTCAGGCAAGCCTCGCCGAAGTCTCTGCCGGGCGGACGACGCTCGTTGTCGCGCACCGCCTATCGACGATCGTGGATGCCGACGAGATCCTCGTGCTCGACGGCGGGCGGATCGTCGAGCGCGGGCACCACGCCGGCCTGCTGCACCGCCGCGGCGTCTATGCGGCAATGTGGGCGCGCCAGCAACAGGCGGCGCGGCGCGAAGCGGCGCTCGCGGCGGATTGACCTCAGGCTTCGTGGCTGCGGCAGGATTGTCAGAGGCGTTGCGGCGGGGCGACCGGCGGGCGCTCGCGCGCGCGATCACTCTAGCGGAGTCGACCCGGCCAGAGCATCGCGACGAGGCCGAGGCGCTGATCGAAGCGCTGCTGCCGCAGACAGGCGGCGCCGTTCGCATCGGCATTTCGGGCCCGCCAGGGGCCGGAAAATCGACATTCATCGAGCGGTTTGGCCTAGAAGGTCTCGCACTCGGGCATCATGTGGCAGTGCTGGCCGTCGATCCGGCATCGAAGCGCGGCGGCGGCGCAATCCTCGGCGATAAGACGCGCATGGGCGAGTTGGCGCGCGCGCCGGCGGCATTCATCCGTCCCTCCTCGGCCAGTGACAGCCGCGGCGGCGTCGCGCGCCGCACCCGCGAGGCGATCCTGTTGTGTGAGGCGGCGGGCTACGATGCAGTCCTCGTCGAGACCGTCGGGGTTGGCCAAGCTGAGACGGCGGTGGCCGAGATCACCGATATGTTCGTGCTGATCCTGCCGCCGGCGGGAGGCGATGAATTGCAGGGAATCAAACGCGGTGTCATCGAGCTCGCTCATCTGGTGCTGGTCAACAAGGCCGATGGCGAGCTCGCCGCTGCCGCGCACCGTTCGGTCGCGGACTATACGAGCGCGCTGGCCCTGATCCGGCCGCCACTGCCAGAATGGCAGGTCCCGGTGCGCGCGATTTCCGCGCTCGAAGGAAGCGGCGTCCGCGAAGTCTGGGATGATGTCGAGCGGTTCCGCGCCGGGCTCCAGGCAACGGGCGCGTGGTCGCAGCGCCGCGCGAAGCAGGCCCGCTCTGCGCTCTGGTCGGAGATCGGCGAGAGCCTGATCGACCGCTTTCGCGGCACCCCGGCCGTCGCCCGGCTCCTGGTTGCCCTCGAACAGGAGGTGATGGCCGGCACGCAAACCCCGAGCGCCGCCGCCCGGGAGTTGCTCGCGGCATTTCTCGGGAAAGCGTGACATAGGCGCGTTTTCAACTGCCGGCTGGTGAGCCGGCAGGGCAAACTGCCTTGCTGCGACCGCTGCGCCGGCTTATGGTTAATTTGCACGGCGGCGCGCCGCCCCAAGGGTGCAATTCCTCGATCGGCATGGCTTCTCCCCAGCTCGCCGGCGCCTCGACGGTACGGCAAGGCGTGACGCCGGCAAAGGTTGTGATGACCTTGCTCGGCCTCGCCGCCATTCTGATAGCCGATGCGATCCCGAACAGCCCGCTGGCGAATTTGCGCAATTGGATGTTCGACAATTATGAACGCAATTGGCCGCCCGTCCCTTCCCCGCATCGGACGCTCATTATCGACATCGACAGCGACTCGATCCGTCATATCGGGCAGTGGCCCTGGCCGCGCGATCAGCTGGCCCAACTCGTCGAGAGGGCATCGGCAGCCCGTGTCATCGGGATCGATCTCTTGTTGACCGAACCCGACCGGCTGGGAGGTCAAGCTCACGAGACCGATGCAGTCCTCGCCGTAAGCATGCGGCAAGTCCCGACCGTCCTTGCGGCCGCCGCCGACCCGCGCGGTGAATTCCCGCCACGGCCGATGCCGGCCATCACTCCGGTGATCGAAGCCGGCGCCGACCCGCGGCCGTCGTTGCCACACTACCGGTTTGCCGCTTGGCGTTACCTGCCGCTGGCCAGCGCCGCCAGCGGCATCGGTCTCGTGACGGTGCCGCCCGAAGCTGACGGAGTTTTGCGGAGGATGCCGACTCTAGCCGTCGTCGGGTCGTTCTTGGTGCCGAGCTTTGCCGTCGAGGTTGTGCGCTTGGCCAAACGCGCGTCCCGGATCGGCTTCCGTGCACAACCGGCCGGCTGCGCGATCCAAATCGGCGACCAGACGATCCCCACCGACACTGCGGGCGGTGTCTGGCCGCGCTACGTCGCCGCCACGAGGCTCGTCTCCGTACCAGCCCACCGCGTGCTTCGTGGCGAGATCGACCGCGCGATCTTCCGCGACCGCACCGTGCTCATCGGGACGAGCGCGCCGGGTCTTGCCGACGCCTTCGAAACGCCGCTAGGGCATCTGGAGACCGGCACCGAGATTCAGGCGCAGCTGGTCGACAGCCTCCTCGCTAATGATGTGCTGTGGCGCCCCGCATTCGCTCCTGCCTCGGAGCGGCTGCTTGCGGTATTGCTCGGGTTCGGCGCGATGCTGGAGTTCGGCCGGATCGCGGACAAGGCCCATGCTCTATTATCCGCCGCAGCAGTGGTCCTGATTGTCGCCGGTTCTTTTGGCGCCTTCGCTGCCGCCGGCCTGCTGCTCGATGCGACGCTTCCGGTAGCTGCATCGCTAGGAACCAACATGATCCTCCTGGCCGAGCGCACGCATCGCGAGATCCGCACCAGGCGCAAACGCGAAACCGAGCTCGCTTACGCATTGCGCGAGGTCGAGCTGCGGACCGCGGCGGCAACCGCGAAAGAAAGCTTGGCGATCGCGCTCGACGCTGCGCAGATGGGCAGTTGGGATGCAGACCTCGTTCGCGGCACATCGCGCCGTTCGCCTCGTCATGACGAGATCTTCGGCTGTGCCGACCCGTCTGCGGAATGGACGCCTGATACCCTGCTGGCCTCCGTCGTCGCCGAGGATCGGGATGCGGTCGCGCAAAGTCTCGGTGCGGCTATGGCGAGCGGCACGCTGCATTTCCAATGCCGCATTCGCCGGCGTGACGGGGCGCTGCGCGCGATCGTCGTCGACGGACGTGTGTATCATGGCGAAAACGGCAGTCCGATGCGGATGGCAGGCGTCGTCATGGATGTGACGGAGCGCCGCCGCATCGAGGAGGCGCTCCATCGGACGCAAAGATTGCAGACCGTCGGCGCGATCGCGGGCGGCGTCGCGCACAATTTCAACAATCTTCTGACGATCGTCCTCGGCAACCTCGATCTCGCTTCACGGCAAATCGCCGCGGCCGGGCGGCTGTCCCGCTATATACGCGCGGCCACGCTGGCAGCCCAGCAAGGTGCAAATTTGACGCGTCAGCTCCTCGCTTTTGCGCGGCAGCAGCCGCTGTATCCGAAGCCGATCGATCCCTCCGGCCAGCTTCGCGACCTTTCAAGGCTTATCGCCGAATCCTTCCCGGCGAACATAACGACAAAGAGCAACATCGCGGCCGATCTCTGGATCGTCGAAATCGATCCCGGCGAACTCCAGTTCGCGCTTTTAAACCTCGCTTTCAACGCACGCGATGCGATGCCGGGCGGCGGGATACTGCGCATTTCGGCAAGGAACGAGGTGCTCCAAGACGACCTTCTCGGCCTTGCCGGCCGCTATGTCGTGATCGAGATCGCCGATAACGGCGTCGGGATAACGCGGGAAATCCTGCCCCGGGTGTTTGAGCCATTTGCAACGACGAAGGAGGTGGGGGCTGGTACCGGTCTCGGCCTCAGTCAGGTCCATGGCTTCGTGCACCAATCCGGAGGCGCGGTGGACATCGACAGCGAACCCGGCAAAGGGACCACTGTGCGGATGTACTTGCCGGCAACGGAGCCGCGATTTGGGGCTACCGCTTCAGCTGCGGTTGAGCGGGCCTATTGCGCAACGGGTACCGTGCTCGTGGTCGAGGACCAGCCCGAGCTCGCCAATCTCGTCGGCGAACTGCTTGCGCAATGGCAACTCAACATCGAGGTCGTTCATCGTGCCAGCACTGCGCTCGGGTTGCTGCGGGCGGGGCGGAAGGCAAATCTCGTCTTCTCCGATATCATGATGCCGGAAGGAATGAACGGTCTAGAACTCGCCGAGGTCTTAAAAAAGGAATTCCCTGGGCTCCCGACGCTGCTCACCAGCGGCTATGGCGATGTTGCCGCCGATGCTGCCGCCAGGGGCTTCGAGGTCATTCGCAAACCGTACCGGCTGGAGGAGCTAAGGATCCGGTTGCGCGCGCTGCTGGGGATGCATTCCACGTAAATTCGTGAGGCACGGAGGGGTCGCCGACATGCGAAGCTTATGGCCCGCGCTCCTCGCCATCGTCTGCGCCTTTGCCTTCCCGGTTCGGGCCGAGGAGTCGCAGCCAATCGGCTTCGTCGAGACGCTCTTGGGAGCCGTGACGGTGAACCACAGCGGCGCGGCGTCGGCTGCGACGCTAGGCATGCCACTCTACGAAAATGATCGGGTCGAGACGGGTACCGACGGCGAACTCGGCATTACTTTCCGCGACAATACGCGGATCTCCCTCGGGCCCAACAGCCGGGTGGAGCTGACGCAGTTCGTCTTCAAACCGGCCGCCGAACAGTACGGCTTTCTCCTCAGGCTAGCTTACGGGACGCTCGAATGCATTTCGGGCCTGACCGCAAAGCTCGCGCCGGATGCGATGTCGGTCGAAACGCCTGGTTTCACCGTCGGTGCGCGGGGGACGAGATTTCTCGTGCGGGCGGAGAAAAAAGAGTGACGGCGCGAGGAGCTGCGCTGCTGCTGTTGCTGGCGCTCACCGCGTGCGGCCTGCCGGCCAATGTCGTCGTGCTGGTCCCGGACGAAAGCGGCAAGGTCGGCAAAGTCGTCGTGAAGGAGGGCGGCAGCACCGCTGAGCTCGACAAGGCGCTGGCTGCCGTCAATGCGGGATCGGAGGCCTCGCTGCACAATGTATTCACAGCGGAGCGGTCGCAGGTCGACGACGAGTTTGCCGGCGCCCTTGCCGCGACACCGCGGGCCCCAGCGGTCCATATCCTCTATTTTCAATCCGGGCTAACCGAGCTTGACCCGAAATCGCGCGGCGATCTCGCCGCTGCGATCGCTGCCGCGCAGGGCACACCCCACGCCGATATCAGCGTTGTCGGACATGCCGACGCGACTGGCCCCGACACGTACAATTTGGCGTTGTCTCTCAGACGCGCCGAGGCTGTCCGCGATGCGCTGACCGCGGCGGGCATACCCGGCGACATCATCGAAATCGCCTATCACGGCGCGAACAATCCGCTGCTGCCGGCCCCGCGCGGCGTCGCGGAGCCGCGCAACCGGCGCGTCGAGGTGACGATCCGCTGATTTTTCGCCTGCATGTTAAAGGTTGACCGGGAGTGACGACGCGCGTAGATAAGGATGGCGCGCGGCGCGGGAAGCAGCCGCGCGCTGACTTTTTTGGGTGACATCCCATTAGGGTGCGAGATGGCGCGGAGATGCGTGGTGACCGGCAAGGGTGTCCAAGTCGGGCACAATGTCAGTCATTCCAATATCAAGACGAAGCGCCGCTTTCTGCCGAATATGCAGCATACTTCGGTACTTTCGGACGTGCTGGGGCGGGTTCGGCTGCGGGTCAGCGCCGCGGCGATCCGAACGATCGAACACAAGGGGGGCATCGACGCCTTTTTGCGCGATACGCCGGATCGCAAACTGTCGGCCGAGATCCGCCGCCTGAAGCGGCGCGTCGAGAAAGCATCCGAGCGCAACGGCGGATAGTGGCCTCGCGGACCTCGCCGGCACCGCGTATCTTATGTCAGTGCCAGGCAGCGCTGAAGCCGCGAACTAGACCAAAGCCTCCGGCCGCGAGTGAATTCGTCAGTTCAGTCCAGCTTGCTGATGATATTGCTCGAGCCGTTTGAATTGCGCGACCACCACTTTGCACGACGGGGCGCCCTCTCGGGCGTCACCCGGAGCGGCGCTCGCCACGAAAATTTTGACAAATCGCGACTGTGCGGCCGTCGCCTCCGCGGCATCCCGAGCGGCCACAACGATCAGGTCGCGAATCACCTTTCCGGCATTCTTGACGCGCTTGGCCGGCACGCCGCAGCGATACGCATTGCCCAGCAGATAGGCCCCGGTCTCGGCGAGCTGGGCGGGATCGGCCGCATTGGCGGCCCCACACTCCAAGAGGGCAAGCAGAGCAATAGGAATGGCAAGTGTTGAACGCATGGGGGCTCCAATCTCCTCCGCCCCCCAATCCTTCGTACCCGAACAAACGTCTCGCGCGCCCGACAAGCCCGTCCGAAAACCACATTCGACGCTGGTTGCCGGTGTCATTTTTTGGACCCCGGTGATGGCACGACCCGAGCCCACAGCACGCGCAATCTTAAGCATGATATGGTTTAATTTTCGTTTCTCTTCGCTGCCGCGACCGACACCGATCGGAGGGCTGCGCTGGAGGGCTTAGCCCAACCCTTGATCTGTTCAATTTCACAGTGAAGTTTGGTTATTTCAACCTCTATCTCGCGCGCGCGGGCGTTCTGCCCTTTGTTATCTGCTTCTCTTAGCGCAACGTACTGCGCAATGAGCAAATCTTGGATTTCTTCTATTCTGGCTCTTTCTTCATTGGTCAATTGATTTGCTCCGTCCATCACTCGTCTCCGCGCCGGCAACATCGCTGTGTATTGAACGCGACACTTAGAACACAGCCGGAAGAGGAAGAGTTCCGGCAGCTGGGTCGTTATTTTAGAATGAATGCGCAACCTTATTTAATTAAATTTTGAAGATATTACTTTCTAGTGTTCACGAAGAGCGTAGCGCCAAGGTTGATTGCGCGTGGAACTTAAGGCTCCGTCCCCCTGTTGCACTATAGGAACGTGTCGATCCAACAGGGACTACGGCAGATGTCACAATATTCGATAGGCATGAGGTTGCTTTGCACCGCTGGGCTGGTCGGGCTGGTGTCGACGGTACCCAATCCACAGGCGGCTTCTGCTCAAAGCCTGAACGACGCCGTCCGCACGCTGAATAACATTGTAAATCCCAGCGACGCTCAACGGCTGGAGGACCAAGCGCGCCGGAACGGTCGCGTGGACGAGGAACGTTACTGGCACGACTATCGCGCCGGGCTGGATTCCCCAAACCGCTACCGTGGCGGTTACCGCGATCCGCGCGATGAAGGCTATCAAGGGGACAGCGGCAATCGGGGATATCGCGACCCGCGAGATTACCGCGACCCAAGGGACTATCGCGATCCGCGAGACTACGGGCGCTGAGCGGCTGCGCCGATTTCTCGCGCAACACCGCCCATAATCGGGGCTGCGTTGAATGTTGAACTGGGTTCCCGGCCGCGGGGTGAGTTCACTGCGCCTTGGATGGCAGGACGAGTCGCGACGTGAAACGAGCCTACGCGAAACTATGGTGGTCGCTGCCGCGAGTTAGATGTCCGGCCCGGACGACCCGCAGGACTTCTCTCCGCGGCGCGGCGGTGTTTGGGCGCCGGCACTGATCCTCGCGCTTGCTATCCTCATTGCGGCGATCTCTCTCGTCGCACAACACCGATTTTGGCTCCAGACCAATCCGCCGGTACCCGCAAGGACCACTCCAACGCAGCCGGCCCCAATCCAGCCTAGGTAACGGCGACAGCCCCGTACCCGAACAACTTGCGGACAGGAAGCCCAAACAATTTGCCCGGAGGAACATTGCAGGGTTATGCGCCGCTATTTTCGAGATTTTGCTGGAGAGCAACCTAAATTCCCGGCAGCGTTTCCGCAGGGACCCACATGCCCACCGACTGCGCTTTGGTTCAGTGGGATCTTTCCGAAATTTGTCCGGCGATGGATCGGCTTAGGCGGGACAACGGTCAATAGCTGGCTCGACGATCGTGCCCCCACGATGGGCGCGGCAATCGCCTTCTACACGATGTTCTCGCTCGCGCCGATGCTCGTGATCGTCGTTGCAGTCGCCGGGTTCGTCTTCGGTCGGGACGCCGCGGAAGGCGCTCTGTTCGGCGATCTTGCCAAATTGGTCGGTCCGGAGAGCGCTGGAGCCGTGCAAGCGATGCTGAGGAGCGCGAGCAGCACTCGCTCGGGGATCATCGCGACCGTAGTCGGTATTGCTACCTTAATCGTCACCGCGACTGCGGTATTCAGAGAATTGCAAGCGGCTCTGAACCTGATCTGGAAGGTCCCCGCGAACGGGACCGCCGGCGTATGGCATTACCTCAAGTCGCGCTTTCTGAGCCTCTCGGTCATCCTGGTGATAGGCTTCTTGTTGCTGGTTTCTCTCGTCATGAGTGCGGCATTGGCGGCATTTAGCGACTACATTGATCGAGCCCTGCCAAGTTTCGGAGCCATCCTGTACCTCGTAAACCACGGATTCTCTTTTGCTTTCACAGCCGTGTTCTTCGCGGTAATTTTCAAGATATTGCCGGATCATCCCGTAGAATGGCAGGACGTTTGGCTTGGTGCCGCCATCACCAGTGTACTCTTTTCAATCGGCAAGCATTTGATCAGCTTATATATTGGAAGCAGTAACATGACGTCGAGCTATGGCGCGGCGAGCGCTCTCATTGTCGTCTTTATTTGGGTCTATTACTCCGCTCAGATCTTTCTGCTCGGCGCCGAATTCGCGAAAGCATACGGGGATCGGCGGCGCCTCGAAAACTGAGAGATCTTAGACTCGCGATAAACGTCGACCCGATCTCCATTCTCACACAGCATCGGCTGCCGCCGCGGAACTTTGTCGGTCATTTAAAGGTTTCACGGAAAGGAAGGATTGTCTCAGACGACGAGGAGCACCATGGAACACGATCTTCGGCTGGTGCGCAAAGATGGTTCGGTCCGGTATTTTCGCATTTATGATCGGCCGCGACCAAAGGACGGAGACATTGTTACGCTGCCGATTGATGGGCGGTTAATCAAGGCGTCCGTAAGAGGCCCAGTAGAGGAACCGGATGGGGACCTATTGGCCGATGGCGAAGCCCTGGAGATTTGAGGCGCGATACTCCGACCTCGTGTGAATATTGAGGCAAAATCGGAATGGGCTCCGTAGGGCGCTCTGCCACAGCGAGCGAGGGGTGCCCCGGAAACGCGGGCCCTAACCCCGCTCACAGTTTGCCTGCGGGTTATCGCCTGCCGTTTCGCCTGCAAAAGATCGGGTGAGGGCATACAGACTTTCTGGAGTTTGACGGCGATTTTCTCGCTGTTAGCGATTGTATTTATTCTTACACGCGAATAATCACGACGTACTCTCCTACGCTCTCTCTAGACTAGCAAATCGGATGTTAGGATCTGACAACGTGTTAACATCTTTGACTCCAAGGTTTCTGTCGATTTACAATTGTTAAACTATCTTACACATCCTTACGAATCTGAAGCCGGAATGTCATCCGAAGGTTACGTCTGCCTGTTATTGTTCAAAGTCGAACATTAAGGGAGGCAGAACATGGCGGATGTCCGCCTTGATCTCGAGAAGGAAATCCCGCGGTTGCGCCGTTACGCCTATGCGCTGACCCGGAACCAAGTTCAAGTGGATGACCTGGTGCAGGACACGCTCGCCCGCGCGATCCGTAAGGCGCATTTGTGGCAACCCGGTACCAATTTGCGCGCATGGCTGTTCGCCATAATGCACAATCAGAATGCAACCGCAGTCAGCCGTGCCGCGCGCGATAGCGCAAACGTTGAGCTGGAAGCTTGTTCGCAGACCCTTGTTGCGACGAGCGACCCGACCGCCTCCCGCCAACTGTGCGAATTGGAGCGCGCTCTCGGGCAGCTGCCTGAAGAGCAGCGTCAAGTCATTCTTCTCGTGGGGCTCGAGGGCATGAGCTACGACGAGGCAGCCGCGATCCTGAATGTGCCGGTCGGAACCGTTCGCTCACGCCTGTCGAGAGGACGGGAAGCATTACGTAAATTGATGAATATGGAAGGCGACTACATCGAGCCAACTCCGCTGGCGGCCTGACATAGCTCGGTCGAGATCGGCCGGCGCTATTCGCTGTCGACGGCTACCAACAAGCCGCGCTTCGTCAGGTCCGCTTGAGTGCCGATACATAACCAACGAAAAACGCGAGCCTTCGAAACCCAACGGCTTACAAGCCTTCGCGCGGCACGGATAGCGCGGATGCCGACGAGATGAATTAGCACGTTGGGCTATGAAATAAAGCGGTTAAATTGCCGTTTCCCTTGGGGGACGGGATGCGGGTTCGACGTTTTGTTCTAACCTTCGCGTTTGTTACGGCGCTGGTGGCAGGTCAGGGGGCGCGTGCCGATGTGAATTACCGCGCCGAAATCACCGGGGCGGAGGACAGCGAACTCTCGAGCCTGTTGGACAAGGTCTCGCAGCTGAAGACGCTCGAGGACAAGCCTCCGGTTTCCGAGGAAGCGTTGCGCCGGCGCGCCGACGGCGATCTCGGCCGGCTTGCCGATGCGGCGCACAGCCTCGGCTATTGGGACGCGGATTTCTCTTACGAGGTCGACACCTCGGCCGAGACCGCGAAAGTTACCGTCACGGTCAAGCAAGGGCCGCTTTATCACGTTGCGTCGGTCAAGGTGCTGGGGCCCGACGGGCAGCCGCTAGCGATCCCCCCGGACGGGCAGAGGCTGCCGCTCAAACCCGGCGACCCGGCGCGTGCGGCTCCAGTTGTCGCAACCGAAGCGGCCTTGGTGGCAGTGTTCGGCGACAGCGGCCATCCCTTCGCCAAAGTGGACAACCGCCGGGTCGAGATCGACCGCGGCACCCAGACGATGGACGTGACGTACACGTTCGACCCGGGACCGCTCATGCGTTTCGGCCCGGTCGCGATCACGGGGCTCGAACGGCTCAATCCAGCCTATGTCGAGGGGCGGGTACGCTGGCAGGGCGGCGAGATTTACGACGCGAGCAAGGTCGAAGAGACACGCCGGGCGCTGATCGAAACCGGGTTGTTCAGCACCGTACAGATCACGCCCGCCGCCGATCCCGAACACCCGGGCGAAGCGCGAGTCACGATCGATGCTACCGAGCGAGTGCATCGTACGGTCGGCGCCGGGCTCGCCTACAACACCAGCCAGGGCTTTGGCGCCCGCGCTTTTTGGGAAAACCGCAACCTGTTCGGCAACGCCGAATATCTGCGGCTTTCCGCCGATGTCGGCCAGCAGCTCGACGCGTTCCGCGCAAATTTCCGGCGTCCCGATTTTTTGGCAATCGATCAGGATTTCCTGGCGACCGCCGAAATCGCCAATGACACGCCGGTGGCCTACAACAGCCGCCGCGCGCTCGCCACGGCCGGGATTGAGCGCCGCGTGGACCACTGGATGACCGGCGGGCTCTCGTTCTTGGCTGAAAAGGCAAATGTCACGCAGCTGGCCAATGTCCCCGGGCACGGCACGCAGCGCTACGAGTTGGTCGGCCTGCCGACTTATATCAAACTCGATCAGACCGATAATCTGCTCAACCCGGCAACCGGTTACCGTGCGCAGCTCGCCGTCACGCCGGCCCACACCTTCTCCGGCACCCACCTCACTTTCGTGACGAACCTGCTTTCGGGCAGCACCTATTGGCCACTGGGCGCCGAGCAGCGGACAATCCTCGCCGGAAAATTGGCGCTCGGCTCGCTTGACGGCGCCCCACTGGCGCAGCTTCCCGCCGACCAGCGCATTTATGCCGGCGGTGGCGGATCGATCCGCCCTTATGGCTGGCAAAGAGCGGGACCGCTCGCCCCCAATAACGATCCGATCGGCGGGAAATCGAGCCTGGTGCTCAATTTGGAAGCCCGCATCAAAATCACCGAAACGATCGGCATCGTCCCGTTCGTCGACGCCGGCAGCTATTACGAGAGCCCGCTGCCGCAGCTCGGCCGCACGCTGCTTTACGGCGTGGGCGTAGGGGCGCGCTATTACACTGCGTTCGGGCCGCTGCGCCTCGACCTGGCGACGCCGCTGCACAAGCGCACCGCCGACTCGCCGATCCAGGTCTATATCAGTCTCGGGCAGGCCTTCTGATGAAAACTGCGGCGCGAATACTTCGCTGGCTGGCTGCTGCGTTGGGTTTGCTGATCGCCGCTCTCCTCGGAGGTTTTGGCCTGCTGCAGACGCAAGCCGGACAGGCCTGGCTCGCCGGAACCATCGAGCGCACGATGAGCACGCCGGATTTTACCGTAGCGGTCGCGGGACTGCGCGGGATGGTGCCGTTCAACCTCAAGGTCGACCGGATCGACATCGGGGACCGCGACGGTACGTATCTTACCGCGCGCGATTTCGGGCTCGACATATCGGCGGCCGAATTACTGGCAGGGCAGCTTCATATCCGATCGCTCAGTTTTGCCGAGGTCGATATGGCGCGATCGTCGACCGCGCCATCAACGACACCATGGACCGAGTACCTCAAGGTTCCGCAAGTCCCGGTCGGCGTCGTGCTCGACCGGCTTTCGATCGATCGCCTCGCGCTGGCCCCCCCGGTATTGGGCGAAAGCCTCATCGCAACGGTCGAAGGAAATGCCCGGCTGGCGCGCGAGACGGCGCAGCTCGCGCTCGACCTACACCGCACCGACGACGTCGCGGGGAACATCGCATTGGCGATGGAGCTGGCCGGAGCCACGCCGGTCTTGAAGCTCCAGCTCGACGCGAGCGAGCCGACCGGCGTTCTGCTCGATCGCGTGCTCGCGCGTACGGACCGCCCGCCGCTTGGGTTGTCCGTCAATGGAACCGGCCCGCTGGCGGATTGGCATGGGCGGGTCACCGCCGCCGCCGGCACACTCGCCCATCTCGATACCGATGTAACCCTGGCCGTGACAGATCGCACTGCCTTCGGGTTGTCGGGTACGGCGGCATTGGCGCCGCTGCTTCCTGCTGAGTTTGCTCCCCTTATCGGAGACCAGCTAGCGCTCTCACTGCATGGCACTTCCGGCGAGCGGCTCGTCCTCGACGCGCTGTCGATTGGGATCGCGGCGGGGACATTGACGGGCGATGCGACGTATGGTGGAGCCGAGAAAGCCGTCACGGCGCATTTGCGGGCAAATGTGCCAGACCTTTCGGTGCTAGCCGGCCTGCTCGGCAATCAACTGGCCGGCTCGGCGTTGCTCACCGCCGAGGTCACCGGTACGCAGAGCCGCCCCGCTCTCACGCTGAATTTTTCGGGGACCGGGGTCCGCTTCGGTACATCGGGCGCCGATCATATCGAGGCTAGCATCTCGGGCTCAGCGGCCAACACCCTCGACAGCCTGGATGCAAGGGTCGAATTTGCCGCAAAGGGCCGGGTGGAAGGGCTCATCGCGCCGGAAGGCGTTACGGTCCCACGGGAACTCGGGCGTGACATCGATTTCTCGCTCGCCGGTAATGCCGCCCGCGACGGCAGCGCCGTTGATCTCAGCCGCCTTTCCGCCGAAGGCGCGGGCCTTGCTCTGACGGGGACAGGGCAGTTCGCGGGAGGCGGGCAGACGATCGACGGAAATGTGCGTTTATCGGTCGCCGACCTCCGCCCCTTCTCCGGGTTCGTCGGTCACCCGCTCGCCGGTTCGATAGAGCTGGCGGCCGATGCCACACAGCAAGGCACAACCGGGTTCAAGGCCAGCCTGCAAGGCTCGGCCAACGGGCTGCGGACCGGTATCGCCGCCAGTGATGCGCTTCTTGGCGACGCGGTCACAGTGAGGGGCTCCTTGCAGCGAGACCCGGCAGGCGCGCTGATCGTCGAACAGTTCGGTATCGCGAGTGCGGCGGTGAGTCTATCGGGCGATGGCCGGTTCGACCCTGGTTCGAACCGGCTGGCCGCAAGGATTGCGTTCGAATTGCCGCGGTTGAAGCCGATCGGTCCCGCGCTCGGCATGGAACTGGCGGGCGCTGTGTCAGGCCGCCTTGATGCCGAGGGCGTACTCGAACATCTGCATGTCAAGAGCGAAGTCGCAGGTGACGACATCGCGGCTGGCGGAACACGCATCGATCGGTTGCGGCTTGCGGGCGATGTCACCGATCTCGCCGAGCCGAAGGCGGCGCTCGACGGTACCTATCGCACGCAGGGGCTCGACGGCGCGCTGAGCCTGGCGGCAGAGCTGAAGGGAAATTCCCAGCTGGTGCTGCCGCGCTTCCGGTTTACGGCGGCGGACAGCGCAATCGAGGGCAGCCTGCGCGTCGCTCTCGAGACCTATCTGACCCAAGGCTCGATCAGCGGGCGCGCGCCCGATCTCGCGCGCTTGTCGAAACTCGCCGGAACGCCGCTCGGCGGCAGTCTCGAATTCGCAGGCAAGTTCGAGGACCGTGGCGGTCAGCTCGTTGATCTGTCGCTGACCGGATCGCGGCTTACCGCCGGGACCGGCTCCGCGCGTATGGGGGTCGGCCGCGTCGAGTTGACCGCGAAGTTCGCTGATGTCTTGCGAGCGCCGTCGGGGACGGGGCGCCTTTCACTGACCTCGGCGAGCCTGGGTAGCAGCGAATTCTCCACTGCAACATTGGCGCTCGACGCGCCCAAGCCGGGGCGTTTCGGCTTCCACGGCGATGCAAAAGGCCGGCCTTTGAGTTTGGCGCTCGCCGGCGAAGGCGGGTTTGAACCGGGGCGCTTCGACATGCGTCTCACGCGCCTTACGGGATCGCTTGGCAACGACCGGATATTCCTCGAACAGCCGCTTACGCTGTCGAAACACGGCGCCGATCTCGCGTTTTCCGGTCTCGCTCTCGGTTTCGGAACGGGTCGTATTACCGGCAGCGGGAGCAAGCGTGCCGAAGCGCTGTCACTGGCGCTGAACGTGGCCGATTTTCCGATCGCGTCGGGCGCCGAGCTGATGGGCTATCACAATGTACACGGCACGCTGGCGATCGCCGCAAACCTCGGCGGCACGGTGCGTGCGCCGCAAGGCCGCTTTTCAGCGAATGCCCGCCAGATCTCGCTATCCTCAGCGAAAAATACGCAACTGCCGAACCTGGGGCTTTCCGTTGACAGCAATTGGAATGGACGGAGCCTCGATTTGAAAGGGCAGGTAACCGGCCTCAAAGGCGACCAAATCGGGTTCAGCGGGGCGGTGCCGTTGCTGCTCAACCCCGCATCGTTCGGGATCTCGGTGCCGACAGACGGCCGCCTCGCACTGCAATTGCAAGGATCAGGACAGTTAGAGCATCTCGCTGACCTGCTGCCGCTCGGCGAAGATCGCGTCAGCGGTCATTTCGCCGCCAATGCCGCGGTCGGTGGCACCGTCGCCGCCCCCGCCGCAAGCGGCCGGCTGCAGCTCTCCGACGCACGCTACGAGAATTTTGCGACCGGCGCGGTGTTTGCCAACATGCAGGCCGATCTGGTTGGTGACCGCGACCGGTTCACGCTAGCCTCCTTTTCGGCCTCTGATACCGTGAGCGGCACTCTAAAGGCGCGGGGCAATGTGGCGCTGCGCAGCCCGGCAGGGCCAACGGCCGAGCTTTCCGCGACGCTTGACAAATTCCGAGTGGCCGCGCGCGACGAGGCGGTCGCGACGGCAAGCGGGACGATGTCGATCGCCGGACCCCTGACCGCGCCCAAGGTCACCGCCCCGCTAACGATCAATCGCGCCGAGATCAACCTTCCCGCAAGTTTGCCGCCCAATGTCGTTGTGCTGAAGGTCGTCGAGACCAACAGCAGGACCGGGCAGCCGCCACCGGCCGCCGCCGCGAACCCGCAGCCGGCGCTTCCGGCGAGCCTCGACATCACGATCGATATGCCCGGCAACATTTTTGTGCGCGGGCATGGGCTCGACAGCGAGTGGCGCGGCAAGCTGGCGATCACCGGCACGAGTGCGGCGCCGGTGATCAGCGGGTCGCTCGAGCAGATCCGCGGCAGCGTCGATTTGCTGGGCAAGACTTTCACGATAACCCGCGGTCGCATCACATTCGACGGCCACGCCAAGCTCGACCCTGCTCTCGATATCGTCGCCGAGGCGAGCACCGCCGACATCACCGCACAAGTTCAGATCAGCGGGGTCGCCTCGGCGCCAAAAGTGACGCTGAGCTCGACGCCGCCTGTGCCGCAGGACGAGATCCTTTCGCGCGTGCTGTTCAACCGCGGCGTCGGCCAGTTGAGCGCGGGCGAAGGGATCCAGCTCGCCGCGGCGGCGGCCACATTGGCTGGCGGCGGTCCGGGCGTGCTCGACAAACTGCGCGGCAGTCTCGGCCTCGATTGGTTCAGGCTCGGTTCGAGCCCGACCAGCCCGACTACCGGCACGCTGAACCCGCGAGGGGCGGCGAGCAGCAGCGGCGCCGGCAGCACCGCTCTGAGTGCGGGGAAATACATCGCCCCCGGGGTTTCCGTCGGTGTCAGTCAAGGCGTCAACCCACCGACGAGCAAGGTAACCGTCGAGATCGAAGTAATGCGGCATCTGACGGTTGGCGGCGAGGCCGGCCAGTCGGGCAGCACCGGTCTCGGCGTCAACTACAATTACGATTACTGACCAGTCACGCTTCGGTGATCGGCCCTTGCTGGGCGAACCGCCGGGCGGGAAAATCCCTCTGCTGTCGGAATGAAAACTCGGAGGGAGGAGCTCCATGGACGGACCGGAAATCGGATTGCCGGGATTTGCGCCGCGCACCCAGTGGTCGCGCCGCGGATTTGTTATGACTTCGCTCGTCACCGGGTTTGCGCTGTCGGTCCAGCCGGTCTCGGCGCAGACGATCACGACCGACACAAACGGTCTCGACGCCGGTGAGGTCAAGGTGCCGGTCAAGGACGGCACGATCCCCGCCTATCGGGCGATGCCGGCGGCGGGAGGACCATTCCCGACCGTGTTGGTGGTTCAGGAAGTGTTTGGGGTGCATGAGCACATCAAGGACATCTGCCGCCGCCTGGCGAAACTAGGATATTACGCTATCGCTCCGGAACTCTATGCGCGCCAAGGCAACCCGGCGCAATACACGGACATCCGGGAACTGATCCAAAACATTGTGGCGAAGGTCCCGACGGACCAGGTGATGTCCGACCTCGACGCGGCGGTCGCCTACGCCAAGGCGTCGGGCAAGGCTGATACGAACAAACTCGCGGTCACCGGTTTCTGCTGGGGCGGCTGGGCCACTTGGATGTATGCCGCGCACAATCCCGGATTGAAGGCCGCCGTTGCATGGTACGGGACCGATCGCCCGGTCACGGAACTTACGCCAAAGAACCCGCTCGATATCGCCGCGGATGTGAAATGTCCCATGCTCGCCCTCCACGGCGGCCAGGACCAGGTCATTCCGAAGGAGACGATCGAGAAGCGGCAGGCGGCGTGCAAGGCCGCAGGCAAGACTTGCGAGTTCAAGGTTTATCCTGACGCGCCGCACGGCTTCAATGCGGACTACCGGCCAAGTTATCGCGCCGACGACGCCAAGGACGCCTGGGCGCGGATGCTCGCATGGTTCAAGGAGTATGGGGTCAGCTGAGGTGCACCTCGCGGCGCTGCTGTTCGACGTCGCGCGCAGGCAACCGGAAGCGCCGGCGGTCAGTGATAATGCACACGCCTGGAGCTATCGCGAGTTCGCTCGCCGGATCTGCAGTCTCGCCGGCGGCCTCGCCGCACGTGGTCTCGAACCCGGGGAGCGCGTCATGCTGTGCATGGAGAACTGCGCCGAATTCCTCGAGGTGATGTTCGCATGTTGGGCGGCGGGTCTCTGCGCGGTTCCGGTCAATGCCCGGCTGCATCCCCGCGAAGTCGAGCACATCGCCCGGGATTCGGGCGCGCGGCTGCTCGTCGCGACACCCGCGCTCGCGGGCGCGCTCGCCCCGCTCGAGCAGTCCGTCCACAGTTTGGGTCCGATCATCGCCACGGCGAGCGGCGATTACACCGCGCTGCTGACGCGCAGTGATCCTATGCGCCCGATCGAAACTGCGCTGAGCGACCCCGCATGGCTCTTTTATACCAGCGGCACGACCGGCAGACCCAAGGGCGCCGTGCTGAGCCACCGCAACCTGCTCTTTATGTGCCATTGCTATTACGCCGATATCGAGATGGTCGACGAGCGCGACACCAACCTGCATGCCGGACCGCTGTCGCACGGCGCCGGGCTCTACGCATTGCCGCACCTATTGCGCGGCGGCCACCAGGTAGTGCTGCCGCATTTCGACATTGATGCCATTGTTGATGCGCTGCAGCGCTACTCGCGGGTCTCGATGTTTGCGGCACCCACGATGCTGACGCGGCTCGTCCATGCGCCGGCCGTGGCAGCGGCCGATCTGCGCAATCTGCGGACGCTCTTTTATGGCGGCGGGCCGATGTATGTCGCCGATCTCGACCGCGCATTGCAGCTTTTCGGCCCCCGGCTTTATCAGCTCTACGGTCAGGGCGAGTCGCCGATGACGATAACGGGGCTCACCAAGCGCATGCATGCCGACGAGGCGCATCCGCGCTGGCGCGACCGGCTCGGCTCCTGTGGCGTGCCGCGTACCGGCGTGCTCGTCAAAGTCGTCGACGACCGCGACCGCGAATTGCCGCCAGGCGACGTCGGCGAGGTCGTCACGAAGAGCGACTGCGTCATGCAAGGCTATTGGCAGAACGCCGCAGCAACCGCCGAGGCCTTGCGCGCCGGCTGGCTGCATACCGGCGATCTCGGCAGTTTCGACGAGGATGGCTTCCTCACTCTGCGCGACCGCTCCAAAGACATGATCATCAGCGGCGGCAGCAACATCTATCCGCGCGAAATCGAAGAGGTATTGCTGCGCCACCCCGACCTTGTCGAGGTCTCGGTCGTCGGGCGCCCGCACCCAGAATGGGGCGAGGAGGTCATCGCGTTTGTCGTGCCCCGGCCGGGAGCGGAAATCGCGGCCGGCGCGCTCGACCGGCTGTGCCTCGATCACATCGCGCGCTTCAAGCGCCCGCGCCACTATCGCTTCGTCGATGCGCTGCCCAAGAATAATTACGGCAAAGTATTGAAGACAGAACTGCGCCAAATGCTTACGAACTCAGGCGGCCTCAACCGCTGACGCCTGGAACGTCCGGGTTCGCGCCGCCGTTTTAATAGCTGGAAGTCGGTGACGTTCCAGGGAGGGCGCAATGGCGCGCAAAGATCTCCTCGTCTGCATCGATCCGACCAGTGCGGGCGACGCTCGCCTAAAACTCGCCTTCAATTCGGCGCGGGCCAACCAGGCACATCTCATGGGAGCCTATGTGCTGCCGGAACCGGACGGCGCTCCTCACGGCCCAAGCGGCTTCGGGGGTGTCCCCGGTATGACCGACCCCGCCGGACCGCCGAGCCCCGGCGCAGCGGTCTCCGAAGTTCTCCACGAAACCGAGCTTGCCGACCGCGTCGAGCAACGCTTCAAAGACGAGCTGCGGATCGCCGGCATCGAGGGAGGATGGCGTACCCTGCCCGACGGCGATCCTGCCGAATTCAACGAGCTCGCCAAATCGGTGGATCTGACGATCATGGGCCAGCGCCCGCCCGGCTCGCGAGCGGATGGCGCCGCGCGGTTTCGCCCCGACGATGTCGTGATGGCCGCCGGCCGCCCGGTGCTCGTCGTTCCCTATGCCGGAACTTATGAGACCGTCGGCAAGCGCATTCTCGCCGCTTGGGATGGGACGCGGGAAGCCAACCGTGCCGTCAACGACGCGCTGCCGCTGTTGGCCGACGCCCAATCGGTCACCGTGATGTACGTCGGCGCAAACGAGCACGAGCTCGAAGAGCGCCTGCCAGCGCTCGAGCGCATCGCCGGTCACCTGCGACGGCACGGTGTCAATGCGGTCCCCGAAGAAACCACCCGCAGTGGCCTTGCGATATCGGACATCCTGCTCTCGCGCGCAGCCGACCTCGCCGCCGACCTCATCGTCACCGGCGGCTATCACCACTCGCAGTGGCGCGAGGCGCTGATCGGCGGCGTCAGCCGTGAGCTGCTCGAACACATGACGGTGCCGCTGCTGATGTCACATTAAGGGCGCTCGCCGGCGCAGGCGCCCCACTGACGCTTGCTTGCCCGCCCGGTGCTACCGGCATATCGTCCGTCGCTCAACGCTGAGAGGAGCCGGACATGCCGTTGCCACAGGATATCAGACCCGCTTTTCAGGACATCCAGGACACGCTCGTCCGGTCGGACACGCCTTGGGTCCAGCGATCACCTCTGGACTCCGTCAAAGTCCTCTGGGTCGGGCGCGAGACCGGCACCTGGGCGTCGCTGCACCATTGGAAAAAGGGCTACGTCGCGCCCCCGCACAAGCATCTTGCCGGCGCGCATGCCTATGTTATTTCGGGCAAGCTGCAGGTCAGGAATGGGGTCCTGAACGCGGGCGATTATATCTATGAGCCCTCGGGCGTTCTGCACGATGCGACGACCGCGCTCGAGGACACGACTTATCTGTTCATCTGCAACGGCGCGGTTCTTTTCTTTGATGAGAACGGTTTTACGCGCTACACGAATTGGGAAGTGATGGAAAAGCTGCGCTTGCAGCAGCAACCAAGTTTACGGGCAGAGGCGGCTGAATAGAGCGCCGCGTATGAAAGCGGTCGTCTGCGAGGCGTTTGGCGGACCGGAGGTGCTGGCGTTCCGCGAGGCGCCCGACCCGCCGGCGCCCGGGCCGGGAGAGCTGCAGGTGCGCATCCAGGCGCGCGGCGTGCAATACGTCGATGTGCTGATGCTCGCCGGCAAATATCAGTTTCGGCCCGAGCCGCCGTTTATTCCCGGCAGTGAAGGCGCCGGCGAAGTGGTCGCGGTCGGCCCTGGGGTCAGCGGCTTCAAATCCGGCGATCGGGTGATGAGCCGACAACGGCTCGGCGCGTTTGCCGAGCTGGGCAATTGCAACGCCAAAGACTGCGATCCGATCCCAGCAGGCATGAGCCTCGAGGAAGCGGCAGTCTTCCGCAATGTCTATCATACGGCGTATCACGCGCTGCTGCAGCGCGGGCGGCTGAAATCGCGCGAATGGGTGCTGATCCACGGCGCGGCTGGCGGTATCGGCCTGCCGGCGATCCAGATCGCCAAGCTCCACGGAGCGCGCGTGATCGCAACCGCGAGCACTGACGAGAAGCGCGCGGTCTGCCGCGAAGAGGGCGCGGATTATGCGATCGACTATCAGCCGGGATTTCGCGACAAGGTCATGGAGCTGACGGGCGAACGCGGCGTCGATATCGTCTACGACCCAGTCAACGGCCCGACTTTCGAGGAATCGTTGCGCTGCCTTGCGTGGGGCGGACGCATTCTGATCCTCGGCTTTCTCGGCGGCGCGCCGGCTCTGGCGCGCACCAATTACCTGTTGATCAAAGGCATCGAAGCTATTGGGGTGCGGATCGGCGGTCTCAATGAGGCGCACGCGGAGATCGCCGCCGAGAATATCAAGAAGCTCGTCGGGCTCGCCGCAGAGGGCAAACTCAAGCCGCGCATCTGGCGCCGTTTTCCGCTGGAACGAGCTGGAGATGCGGTGCAGGCATTGATCGACCGCGCCGTGATCGGCAAAGCGGTACTCGTTGGGTAAGACGCCATCCATCGTCATTCCGGGGCGCGGGCAACGCCCACGAGCCCGGAAACCATGAACACCGACAGCAGAGAACCAGGACGGGCCGGTGTGCATGGGTTCCGGGCCTGCCTTGCGGGCATCCCGGAATGACCATTTTTATTAGGGAGGGGAGCCAATGAAAATCACGGATGTCACACTTACTCTCTTCAGCTGGGAGAGCATCCCCGCGACAATTTACGGCCACCACACCGCGCGGCCAACCGGCAAGAGCGATCTGGGCCTATTGGCGATAGCCACGGACGAGGGCGTCGCCGGCCACGCTTTTCTCGGCACCTCCTCGAACCCGGCGAGCCTCGACGGGCCGATGCTCATCCGCTTTCTAAAGCCGGTCTTGATGGGTCAGGACCCGCTCGACCGGGAGCGCCTGAACCGCCTCTTATGGGCCCGCGCCCGCGCTGCCACGGTGCGCACGATCGGCGCGTGCGACGTGGCACTGTGGGACCTTGCCGGCAAGGCGGCGGGAATGCCGATCCACCGCCTCATCGGCACGATGCGCCACAGCATTGCCGCCTATGCGAGCTCCGAGATCCATGGGACGCCGGAGGAATATGTCGAGCAGGCCCGGCATTACCAATCCTCCGGCTGGCGCGCTTACAAGATCCATCCGCCGCAGTCGTGGCGCGAAGACATCAAGGTTTGCGAGGCGGTGCGTAAAGCGGTCGGCGACGACTACACGGTGATGCTCGACTCGACCTGGAGCTACCGCTACGAGGAGGCTTTGCGGGTCGGCCGCGCGATCGAGGAGATGGGCTTTTATTGGTACGAAGACCCGCTCGCCGACCAAGACATTTACAATTACGTCAAGCTCAAGCAGAGGCTCGACATCCCGATCCTCGCGACCGAATTCCCGATCGGCGGCTTCGACAGCTACGCGCCGTGGATCCTCGAGCGGGCGACTGATTTCCTGCGCGGCGACGTGGCGGTCAAAGGCGGCATCACGACCCTTCTGAAGACCGCCCATCTGGCCGAAGCCTTCCGCATGAACCTAGAGGTCCACCACGGCGGCAACTCCTTGAACAATGTCGCCAATCTGCATGTGATCATGGCGATCCGGAACACCGAATTCTTCGAAGTTCTGCTGCCCGACGCAATGCAGAAATACGGGCTCGCGGAAGACATCACCGTTGATCGCGACGGCCTCGTCTATGCGCCCACCGAACCCGGTCTCGGCGCCCAGATCGATTTCGAGCTGATCGAACGCAAAAAGGTCGGCGTGTTGAGCTGAGGCGCTAGATTGCTTCGCTGCGCTCCGTCATTGCGAGGAGCCCCCGGGTCCGCGCTGCGCGCGGCCCGAGGATAAACTCCGCGACGAAGCAATCTCGCTCCGGCATCGACATTGCAAAGATGATGAATTTTGAAATCGTACCCCTTGCCGAGCAGCACATTGCCGGGTTTCACGCAATGTTTGATGCTGTGGTCCGTGAGACGAAATTCTTTTCCTTCTTGGAAGCGCCGGGTCTCGAGGAGACGAGCAGATTTGTTCTCGACAGTCTGGAAGTCGGCAATCCGCACTTTGTCGTGCTGAGCGGAACAGATGTCGTCGGGTGGTGCGATGTCATTCGCAAAACGCGACCCGTACACTCGCATTGCGGCACCCTGGGCATTGGACTGCTGCCGCCATTTCGCGGCCATGGGGTCGGGCGGCGATTGATGGAGACCACCATCGACGCCGCTTGGCGGCGCGGAATGACGCGCATCGAGCTGACCGTCAGTGAGCACAACACCAATGCGATAGCACTCTACAAGAGCCTCGGCTTCGCAATCGAGGGGTTGCAACGCAATGCCGTTCGCATTGACGGCCAATATCAAAATGTCTACGCAATGGCGCTGCTGAAGGAGTGAGATTGCTTCGCTGCGCTCGCAATGAAGGCCCCTCGTCATTGCGAGGAGCGCTGCGACGAAGCAATCTCGATCGCGGAGAGCTCGGCGCCGAGGTAGCGGGCCAGTGTTTCCATGCCGGAGCGGCCAGCACGGGCCTCGGCCTCGGGGTTGTAATTGGTGTTCGTGTTGACGTCATAGGTGTAGACCGTGCCGTCGCTGTCGGCAATGAATTCGATGCCGGCGACATCGATGCTGTTGGCGGCGAGGAACGCTTCGTAGCGCCGCTCCAGTGCCGGGTCGATATCGTCGATGATCGTGAATTTGGCGCGTGGCGCGTCGCCGGCCGGGCAGAACGCATCGCCGACGGAGCACACATCGGCCGGGCACAGCTCGAAACCCTCGCTGGTGTCGACCTCGACCGCGTACATGAAGCGGCCGCCGATGAATTCGGCGCGGGTGATTAGCGGCGCCGGGGCGCGGACGTATTGCTGCAACAGATAGAGGCCGTCGATCGGCGGCTCGTAACTAACGCTTTCGATATGATCGGCGAGCGCCTCCGGCGACTGGAACAGCTTTACGCCGAGACCCTTGCCGCCGCGGTTCGGCTTCAAGATGAACGACCGGCGATCGAAGCGTTGCCGGGCGGCCTCGACGAGCAATTCCTTGCCGGCGACGAGCGCCGTATCCGGCGTGCGAATGCCGGCTCTTTCGAGAGCGGCGTATTGCCGCGCCTTGCTGATCTCGAGGTCGAGCGCGCGGCTGCCGTTGACGACGCGGCGACCATGCCTTTCAAGCCAAGCCAATACGGAAGCCGTCAGCTCGGCTGCATACCGGTGGCCGCGCGTGTGAGAGGAGGCGCTCATCCGGTTGTAGAAGACGCCCTCGGGAGGCGGTCGTGATAGATCGAAGACAGCGCAGTCGAGAAACCACTCGCGCCAAGGCAGTCCTTGCTGGTCGAGGGCCGCAGCCAGCGGCGTAAGCCACTCCGCATTTTCGTGGATTACATGGACATATGTCATCGCCTTCTCCCCGGCACGCCTTGGAGGTAATTACACATTGGCGCGCTTCGAGGGGAGAAGAGGATGAAGATCGGGTTTATCGGCACCGGCACGATGGGGCAGCCGATGGTGGCTAACCTCGTCAAGAAGGGGTTTGAGGTCGTCGCCTTCGACATTGTATCGGCGGCGCTGGAAGCCGCAGTTAAGCTGGGCGCGAGGCAGGCAGATTCGGTGCGCGAGGCGGCGGCGAGCGGCGACCTCGTCATTACGATGCTGCCATCCTCGGCCAATGTCGAAGCCGTATATCTCGGGCCCGGAGGCATCGCCGAAAGTGCGGCCCGCGGCCGGCTCTGCGTCGACATGTCGACGATCGACCCCAGCACCTCGCGGCGGGTCGCCGCGCGGCTTAAGGAGGGCGGCATCCGGTTTCTCGACGCGCCGGTTTCGGGCGGCGTCGGCGGCGCGGTCGCCGGTACGCTCGCGATCATGGTCGGCGGTGATGCGGGCGACCTCGAAGAGGCCCGGCCGGCCCTCGCGGCGATGGGCTCGAACATTATCCATGTGGGCGAAGTCGGCGCCGGCGAGGCCGCCAAGCTGTGCAACAACCTGATCTCGGGCTCCGCCCTCATCGCGGTCGCCGAGGCCTTCCGGATCGGCGAGGCGTTCGGCGTCGATGCTAGGATCCTGACAGATGTGATCGCCAAGTCCTCGGGCGCCACCTGGGTTATGGAGCACGCCCATCCCGTCCCCGGCATCGTCGATAACGCCGCATCGAGCCGCCAATATGAGCCGGGTTTCATGACCGATCTGATGGCGAAGGATCTCGGCCTCGCGGTCAATGCGGCGCGCGAGAAGCGGGTGCCCGTCGCCGTGGCGGCGGCGGCGCAGCAGCTTTACCGGATAGCCTCCGCGCACGGGTTGGGCCGCAAGGATTTCTCGTCCGTGTACCAGCTCCTCAAGCCGTCGAGCGACGACGTGCCGGTTTGATGTTATAGAGGTCTTTTCGCCGACCGGAGGTTCGCCTGATGAAAAACGGCATGGTCATCATCGACGCCGACGGGCACGCCGTCGATGATGAAACCATCTATCGCGAGCGGCTGCCCGAGCGCTACAGGAAGCGGAATTTCATTGTCCCGAGCGACGGGTTCGACCGCAACCAGAACGGCACAATCAACAAGCGCCCGGGGTCGCCGGCGCGGAACCTCGCTGACAATGCGCAAGAAGGCATCGACCTGCAAATTATCTATCCGACCGGCGGCCTGTTCCTGTCGCGGGTCCGCGAGCCGGACTACGCGATCGCGCTCTGCCAGACCTACAATGACTGGCTCTATGACTGGTGCTCCATCGACCGCAAGCGGCTGAAGGGCGTCGCGCTCGTGCCGCTGCATGTCGACACCAAGGCCGCGATCGACGAAATGGATCGCGCTGTCGGCAAGCTCGGCGCGGTCGGCGTGATGGTCAACACTTATGACCGCAGCCGCAACGTTGCCCACCGCGATTTCTGGCCATTCTATGAGGAATGTGCGCGCCTGGGTGTGGCGGTGGCCTTTCACGCCTCGGGCAGCGACACGATGGACCCGCTGTGTCATTTCGAGAATTTCCTGCAGGTCCACACCCTGTCGCATGCGCCGGAGCAGCTGATCGCCTGTACTGCGATCATCTACAGTGGCCTGTTGGAGAAGTATCAGGATCTGCGCGTCGCCTTCCTTGAGGCTGGTATCGGTTGGGTGCCGTTCTGGATGGAGCATATGGATGAAGAATATGAATACCGCCAGTTCGACGCGCCGCTGCTGAAGGCCAAGCCGTCGGAATACATGACCTGCGGTCGTGTGTTCGTGTCTTGCGAGCCGGAAGAGAAGACGCTGCGCTACGTGCCGGACTTCTTCCCCGCCGACAATATTTTGTTTGCGTCCGACTATCCGCATTGGGACGGCCAATTTCCCGACGCGGTATCCACTCTCGCCGATCGCAGCGATATCTCGGACCGGCTCAAACGCAGGATCTTTTTCGACAACCCGCAGCGGTTTTACGGACTGGCGGTCGACCCCGCCGGCTTTAGCGCAGGTCATTAAGGAGGGAGGACAGGATGCCGAAAATCCCTGCGGAGCGGCTCACCGAGATCGGACGAGCGCTGTTCGTGGCGGCGGGCACGCCGCCCGCGGAGGCCGACATCGTCATGCGGCATGTCGTCAACGCCAATCTCGCCGGCCACGACTCGCACGGCGTCATTCAGATCCCGACTTATATCGAGCGCATCAAGGCAGGACACATCGTCCCGGGCGCGCCCTGGGTAATCGTGCGGGAATCGCCGACGACAACGGTCGTCGATGGGCATTGGGGCTTTGGCTATGTCGTCAACGAACGCGCGATGCGGCTGACGATCGAGAAGGCCCAGAAATCGAATGTCGCGGCCGCGACGGTCTTTCGTCAGGGCCATATCGGCCGGCTGGCGAGTTATACGTTGATGGCCGCTGAAGCCGGCATGATCGGGCTGATCACTGCCGATTCCGGCCGCTCGCCAAAGGCTGTGGCGCCGTTCGGCGGCCGCGAGGCGCGGCTCGGCACGAACCCGATCTCGATCGCGATGCCGTCGGACCTCGAAGGGCCCCTTTATCTCGACATGGCGACCTCGGCCGCCGCCGCCGGCAAGATAGCGTTGTCGGTTGCGCGCGGCGCGCCGGTGCCGCCGGGCTGGATCATCGATCGCGAGGGTCGCCCGACGACCGACCCGGCCCAGCTGCGGCAGGGCGGCGCGCTGCTGCCGGTTGGCGGCAGCGAGGGCTATAAAGGATATGGCCTGTCGGTGATGGTGGAAATCTTGTGCGGCATTCTGACCGGGCTCGGTTTCGGCGTCGAGCCGACTGGCCGCCACAATGACGGCTGCTTCATGGCTGTCTTCAAGGTCGAGGCCTTCCGGCCGCTTGCGGAGTTCAAAAAGGACATCGGCGAGTTCGTGCCGTATCTGAAGGCGACAACGCCGGCCGAAGGCAGCAGCGGCGTCTTCTATCCCGGCGAGATCGAGCATGTGCGCGAACAAGACCGCCGCGAGAACGGCATCGAAATCGAAGACGCCACCTGGTACAAATTGCGCACGCTCGCCGAGGGCTACGGCCTCGCCGATCAGCTCGGTTTCGCAGAAGTGGAATAGGCGGCGGGAGAAGAGCTCGAGGATTACCGGGTGCGCCGCGTCCTGCAATTACGCGAGCAGTTCCGGCAAAGACTGGATGATCCGATCGGGGTGGATATCGCAGTCGGACGGCAGCCCTAGAGCATAGCCGTCGTACCAGATTCCATAAATCCCGAGGCGTTGCGGAGCGGCGATTTCCCACTCGAGGTTGTCGCCGACCATCCAAGTCTGGCGGGGTTCGGCGCCGAGCGCCTCGAGGGCATGTCTGTAGGTGCGCTCCTCGGGTTTGCCGAAGCCGTGCTCGCCCTCAATCTGAATGTGGTCGAAGCGCTCTTCGAGCGCAAACCGCACGACCTTGGCGCGCTGCGGTTCGGCCGCACCGTTGGTAACCAACGCCAGGCGCACACCCAGTCGCTTCAATCGATCGAGGGTCTCATGAGCCCCGGGAAAGATGCTCAGCCCTTCCTCACGCACCGCGGTAAAGCGGTCGGCAATCATCTGACCTAGCTCCGGGCCGAGGAACAGTCGGCCGGCGGCGACAAACTCCGCGAAAGCGCTCGCTACGATAAGCCGCCTTGCGTCGGCAATCCGAACGCGCCACTCCTTGTTCCAGGCGGCGTCGCTCCACAGCAGTCGAGACTGTCTTTCGATTGAGGCGGCGAGATCGCCGGGCTCTAACGGGGCGAGCGCACCGGCAAATTCCTCGGCCGCGCGCTGCCAGGTCGCCAGTACGTTCCCAAAGGCCGATATGATCGTATCGTCGAGATCAAACAGAATGGCGCGCGGCAGCTTTGGCATCAGCGATATTCTTTACAAGCCTAGATTGGCTAGTCCACTCCGTTCACGCTATAGTCGCTATGCAGCCGATATAAAACCAAATTTAGTAAATGTACGAATACGCCACTGATTTCTATCGCTTCCTTGGCTCCTTCGCGGTCCGCTCGGCGGAGCAGATCGTTCCATTGCTGAATACCATGCTGCCGATAAGCAGCGTTGTCGATTTCGGCTGTGGGCAAGGTGCTTGGTTGAGTGTATGGCGGAAGACCGGGGCTGCCGTAATGGGTATTGACGGCCCTTATGTCGACCGGCGGCGCTTGATGATCGATCCCCAAATGTTTCGCGCCGCCGATCTCAGCCAGCGCGTCGATCTGGGGCAACGGTTCGATCTGGTACAAAGCCTCGAAGTCGCGGAACATCTGCCCGCCCAAAGGGCCTCCGATTTTATCGGAATGCTTACCGACCACGGCGCTGTTGTCATGTTCTCGGCTGCAGTCCCTGGCCAGGGCGGCGAACATCACGTCAATGAGCAACCGCTCGAATACTGGCGCAAAGTATTCCGCTGCCGCGGCTACGTCGCAATTGACTGCATCCGCCCGCAAATCGCCGGCAACTTGGAGGTCCAGAATTGGTACCGCTACAACATCGTTCTTTACGCCGAAAAGGACCATTTCGCTTCTTTACCCGAGCGTGTGCGCGCATTTGTGGTGCCCGAGGATCAAAGCCTCCCGGAATATTGGCCGTTCTCCAATCGCGTCCGCCACGCGCTGATCCGCCGTCTCCCACGCAGCGCGGTCGATTTTCTCGCCCGCGTAAAAACCAACATGGAGTTCAGACGCTCCAATCGACTGAACGAATCGTCGTCCCCGCGGAAAGCGGGAACCCAGGGCAAGTGACGAGCAGTGACCCTGGACCCCCCGCTTCGGCGGGGACGACGAAAAAGCGTTTCGATTTGATCGGATCGTGCTCTGGTCTCCTAATCCAGAAGTTTGGCTGTCATTGCGAGGAGCAGAGCGACGAAGCAATCTCGATGGATTGAGCGCGACGGCACAAGATTGCTTCGCTGCGCTCGCAATGACAATCCTTTTAATCTCAAGAATTTCCCGTTCGCAACACTAGCCTCTGAATTTCCAACTTCAGTTTGGCGGCAACGGACGGGCGCCGATAGCCGCCCAAGACATCTGGTTTACCCAAGTCAGGCGGATGTCTTCGAGCCCAGCGGCCGCCATCATCGCAGTCACCGTCTCACGCGGCCAATAATGCGCGATGTGCGGCAGCATCTGATCGAACACGACAGCCCGCAGGTGCCGAAAATCGAATGTTGCAATGAGGCGGAAATATTCGATCGGCCGCAGACCGAGCCGTAAAACCACCCAGAGAACGATGGCCGGATATAGCGACAGATGGTGCGTGAGCCAAACCGGCAGTCGGCTAAATAGCACTTTGCGTAACGGATTTAGCGCAGATACGAGCCAACGATTATTCTCGCGGCCGTAGACCCAGATCAATACGCGACCGCCTGGTTTGGCAGCGCGCACCATTCTTTCGAGCGCTCGCTCAGGATGAGCCAGGTGATGAATGACGCCGATCGAGAAGACAAAGTCGAAATGGTCTTCGAACGGCAGGTCATATACGCTCGCCCGCAATATTTGGAGGTTCGGAAAGGATTTGAGATTGCGCCGCGCGCTTTCGAGGGAGCGCTCGTCGAGATCGATCGCAACGCCACCCGCGGCGCCGTATTTGAGCGGCCAAAAGCTGTTCCGGCCCATACCGCATCCGACGTCAAGAAAGCGCCTACCCTGCCAGTCGTCTGGCCCTAGTGACGCCGTCCATCGCCGAAACTGCTCTTCGTGCTCGGGCAATATTTCGGCATAGGCGTGCCACTCATAGCCAAATCGCTCGGGCGAACCTCTAAGATCGTCTGTTGCCCAGTCCATTCAGGAATGCCATCCCCCGCTGTCGGCGACCGATAGATCCTTCAACGCGGCTGCTCGTTGCCGGCGGCGCCCTCCCACCGAGTATAAGATGCAGAGCGCCCACAGCTTCTTGCCGTGATCGGCGCGGCCGGCAGCGTGTTCTGTGAGCAGCGCCTCGATCGCCTCGCGCCGAAACCACCCAGCCACTGCATTGTCTCTGGACATCAGCACATCTCGGCAGCGTGTCCAGAAGAGGGTTCTGATCAATCTCCCGATCGGGACCGCGAAACCGTGCTTTTTCCGGTCGACGATCCGGGCCGGCAGATAACGGCGGGCGAGTTGTCTCAGGATGTATTTTCTTTGGCCGCCCCGCAGCTTTAGCCGAGTGGGCAAGCCGCACGCGTACTCCGCGAAAGCCCGGCTCAGAAACGGCGCACGCAATTCGAGGCTGTTGAACATCGAGGCGCGATCGGACTTGGCCAGAATATTCTCAGGCAAATAGGCGGTAAGAAACTGATAGGCGAGCCGCTCGATTGACGTGACATTACCGGCTTCTGCCGCTCGCCGGTCGATAGGGGCGAAGGCTGCCTCTGGCATATCATCCTTCGGGAGCGCCGAGGGATGCCACAAGCCCGGCATTCGGTTGGGCGCAAAGGGCGCCATCCACAGGAAGGACTGGCGGGTCATGGCGGCGCCAAAGCCCTGTGCCAATTGCGCCGCAAGAAAGCGCCGGTTCATGTAGCTATCTTCGCCTGGCAACACCTCCAAGGCGTGCTCCAGCAGTCGAGCGGCAGAGGGCGGGATAAACCGCATCAGCCGCGCGACGCGCTGCACCGCAAAATTCGGATAGCCGAGGAACAGTTCGTCGGCGCCGTCCCCGCCAAGCGCGACGGTCATCAAGCCGCGGGCCGCCCGGCAAACAAGGTAAGCCGGCAATAGCGAGGAATCAGCCAGAGGCTCGCCGAGCTTCTCGCCGATCACATCAAAAGCGGCCAGCAAATCTCCGTCGTCGAGATCGATGATGTGATGACGCACGCCGAGGTGACGGGCCGCTTCGATCGCATAGGGCGTCTCGTCAAAGCTGTCCTCACCGGCACGCACGCTGAAAGCCGTGAGGTCGGGAGAGGCTCTCAGCGCCAGCGCAGTAATCAGGCTCGAGTCGAGCCCGCCTGACAAAAAAACCCCCACCGGCACATCTGCGACGACGCGATCACGTACCGAAGCGCGGAGCAGTTCTTCGAGCCGATCGGCGGCTTCGCGCTCACCGGTGTGGCCCACCGGCCTCGATGGCGGCCGCCAAAATCGGTCGGTCGTGATCCGGCCGTCGCGGACCCTGAGGATGGCGCCGGGCTCCAGCTTGCTGATGCCCTCCCAGCCCGACTCGGTTCCCGGTAGATATTCGTAGAGGAGGAGGTTGTAGGCAGCCACCCGGTCCGGCGGCGTATCGCGCAAAGCCGGATGACATTGCAATCCGGTCACTTCGGAGGCGAAGATGAGCTGCGGTCCGTGCTGCCCGTAATAAAGCGGCTTCTCTCCGAAACGGTCGCGGGCGAGGTAAAGCGTGCCTGTCGCGCCGTCGCGAAAGGCAAATGCGAACATGCCGTCGATCCGCTCCAGCGCGCGCCGCACCCCCTCCCGACGGATCAGCTGGAACAGCACTTCGGTGTCGGAACGGTCGCGCAGCGGCACGCCGCGGCTGCGGAGCTCCGACGCCAGCGCGCGATAACCGTAAATCTCTCCGTTAAAGACGAGCGCATCGCCCGAGGCGTCGTCGACGCGCGGCTGTACGCCGCCCGCTACATCGATAATCGCCAGGCGAGTGTGCCCGAGCGCGATGCGGTCATCGACGAAAAAGCCGCTGCCGTCGGGGCCACGGTGACGCAGCGCGGCAGCCATTTCGGCCAGAATACGGTGGGCGCCCGGGGCCGGGTGTGTGAACCCGGCGATGCCGCACATGTGCTACCAGCGGCCCGCCAAGACTGGAACGCTCTCGGTTGCGGAATGCCTTACAATACTCTTTACTTTGTAAGGCGGTTTGCCGCGCCCCTCGAAATAAATGCGGGTCTGCACCTCGGCCATAATACCCAGCAGAATGAATAATACTCCGGAGAGACCGATCGTCGCGGCGAGCAGCGGCAGCGGCGTCTGGATCAGCGACACGCCGTAGCAGAATTTCAGAATCGCCGCCCACCCGAGTGCTAAAAATGCCAACGCCCAAAACAATAAGCCGATCTTGCCGAAGAACTGTATCGGCCGATCGAGCGAGCGGTCGATAAAATAGAGAGTCAGCAAATCAAGCAAAACGCGAGAGACGCGGCCAATTCCATATTTCGATTTGCCATGGCGCCGCGGGTGATGGGTGACCGGGATTTCGCTCACGCGCGCGCCCTCGCGGGCCGCGTAAATCGGAATAAAGCGATGCATCTCCCCATAGAGGCGCACGTCCTCAATAACCTCCCGCCGGTAAGCTTTGAGCGTGCAGCCATAGTCGTGCAGCCTGACCCCCAGCAAGACAGAAATCAGACGGTTGGCCACAATCGATGGCAGCCGCCGCGTAATGTTATCATCGCGCCGCCTGCGCCATCCGGAGATAACGTCGAAGCCTTCCGAGAGCTTGTCCAACAGGCGCGGGATATCGGCTGGATCGTTCTGGCCGTCGCCATCCATCGGAATGACCACATCCCCGGTACTGCGCTGAAAAGCGGCCATCAGAGCCGCGGTTTGACCATAATTTCGCCGCAGATGCAGGATCTGCACGCGGTCGTCCGAACGCGCCAGACCGTCCAATACGGCACTGGAGCCGTCCGTCGAACCGTCGTCGACAAAGACCATCTCGGCGGAATGCGGGAGGCGATCGAGCGTTTCGCGCAACGCCCGATGCAGTTCCGGGAGAGCCTCGACCTCGTTGTAGACCGGAATAACGACGGAAATGTCCATGGAACGCCCTGAACCGCCCCAACCATTAAGGTTAGGGTGGGCGTCCTTAATAAGGAATTAACCGGATCAGGACTGAGTGATAACGCGATTTGCCGCTTCGAATAATTTCAAATTCCGCGGCCAATCGAAGGGATGTTCGAGAAGCTTCTCGGGGTCCCATTCGCTGCGCGCGACGGCAAAGAAATCGCCGCCGTAGACATGGATCGCGCCGGTCAACCGAGATAGGGGATTGGTCACCGAGTGAATGATGTCGCGACCGAGCGGCTCGGTATCTCGCGCTCCCAGCGACTTGGCTGCGGCTGCATCGATTTTGCCGCCGGCGGCGCCCGGCACGCGGCGCCAGAAGATATTGTCCTCGCGCCCGGTGTAAACGCCGATCACCGCCCACATCAGGTGATTGTGCGGCATGATCGTCATACCGGGTCCCCAGATCACGTTGAGCACCGTCACATCGTCGGAGCAGTAGAGTTTCTGCACCTCGGCCCGCTGCGGTTCGCCCAGCCCCGCAATAACGCCGGACGGCTCGGAAACGGCTCGCGCGACGATCTCGCGGACTGATTTGTGGGTCGGATCGGCCCTCACGGCAGCGCGGCAATCGGCGATGAATTGGTCGAGATCGAACATGGCTTCCCCCTTGCTGTTATCTGACGGCCTGCATTGCGGCTTCTGAGTGGTGCCCTTTTTGGTGGAAATAGTTGGCGCGGTAAAATTCGAGCACGAGATCGCGGTACACCGCCGGCGGGTAACCCGGCGGATTGCCGGAGCCGGTGCCGCTCGGCAAGCACTCGATCACAGTATCCGGGTTAGGGCTGTAGAAGAAGGCAATCGAATATCGGTCGGCCCCCGACTCGTTCAGGACACCGTGCGGCGTCGACAAAAAGCGGTCGTTCGACCAGCGCCGCATTATGTTGCCGAGATTGATCAGAAACGTGCCCGGAATGACCGGTGGTGGGAACCATTCGCCGGAAGGCAGCCGCACCGCCAGCCCCGGCACATCGGTCCGCGCCAGCGCGGTCATAAAACTATTATCGGTGTGCGGCGCCTGGCCAAAGCTGTTGTCATCGCTCACCTGCTGCGGCGGATAATGCAGAAAGCGCAGATTGGCATGCGCTTCGTTGGCGAAGAACGGCGCAAAGAAATCGGGCTCAACACCGAGCGCCACGGCAAAGGGCGGCAGCATCCGCTCGCACATTGCATTGAGCGCATCGAAATAGGCCATCATGTCGGTGCGGATGCCGGGCAGCCCAGGCGGCCATTGGTTGCGCCCGCGCAATGGCGTGCCGGCCAGCACATCGGGGTGATCGGGCCCGCGATCGTGGCTGACAAAGAAGCTCTCGTTGCGGTTCGGCTTTGTGGCCTGGTGCACGGTCGAGGCGCCCTGCACCGACGCGTTGGTCGGCAGATAGCCGATGTTGTTCTCGTTGAGCTTGAGCATGAGCTTCTCGGCGAGTGGTAAGGCGTGAAACCGGCGCGAGGCGGCAAAGGCGCGATCGACCACCTCCTCCGGCACGCCGTGGTTCAGTGCATAAAAGAACCCGACATTCTCGCAAGCATCTGCCACCTGAGCGACGACCCTCTCGAGCGCCCCGGGCGCGCCGGCAAAGTAGGGCCCGTAATCGATGACCGGGATCAACTTGGCTGCCGCCTCATAATCCCGGACACCCTGCTCCTCGAAAAGGTGCATGGCTTTCCTCCGTACAGCACGCACCAATAGCACAGAGCCTAGCGCTTGGTCATGGGCGGTGAAAGAGCGGATGCCGCCGGGGGCGTGCCTTGAAGCACGCGCAAGCCGCAGGTATTAAGGGAGCGCTGAACCTTTTAACTAGGCCGCGGCGGGCGTCCTTACATGTTCGGGGCGGACGCCGAGCCCAACTAAGCGAGCCGGAATCCGCTGCAGGAACGGCAGCTCTTGGAGAAGCCGAACAAGCCGCGGTGCTGATAGCTTTTCGGTGCTTTTGAGCACACGACCGATCACGCGCTTTTGGATGAATACCTGCATCGCTTGCGTGGCGCGGGTTGGAAATTCGCGGCGCCGCTGGACGGCTGCGAGCTCATCTTCGGATGGCGAACCCCGCTGCAGGCTCGGCGCAAGAATGTTGGCCGCCGCGACCGCGTCCTGGATCGCGAGATTGATCCCGACACCGCCGATTGGCGACATCGCGTGCGCCGCATCCCCGATGCACAACAGCCCAGGCCGGTGCCATGTCCGCAAGCGGTCAACTGCGACGCTCAACAGCTTCACATCGGACCAGTCCGCGAGCTCGGCTGTGCGCTCCCGCAGATAAGGCGCGAGGCGCCCAATCTCGTCGCGAAGAAAACCGAGCCCACGGCCTCTGAACTCGTCAAACCCGTCCTTCGGAATGACGAATGCGCATTGCCAATAATCGCCGCGATCAATCATCACGAGGATGCGCCCGGTGTCCACCCGCCCGAAGGTTTGACCGGGATCCTCGGATCGGCGCGACAGTCTCATCCACAGCACATCCATCGGCGCGCCGACATCGACGATCTCGAGGCCGGCCCGCTCGCGTACCGTCGAATGCCGGCCGTCGGCGCCGACCACGAGATCGGCGCGCACCTGGAGCTCGTTGCTGGGTGCGGTTGCCCGCAACCCCGTTATGCGCCCGTTCTCGATAATGAGATCGCTGGCTTCAGCATCCATCCTCAACTGAAATGTCGGGTAGCGCTTCGCATGCTCGGCGATGAAGTCGAGGAAATCCCATTGCGGCATAAACGCAATAAATCGGCAGCGCGTCGGCAGGTGTCCGAAGTCGGCGAACTGGATGAAATCGTCGCCGATCTGACCGCCCAGCGTTCGCGTCTGCTGATGCGGGCGCTGCAGAAATTCGTCCAGGATGCCGAGCTCATGCATCAGCTCTAGCGTCGAGGGGTGGATCGTGTCGCCACGGAAATCGCGCAGGAAATCCCCATGCTTTTCGAGAACCAGAACGGGGATCCCGGCGCGGGCCAAGAGGAGGCCCAGCATCATTCCGGCAGGACCGCCGCCGGCAATGCAGCAGCGGACGGAGAGTTCGGTCGTCACCATCCGTCCTCGCTTCGAGGAACGAGACTGTCTCTTCCCAAGATTACATAGGCGGCAATGGCGGAAGGTGAACGAGTTGCTGCAGCGATTTCTGCTTCTCGAGGCGCGCGGCCTCCCTCGCAGCGACGTAATCGCGGTAGGCGGCACGGTCCGCCTCGCCGACGGTAGCTTGCGTTGGAACTGCGCACACAGTGGGGCACCGCGTAACGCCCTTCGTGCGCAAATAGGCGGCAACCGCCGCTTCATACTCGGTCTGCGACATCCAGGCCTCCCTGGGTGAGCGATTGGGGTTAGCCCAGATAGCGCGGAACGAGTTAATGACGGGTTTAGAGCAATACCTATAAAAAAGTTTTAGAAATGCCGGAGAACCGATCCGATCCGGCTGGCGTTTTAACCGATTGTCGACGATATATGCGCCCCAGGAGGTGTAACAGGGCGAGGATTGGACGTTGGTCCATCCGGATTATACGGTACGGTTTTGGGGCGTGCGCGGCAGCATTGCCTGCCCCGGCCCCGATACGATCCGCTACGGCGGTAATACCTCATGCGTCGAGATCCGGTGCGGCGATCGCCTGATGGTGTTCGACGGCGGCACGGGGCTTCGCCTGCTGGGCAACAATCTGATGGCCTCCGGCCGCCCTGTTGAGCTCGATCTCTTCTATAGCCATACGCATTTCGACCACATCTGTGGCCTGCCCTTCTTCGCTCCCTGTTATGACCAGCGCGCCGCGATGCGGATTTGGGCCGGCCATCTGAACGGTGGCAAGGGCATCGAAGCAGTGCTCAACACGATGATGATCGCGCCGTTGTTTCCGATCCCGATGGGGATTTTCACCGCCAAGCTGCATTTCGTCGACTTTACTGCGGGCGATGTGCTGACACCGCATCCCGGCATCCTCATCAGAACCGGCCCGCTGAACCATCCCAACGGGGCGACCGGTTACCGGATCGAATACAATGAAAAGGCCGTGGCCTATATCACCGATACCGAGCATCGGCCCGGCGAACGCGACGCTCATATTCTAAAGTTGATCAACCGCGCCGATATAATGATTTACGACGCCTCGTACACCGATGCGGAGTATCCCGCCCATAAGGATTGGGGCCACTCGACTTGGCAAGAAGGTGTCCGCCTGGCCGACGCGGCTGCGGTCAAGACCCTCGTGATCTTTCATCACGATCCTGGTCACGACGACGATTTCATGGACCAGGTTGCTGCGGATGCAGCGATCGCCCGGCACGGCACGGTCGTGGCTCAGGAGGGCCTCGTCCTGCATCCCTGACAGCGTGGCGCCGCGTGATATTGGCTCGAGGATGCCTGAACGATTTTGCGTCGAGGTCGCGCCGCGCCAAACGGTCGCAGCGATAGAGTATCCCGCCGCGGCGCAATGTCGGGTGGGCATTACACTGATCGTCGGCCCCGGGGCAGGGGCTGGTCAGACGAGCGGCTTTATCGTGAATTTCGCCAAGGCGCTGTCGGCGCGCGGCATCACCGTTGTGACCTTCGACTTTTCCTACATGGAGCGCGGCCGCCGCGTTCCCGATCCCAACGACAAGCTGGAAGCCTGCTACCGCGCCGTCGCCGAGGCCTTCCGCGATCGTTGTAGGCCGACGCGAGACAAGCTGGCGATCGGCGGCAAGTCGATGGGTGGACGGATCGCCTCGCAGGTCGCTGCAAGCGGGTTTAGCGATTTGGCAGGCCTGGTTTTCCTCGGTTACCCGCTGCATCCCCCAGGGAAGCCCGAGCGGTCGCGCGCCAAGCATCTGCCGCGCGTAAGTGCGCCGATGCTGTTCGTACAAGGTTCCCGCGACGCTTTCGGCACGCCCGACGAACTGCGCCCGATCATCGACGGGTTAAAGCCACGGGCTCATCTCTACGTCGTCGAAGGGGGCGACCACTCGTTCAGAGTCTTGAAGAGCGCAGCGATCCCGCAAGCCGACGTTTACCGCGCGATCGAAGATCGGGTCGAGACCTGGCTGCGAGGCCTTATTATTACCTAGTCAGCTCGAGCAGCGAGCGCGGGACGGCGCCGCGCAGCAAGGCTTTGCGGGCCTCCCATTGGGTCGCCGCGTCCAGGGTTTCGAGGAACTGAACTTCGCCCCCTGCGAAGAGGGCGATTGGCAGGCCGTCGCGGTAAAGGAGGCGATTGCCGGTCAGCGCCGCAAGCTTTGGCCCGGGAGTCAGGATGCCGGCGAGGTTGAGCGGGTCGGCCCCGGACAGCGAGACCCAGGCTCCGGACGGCGGCTTGCGGCGAACCTCGCGCAGCATGCCGACCGCGTCGGGAAGTGCAAACTGTTCGCCGGAGAAGCCGGCCACGAAACGGCCGCCGCGGATCTCGCCGCGCGCCTCCAGCCGGCGGTATACGCGCAAGAGGTCGCGCCACGGCGGCAGCCAGGGCGCCTCGCGCTCGAGCAAACGCCAGAACACGACGCCATAACGCAGCAGCAGCGCGCGCGCGACGTGCTCGATCGCCTCGGGTCTGGCGTCTTTCTGGGGCTGGACACGGCGAGCGAGTGCCCAGCGGCCGGCGCTTTCCATGCCGAACATCGTCGCGCGCCGGCGCCGCCCGCCGGCCGGTTTGCGCAGCAATGCGCGCAGTCCGGCAAAGCTGTCCGACGTGACGATGCCAAGCGCGACCAGCTCCGCCAGCGCCTCCTCGACCTGCGGGCGCAACAGTCCCGCGCCATCGACCAACTCATCGAAGAAGGATGCGCCGTATTGCCGAATGCAATCCGCGACCGCCTGCGCGCGGGAGCTCGGCCGAACCGGCTCGTCGGCCGCGGACAACGCCGTCCAGAGCGCCGCATAGCGCCGCACCAGCAACGTGATCGGCGTCGTCCGCACCGGCGTCGGGCTGCGTTCGCTTCCGTTGCGCGGCCTGAGGCGCGCCCAGGCGACGCGTCCGGCGAGGCATTGGTCATCGAGCCAGGAGGGCTCGTAGCCGTCGAGCCGGGCGGGCAGGATCTCGGTCTCCCAGGAGCCGGCCGGCGCCTCGAAACCCTCGAGCTGACGGACCAAAACTTCGAGCGCGTCCGGCCCCTCCATCCGGGCATCGGGCGTCACCCGCTGCCAGCCGAGCAAAAAGCGCAGGAAATCGCGGGCGGCAACCGGTTGAATTTCGGCGCGCAGCCGGCCGACGGTGTAGTGGTGAATGCGCGCAAGCAGTCGGCGCTCGCACCACTCCTCGGCAGTCGCCTCGGGCGTGAACCGCCCGCGCATCGCAAAGCCCTCGATTTGGAGGCCCTTCAACGCAGCCGAAATTTCCCTGTGCGAGACGCCGAGCGGCGCCGCGAGCGCCTCCTCCGCGACCGGACCCAGCCCCTCCAACCGGCCGCGCAAGATTTCGATCAGCGCCTCTTCGCGCGACCACTCGCGATCCGCATAGGGCGCGGGTGCCGATATTGGCGGATCGAACGTCGCATCGCGCCAGACGGCCTGGAACTGCGGCAGTCGCTCGGCCGCGATCCATAACGCGAAAGCCCCCTCTCCGCCCCCGGGGGCGGAGAGGGTTGGGGTGAGGTGGGGGATTCCAGAGCGCTCACCTTCGCCCACCTCACCCTCCCATCGCTGCGCGACAGGCCCCTCCCTCTCCCCCCTGGAGGGCGGAGAGGGGTGGAGGCGAGCGACGCGGTTTTCGCGAGCAAGTTCGGAGAACCAGTCATGCCATCCCGGCGGCGCTTCACCTGTGCCGAGGAAACCGAGCCAAACCAGCGCGTCGTGCAATTCGTCCGCGTTCACGGGATCGGGCCAGGCTTCGCTGCGCACCCGCGCAATCGCTTCGGGGTCGAGCCGGCCGATATCGCTTGCGTCCGCGGGGGCCAGCCAGCGGCGGCTCATCACCGCCTGCGTGCGGCGTTCCTCGAGCGGCGCGTCGTCGAGATAGGCGTAGGGCCGCGCCGACAGCACTTCGAGGGCGAGAGGCGACGGCTCGGTCAGGTCGCGCGTGACGACGCGAATTTCGCCGGCTTCGAGGCGCGCGAGCAGTCTTTCGAGACCTTCGATGTCCATCGCCTCGTTGAGGCAATCGACAATCGCCTGGCGGATCAGCGGGTGGTCGGGGATCTCGCGCTCGCCGACCAGATTCTCGGCGCACGCGACCTGGTCGGGAAAGATTGCCGCGATCAGATCCTCAGCGGCCATGCGCGCGAGTTGCGGCGGCACCTTCTTGCCGCCCCGGAACCGCGGCAACGCTAACGACACCCCAGCGACCCAGCGCCACCGCGTGATGAACATCGGGGCGTCAAGCAACGCCTCGATGAGCAGCCGCCTGACGCTCGCAGAGTGCAAATACCGTGCAACCTCCGAGAGATCGAAGCTGTGCGCCCGGGTCAGCAACAATACGATATTGTCCTCGGTCGCTGCCGCCTGCAGCTCGCAATTGAATTTGCGGCAGAAGCGCTTGCGCAGCGCCAAGCCCCAGGCGCGGTTGAGGCGGCTGCCGTAGGGCGAATGGATGACCAGTTGCATGCCGCCGACTTCGTCGAAGAACCGCTCGATGACGAGCGCGTCCCGAGTCGGCAGCACCCCGAGCGCGGCCTGACCCGAGGCGAGGTAGTCGACGATCTGCTCGGCCGCCGGTTCGGCAGCGCCAACTTCGTCGCGCAGCCAAGCAAGGGCCGTTTCGCCCGGCAACCGCGCCGCCAGTTCCGCGCGCAGGCGCGAAACCGATTGCGACAGCTCATCCGTCCGCCCCGGCGCCTCACCGAGCCAGAACGGGATGTTTGGCGGGCTGCCCTGCGCATCCTCGACGCGCAGCGTGCCGCGCTCGATGCGCAATACGCGGTACGCGGTATTGCCGAGCTGGAAGACATCGCCGACCATGCTTTCGACGGCGAAGTCCTCGTTGACGGTGCCGATAATCTGGCTCTCCGGCTCCAGCAGGACCTGATAATCCGCATTGTCCGGGATCGTGCCGCCGGAAGTTAGCGCAGTCAGCCGGGCGCCTCGCCGGCCGCGCAGCTTGTGGTTCACGGCATCATGATGAATGAGCGCGGCGCGCCGACCGCGCCGCGTGCTGAACCCCTCGGCAAGCATTTCGACGGCGGCGGCAAAATCCGCGCGTTGCAGCTGCCGGTACGGCCAGGCACGGCGGATCAGCGTATAGAGCTCGTCTTCGTTCCAATCCTGCGCCGCCGCCTCGGCGACGATTTGCTGCGCAAGCACATCGAGCGGCTGCTCGGGGATCGTCAGCCGGTCGAGCTCGCCGCGAGCCACACTGTCGAGAAGCGCGGCACACTCGACCAGCTCGTCGCGCGACAATGGGAACAGCCGGCCTTTCGGCGTTCCGGTGACGGCATGCCCCGAGCGCCCGACGCGCTGCAGAAAGCTCGCGATCGAGCGCGGCGAGCCGAGCTGGCAGACCAGATCGACATCGCCGATATCGATGCCGAGCTCCAGCGAGGCGGTCGCGACCAGCGCCTTCAGCGCGCCGGATTTCAGCCGCTGCTCGGCGTCGAAGCGCTGTTCCTTGGCGAGACTGCCGTGGTGCGCGGTTACCCGCTCCGCGCTGAGCCGGTCCGACAGCTGCCGCGTGACCCGCTCGGCGAGCCGGCGGGTATTGACAAAAATCAGTGTCGTGCGATGCGCTTCGATCAGTTCGGCCAAGCGATCGTAAACCTGCTGCCAGACTTCCCCGGACATCACCGCTTCCAGCGGCGAGGACGGGAGCTCGAGAGCGAGGTCGCGTGCCCGGCGGTGCCCGGTATCGATGATCGTGCAGTCGGCGGACGGCCCGACCAGAAAGCGGGCCACCGTCTCGATCGGTTTCTGCGTCGCCGAGAGGCCAACGCGCAGCAACCCATCGCCGCAGAGCGCCGCCAGGCGCTCAAGGGAAATCGCCAGATGCGAGCCCCGCTTGTTCGGCGCGACGGCGTGGATCTCGTCGAGGATCACGGTCCGGGCCGTGGCCAGCATCCTGCGGCCCGACTCGGAGCCGAGCATGATGTAGAGCGATTCCGGGGTCGTGACGACGATGTGCGGCGGGCTGCGGCGCATGCGGTCGCGCTCGCCGGGCGCAGTGTCGCCGGTGCGCACCCAGCTGCGAATTTCGACATCGGGCAGACCTTGCCGGCGCAATGCGTCGCGGATGCCGGCGAGCGGCGCCTCCAAGTTGCGCTGGATATCGTTAGATAGCGCCTTTAGCGGCGAGACATAAACAATCTGTGTCTCGCCCGCGAGACGCCCTTCAACGCCTTGCCGAACCAGCCCGTCAATCGCCGCAAGAAACGCTGCCAGCGTTTTGCCCGACCCGGTCGGCGCCGCGATCAGCGTATGCCGGCCGGCCTTGATCGCCGGCCAAGCCTCGGTCTGCGCCGCCGTCGGGGCGGCAAAGCTCGTGCCGAACCAGTCGGCGACGACGGGATGGAACAACACGGTTGGGTTCACGAGCGAGCCAGTCGGCAGGTGGAGACTTTGCCATCTCACATAAAATATGGTGAGCCCTGAGCGCCAGGCCTGCTTGCGCCTTCCGATCAGTTCGGCTCGCGCAAGCCCCGGGCAATCGGCAAGGCGGCAGCGCAAATGGCTGCCATCACCCAGAATCCGTTCGCCCCAATGTGGCTATAGAGCCAGCCGGAGGCAAGCGTCAGCAGAACCTGTGAGACGCCGATCCCGACGGTGCCGTAGATGGCCAACGCCGTTGCGGCTAGGTGGCGCGGAATGCTCTCCGCGAGAAGCCGCAGACAGCTCAGATGCAAGAGTGCGAAGGTCAGCCCGTGCAGCGGTTCGACCGCTGCAAGCGCCGGGAGCCAGGCGGTCTGCGCCATCACCGCCCAGCGCACGGTCCCGGCCGCGCAAGCCAACATCGCCGCCCCTGCCGGACCGAGACGATCGAGCAATGGGCGGCCGATGAAGAGGAACACAACGACCTCGGCGGCGACCTGCAGCGACCACAACAGCCCGACGATGTCCGGACCGATCCCGGCGGCGCGCCAGCGGATCACAGCAAAGCTATCGTGCATCGCATGGCTACCGAGGATCAATGCCGCCACGAGGACGATGCGGCGATAAAGCGGCAGCCGCAGCAACGCTCCCAACCCGCCCACCGCGGTCTTGGCCGTTGTCTGACGAACTGCCATCGGTGCCGGCAGCAGGACGGGTGCAAATCGGGCGATACAGGCCGCCGCGGCGAGTAGTCCGGCATTCAGCCAGATCACGACGCCGATGCCAAATCGCGCTATGGCCTGACCGGACAGCACCGTGCCGCAGATAAAAGCAGCGGAGCCGGCGCCGCGCAGCCAGCCATAGTGAAAGCCCCGCACTGAGGGCTCATCCGCTCGTGCAGGCGCCGCACTGGCGAGCGCCAGCGTATCGCTGAGCGGCGGCAGCGGAGCCAATACTGCGGAATGCAACACGCCAACCAGCAACAGTAGCAAGAACCCGCGCGCCGGCAGATATCCCAGCGCGATCACCGCCGCCGCGGCGGTGCAAATCACGAGGACCGCTCTGGGAGCTTCGAGCCGATCGGCCAAACGGCCTGCTACTGGCGCCGCCGCCAAACGCATCGCAGTGCCGGCGGCCAGCACCATTGCAATAGCTTCAGCCGGCAAATTTCGGCTGTCCAGAAGGCTCGGCAGGTAGGGCGACTGAACGCCAAAACCGACGTAAAGCGCGCCGTACAATGCGAGCAAACGCCAAACGGCGCTGTGGCAAGGGTCAGCCATGCATCAGCATCGGGTCGAGGCCTGCGTTGGTTTAGCACTTCGACACTCGACCGCGCCGTATGATATTTGGACGTGGGGCCCTATGCTCCTGACAGCAGTACCGCCCTTTAGGAGGACACTGATGGAGCCCGAAACGGTAGGCATGTCGTCGGCGCGACTGGCGCGGCTCGACAACGTGATGCAGCGCCGCTATGTGGAAGGCGGCTATTTGCCCGGCATGTTGACCTATGTCTGGCGCAGGGGCCGTCTGGTCCACACCGGCATGTGCGGCCATATGGACATCGAGCGCGGCAAGCCGATGCGCGAGGACGCGATCTTCCGTATCTATTCGATGACCAAGCCGATCACCGCGGTCGCGCTGATGATGCTCGTCGAAGAGGGGCTGATCGGCCTCGACGATGCGGTCCACAGCCACATTCCCGCGTGGAAGGACCTCGGCGTTTACGCGAGCGGCATGCCGTCATTGCTGGCCGACGCGCCGCCCAGCTTTATCACGACCCCGACTTTGCGGCCGATGAAAGTCGTCGACCTCCTGACCCATACCTCGGGTCTCACCTACGGCTTCATGATGCGCACCGCCATCGACGCCGCCTATCGCAATGCTAAAGTGGCTGATCGTCAGACGCCCGGCGGATTGCCGGAAATGATCGATCAACTAGCGCGAATTCCGCTCGATTTCTCGCCGGGAACGGCGTGGAATTATTCGGTGTCGATCGATGTGCTCGGCTATCTGGTCGAGAAATTGTCCGGCATGAGCTTTGGCGAGTTCCTGCGCACGCGATTGTTTGAGCCGCTCGGCATGAACGACACCGCGTTCTGGGTGCCGCCTGACAAGACCGAGCGCTTCACGAGCTGCTATCAGCCCGAAACCGCCGGCGGCGGGCTGAAGTTGCAGGACGACGCGCGCGAGAGCACCTACGCTAATCCGCCGCGGCTCGAATCGGGGGGCGGCGGGCTGGTGTCGACCGCACACGACTATCTCCGCTTCTGCCGCATGATGCTGAACGGCGGCACGCTCGAGGGCGTGCAGATCTTGAGCCCCAAGACGGTCGCGCTGTTCAGCCTCAATTACCTGCCCGACGGCCGCGAGATCGCCGACATGGCGCTGCCCGGGATGTTCAGCGAATCCTCCTATGCCGGGGTTGGCTTCTCGCTCGGTTGCGGGGTCAACGTGAACGTCGCCAAAACTCGGCTGCCCGGTTCGCTCGGCGAATATTTCTGGGGCGGCGCCGCCGCCACCGCCTTCTGGATAGACCCCAGGGAAGAAATGACGGTCGTATTCATGACGCAGGTGATCGGCAGCGAGGCGCGCCTGACCTTGCGCCGCGACCTGCGCGCCCTGGTCTATTCGGCGATGACCGAATCTTTCGCCTAAGGAGAGGGCGCATGGACCTTAACGGCGCGGTCGCACTGGTGACGGGCGGCAATGGCGGGCTCGGGCAGCGCATCTGCCACGCGCTGGCCAAAGAGGGCGTGCATATCGCCGTCATGTACGCGCAAAGCCGTGACGAGGCGGAGGGCGTAGCGCGTGAGCTCGCCTCGAGGCATCAGGTGGGCGCGGCTTCCTTCGCCTGCGACGTCACCGACGGCGCAGCCGTCGAGCGCGTGGTCGGCGACGTAACCGGCCGGTTTGGCCGCCTCGACATTCTCGTCAACGACGCCGCCTACAACAAGGCGATCCCGTTCCCCGACCTCGACAGTATGACGATGGAGGAGTGGGAGAAGATCATCGCGATCAACCTGACCGGGCCGATGCGCCTGATGAAGGCGGTGGCGTCGGTGATGAAGCGGCAAGGCCGCGGCCGCATCGTCAACATCTCATCAGTGTCGGGGATCGGGCCGAGCGGCTCGTCGATCGCCTATGCGGTGTCGAAGGCGGGCCTCATCCATTTGACGCGCTGCATGGCGGTGGCGTTGGCACCAGAAACGCTCGTCAACTGCGTGGCGCCGGGTCTCCTGGAGGGCACCCGAGCGACCGCCAATTTGCGGCCCGAGCAGATCGAGCGCTCTGCCACCACCTCGCTGCTGAAAAAGCCCGCCGATAAAGATGATTGCGCCGACATGGTGGTTACGATGTGCCGCACCGAGACGATGACCGGCCAAACCGTCGTCATCGACTCGGGCCGCTATTTTCACTGACGAGGGAGATCGAAGGATGACGGAGGCCAAGCTCGCGCCGAACCTGCCGGGGTGGATGGTGGAGCACGCAAACCGCTATCTCGCCAGCAGCGGCGCCGACGGACACATCTACAAAATGAGCCAACCCGGCCGACCGGAGTTGTCGGTTCCGTCACTGCTGTTGACGACGACCGGTCGAAAGTCGGGAGAAAGGTTCATCTTTCCGCTGTTCTATGGGAAAGCCGGCGACAGCTATTTCGTGATCGCCTCGAAGGGTGGAGCGCCGCAGCACCCCGGCTGGTACCGCAATCTGCTCGCCAACCCGGAAGTCGAAGTGCAAGTCGGGACCGTGAAGATGAAGGCGCGGGCCAGAACCGCCAGCGGCGAGGAGCGCGCGCGGCTGTGGGAAAAGGCGCTCGAGTTCTGGCCGCCCTACGCCGATTACCAGAAGAAGACCGAGCGTGAGATCCCAGTGGTCGTGCTCGACCCCGTCCACTGATTGTAAAAGGAGGAACTGCCATGCCGTTCTACGAAAAAGGCGACGTTCGCATCCGTTATGAGGAGGCCGGCACGGGCTTCCCGCTATTGGTCACGCCTGGCGGCGGCCTGAACTCCAAGGTCAGCAACTGGCCGACTGCAGTGTTCAACGCGATGGAGGCGTTCAAGAACGATTTCCGCTGCATCACGATGGACCAGCGGAACGCCAACGGCGGCCAGTCGACCGGCCCGGTGCCGGCTGACGATCCATGGAACGCCTTCGCCGACGATCAGCTCGGGCTGATGGACCATCTCGGCATCCGTGAATTCTTTTATATGGGTTACTGCATCGGCGGCTGCTTTGCCGGCAAGCTCCTCGAACGCGCGCCCCGGCGCGTCGTCGCCGCGGTGTTTTGCCAGAGCGTCGGGCACCGGCCCGAGGACCCCGATGTCATGTACAGGCACGGGCACGAAAATTGGGTTCCCGAGTTCCGCGCCCGCCGGCCCGACGTGACGATGGATACGATCGAGAAGTATTTGCACAACCTCTACCGCGTGCGGCCCGATTTCCTCTACAGCGTGCCGCGCGATTTCATCGGCAGCTGCCGCACGCCGATCCTCGTGCTGCCCGACGACACGCCGGCGCACCCGCTGCAGACCTCGATCGATGTCGCCTCGCTGGCGCCGAACGCCGAGATCACGGTCTTCCCGTGGCGCGAGCCCCCGGAGCTGAAGGAACGGACGATCAACCGCGTGCGCGCCTTCCTGAAGCAGCACATACCAATGGCGGCGGCCGCGCAATAAGCCCCGCCGTTGTCTCTGACTCGTCGGTGCCCGGCCTAAGGCTGGGGCGCCGACGAGCGGTGTCGGCGGAAGACCGCGCGCTTACTCACATTTTCTTCGCGAGGGCGATGAGCTGGTCGAGGGCTTTGCCCCAGCCGTCATGGAAGCCCATTGCCGCGTGCCTTGTGGCGCCTTCCTCGTCGCCGTGGATCGCAATCGCGGTGTATTTTGTGCCGGCGCCGTGCGGTTCGATCAAGATCACCGCGGTAAAGAGCAGCTCTCCGGTCTGGGTTTGCGGGCGATAGCCGGGCTTGAGCGCGGCGGTCCAGACGAGCTTTTCATTCTCGATCACCTCGAGGTAGCAGCCCGTATTCGGGAATTCCTGGCCCTCCGGCGAGCGCATCACTGTCCGGAAGATGCCGCCTGGACGCAGGTCGATCTCGCAATCGACCGTTTGCCATGGCGCCGGCGTGAACCATTGCTTCACGTACTCGGGCCTGGTCCATGCCACCCATACCAGGTTTGGCGCAACGTCGACAACACGCTGCAGTACGAGGTCGAGTTTCGGATCGGGCTTGTGCGTGATTGTGCGAGTCATCGCGTCTGCTCCGCAATTGTTTCCAGGAAGCAATGGCGCGCCGGTCGCTTTCTTCCGACAGGTAGCGCGGGTTGATCGCCGGCGCATCGTCCGGCCAGTTCGACTTGGCCTCGGCATAGCCGCGTGACAATGGCCGCATCTGCCAAGCGCCGGTGCTGAGGCCCAGCGTCTCTTCGAGTTCGCCGATTCGACCGTTCTTGAAGCTGCCCGGCGCCACCCAGTTCGCTCGGCGTTAACCCGCCGCAATCCAGTCGACGACACGTTCACCAATCATGATCACCGTCGCGTGGGCGCCACCTGACCTGGGGATGCGCGGCATCACCGACGCATCCGCCACCCACAACCTTTCGACGCCCTTGACTCTGCAGTATTGGTCAACGACCGCCATCGGATCTGCGTAGG